>Ga0307514_10001984_pt1 | contig 22258 bp, 14 predicted proteins | sample 16_EM_MG_FD_203088 | JGI IMG/M metagenome (GOLD analysis project Ga0307514, IMG submission 203088) | Populus trichocarpa ectomycorrhiza microbial communities from riparian zone in the Pacific Northwest, United States - 16_EM | ecosystem: Host-associated > Plants > Roots > Unclassified | place...
TTTTTTGGATAAAATAAAAAGCAAAAACTTCTATACAAGGTTGCACATATAAAAAATATCATAATAAATAAATATTTTTTATTTTTAAAAATAAATTTAATGTGTCTATATATATATATATATATAATATTAAGAAAACTATAAATGAATAATACGAATCTCTTAAAAAATTAAACAAATCTAATATTATTAAAAACTAATAACTATTTTTAAAAAGGATAAATAAGCAAAAAAATCAGAGAGAAGTAAAATAAAAATTTAAAAATTAATTTTAAAAAATATAAAAATGTTAAAGAAAAAGAAAAAGAAAAAGAAAAAAGCAAAGATTGATGTCATGCCTAGTGCCTGACCTATGACTAAAGGGCCCGGTCTTGTGATCTTTTTTTTTGTAAGATAATGGGGATAGACGACATATCATCCGCAATTTAATTTGAAAAAAAAGACAACGCATCGTTTAACATACATAGATTCCAATTATTGTGGTGGTTGTAAAATCGAAATGCCTGGTTTTTATCTTCTAAAAACCAATTTTCAATTAATTTTCAACCCCAAACATCTAGAAAACACTCTCATAATCTTGTTCAACCCATCCTTAACCTCCAAAAATACAGGAAACCTGTCCAAAACCAAGAATCAACTTGGAACCCAATTTCTTCCCTAGCTCAGATATGTTTTTTTTTTTGAGGTATTTTCAAGGTATCAAAACATCTAATTTAAATATTCCCCTCGTTATATAGAACCATATGAAACAAAAATTTAATATTTTGGTGGCCAAAATCATTGAAATGAAAACTCTCTCTCTAAGTCGGATTCTGGTGATTGCCTCTCTCTCCTCTCACCTAACAAGGACTGAAAATGATGAAATTGAATTTTAGTACCGAAATGAATATTTGAAAAACGCAAAGCAAAAAATTATAAGGGACAAAAATGTACTTCATAAACAAATTCGAACGCACCATCAATGTCACTCGTGTATTGCACTTTAGTCATCCGTCTTGCAATTCAACCCTCACCCCTAAAAAAAACATGCAATTTGCCTCTAATTTGAGAAATGTTGAGGAACCAAATTAAAAATTGTTAAAAGTTTCAATATTATAATTTACTATAAAATATGAGAGGATAAATAGTGATGTGGCTACAATAAAAACACCGTACTATTTAGTTTTATAGATAACAACAACAACAATAATATATTGAAACTATTATATTTGAAGTGTTATTTTGTATGTTTAATTATACTAACTATTACGAGTACCACATCTACATGTTATCAAAGTTTTTGTAAGATGGGATGATTTGTTTCTATCCTTAATTAAAAAATAAAATCATTAATTAATATCATAGTTATAAGCTTTGTTTTAACTCATGACTTTACTCAAGAACACAGTTTCAACTGATTAACTTCTAGATCGATATGAGATTTTTATGAAATTATATTGTTTTAAGTAAAAAAAATTATTGATAATATCATGAATTGACGTGTCAAGTAAAATAAATTTTACGAGATTAACTTTCTAAATGATTGGACTCGAAATTAATAGGTCTATCTATAGAAGGCTATGCCGGACTGGGTTTGATAATAATTGTAAGCGTGTATCTATCTATTCCGAAGCCCAAATCCCTCGCGAGGAACCCATGTGTTTATGTTTTCATGGGATTTGGCATCGTAGAGCATCACCGTTGTTTTGTAAAATGGATTTATCTAGTTCATGAAATGAAAGCAAAAAAAAAGAAGAAAAAAAGAAGAAAAAAAGAAGTTTCCAATATAAAGCTAGTCGATTAAAAATGGTTGAAGAGTCACTTTCATGTTTGAAATTCAGTTGCTTTCAAAGAGGTTGATGGGTTTGTTTCTTTTATACTACTGCTATATTTCAAATCTTCATTCATCAGTATTTTTACCAGTACTATTAATAATTATCAGTCTCTTTCCCGATGTATTTATCACTATCCATCTGGCTGTCAAATCTCTGTTTCTCATTTCTCTTTTGGACTTGTTACTTCACTTGTTGTGATTGGTTTGTTTACCGATCAAGTAAATTTAGAATTACTTTGGAAATGGTTTAATTTGGAATGGAGCAGGTTTTACTCCTGATGGGATTTCTGCCGACCAAATGCATGTAGCTAGCTAGGCTAGGTGGGTCGTTTATAAACATTAGTTGGCTGAGGGAGGCATCTCTGGGTTGCCTCAGCTCTGAAAGAGGGTCATGTCCTCACTAAGTGCTTGTGCTATGTATTTGATGTGTAACTCACTGTACCAGGGCTCCCCTTTTAATGAATGGTCTAACTGCCGTCATTTCTATGGACACTTTTGCATTTAAGGGCTATCTATTCTTGCGTTTCACCATCTTGCTAGATGTTACTCTTAAAACTGTAGATGACCGACTAATAATTTCCGTGGAGCATTTATCATTAAATTGTGTCGTTAGTGCCATAATTAAGTGCAACAATCTAGCATAGTGTTTCTATTTCTTGCTTCAATAATTTGCCTAGCGTGTTGAAAATCATTGGAAGCAAAGTGTTTGTTGGCCAACCATGAATCTACCAATTTCTAACTACCAGTTTCTAGAATTGTTGGTGCCGGTACGCAATATTACATTGAGAACCCAGTGTCTGTATTGATGTCCAGATCATCTTGGAATGTGTGAATTTGTAGGGATAATTTGATATAAAGCATGCAATTTTTCCATAGGTTTTAAGTCTTTTTCCTCATTTTATAGAAGTTCCAATCACTCTCGTTTATCCTTCCTGGAGTTTTATATTTCATGTTTTGAGTTATCAACTTCAATCATATGTACTCTTAAGCTTTTCTATAATATGCTTGGTGCAGATTGGATTCCTTATGATTGACGAAGTTGGATGAGCAAATGAAGGTTTCTGTTTTCCACTATGAGTCTCTTTTTTCGAATACTAGTCGGTCTTTTAGGCCCCAACCAGCACAACACACACACAGCACTGGATGATGTAATTTTATATATTGTTCCTTTAAAAATCCTGAAAAATTGTTTCTTTCAAACTATTTTAGTCCTATTGCAGTTGTAGGAAGAATAATTTCCTGCGACGTTTGCAGAATCAATCTCAGATGCCTTGCAAGTCCCTAGATACTAAAATTTGTGATCTGATGTTTTTGTCTTTTAGCTTGTTCTCTCTTTTCTTTTCAGCGAGTATTTACCAGATTTAGATTTGTTTTGGAAGGCCAATAGATATTGGTATTGCCAAGCGAACTGTTACTATGTTGAACAAGTAGAAAATTTCCATTCTTGATTGGGACATGGAGTTGACTGGCACTTTTGTTTATGCTAGTGTTTGAGTAGATGAAGCTTCAGCTGAAAGTTGCTCTTGCTTTTCTCATTGGCTTAATCTGGATCCAGCAAGGTTTTTCTGGTTAGTAATTAATCCATTCCATCTTTAGCATTCGATTCTCCACCTTTTAGTACAGTTAAAACTATAAATCCCATTTACAAGTTTCCTTGGTATATCGATGAGCCTGGGAAGGCTAGGCATCTCTCATCAAACATGTTTAAGTAAAGGTTTCATTCCAACAGATGCGTCAACATAGCTACTACATGTGCATCAAGAGTGGAACCTGTTACTTGAAGGTTTTTGCTCAGAGATGCCTAGACTGCATTAGATGTTCCTTTGATAGCAAATTTGCTGCATTTTTTAATGTGTAAAGGCCTGATGCATTGAGCTGCACTTAATTTTTCATCATCTACATAAATGCAATATGTTTCATTTCTAGTTAATTGGATGGTGCAGATGAACTTTCAGCTAAATCAGGCATCAACAAATGGACATGTACATGTTCAGCATCATATCAAGGAAATCAGAGCTATATTAAATCTAATTGTTCTACATCCTGTGATTGCAGTCCGGGTATGCCGTTGCTCATTATGGTATAACCGTCCAGAAGTTCTAAAATTGTTGACCTTTTAAATAGTGTTTTTCAGTAGTTGGCAAAGCATGCTCTACTAGTCTCATTCTTACACTAATAAATATTAGCCACGAGAAATCTCCCCTTCACCAAAAAAAAAAAAAACCATGAAACATACCCTGTTTGTATAGCCACCAAAGAAGTCATGACAGTTTCAGTCTGATTCTTAACTATAACATTATGTTCACTTAGGAAATAACAAGGACATTAATAAATGATTGCTGATTCTTAATTTTTGTAAATTGTTTTTTTTTTGGTGACCAGGGCAACCATAAAAAGAAGTAAAAGGTTTTTCTCATAGATAATAGTTGAGTTTGCTTTAAGTTGTATACGGTGGGACCTCCACTTGCAGATTCATAAGGGACTGTATTACTCTCTGATATGCTTTAACTTATTGTTCTTGAAATGAACATTTTTATGATAGGTGAAAGACTAATTTTATTTGGATCCATGCATTTTTAAAACTTAATACCATGAGTAACTTCTGGGTCTTGGCTATTTATGAACACATTCTCTTCTGTTTGAAAATTATTGATTATATTGTCTGTATTTGAATGATTAATCTCATACGAAGCAGATGGTGGACAAAGTGGAGGTATGTGGACATGTACATGTTCTTCCGATGGGTTACCAAAAGTTGCAACTGGCATTCAAGATACTACCTGTTTTACAGCCTGCAACTGCACTTCTGGTACTTGGTTCCTGTGGCAGTGTTTTTCTTTCTGCATAATTTAGTCTGTTGGATGCTGCTTAGTAAATATTTAAAAATTTGATTTTTCATGGTGTATAACCTCTAGAATATCTTCTGGATAGTTTTTTGACTTCACAACTTGTTTGATGTTATAAGGAAGAAAGGCCATGCAGCAAAACTTAACAACTAAATGATCTCTCTGAACACCCTAATTAGCTTTGAATTATTTTCTGTTTCAATCATGGATCTAGCAGGTTTTTCAATAATCTACGTTTCTGTTTCAACATTAGATTTTATATGGGATAATGAAGCTGAAATCTGAATAGGAGGTGTTTTGTAACAGTAAAGAAGATTGCTCAGCTCCTGCAACAATGTTGACAAAACCAATCACTGCAGTCAAGTTCAAGCATTGCTTGGACTTGATTGGTTTGTGTGGTACTTGAGAGGTGCTTGGTAGAGACAATTAAAGAGGAGTTCAAGTTTCGTAAATTGGCTTAATTTTAAGTCAATGTAGAGATTTGTTGGGTTTGTCTTAAATTGTGGGCCCAATGAGAGAAGAAATACTCATACTTGGTTCGTACAAAAACCTAAAGTTGTAATATTTTAGGCTTAAGACTTATTTGTGAGTGTTTACATTCTCAAGGAAGTGAAAAAGCGAGTTTTGGGTTATTTTGGAATTTTAGGTGTGAGAACAATTTTGTATGACACTTTGTAACCTTCTACTTCTTTAAAGTGAATTTCCCTGGTCGTCTCACCCGTGAAGTAAGTCTAAGTTGCTGAATTCCGTGAGTTATCTTGTATGATTGATTGTGCTTGTCTTTTATATTTCTCTACTTGACAATAGGTTTTAGATTTTAGGGCAGTTTTCGCTACAAGGTGCAACTAAGAGCTATCGTCGATGGACAATTCACATCTTTATGATTTGATTTATTTTGTGCATCTCTACAGTGCATTATAGTAACAGATGTTAAGTGAGATAGGCCACGCTTTACATACATAATGTGCTTATACACACACTCATATACATTATCATTGCATTTTATTTCTTTTTCTTCTCCATGTTCTTGTTACAGGGACAAATTTGACTAATATCATACTGATCCAATCACTTAAAACCTTGTTCTTTCTCTCAAGTTTCTATTGAAGCTGGATTAACAATAACCATAAAGAACATCAATCGGGTTGTCCAGATACTATATAATAAGAACAAAATTTTACTGTATTTTTGTATTTATTCAAATGACATATTTATATGTTTTTAATTATGATTTTTTCGTTGGTTCAATTTTGTGTTTAAAACCATTGGCTAGTTGTAAGATGAGTCATCCATAGCCTGACCTATTTGCATATGCTTGCTTCTTAACAGGTTCTCTTACTGATGTTCAAGATACAAGAAAACATTTTTCCAGCAAGATAGTTTTGGTCATCCTACTATTATGTGTCATACTCACAACTCTTGCATTTCTTGCTTCAATAACATGCTATCTCTACCGAAAGGACAAGTGCCTTATCCAGTCACCAGTATTCTTGTCAGACAGGGAAAGGAGTTGCAATAGTGCTACTAACTTAATTAGTCACAGAGCATCTTCAGTGTCAGAAACTAAAATAAGGGTTGATTCCCCCATTAATCCTATATCAGGTAGGTAGCATTTGTTATGGTTACAAGTGAATGATCAACTTAAATTGGTTCCCATCAAAGTTTGACATATCAATTGTCTATTGCTTGTCATGATTTGTCATTCAAGTGTTTTTTCATATTCTCAGGGTGTTTTCGCAAGGCTTCTTTCTTGTGTAGGAGCAAAACAGAGATTATACAAGGAAATTTAATCCTTTTCACGTACTCTGAGCTGGAACATGCAACCAATAAGTTCTCCCATTCTAATCTAATTGGACTTGGAGGAAGTAGTTATGTATATCGTGGTCAGCTCAAGGACGGTAGGACTGTGGCAGTTAAGCGGCTGAAAGCTCAAGGTGGTCCTGATGCAGACTTCCTTTTTTCAACAGAGGTACCGCCTCTGCTTGGTACCCCATTTTCCTTATTGTCAAACACCAACTTCTGTATTTAGTTATTCATTGAAGTGTAAACAGCAGATCAGTTTGTGCTCCACAAATCACATACAACCTTTTCATGTTGTTTTGCACAGGTTGAGCTGTTAGCGAAGCTCCATCACTGTCATGTTGTGCCTTTGCTTGGCTACTGCTCGAAGTTCCAAGGGAAATTTTCTGAGAGGTTGCTGGTATTTGAATACATGCCTAATGGTAACCTGAGGGACTGTCTGGATGGGGTTTTAGGGGAAAAAATGAACTGGCAAACTCGTGTTACTATTGCAATAGGAGCTGCAAGGGGTTTAGAATATCTTCATGAATCAGCTGCTCCAAGAATTTTGCACAGAGATGTCAAATCAACCAATATTCTTATGGATGAAAACTGGAGGGCAAAAGTAAGAATCTTCTTCTTTAGGTCTCTGCTGAAAATATTTACTCCAAATAGAAACACAACATATTTTAGCAGGGATGGGACTTGAACTTCAATCCTACCCCCTTTTTCATCCTTTTCATGAGAGAATACCATAACAAAAATTTTCTGACTGCAAATTTAGATGAGACAACTGTCAAATATTAATTAGATATGAAAATGTTTTTATTCAAATTAACTAAGTTGAACAATGAAGCCTTAAATGCAATCAAACATCCATAACCTTACACTGACAACAAAATGTGCAGATTACTGATCTTGGTATGGCTAAACGTTTAAGAGGTGATGGAGTTCCCAGCAGTCCCAGTTCTCCTGCAAGAATGCAGGGCACATTTGGCTATTTCGCACCAGAGTATGCAATGATTGGAAGAGCCTCTCTTATGTCAGATGTTTTCAGTTTTGGGGTAGTTCTTCTTGAACTTATCACTGGTCGGCAACCAATCCATAAATCAACCAACAAAGGAGAAGAAAGCCTTGTCTTATGGGTAAAAAGAATCTTGATTTTGTTGCATGTATTATATTTCATACCGGCAGGTTGAGTAGCTCAAAAAACTACTCAACTTGACTATCCCAAATTGTGATATTCCTTGATGATGCCAAAGATGTCTTTGGCAGATGAATCATTATTGATGTTATGTAAACATAGAAAACGCGCTCCCAAGTATGCTAAGCATAATTGTGCCTGTAGAGTACTGTTACTGATATGTAGTTTATATTCCTCTTCTATTGCAGGCTACTCCTCTTCTCCAGGATAGTGGGCTAGTATTACTAGAGTTGCCTGATCCACGCTTGAAAGGGAATTTCCCAGAAGGAGAGTTGCAAATAATGGCTTACCTGGCAAAGGAGTGCCTGCTGTTGGATCCTGATGCTCGACCAAGCATGGGTGAGGTGGTACAAATCCTCTCAACTATAGCACCAGAAAAATCCAAAAGGAGAAACATTCCTGTGAATCTTTTTCAGGTAATGTATTATAGCAAGTCAAGTTTTTTTATTTACTATGTCTCTTTCTTTCATGTGACAACTATTTGTGATGGTTTTTTCTTACTATTCCTGGTAAACAATGAGAACCATCTCAATGCTCGGTGTAAATTCTGTGTTCAATTTCTTGAATTTTGTGTTCCTTTTGGAAGTGGAATTTCTGAAAAAAAATTACTTATCAAAATCTTATGTTTTTTGATTATGTATCAAATCCAGCTCTCATTTATTCATTTAGTTAATCTCTAAGGAGGTAAATGTAGTGCTGCATCTAAGATTCTGAGAGCACAGATGAAAGCAAAGCATGCTTCTTTATGTCAGTGATTGAGTGCGCACTCGTCCCTGCTTACCAATCTTACTGTCTGAAATTTCCTAGAATGCTTCCCCTGATATGTACATTTATCCTTTTGGTCAATGTTATAAATGTCACTGCTTATGTCTTATGCAGATGTCTTCAATCCAGAGAATGAAAACTGAGCTATTCAAAGAAAAACCCGACAGTCGAGCTGAAGGTCCTGTTGATGCAGAGGAAGTACTGAAGCCAGACAGGTCAATTCAACAGTCAGCTTTAGATGTAGAACACGACCTTTTTGTTGGAAGCAACAATGTAGGGGCAGATAATAATTCAATCAAGTATATGGAGAGGTTAATCCTTTTGACTTCAAAAGCTCAAAGTTTGCGTTCCTCGGATGATGAGGCCGTGGACTTAACTGAGCCTCGGCTAGAATCATTCTGCATGGCTAATGTTAAATCTCCATGAAAAAGCTGCTCCCTATGAAGGCAAAAAATATTTTTTTCAGGTACTTTGCAGTTTGGCGGTACAACTTTTGGTTTCTTACATAGAGAAGCATGCAAGTTTTTGGTCATTTCTTTATTGATTTGTATTTAATTGTTCATGTACAGAAAAATTTATAGAAAACTCGTTTTTTTGGGTAATATGATATGGCTTCACGGTTCATCTTACAAAGAAGTTGATTTAGTTTTTTGTATGAGAAACAGTGCTCAGGTACATATGTGATACGTCAAATTCATTTACTGTGAAATGCTTTAAATAAGGAAAAAAACCAAGAAAGAAAAACACAGTGTGGCAAATTCTGATAGAAAGCAAGCTTTCAAGTTAGGGTTTGCCAAGATGTTCAAGCTCAAGTTTGAGCTCTCCTGATTCTGATTAAAAACCTTTCTTTTTAATCAAGTACAACTACTTCGTAGATAGATTATTTCCAGTCATGACAGTTTGAGAAATAGGAGTGGTCATACTTCACTTTTTTTTTGTACCAAATACAAATCTTTCTTCGGTGGGCTATAGGTGACAAAATAATTTCTATCACAAGATCTTTAAAATCTTTAGCTTTTATCCCAATGAATTTCTTGAGTTTGGAAGTTAAATTGTCGGCACCCTTCATGACTACGATTTTTTTTTTCTTGAATCAAATTCAATATCAAATATTATATTGCCATGGAAGCAACTTGGTTCTGTAATGTGTTTTTTGGTGTATATTCTGGTAAGTCAAGTCTCAGTAGTTGTCCATGTGCAGTGGTAGCCATGTTGAGCACTTGACTTGTTCAGGTGTTAATAATTAGTTGGGTCGTCCATTTTTGCAATTCTATTGCCTAACTTTGAATGGTAGTTGAAGGAGTGACCTGAAGAAAGGATGTTGCATAATGTTCTACCAATTAATATCTACCATCTAACTTCTACAAAGAGAGGATACCAGTTAATACCTCAGTAGTTGAAGTATTGTCCGTCGTCTTAACTCACCAATGGATCCTCCTCCTCCACCACCACCACCACCACCACCATCTACTGTTCCACTGCTTGGTCCACCACACCATGAAGGAGGATGCTTGGATTCATGGTAAGTTGTTCTTGTTCTTTTTAAATTTATACATCTGGAGGAAACTGCAACATTGGTAGCTAGAATTTGACATTGTAGTATTTTATTAGTTGGTTACTGGGAATATTCACATTTTGCAGTTTATGGTTTCTGTGCTGCTGCGGCCTTTTCTCATGCTGCTGCCCTCCACTGTTTGAGCCTGTGCCACCTCCCCCCTAAAGCTGCATTTCTTTAGTTATATTTGGTTCGTGAGAAGAAACTAGAAAACATAGTTCATTGACACTTTATCTTCTGATTTTTGGCCCAAAACTGCTGTGATAACTTTATTTTCTTTTGTATCGCTTTTTTTTTTGGTTTTATGTGATTCTCTGGCTGTGTTTAGCTGATGAATGTTGAGTTGCAACTCTGCCTGTAACATAGCTTCTCCAATTTGTGCTTTTTAGAGTTGGTGTGAATAATATTTATTGAGTTAATTATAACTTAGTCCATATAATCTATGGAGACTAATTAATTGGTCCCTATAGTATTAGAAATATTTAATAGCTCATCCTCAATTTTTCTTTTTTGTTCGAACAAGTCCTTTTCTAATCAAGATCTCCCATCTTTCCCTGCTTCTCTTCTCTTTATTCTATTTTTCGAAGGGAAACAAAATTGAAAAGAATATGGAATTTGAATATGTAGGGATTAAATATATGGTTTCCAAACTATGAGGGTTAATTAATTAGTTTCATTAAGCTACAAGGACTAAATCATAATTAAATCAAAATTTTCAAATTTTTTGTTACCTTAAAAAAGCCAGCACATATGATCCATTCAATTGCCTGATTTGGTATTTTCGAGAAATAAAATACTGAATCGAATGAAACTGGACATTGATATGTATCCAAATAAATCTCAATTAATTAGGTTCTGTTTGGCTACATGGTGCACCTATAGTGCAACCCGCGTTTCACATCCAAAAATATTATTTTTGGTGTTTTTTCATTCAAAATATAGATTGTACTAGTTATTTAATTTCGAGTAAAAAAAACTAAATAATAAATTAAAAAGACCGTGCATGTATCTAACTAAATAGATCATTAACCTACACCTCGTTATGGGTTGTAATTTTTTTTATTAGAAAAATGAGAGCGCATGTTTTTTTAACATTTTTTTTGAAAAAAAATCATAATTATAAATTGAGAAACTCATGCATGCATTTAATTAAATCAATTAAGAACCACCTGTTAAAAAAAAATGTTGGAGGTCCAATTTGACCTGCTCCGCCGCTATGAGCAAGCGCGCTCACACTAATGAATTAAATAAAAAATCAAAAGAAAACTATCTGGTAAAACTAAAATATAGATTAGCTTGCTATTCAAATTTAAGATTTTCATGCAAATGTATTTTTTTGTCACAAAGCTTATCTTTTACCACAAAATAATTTTTTTGTATCCCTAAAAATAAAGTTAATTTATATAAAGCACAAAAGAAATAATGAAAGATGAAATTATGCTTTGCAAGCACGTTTAAAATATAACGAACTTAGAATCTTATGCCCACATCATATTGATTAATTTAATTTAATTTAATTTACATTTCAGGTTTTACAGATTAACCATGACTAGTTCGAGTCAATTAAAGGTGTCGTTATCTTAATATGTCACTTAATATGTTTTTGTCCAGTATGACTTTCTAACAAATCAATATTTTTTTAAGTTAGGAAGAAAATGATTTGTCCGGCAATGTATGTGAGCTTATTTTTTAACTTTAAACAAATGTTAAGACAAATATGAAGATGGTGGTATCTTGGATGATATATTTTTAAAAGGAAACAACTAATTTAATTTAATTTAAAATCAAACTCCCTTTAAAATAAGGCATAAGTTTAACAAAAACGATGAATTTAAAAATTTGAGAAAGCTTGGATTATTTTTAAAATTAGTAAAAAAAAAAAAGCAAAGTCCCTAAAAAATTAAAAAGATAAAATAATCAGGTGAATCTTCAAAAACTAGGTTAGTCACTACATTGTGGGTGGGCAAACATTATCCCGAACACAAAAAAACTTCCTGACGCTAGCATTTTTAAATAACTCAAATAAAATTTGAGACTCAGGTTATCGAGCCAACTAAGTTGAACAATTTCAAATAACTTAAATTGAACTTAAAATGTAAAGAATAAACACTTGCCGATATGATGGAAAGATATAAAACAAAGATAGTAAAAAAAACCTCTAGCAAACCCGACAACCAACTTGGATCAACAAATCAAACACATGACCTAGGACATGAAATTAAGATGACACCAAATAGGAAAACAAAAAAAATATTGGCAAAAAATATATTTGAAAAAAATGCTTTAAAAGAAGACCGAAGTCGACTCGGGTTAATCTTTTATATTTATAACCCAGGTCATGAGACTGGGGTGATTCCATTAAAGGCAAACCAAAAAAAATAAATATAGAAGCAAGATTCTTAATCAAACAAATATTGATGGATGAAATTGAGGAAAAAAATCAATAAAAAAATCAATTCAAAACAAAACAAATAGCAATTAAAAAAAATTAGGACTAAATTTGACATAAAAATTAAATGAAATTAAATGTTTAGGGATGTAATTAAAAAAAATCAATTAAGAAAATGATTAAAAAATATCAATTAAGATAATTAGAACCAAATTTGACATAAAAATTAAATGAAAATAAATGTTGAGGGATGTAATTGAAAAAACAAATCAATTAAGAAAATAATTCAAAATAAAAAAATAGCAATTAAAAGAATGAGAATCAAATTTGATAAAAAATAAAAAAATCAAATGACCAGGGATGAAATAAAAAATAAAACCCAATTAGAAATAATCGATGTAAATAAAAAAATTGAAATTAAAAGAAGAGGGACTAAAAGGAAAAAATAATTTGAAGGGATGATATAATTTTTTGCATGGATAGTACGCAATCTAAGTAAGAAAAAGAATGAAAAAAAAAAGAAAAAAAGAAAACTAGATCGAGACCAAACCGGCGTAAATAGACATACACGCGCCACCTAGCATGGTTGGCTCAGCCATGAGGAATTGAAAAGCACTTTGGACAACATTTGTTTCCAGCCATGAGGCATCGCACGTGCCGTTCAAATGTGTGAAAAGACCATAATATATATTAAAAGATCAAAATAACCCCTCCTAAACCCCAAATTAAGAAAAACAATCATGTGTGAAAAACCAAAAATACCCCTATAAAGATCTGATAATAACATAAAAACATATGCGAAAATACAAAAAAAACCCTTAAAGCAAAGGTTTAGAAAATTTATGTTCTGCAAAAAAAATTAGAAAATCTCATTACACGCCTAAGCAACAGGAATATCCTTTTCCTTTTCTTTTATTTTGTTCAAGGGCAATGTAGTATTTTCAAGTCCAAAAAATTTACAAAAAAGCTGTTTACACCCTCCAACAATTATACATTGACATTTATATCCTGTAAAATAATTATTTTACCCCCCCTTTTTTTTTAAAGCAATCAATAAAAATTCTTTTTTCAAGAGCAAAATGAGAAAAACACTATGGCTTGCTCCCACAGTATATCTCGTTGCCATATGAGTTCTTAGTCAATGAATAATGTGATAGGCTAAAACTATCTATAATTTTTCTTAAAATATAAAAATGCTTTGTAGGTCTAATTATAGGTCTGACTAATCTAATGACCATATGTATTTTTATTTTTTGTTATCATATTTTTTTAATATTTAAAATTATTTATTTTGAAACTCCAATGCAATGTTAGATCCATATGAGTGGAATTAGTTTCTTGATAGTTTGGCAATCACACGAAAAAGGGCATGGATTTGTTCTTCAACATGTGAACATCAGTGAATATTTTTAAGTATTTTCGATAATTTTGAGGAACTAATATTAAAAATATTAAAATATTATTATTTTAAAATATTTTAAATTGAAAATCATTATATACTAGAGGTTTAAGTCTGTGCATGATACCAAAAAAAATAAAATAAACAAAAAATAAATAAATTTTATGGGCAAGGTTTGTGCATAGTTTAGCTGTACTAACCTCTACTTTAACTTTTACCAAATTTCCAAATACACTTTTCATTGCCTCTCATAGGGTACATAGAATTGAACACCAATTAATGGACATTGTTTTTTTTTTTATTATTATTAAAAAAAAGTGAAAAATTGAGTCATGGATTCTTAATGGCCTCAACAAATATTTTTTTTAAATTGATTCATTAAAACACTGATTTTTAATATTTTTGTATAAAATACTGCTTATTTTTTAAAGAGATAAAAATAATTTTATTTTTTTAAGTTACAACTTACCATATATTGTCAATATAGTGAATAAATGTACCTTGGTATCTATTGCAATATTTCCACTATTATTTGTTTTTTCATTTTCAATATTATATCCAAAAATATAAATAGTATATTTTTTTATTAAGAGAAAACTTATGTTTATTTATTTTTGTAAATACATATAATTAAGAATACTATAATTGAAAATTCTCTAATTATATACTATTCATGATATAAAATATATAAAAAGTTAATTTTATAGGATTTTAAAATTTAAATAAATACAAAACAAATCATGTTAAATTAATTTGATTTTTTTAATTTAATATATTGGTGTTATTTTTATTGTTTAGCTATTAGAAATATGATAATAGATTTGTAAACCCCTGCATAAATGTAGAACTGAAAATAGTAAGATTTCAAAGAGTAACAAAAACCCAGGAAGAAGAAGCATTGTTAAGGTTAAAAATAATTTTTTTTTAATTTTAGCTTAAAATTCATAACGTCAGCGGAACCAGTAATGAGTTTTGGTGCGTAAAAGAATAAGAAAATAAGAAAATGACAAAATGACACAGAAATTAGTGTGGTAATAAATGGTAAGCTATAAGAAAATATAATACAAAGCAAAGGGGAAAGAGTGATGGTACAAATATTGTTTAAAAAATAGTAACGTTACTGTGAAATAATAATAAGTCTGGTAAAGAAATAAAAATAAAAAATAATTATATTTTTTGCAATGATAAAATGGCCCCAAGAGTTTAGAGGAATAATTGATTTATGTAAGGATTAAACAACAAAATCTAGATTTTTGTGTAAAATCACCTACCTACCAATTCAACGGTATCAAACATAACTCTTAATTTGACTGTTGGATCAAATTGAACTTTCACGAGCACCCTCCTGACATTTTTTCCTACCTTGGATTACAATTTCAGAGTAATTGAAGTTCAAGAAGCTTGTATAAGATTGGCAGTAGTCGAACAAAATAAAAAAAATACCTTGTATACTTACTAATGGCAATTTCATAAATAAGTGGAAAAAGGGGAAAAATTCAGTTTTTCCTTTCTTTATAACTAAAGGGTATGCTGGAAAAAAAAGAAAAAGAAAAAAAAATAAGAGGAAGGGGGAAACTTCAGCGAGGAGAGAAAATTTAAGGAAAAAACATGAAAATGAGGAGTGAATGAGTGATCCTAACTAAATATTCTCAAAGAGACAAAGAAGAGAGCATAGTAATACGTGAAAAATCTAACGAGGAAGAAGGTGAATAATAAACTGGTTAATACAATGACACTTGATTTAGGTTCAAAACTTCTAGGTGAGTTGTTTTTAATACAAGAATTCATGTTTAATTATGTTTTAGGAGTATGGCATAGAAATTTCTAAATTGTAAGGAAACTAGGGTTTATGGAATTGTTAAAGTTGTGTAAAGTAGATGTGTTTCTTGTGATAAATGATGATGATTATGGGTTTAGATGGTGTTATTGAAAAAAATAATATTACAGGAGATGGAAAACTTTTAGGGAGTGGCTGACTGAAAATAGGTAAAAAATGATCATCCAAGCTTTCCCATTCTTCTTCTTCTACCAACTTCAAAAACCTTTAGTTAAACTACCAAAAATTATTGAAGACTGGTTTCTTTATTTCAATATGACTCACCATTCATAGGTATAATAATTGTGTGCAACATCCCATTGTCCCTTTTCCAGTTCTTCTAAAATGGTTAAGGGTTAGGATAGTTTCAACCAATATAGAAGCAACAAGGTTAGTGTAGGTGTCTTCGTACTCTACAAACACATCGACAACTTCTAAACTTATTATACCCGTTAAGCTTGGAAACAACACAAGACCAAATATTCCTAAGGTAATCAATTTGTCTCTTTTTATAATTGACCCTTGTTCTGACTTTTTCCTCTCTAACTTAGCTTTTAATAGTTTCCACTTCAGACCACTAGCATTCTTAGTTAGATTAGGAACTTTGAGCAATTTTGACAACTCATGAATCACTTTGTCATCTTTTAAAGGGAAGTAGATCCTATACAAATGGTTGGAAAAATCCATTAACATTCCATAATCTTCCATAATAGGATACAGATCTATATTCTTAAAAAAGAAACACCTTTAATTAGGATCCTAAAACTGAATATGAGCTGTAATTGCCGGGTTTAGTACTTCTATCTTCATAATTTCTACCAGTTACCCATACTTCTTAAAAAATACAACCTTATCAATATTCTGAACATCAATAATCATTTTCTTCACCTCATTCACAGTGCAATTCAAGTTCTTGATCGGTGATGATTTTCTTACATCATATCTAAGGTAGTCTTCTTTTGACAAATATAACAATTCAGAATTTTGCCCATATTATATAGTGGTAAATTTAGCAATGGTGGTTATTTTATCATTTAGAAATCTTATAATTCAAGATACTTTATAGTTAAGCTTAGGCTTGATGCAAAACATGTAGTATAGAGCATACACCTTAAAGGCAGGTGATACGATCCATGAAAGGTCAAATTCGGATTTTGACGTAAAAAGTGCATCTATCTAATTTTACATAAATAGTCATAATTCCCAATCCGACTGTTGGATCGGGTTGAAATTTTACATGGAGTCTTCTGACATGTTGTCCTACCCTGGTTTAAAATTACAGGTCAATCGGAGTTCGGGAAGTCATTTAAACATGGGTCAATAGAGGCTACATGAATTTTGTTATTTACTTCCTTTTGACTTGTGGACTTTCTATTTGGCTAGGATTCTTTTCCTAAAAGGATGTGGCAGCTTATTAAAGATCTTTGTTTTAGAAAGATCTTTAATGGGCTGCAACATAGTTTTCAAGTATGGCAAGGATTCATAAATGTTTTAGAATCCTTTTCTTACAAGGATTCCTTATTCATCCTAGCTACCAAAAAAAAAAAGGAAAGAAGATTTCAAAATTAATTCTACCTTCAGATTTGATTCTCCTAGCTTATATGAGACTTTTAAAGGGCAACAAATCTGATCATATTATATTTAGGATATTAAATTCAGATTTATTATTGTTATTATTATTTTCTTCTTAGTTTAGAGTTTATTTATATTATTTGGGTTTAATTATAAATGGGCATCATATAAGTCCACATAAGGGGCCCATTAGGATTTATTTTAGTTTGGAGTCACTATAAATAAGGGCATAACCAGACATGTAAGGTGAGACAACTCAGATCAATAAAACTTCTTGTTTGCCTCACTTTGTGTGTGTGTGTGTGTGTGTGTGTGTGTGTGTTGGTGAGATAATCTCTTTTCCATGGTTCTCTAATGAACTGAAAAATGACTTATCGAAGAACAACTGTCTTCGTGGCGTCATTCTTATACTTCTCGTTCGCAAATCAATATTCGTTGGGTGGGAGTTTCCGTTTCCAATAGTGTTAGTGCCTAGGTACAAGTTATCTTTGTGTCACACTCCTATCAAACCTGATTTACTTAGCTTTCCGAGAATTGGTGTCTTTGTGTGTGGGTTGCGTAACCATGTGATCACGAGATTCGCATCATTTGGTATCAGAGCTTGGCTCCATTAATCAGGTTATATCCTTTTGAATTTTTTGTTCTTGTTGTTTCCGAAAAAATTCCATAGTGTCCAATTTCTTCTTCTCCTTGATTTTGCAGCATATAAAAAAAAATGAGTTATTTCATTTGGTTACTGTCCAAAATATATCAGTAGCATAAAAATAAGAAAAAATAAAAAAAAAGCAAAAAGAAAAGAAAAAAAAAGAAAAAAAAAATCGTTCAAAGAGACGTTAATTGGTTTCTGCCGTAGAAAACTAAACAAGGGAAAATTAGACCAAATCAACTCGGAATTAGCTCAAATTTGATACTCTTATTACTGGGGTCCTAATCACATTACATATTAAGTTTGGGGTCAATTGCATATTTTTGGCTTTGGGTTTCAATTTCGGGTCTAATCAGGTCTGATTCATATCGTTTTTGTGTCAGTATATCAAATCTTATCATATATTTCTCAAACTTTATATTATGTCTATTTGGGTTGATATCACACTATATCTGAAATTTTAGCTCAATTGGACATTATTTACTTTAGGTTTTAGATTCAGACTTAACTTGTCGTAAACGAGTCTATTTTGCGTCCACTTTTGAAATTCTCTTTCTTTCTATTGTTTTCATTTCTTGCAATATATTTTCAACATATCCAACATATTTGGGTGATGTTTCATCATCCTTGCATATTTTGTTTTTGTTTTTATTCGAGTCTTCAGTTTTGTTCATATTTCGGATAGATTCGCTTACTACTGGCGAGACTGTCATCGCAGTTTTGTTTTGCTTGTTTTCTGGTTTTTATTGCTTCTTGAGTCATATATACATATTTGGATTGCGCTGCCAAGTTGGTTCTATTTGGTATTGGTTTGAGTTCTGCAAGAACCATAAGAAGGTGAGATGAGAGGTGTGAGCATGTGAGGATATTAAGAGTGTTTGAGCGAAACACGAGGGATGTGAGGATTTGTTTACCACTAATCAATTTTCATAGGTACTATCATGTCAGCGCAAAACAACACACCACCCCCTCCCGATGTAGAACTTAAATTCCAAATGCATGCCATGACGAAGATGATGGAAAGAATGAACTTTATGATGGGGAATGTGTGTGATAGACTTGAGAAGGTGGGAAAACATGGTAACGTGGTTGAAACATGTACTCAAGACATGAGAAAAGTTGGGGCTCAACACAAATCTAACAATGGCAGTGGGGCTGAAAGGCCAAGGTGGGCTGATTATGAGGATTTTGAGGAGGACGTTGATGATATTGGTGATGGCGGTTTTAAGGATGAGATGATAGGCCACCAGCACGGTTTTTGACAGCCTAGAAACCAAAGAGATTTCATGTATTTTGATGAGGTGTTATGGAAAAAGAAATGAAGGATTCAAAAGGAGAGGTGATATCAAATGAAGAGAAATAAAGAGATTAATGTTCTAAAAAGAGAATCCAAGAGTCTATCCTGTATTCTAGGGGAGATGAAGCAAGAACTTGATGTGTTAACGGCATCAGTCAATGCCCAGCAAGCTTCAGAAAGAGAGGAGAAAATATGCTGCAATGTTGATATACGAAATAGAATGGCTGCTACTTTCATCCAAAGTTGTTGGCGATGATTGTTGGCAAGAAAAGAACTCCAAAGGCTTCAAAAAGAGGCTAAGGAATTTTCCATTCAAATTATTGGTGATTCGAGGACGAATCATCTTGAAGAGAGAGGGAATGATATGATCCAGGAAAGGTCAAATTCGGATTTTGACGTAAAAAGTGCATCTATCTAATTTTATGGAAACAGTCATAATTCTCAATCCGACTGTTGGATCGGGCTGAAATTTTACATGGAGTCTTCTGACATGTTGTCCTACCTTGGGTTAAAATTTCAGGTCCATCGGAGTTCAGAAAGGCATCGAAACACAGGTCAACAGAGGTTGTACGAATTTTGTTATTTACTTCCTTTTGACTTGTGGACTTTCTATTTGGCTAGGATTCTTTTCCGAAAAGGATGTGGCAACTTATTAAAGATCTTTGTTTTAGAAAGATCTTTAATGGGCTGCAACATAGTTTTCAAGTGTGGCAAGGATTCATAAATGTTTTAGAATCATTTTCTTACAAGGATTCCTTATTCATCCTAGCTAAAAAAAAAAAAAAGGAAAGACGATTTCAGAATTAATTATACCTTCAGATTTGATTCTCCTAGCTTATATGAGACTTTTAAAGGGCAACAAATCTGATCATATTATATTTAGGATATTAAATTCAGATTTATTATTATTATTATTATTTTCTTCTTAGTTTAGAGTTTATTTATATTATTTGGGTTTAATTGTAAGTGAACATCATATACGTCCACATAAGGGGTCCATTAAGGTTTATTTTAGTTTAGAGTCACTATAAATAAGGGCATAACCAAACATGTAAGGTGAGACAATTCAGATTAATAAAACTTCTTGTTTGTCGTACTTTGTGTGTGTGTGTGTTTGTTGGTGAGATAATCTCCCTTCCATGGTTCTCTAATGAACTGAAAAACGATTAATCGAAGAACAACTGTCTTCGTGGCGTCATCCTTATACTTCTCGTTCGCGAATCAATATTCGTTGGGTGGGGGTTTCCGTTTCCAATAGTGCTGGTGCCTAGGTACAAGTTATCTTTGTGTCACATTCCTATTAAACCTGATTTACTTGGCTTTCCGGGAATTAGTGTCTTTGTATGTGGGTTGCGTGACCATGTGATCACGAGGTTCGCATCAACATGTTTTAGTTTTTTTATGTGAGACAAATGATAGGTTTACTACTTGTTCTCTAAAAAAGGTCTCTTATTATCCCAATGATTACCCTCATGAATGCAATATAAGGGCTTAGTAGGTAATGAGATGGTATATATACTAATTATTACCAGTTTAAGCACTTAGTGAAGAGTTGAGATTTACACAAACTTAAACCTTGACTCAAGTCATAGGTAAGTTGTCAGTTTCCCACCTAACCTAAAGCTTTACGGTCTGTTCCCTCACAAATAATATTAGTAATGCATGAATGTCTTTCATCCATATTCAATATACTAGGCATGATAAGATATAAGAGAATGCATGTTAAAGCACTTCAACAAAGCAAACCATTCATGGTTGAAAAATATTAAAACATCAATCTTCATAGAGCATAAATAAACAAAAAAAGCTTCGTCCAAGGGTTCTTACTAGACTTGTCATCCTGTTATACCCTTCACGAAAGCGTGATATCATGACGACCTTTCCCGGGCGGGTTGGGAGGTCATTATTTGGATAAGGAGTTGTCACCTATTATTATTATGGTTACTAGGATCCCTTACTGGTTTTTAAAAATTTCAGGCAAGAGACTGGTTACCTAAAGAGAAGGTATTAACATCCCTAATACGTCTTACCTGAGATAAATTCATTGTTTTTCTTTGTTTATGGTTGTTATGGCCTAATGGTGTTTCTAAATTCTGTCATCGTACTATGAAGAGTTTGTTATGATGAACGAACCCCGGTTTGCTAGATAAAAACTTGGTCTAAAAGATCCCAAATTAAAAAGATATCAGAAGAAAGCAAGCCCATTCACAACTCATGTGTCGCGAAGGCGTTGAAGTTAGGAATCCAAAGAGATTTGGTGATTATTTAAATTTCACTTATCACCTTGGTATTTTGAATGTCCATGACTCTTATATCATGAGACATAGGTTTAAATATCCTTAATTATCATTAAGACTTCTTTTAGGACAAATTTGAAATTTTTGGCTATTACGTCATTCTAAATAATATTTAAGATAAAATTCCTTGCAGTTTTTATCTTTATATTAGAAGTGAATAAGTTGTATTACTCCCAATAATATTTTGAATATTAACCCTTGTACATGTTTTTTTTTATCTTTATATTAAAAGTGAATAATAATAAATTATTATCCCTAACAATATTTTAGATATTAACTCTTTTGTAAGTTTTTTTATTCTTATATTAAAAGTGAATAATATATTTTCTTGCTAAAAATAAGTTGTTAATATTTTTTTGAAATATAGACTAAAATCCTTAATATTGTAAAACTCATGCAATATTTTTTGTATTTCAACATGCAAAAGAATTTTTTTTTTGAAGTTTTTTCTTAATTTTAAGACATGCTCCAATATTGTTTTTAGGATTTTTAGCCATATGCAAAAAAAATTTATTTTTTTAAAAATATATTTTTTATATTTTTGGCAAAAACTCATTTTTTTAGGATAAACTACCAAAATAGGTCTAAAGACATGTTTGCCAAACACACCCGTAAGTCAAAAATTCCTTTATCGAAAAAATTGAGAACCAAATAAGTGTAAAGTGGATGGCGGTTCCAACACGTTAGCGCTTGTTCTGCATGCCCTAATAGACATGCTTCAATATTGTTTTTAGGATTTTTAGCCATATGCAAAAAAAATTTATTTTTTTAAAAAATATATTTTTTATATTTTTGGCAAAAACTCATTTTTTTAGGATAAACTACCAAAATAGGTCTAAAGACATGTTTGCCAAACACACCCGTAAGTCAAAAATTCCTT
>Ga0307514_10001985_pt1 | contig 22247 bp, 18 predicted proteins | sample 16_EM_MG_FD_203088 | JGI IMG/M metagenome (GOLD analysis project Ga0307514, IMG submission 203088) | Populus trichocarpa ectomycorrhiza microbial communities from riparian zone in the Pacific Northwest, United States - 16_EM | ecosystem: Host-associated > Plants > Roots > Unclassified | place...
CCTGAGATCAAAACAAGGAGATGGGGATAAATTTTGGTCATGGAGGAATGTAAGGAAGACATGTATTTTCCTAAGACATATCTTTTCCTTACTCTGAAGTCATGTGAGAACTAGGTGGAACAGGTCATGTGCTCTCTATGAAAGACAATGTATTTTCTTAAGAATCAGATAACCCAGAAGTCATGTGAGAATTTCCTTATTCTATATTTAGCTACAAAGAGATGAGCCATGGAAATGACTCAGAGGAATGACTCAGATAATGAGTCACAGAATGAGTCACAGAATGACTCAGAGATGGAAAGCTATGACATCACCAGTATGGGAGATCCCTGCCAAAAGCAGGATATAGAGGGATCAATGCCCGACAGATAGCTTTTCTTTTCGATCGTCAGTTTATTCAGATAGCAACAAATACAAGAGATCAACCTGTTAAAACTCTTGTGCCCCTTGGCACATTACCTGACCTCTTACAAATCAACTATCTTAATAACAACTATCTTGAAGATTACATAAGGTAAACTTATGATTATATAAGTTCTTACATAAATCTCAAGACCAAACCTTTACAGACACCAGGAGATACTGATGCCATGATGATACATGATGACCCATGAAGCTATACTTATTTTTTTGGCTAATTTGTGATATCTTGAATATTGAGTTTCCTATTGTTCTCTAGTATTTAATATATATGTCTACCTGCGCAAAAGATATTCATTCACTTTATACAGTAAAGAAACTAAGCTAAGATCTTGTACTATATTGTTGTCCTTGGTTTTATAAGATCATTCATATTTTTTTTTGTACTTTTTAGGAATTGTTCTACTATTATACTATCTGTGCAAGTCTCATGCAATATTGGCAAGTTATATGTGAGTCGGGACTAACAGTGCCAGAAAATGTACTTGCGAGTTATGAGAATCTGAATTATGAGTCTTAATCTAGTCTAGTTTAATTCTCTTGGCAGTACTGCAGATATAGAGTCTAGGTATGAGAACAGGTTTATGTATATGTTACTGAATATATATTCTTCTTTCCGAAAAATATATATATCTTTCCAAAATTCATACTCTTCTTTTGAAAAAATATACTCGCTTCACTTATTAGTGCACTTATTTACTGCATATGAAATCTAAAGCCAAATAGCATGACCTGTGATAAACAGTTATGCATGATAGCATAGTATATATAGCATAGCTTTGACTAGGTATAGCAGAGGAGATATATAAGTCAGAGCAGTAAGCTAATAAAGTGCGAGATAAATATATGTATAGTATAGTTGCAAGAAAGTGAGCTCAGTACTGAATAAAAGCATACTTGTAAATAAAGCATACTTCTAATCTAATTGTGTAGACTTGCAAAAATAAATATATACTCATCAAAGAGTACAACAATATGCATATGCAATCTAGTTGATAAGTATACAAACTAGTAAACAAGTATGCAACAGAAAGGCATCAGTAGAATAAAGTTGTTTATAAGCCGACATATGAAAAAAGTGAAGCCACTTAAGAACAAAACAAAGATATATTAGTAAAAGTGAATGTGCAAAGTAAAAAATTTGTATAGGAAGAATAAGTAGTATTGTATGAAAGTATACGTAAGAAAGTACCTAAATTCCATGTCATAAATCTAGAGGAAGATAATGATCAAAATTGAGTTATAAGTATAAGCTGGCAAATATTTGTTATTGAAGTAGATATTTTTTGTTACCAAATATCGAGCTTCTTATATTTGTGTTTCTTGTTTTGTTGTTTGAGGTTCTGATACTTGTTGACGCTAGTTTTGTGATTGTAGTCTTGATATTTTTTTTTACCTTTAGGAGTTGTTCTGTTATTTTTGTTTTTTCACATACTGTGTATTGAGATGAGTGATATATAGTGATGAGATGTTTGTTTGTTCTTAATATGCTTTCACATATATTATATAAATGAGTATCTGAGTCTTACGCAATCTTATCAAAAAATCTCCTTGTGACTTACAAGTAGACAAGTAGCTAGTATAATATGCACTATAAAAGAGAATTTATATATAATAGGTTAGGACGAACCAAGAGAGCTTAAAATTATACAGGAATTAAAAGAGTAGAGATTATAGTTCTAATTAGGGAATAAGTGGATAAGTAGGAATATAATAGTATATTACTTTCATATATTAAATGCATGGATCAGAAATTAAATCTCAGAATAGGATATAGGTTGAGTAATATCAGAAAAAAATATATTTTGTTACTTGGGCTTCAGAAGCCGAGGACACCCTGGACGCATTCTGCCAGTTAAGAAGACAGTCCTTTGGACAGCTGGCTTCTAGAGATACTCAGGAGACACAAGAGACACCTGAGAGACACCTGAGAGACACAGAAAAGACACAGGTCTATGCAGGATGCCCAGAATGCCCAAAAGACACACGTTTATAACTGGCTTCTAGAGACACCAGTAAGGTATCATGACACTACTGTTTTTTTGCTGATGCAGTTATTATAGTAAGATAGTTGCAGTGACTTTGCACTAGATAGATAGCTGTTTGCATTAGAGCTGTATCTACAAAAAGTATGCAACAACTGTAACCAATTAAAGTGTGTCTACAAAAAGTAGTCTATAACAAGTAGTCTACAAAAAGTAGTCTAGCATAAGTAGTCTATAAAAAGTAGTCTACAAAAAGTAGTCTACAAAAAGTAGTCTACAAAAAGTAATTAGCAGTTACTGGGAATTAGTAAGCTGAATACAATAAGTCTACATCCTGAAAAATCATGTAGGAACCCAAATATATATTAAAACAGACCGCATTTGAGTACTAACAACAACATTAAATGCCTTGGGAGCATACATAACTAATTATTAATTATCTTGATGATAGTGCAGATATAGAGTTTAGACATAAGAGCAATTAAATTCTAATAAATTTATGTAGTGCAAGTTGCAAGTAGTTTATTTCAACAAAGAAGTATTATAATTAAAAAAATTGCAAGTTGTATATGGAAGTTTCAAGCTATAGGTCAGCAACATTAGGGAACCAGCTACGAAAGCAGATATAAACTCTGCTACATCCAACATCACTATCTCGAGCCTTTAGACCTGCTCTTAATATCATACTATCTTGATCTCCAACTTTCTTGATATCTTGGCATTGTACTTTCATGCTGTCATAATTTCCTATGGATATTATATTGTGTTAGTCTTCTAGTATTATAGTTTTGGGCTATTACAATATGGTATGGTACAAAGTGTAAGATCAAATTATATAATTTCGAGAATTCAATATTGAAAGATACACATAAGAATGAATAATTATTATATAGTCTTAGAAAAGGTAGTTCAGGATGTATGCATGCAAAATGAAGAGAGTACTAAGAAATACTAGTAGGAAATTGTTGTATGGGATTTTAATATAGGGTCGAACACAACCCAGTTTGAGATCTATGGGAAAATCTTTGTGGAATTGAATTTATGCTATTATTTAAGCATCATACTAGATATATACTATATCCAACAAAAGCCAAGATCAAGCGTATACTAAAATACTAGCAAAAGCACCCTAGTTGAGAACCTAAAAACAACATTGCGATACAATAAATTAAGTAATTTGACAACTGTGATCGGAAGTTGAAAAGTAGAAGAATTGAATTGTAAAATAAAAATTCCGCATTACTATTAAGTGTTGTTGTAGGAAAAGTTGTCCAGGTTCTGCAGCGAGCACTAAAAGAGTGATAGAATACATAATTCTCAGGACCCTGCAGCAATAGAGAAAACTAATGTAGGGCAGAGCCAGCTATAGGCAGGATTGGGCAGGCAAGGGAGTGTAGTAGAGTAAGAGGGAGAGTATAATTGCAAAGACAAGGATAAGTAGCAAGAGTCCAATCTGGATAAGTAGAAACTGGGCTGGGTCTGATTGGGGCCATGGAGAGAAGTGGATATATACATCTTGGGAATTTTCTCAATGCTGTCAGTGCGCATTGATGAATTATGTTATTTGATGTTTTGTTTTGTATTATGTGGTGAGGAATAATATGTTTTCTTTTGGTAGAATTGCTGGTTTTTTTCTGTTTTGTTTGCATATTATACAGTTATGAATATTGTGCTTTAGTTTTTTTTTATGGAATTGTATGAAATAAGGGAAAGAAGGCAGCGTAGGGAAGATTAGGTATTCTAGGTTATGATTTCTCTATTATAGTCATTTTATTACATTATGTCAGGATAGGATCAATTGTGCTGCGGGATGGGAAGGGTCAAGACAGCAGGGACACAGGATAGAGGGAAGAACATCTGGTATATAGATAGAAAGATAATGCAAGTAGGTTTATTTTGAGATTGCAGGGTATGAAACAAGTGTATTAAATAATAACATGAATGAGAAGAGAGATAATTGCTAGTACTGAGTATAGATAGAGAGATGTTAGGAAGGGAAATAGATAGGAGCTGAGAGTTGAGAATATAAACATACATAAACAAATTGTTGGAAATATAAACAGATGTAGGTTAGGTATTGGAAGAGACAAAGAAGATAAAAATAGATTGCAAGAGTAGACAGTTAGTGAATACACGATAGCAAAGCTATAACATGGATAACGGAAATGCTATGACTCTTCCGAAAGCATAAATGACATGAGAGATAGGGAAGAAGTAGGGATAATTAGAAGGACATTAAGTATGAGCAAGTGTAGTGAAAGAACATATAGGGAATGAGGAATTAAGAATGCCAGCAGAGAAGGAGGGAATGTGACAAGCAAGATATGAGAGAAGAAACATTGGGGAAGGATAAGAGAGAGTAAAAGCATTGGTAGGAGAAATATAGGAGAGGAAGCATTACCAAGGAGATATGTCATATTCAAAAGCACAGGGAGGTCAACAATAGCTGACATTGATAGCACAAGCATGTTAGGAAATAGTAAATAAGAAAGTGCCATCTTTGCAATATGCACACAATACGAGGTTTGGAAATATGCAGTTGGGGCCCTAGTGAGATTACAGTGCAAACTAGTTTTTTTGCTGATGTCTATTGTGATTGGAACTACAAAGTTGTAGCCTTGTCATACTTTAGAACCTAGCAAGAGTGGAAGCAGGGTTCTGACAACTCTAAACTTCATTGCAATAGGTACAGCTGTATCTAATTCCCAAGACTCTACAATTAATATATATATCTAATATTATAAACACTAATAATCTCTTAGCTACCAGCTTCACTCAAACTGTATCTGCCAGTCTTGCTAGTACCACCTCTACAGAACGTCTGTTTAATTCTGATGACTCATGCCATGCATTTGTTTTAAGCAGAGAAAATAAGATATCTGATGAGAAGAATGAAATTCATATGGTTGAGCCATATCATATCAAGAAACAAGAAGATGCTAAGGCCATGGAGACTCAAATTCGCTTGAAAACAGCTGTCGCCATGGGCTCCTGCTTGGAGAATTCATTGTTGAATCATTTTGGTCATGTTATATGTCCGTTATGATGCCTATCATACTCCCGCACTCTCAGTTATGCAGTATGCCACTTAAGATGCGAATTCGGCTCCATAGCTCACTCCAAGCCTCTTATATATCCAGCTCTAGACGTACCTACTTAGTATCATACTCCCATAGTCTTATACCTCCCATACTCGATTTACACGACCTGAGCTTTTTATCTGCCCTCCACAATCCCACATTTCCACGACCATATCTACAGATATCACAATCCTCGGCCTGCAAACAACATTACCATTTCTACCCTTCTACTCCTCACCGGTCCTACCGACAGATTTTAGAAACAAACTTTCCCACACCTCAAACACTAGCTGTTGTCCTCAATATATGCTCTCTGCCAGCTGAATTTGAAACCCAACACCTATCCCGCACTAAACCACATAAATACCAGAAAACGAGACATTCTCACCCGCAAAGTGTCCTATTCCTCCCTCTCTCTTGTCCGCCAACAACAGGGTCAAGAACGTTCTCGGACCTAGTGTGTCTACTGCCTCCCCCACCACAGATTGTATATACGACTGGTAATAATCTCCCTGAGCCTTCTGGCTGTACGGTTCGCCAGTGGGGGAGGCACCCCCATTTGTCTGGTTGCCCGTGGAAGATGCTCCCTATGTGACTGTGACCTACCGCTCCATCGATTGGCCCTAACCCGGACATTGTGGGTCTCCTCTCGGAACGTGTCGCTGTGTGCTTTTCTGACGACCGATTGGATTTGGCGTAACTGGTCTCCATAATATTGCAAAGCGTAGAGTGCTTGAACCGTGTTATGCACGTCTTGCGCACTCGGTAACTCACAGTCCCTGCCACTCTCCATTCTCTCGGTGAGAATTTTCACGCTCTCTTGATACTCCGCACGATACCTCTCCAAATTACCGAGCTTGGTTTCATCTCCCCCCACGGCTACTTTGCCCTTCTCCTCCGTTATCATAACACCCAGATACTCTAGGGTTGCGTCGTTATATGGAGTGATGGAATTCTTTTTCAAGAACAGACTAAACCGAATCGCAGCGTCCTCAATCCTCTTGTATTCGGCTTTAACTGCTTCAATGAAGCTGTGCTTCTCGGCGATCGCTATTTTCTTCTTTTCCATGGCACAAGTAGCGTTGTTCAGCTTGCGTTCTGTTTCCTTGCTCTTGATTTCCTTCCGCCCAGGCTTGAGCTCATACAAAACGTGCAAGTGCGCTTGCCATGAGTGTTTGCACTCGTTGCAGAAGCCATTGTTGCCGGAGAAGGCAGTGCAACGGATAAGCCCTGGATGGGCTATTTCGTCTGCTGCAACACTATTCAGGCGGCAAGGATTGTGGCAGCGAGTCCTGTACACAACCCTGAGAGTTCGCCCGCTCGTGTCGGTGCCATCATCTTCATGGTCAACACAGTCAGCATGAGAACAGACTGTCATTGGTCGTTGGATTGGGTGGGCTTCCAAGGTTCTTATCGTCACGAAGAGCTGCTTTTCAAGGTCCTGGGTCTTCAGCTGGTCCTCGGTGAGAGACCGAATCTGGTCTTCGTTCACCTTAATTGTGTCCTCCATCACCTGCATAATTTCGGCCATTGGCTTCGTGAGCGCTGTGATCAAGTGCCGGGTCTCATTCAGATTCACTGTGTTTGACACTTGGTGAGGTTTTAAATTCTCAAAGTATTTTAATAGCCTGTGAGACTCCCATGCTGACTTCTCCCAGCTTCGGCTGTAGTCCTCCCGGTCTCCAAGTTCAATGTCTTGATGATAGGCGGCAAGATACCGAAAGCTTTCAGAGTCAAAGCAGTACACAGTCTCCTCAAACAGACCAATATCAACTTCCTTGTTGCACGCCAGCTCTCGCCGGAGTACCTCAAACGTATCACCCGGCTTATAGTTGGACCCACGGGTGTTAGTGAAACCGAAGACCATGTTCCGAGCGGCATCCCGGTGAAGATGGGTCAGGAGCTCTTTGATGCAGAATCTAAACATAATGGTGAGACGTGCGTTGTTGGGCTTCAGGAGGATTAGAATGCCGTGAAGCTCTTTGTAGTTTGCAAGAACTGATAAGATGTCCGCCATATTCTCTGCATCCTGCATTGCACCCCGCGTATCCCCAATCCCAGGCGTATCGATCAACCGAACAATGCGATTTCCAATGTAAACGGTGTGGACAAGTGTTTTCTGAGTTCCGGAGTCTCCTTTCGAGCCGTCCCTTTCATCCTTGCTGACTCCAGCCCTGACCTGTCGATCGTCAGTATAAAGATCCTGAGGCATACGTTTCAGGGGAGGTGAATACAAACCGTTTTCGTTACAAATGAGCGGCGTGGACAGGCTTCATCGACTACCTGCGTGGCAAACGAAAATGGTATAATACACTGTAATCTTTTTCCTTTCATTGCATCGCCAAGTGTATCGTAGGTAAGGTAGTTGACAAATGCGTTTATAAATGTGGACTTGCCCACACCTGTCTCGCCCAGGATAAGAACATTCAAAGGCTCAAGGGGCTTAAGAGCCTGGAGAGATCCGAGCAGTGTGTTATCCGCGTGTTTAGACCATTCGTCACCATGCTCGGGGTCAGTGCATTGGTAGGTCCAGCTGTTGTACAATCCCCGACCACAATCGCAGTAGAGGCAGATATCGCTATACCCGAACAATATCGATGCATGGCACTGATGACAAATCCAGTCCCGAGGGTAATCGCCGCAGGCTTTACCAGGGCATGTCAGTGTGACCTTTGCCATCTCTATAGGTCTCTTGTGCCGTCCTTGCTCAAAGACAACCATGTCATATTGCATGAAGCTCTTGCCAGCACGCTCCTTCCGATCTTCAGCTAAGTCCTCGCTAATTATAACTGTATTGTGTTCATGAGTTATGTAGGGCCTGTCCACAGTCTCATCAGTGCTATCACAATCTCTTACCACAATATGACCCTCGCGAGCTACCCCATCCCCTTCAAGAAGTTCCAGAAGTATTGCAATGTTCTCGTGCAAAACGGCACTCCCATAGTGCGAATCCCAATTGACGCGGAAAACATAGATTTGAGGCACCTTGAATTCTTCGGTCTGCAAGGTGCTAGTGAAGCCAATGTATTCCGCTCCTTTCTCGGTGACTGTATCAAAGAAATTCATCTTTCCTATGTATCTTTCTATCGCTCCACAAACAGACCGTAAGGACAGGTCCTCGCCGCTGAACTCTTTTAGCAACTCCCAGAGACTCTCGGGTTTCTCCTCACCAGCCCGAGCGTCCCTCAAGGTCATTGCAAAGCGCGATCGGAGTGCCGCCTCTCGTCCAGTCACTACACTCCTTTGTTCTTCGATCTCCTTGATATGCTTTGCCGGGACACAGTCCTGATGCTCATTGATGCGTGCATGGTACTCCGAGAGTGCCAATTGCATAGCAGCCATTTCAGCAAACACGTCGACAAATTTTCCAAGGGTATCCCCACTGAGTTGCACGAAGGGGGTATTGGCAGCTGCCATATTATTACCTTGCAGGAATGCCAAGATTTGCAAAGGCAGCAGGGTATATGTCACTGGCTTTCCGTTTCCCCCGTCGCTCTCGGAGATGTACTGTGGAACCCTGCGGAGAAAATTGTAGGCAGCCTCGAGGGTTGTGGGCATCACAGTGCGGTCTGGCAACACATCGCTGTCAATATGAACTTCCAACTTGTCGCCGAAACTTGCTGAATCATGGTTCCTTGCACAAGTTATTCCCTCTCCGAGGACCTCAAGCTTCAAGCTTGCCAGGCTTGCTTCCAACGCCGCAGTAACTTCAGCTCTCCCCTCGCAGTCGCTCTGTGGCAGCGGGTGTTTCGCAGTCGCGATTGAATGGGCCCCCAAGGTAATACCAACCACAACATGTGTTGCAAAGCCACCTTGGATATAATCCAGAGCAAGGAAATCTGCAACGTCTTTGTTTCTTATCTCCAGGGTCTCCTCCATGACCGTGAGCCAGTGATGCATCGAAACTTCCACCATTCCACCCGCGTCCTGGATTTTATTGAGATAGCATCCGGAGCCTTTCGCATTGACGTAGCCGGCGAGATAGCTCGCTTGGAGATCAGTGTTAAGACCCATTTTATGGAGTCGTTCTTGCAGGGAGTCGTCCGCAGAGAACTCGAATTTGGTGACTATTTTCTCGGTCCGTGTGATTGCCGAGTCGGGGACCTTTGCGTTGAGAATGCAGACTGGCAGGAAAACATCAGTTCGTGCATCGTACAGTGTACCCAGGCTGGCCATTTGACCAAGTGCTGGGCGGAGGATGTGCATTTCAACCGAAACCCAACTGTAAATGCTAAAGCAAAGATATTTGTGTATGAGGGAAGTTTAGCAAACGTAAACGCGGCGCGGAGTATAGGGAGTATGGCACTGTGGAGGGGGAATCTAGGAGGGTGCTATAAGTATCCTAAACTTAATTATATGGAGGGTTAGTCTGGTTGCACTGCTCCTCGTAAATAACGGAGGGTCAGTCCAGCTAAAGACATGGAGCTTGGCGTCCAAGCTAACATGCGGTCCCACCCAAATGCATGGGCCTCACAACCAACCAGACCTGGATTCCGCCGGGAGCTGCAGTTCATCGCCATATTCTATATAGGATGAATGCAATCAATGATTGGTTAAAAAAAAAGGAACCAACCAGACCCCACCCCTGCTGCAGTGGTCATAAGGTCAAACTTCAACCTACCGCACTGCGTCCAGGCTAGCACTTAGTCTGCTTGGCACTAGCACTGCGTACCGAAGTAACTCCTGCCTCTTGAAAATTAACACCAGTCCCAAGGAATGACGACAAAGGAAATCTAAAGGCATTGGATTAGTACATGCAGAACCATAAGCAATTGCTTGTAACTTAAACTCTCGAGTATAGGCCTTTCGAGTTTTTCTCGGCAGCGCAAAACCACGCTTGATCGGGTAGTGAATTGTGGTATCGGTATGTTCTCTCCTCTGCGCTGCCAAGACAATTAACATTGTGCGACTCAGGCGGGAGAGTATCGGCACCAGGCTTCCTGATGCTCATCGTGAGTATTGGTGATTCTTCTGAAAGAGTTCCGAGTTCCTACGCACCTACTTTATCCACCGCGTTCAATTCATTTTATACATTTTATCCGCCATGTTCAATTCACTGCCGATTACTTCATTGAGGTTGGCGTTCATGTATGCACATGCAGAGTGGTCTGTGTGAGGTGGGTGTTATTTTCCAATTAATTCGGTAGCTGATAGCAATGCGATAAGGCATGCATGGGGATGCCCTGTGCTGTTAGACGCTTCGGCCCGATCCCGATGTGCGGGGTAGCTTCCCATGCGTATGTACGCCCTATCTTGCTACAGGCAAACCTGTCGATAATGAAGTGCCGAAATCCGACCAATGCCTTCCCTGTACCAAGAAAAAAAGCAAAAGAATTAGGCACTAGTAGATATCTTACAAATGGTGAGCACATCCAATCACTGCAGGAGGCTACCATCTCAGCTTATTGAGCTCTAGATATTAAGGAAATTACGGCATGTTGAAGATATCCTGGACCAGAATGCTGAGCCGAGTAATATATCTACGTCTGAGCACGTTTCCGAGTGTATTTTTGCAGGCATTGCTTCCTCAGCTGGTATGGTATGACAACGATCTTGAGTCTCTTTTTGAAGAGGATATCACATCTACACCACCACCTCTTATGTATTAGCAGTTCTACAGCTCTTACTTTCCCTTCCAGTACTCAGATCATCTATCAATACTTCTGATCGTTGTCTCATACCCATCAGACCCTCAACCAGCATCTAGCGACACAGAAGCAATCTAGTCTTGATAGTTGGCTTCATCTTAATTCTGATGTTTTCTGTTGTGTCAAGATGAGTACCGGCGCCACTGCGGTTCATTATATCAAGGGTACTTGACTACAGCTGAATTAATAAATCGTCACTATAACGCTTATTTCACTATAGCCAGTTTGTCACTACGGCAAGATTCATTGTAGCCAGGTTAGCCTGTTCCCTGCACTCTATAGTCTCTTGCTGATAGGTAATAAACTGCCGTACAACGAGTGCCCAGAATCACGCAGCAGCGTAGAGCACTTGCAATGTGTTTTTGTTTTTTGTATACGTCTTGCAGTCAGTGATCTACCAATGTTGCATCTGCCAAGGCAAGTAGTTTGTCTTGCGCTGCAAGGTCTACCCAATTGGTGCCACAAATGAACCGATAGGTTTTGATAGGGGAGTCAATGGTGGGGAAAAGAATCCTTTAATCACTCTCGCATGTGATTGGTGAATAAAGCTTAATTCGATTTACATGATGTAGGCAATCCCATATACACCAATTTACACGCTCCGAAAATCAATCGCTCTGGGCACCAGAACAATATAGGTATATATCCCCCATACTGTGGTCGTCACCCTCCGACATCCTATTCAATGATCCCATCCCGCTCGACATGTCGCACTCCGAATCCCTAGTCTCATCACATGATCTTGTTGGCTGTCGGCGCTCCACACTCCGAGCCTCGAATTTGAATTTATTTAGTCGGCCACGACAACTATCGTTTTTAAGCCCTGCTGCCCCCGACAATACGTACCTTATCCTATTGCCGTGTCCCGTCGAGCTGCATGACCACTAATTCAACATGTTGTGTCTATGTATGTTGTGGTGGTCACATCTTCGCATTAACTATTTGTATTTGGTCTCATCTCAGTTCGGAAATTTGTTTGGACTAACATACATACACCAATCTGATAGTAACCAAAAGGAAAACCTATGCCCCTCATTCTGGGACTGGTCACCATTCCGTCCCTGTAAACCCCCAGATTACCTTCCCCCGTTTCAGCAACACCCCCCAAAGTCCAATCCATGCAATCGTAACCAACCCGTTCCAGACCAGGCTCCCACCAAAGATTATGCTATGCCATCTCCAAGCCGTGTCTGCCGTAATTCCGATTCTAGTCACTGCAATTGCCCATGGAAGATCCCAAAAGAGATTGGAAGAAAATGATTTCCACCAATACATCGCGGGGCGCGTAGCGAGGAGTATAGCCGAAAGTTGGGTAGACACACCATAAAATATGTAGCACCAGTCAATTGTGCGCCACATTTTTTGCACCACATCTGCAACCGGATCTGAAGCTGAGAGGTAGCGAGCGAAGGGCCGGATAAACCGGAATGTGAACAGGAGCAAAAGGGGGATTTCGAAGACGATGACGCAAAGGACAGCGAGATATGCGGGACGGGAGATGTCTGTGATTAGGCAGTTCAAACAGAAAATGTGAGCCATATGGAAAGTCATCCCCGGCGTTGGGGGAAATAGGTAGTACATACAGATTAGATCCTTGTTGGTTGCCTTCGCTCTATAGTTCTCTACCCCCACCCGTTTCCTCCAGACACCCCAACGGTGTCCAATAAAAGTGCTCGCACTGGTTTCCAGAGCGCGAACTGGCACCATAACCAAACCCCAGCGGATTGTATTGAAAATTCCCCATGCAGTGGCGTATGTTGAGCCCATTGCAACCACCCCGGACACAAGCCACAGGTATATAATATTGCGAAAAGCTGATTCCAGAAACGTGAAAAGACCTGGGCGAGCAAGGACGGACAATCCTTTGATGGACGGCCTGAGCGACTCCGGCGAGTGTCCAGCACCTAGATCACTACCTAGGGGGTTAGTGTTGCCCGCCTGACCGTTAACCCTTGCGGCAAGCTTCCGCGACTTCACAAGATAGTATGTGAGCCCACAGGCAGCTGCGAGAGCATCACACACCAGGCGTATGGCAGCCTGTATATTGACAGTAGGCTTGATTTTGGTAACACGAAATGTGGATAGAAACAACATGTCTAACAAAATGTTACCCACAGTTTTGACGCCACTGATTAGGAGGGGGACGTCGGGTTTGTCCAAGGCACGGGTTGCAGTTGCAACAGCAACCTCTAAGGCGGAAGTGAGCGCAAAGAATGCCGCAACTCGTACGTAGGTTATGGAGGCACTTCGGCTAGGCTCGGGGACAAAGACATCCGCAAATCTTTGAGCACAGCTGACGAAAACAATCGACATGATCAGGCCTAGGGCGGACTGAAAGGCTATGAGGGTGTTGGTGAGTTGTACTCGAGATGAAATAGAGCGTGAAGACTTGTCGCCGATAATAAGATAGGACACACGAGGTAGGCCCTCGTTCAGGACCTCCGCCACTACCCCAATGTACCTAAATATTCGAGAGTTAGGATTAATGTGTACGTATGACCCAATTGAAGGCTATACATACGTGTAGACTTCGGTCGTCGCGACCATCGAGCTGTCAATATTCGCAATCCATAGTTTCAACAGCGTTTCATACACTGCTGGCAGAAGGAAGGTAACTGCATTGAATAGTACTGCACCGGTGAACCTCTCTCTACTCCACCATGGAAGCGTAGCTTCTGGCAAGTCTACCCTCACATCAGTGTGGTCACCGGATTCTGGCTCTGCCATCGCTGGTATGTGGGAATTTTTCGCAGCTGAACCGGGTATTTGAAGATCGAGATGAGGGTTGTGAAAGCTATCTGGTGCAGACAGAAGGGGAACCAGATCTTGCGAATCTCCATCGGTCGAGTCAGGATGGGGCATCCTCGACTTTGAACATATACAGTGGGCAGGGATAGTTTTCAGGTGGTCGTTTGAGATAAGGTTACAATTACCTGAACAAAGTATGATACTGTGCAATAGCACAAGCGAAAAAGCATATGCACTTGAGCCTGTATGCATTCGTGTGGTGGTGGTTGTGAGGATGGAATCTCATTGGCCAGCAGTGAATTCAGGCCCGCAATGGCAAGGGTGCAAACTGTGGGATGGAGTGATTGATGATTACGTAATTGCTGACCTGGCAACCGTTACACGCTGCAACTGCTTAAACAATGAAATTTTTCACATACACCTCCCAAAAACCAACGAGACTATTGTGTAAGTATCTCAGTCTCAACGTGGTCCTTGCAGTCTCTTTATGTAGGATTCATGTGTTATCATGTATACTAAGATGTAGGCAAACCATAACATAACATTGGGACCGGGAGCTATTATGCTATTAGAGGAGTTATGCGATTTATGTATGACACACCAAAAAAATAAATCGGTCTGGGCGGGGTAGGCATATGTGTAGAGATATTGTGCTGTATTATGTGAATCCATTTTATAATACCCATTCGGTCTGTGCTGCCCCGCTACCCCCACTACCTCTGCTACCCCCACTAACCCCTACCTCCGCTACCTCCGCTACCTCCGCTAACTCCGCTACTTGCGCGGCTACCTACCAGTGTGGTTCAAAATAAGATGTGATTGGTGTTTGCCTCTGGATTTCCTTGGGCATAAAAACACAACTGGAAATGCTCGCTGCCTGTTGTGGCGGCGGACTGATTTGGGGCCTGGTCTGTATTGTTCTAGTAGGGCAGTAATTGGACTGATAGGCATATTTATTGCTTGTTGTAGAGATGGAAGCGTAAATCTCCATACTCTGCATGAGTTGTCTGCCCCGATGCGGTATGCAGCTAGCACTGACCAGCGCACACCACATGACGGCAGTCTTGGCAATACAGCATGATGGCGCTAGTGTCCCACTACCGCTTTTGGTTCGATTACCACTTTGGGGTGTGTGCCCAATAGGTATTAGTTCGAAACCTCGCTTCATATACCACCGTACACGCATCTTAGAAGTACCTACACAGGTGTATGGTATTTTTAGCCACAAGGCTAAATCACATGTGATCTCGCACATGGCCTCCAACATTCCAGAAACTGCGCACATGCTTGCATGGTACTGAGCAATATCCTGAATGGTTTTAAAATATATGTATGCAGAATATCAGCAATTTCATTTTTATTTTGATTCGATACGCCTTTCCCCTGAAGGGTACAGAGCATACCAGTATACAGTGAACTCTCGTTATAAGAAACCCCCGCCATAAGAAACACCCCGTTATAAGAAACTCTGCTCCGGTCCCGCCAGAATTCGAAAGGGAAAATAAGAAACCCTCGTTACTAGCAGGTTTCTTAACTTTCTGCTTCGTAATTACTTACGTACAAAACCAAGAGTTTCTTATATCAAGGGAGCCGCAAATATTACCCAGTAGCAACCATATTATTCTCCGCCAGTTTGCAATAACTACGAGTATATAAGCTCTGATTTTTTATATCAACTCCGGAGGCACCAGCAGATGATCCATATTAAACTATTAATGTTCTGCATGCTGCGCGGTGAAGAGAAGGTATATGGTCCAGCGCCCATTTTTGATCAGAATGATCTAGAGGCAGTTGAGGAGATTTATGAATGTATCTGTGTTGCTCATCCTGGTTTCAATGAGCAAGTCTTTCTGACTTTATTGATTCTGTCGGTGAAGTGGTTGGAAATTCTGCGGAGGAGGAAGAGACGTATTTCGGACACATACAGTATGAGTCAGCTCCCCCACACGACAGAGGCAGGTGATACTCCCGATGTACCTATTATCTCCTATACGGCAGCACTTGAATTCCTTGATGGCCTGCGTCTCTTTCGTCTTCAAAAAGGCATAGCTAGTAGCGCACAGCAACAAACAATAATTACGAGTTTTTGTCGGCCGCAGCGGGACATTTCCTAGTTTTTTTGTATATATCTTAATAAAAGAAACCCCTTGATATAAGAAACCCTTGGTCGGCCCCGAGGGGGTTTCTTATAACGAGGGTTCACTGTATAGTTTGAATAATAAACAAAATCAATATCACACTTGAAACAGTTAGGTATATCCATTTTACCAAGGGTATAATATACATAGAGGCTGGGCATGAGAACAGTTAGTATACAGAGTTCGAGCATGACAAGTCTTGCATTGCCTTCAAGTCCGCTTGCCTTTATCAATGCGTTGAAGACAATGTATGTGAAGTTGCCCACAGTTCTCTAGTTGCTCCTGAATTCCCTCCTGCATGAGGATGGTAGATGCTTTCAACTGGAAAGCTTTGTGAGTTATCGAGTTGAAGTCCAATTCTTTGTACTTTGGTGCCATCGTGTATGAGTGTTATGAATTCTACATGTCTTGTTGAAGACCAAGATCGTTAAATATTTGGCTAGACTGTCTAGAAAACACTAGTGCTCGATAGGCTCTGTCTCATCGGCCTAAGGGATACACCCCCTTCGCTTCGCTTCTGGGCACATGTATCAGTGTTCCGTTCAGCAATCTGGACCCCCCGGGGGCTTTCGTAGCACTACAGACATAACATTCTTCGCCTCCCTCTCATCCACTGAGTCCAGCTCGTCCCCGATCAGGTCTCTCTCCGACCCACTATAATCCCGGCCCTCCTGAATCTCGCAAGTCCGACACTCCCCGACTTTCTCCATTCTATGCCCGTTGGGGCACCATACCACCATCAGAACTCCCTCCGACCCGAGTTCCGACTCGCTATCCATCCCGCAAGCCCGACACTCCCCGACTCCACTCTATATCGGGTATGCATCAGCCCCCACGCTGCCCCTGTCGGTCCATTCTTGGCGGTGTAATGGAGTCCAAAATGAACGGATTCGTAGCCAGCAAATTGTGTAAGCATTGTGAAGATGTAGAGTTCAGTTGACATGCTGTGGGAATGTATTAACTATAGTTAGTAAGGACCTAGTGAGGGATTAGTAGCTAGTATTGAACCGAAGAGAGGCATGCAACTCACCCACAGTGCGGACCGAGGCCTGACAATATTGATAAATTGAGGTTTGAATGACATATTTCAGGGTCTATAAATGCACTATAACTATCTTAAAAGTGGTGGAGCTATTAGACTCACACTGGGAGGAGAATTGGTGCACTTTTCCGGGATTTTTTTCCTGCCACTAATCGCCCTTACTAACCATAGGTAATACATTCCCACAGCATGCACAATGCTTACACACTTTGCTGGCTACGAATCCGTTCATGAGGGATTCCATTACGCTGCCAAGAATGGACCGACAGGGGCAGCGTGGGGGCTTATGCATATCCCAGTGATGATGCATAACCCGGTGAAGGATGGTACTAATGAACATGAAGAGCAGGCATATAATTGGGAGCTCTGGGACTGCGTGCTTGGGGAATTAAGGGAGAGACCTGGTAAGACGCTTGTGGTCTGATTGAGAGGAACGCGCCGCCGAGGTTGGGACATGATCGTAAAGGAAGGTGCTGGCCCTGTAAGGGATTGCCTGGGTTCGTAGCTGGAGTCCTTTTTTTTTTGGCAAATAATTACTCGTATCCAACCTATCTAGGCTATGACGAGAGACCGCACCTACTAGTAGGCTGTCCAACCCCGGGGCCGGTCATTGCTCCCTGCCTCCCTGACTACATACGACAAAGTCACACACAATCTAGCTAACGCCTCAAGAGCTCTGCCAAATTCCGGCACCACTCTGGGTCCCGGCTCGCCTCTTCCACCGTCCTTCCTCTCCCATCCCCACATGTGGGCACCGTAGTAGGTGGGTCGCATTCTAGCTGGAGTTTTTGGTCTTACGTATACTTAGTTGCCATTTTTTGTGTATGTTTGGTCTTGTGTTACATACCTTGTCTCGTACTAACTAGCCTCGCTTGCACCTCGGGGAAGTGAGCACTCTGTGCAGGACTTGGAAACTGCCCCCTTTGGGTTCTCTAGCCATTAGGTGAAAAGGAAACTGAAATATGGGAGAGTCCCACTCCTAGTAGTATATTTTAGACCCCCTCTAGGGTATTTGTGGCAATCTTTTTCTTTGACAAAATTACGCTTGCGTGGTCCTTGTGTATTTGGTGCCCATCATCTATACCCCTCCTGGGTCTCGACTTGCACCAGACCCTCTTCAACCCACTCCTCCCCCGTTCACTCCCCGGCAGAACTTCTAGAACTGGATCCTTCCCCGGAGGACACTTCCGTGCACAACTTCCCACCCCTAGACCGCCAGGGCGCCCCCCAGTGTCCTTTATTGCTATCTGTGTCCCCACTCTGTTGGTATACCTTACCCCGATCTCCCTCAATCTTTGATGTCTGGTCTTCCTTCTACGTCTCCCCTCCCACTCGTGGGAATGTCCGCTCCAGCATTCCCCCTGCCAGGCTACAAAAACGAAGTATACCAGACTATCGGCGTTAGCCCAAGCCTCGCTGCTGCTTAGTTCGGTCACGTATGGGACCTCTTTTATCTCCCGTTCCACAGCTTTTCCGTTGTCGTCATATTTTCGTACTACCCGCTCCCCATAGGTCCGTGGCAAGCTGGAGGGATCTGGATTTTCGGTAGACCGAGGTTGCCGCAACCCATAGCCGTGGTCGAGAAGCCCTAGGGACAACTGCTGTTCGTGTGATGGGGAAAGATAGAGATCTCCGGTCAGAATATGGGTATGGGTTAATTCGTGCATGAGCGTGAGTACTAAGTATATACTATGTAAGTCATCCGGACATATATTATTGCGACTTGGGGTTAGATGAAGCCAGGAGCTCACAGCGGTAGTCAACAAAATCTCCTACTGGTATTTCTCTTAAGGCTTCCCAGGGGTTGGATACATCCAGAGACATGTTTTCCCAAAAGAGTGGGCACTGAAAAGACAAGGTAAGCACTCGTGGGGTTGAATGTAGTTGTATACCCGTACTCACAAGTTGCACATCGTTACCATTGGTTAACAGCCATTTGCCTTTGTGGCGATCCTCCTTGCGCTTAGGCTTTGGTCGTTTCGTTTGCCTAGGCCTCGTACGGGCTTGTGGGGGATCCTGTGGCTTCTCGCTTTGCATGTTCCATATTGCATTGCCAGTTGGCCTGGCTGCCAACGCTTCCACCTCTGGCCCAACCCTTACCGTAGGTCCATTACCGACAAACGCTTCCACCCCTTGCCCCATGGAATTGCCACAATCTGCCTCCCTTCTCGGCTTGCATATTACCCTTAACCCCTCGCCCCTCTTCCTTTCCTTCCGTTCACCACCCACCACGCTCTGACTTCGTTTTTCTGTGCCTAGTACTTGGATTTTTCCCATGCGCTCAAGAGCCCTGCGCAAACCTCTCCTCACCTCACTGCTCGCATAGGGGTATAATGGCTCACTACCCCCTGCGGTGTAGAAGTAATTGTACACATCTCGGATGTGTGTTGAATAGTTGCGATTTTGCCAGTTTTCGGAAATGGAGGTCGAGAGCTGCCGGATGAGATTGATTTCCGAAGTTAAGGCGGTAATTTGGGTCGGGGTGCAGGAGGAGAAATACAGGGGGATTGGGGGGTCGTAGTGTATGTTAGTATTTGCAGCAACAATGCTCGTAAAGCTCAATATCGACATCAACAGCACCCACGCATATGATGGCGGCCGGTGGAAAACGAGTGACATGAATGGATTCGAAGTTTGGTAAAATGAGCGTGGATCCGTTCCGTATTAGAGGATAAACGAGTGACTTGAAGTTAATTTTTAAAACAAAAGGCAAAAGACTTGACTTCCATAAAGAGCATGAAAGGTTTGAGTGGAGTGCCCCTGTGAATATCGTGAACTTAATGAATGTGATTTTGATAACTGACCTTGTCTAATGTTAATGGGGGACGGAGCCAGCCGTTAGATCGACTCGCGACCTGTGTGAGGGAAAAGGGCAAAAAGAGGGAAAATATTGAAAGAAAATTTTTGAGTAGTTCTACTTTCAATGGATATATATGTGGCGGCATTCGCTGACATCACTGCCAAAATGGGTATAGGGATGACTGTGCATGAGGTAGGTGGAAATGTGGTTTATTTTTAGACAGACAGGCGACATGCGAAACGACTCCAGTACCAGTACGCAGACTCCATCCTAATTAAGCGGGTGGACCCGAGCATATACAGTGTGTATAATCGTCAGCTCATACTACAGGATGTACTATATAAATGTATCGAGAGTACTCTGTAGGTACCATAGCTTCACGTGTGTTGTATTTCACACCTCCAATTCATAATTCAGTTTGGTGCAACCGGGATACTGTCGGTACACAATTGCTATCTCACGTTCATTTACATACAGCCAGTGGACATAAGTCTTGGTAAAATGCGAAATCACACTAAAAGTGACCGTCATGCAAAAGATGTTAAAAACTGAGTTTGTACGGTAATCATATGGAAAGAATTGTAGATTTAAGAGGAAACCAGATTGTCCCTTCTCTGATTTTTGTAGCTAGGTGAAATGCCGTGGAGAGGCATAGTTGTCTGTAGAATTGAGGCCATTTCCAAAATCGCAGAAAAAGCACTGAACTGTATGGGGAATAGCGCCTTTTTCGAAGGTTTCGGTTTTCGAGGACTTCCAAAAATTACCAAGCCGACCGTGAATTCATAAGATGAGTGCCATTATGCAGGTGTCTACGAAGGGCACTTTTGGCCATTTTGGCTGTGGTTTCACCGTTTTACCAAGACTTATGTCCACAGATTGTATCTTAGACTGCTGAGACAGAGCCCACCGTGCATTAGGGTTTTCTAGGCAGTCTAGCTATATATGGTATCTATCTAAATACATAAGAAACAGAATGAATTATCGCACTTAAAGCATTTATACATCGTGCGAGCTTTACAAGTCTTGCATCCCCTTCGGCTGCGATTGCTCTGATCAATAGGCTGAAGATAATGTACATGAAGTTGACTGCAATTCCGGATTCGCTCCTGAGTTCCCTCCTGTATGAGCATAGTACATACCCTCAACTGGAAAGCTTTGTGGGTGATCGAGGGCTCGAAGAATCGGTAAAATATATAGCTATTAACTGGCGTGGTATCTAATAGCCAGTAGAAGAGAGGCAGCCAATTACGCCTACCACGCAAGTGAGTAGTATAGTATGAACGGAGCTGATCTGCAATATCTACTCCCCCCATATACTGATTGTAGTCATCAATTAAGGATGGAATCAGAAGGAGCTTTCGTACATCTGAGGCAAATATTTTCCGAGCGGAAGCAGCATTTGTACTTGTCTCCCTTGGCCTGCGTCGATGCACTAAAGTGCGAGTATTTAGATCGTGAATAGTACTCATTACGAATACTGTATTATTGTCTTGCCATAGGCCACATAATACACCACTCTCTATGACTGCAGATGTATGATCCCAGGGGAGAACCTTTCGAGCTGTATTGTTATCAATTCGTAGAGGTTCTGGAATGGTAGAACTTCGTGCTGTACCACAGGCGCTAATACCTAATTCTCGAAGGATGGCAAAAAGGGCTACATTGCTGAAGTAGTTGTCAAAGTAGATATTGAATCGATATGTCATATATGGTAGCACTTTAGCTAATCGTAGGCAGGTTTGTGATGTTGGAGTCAGCTTTATAGGCTGATTGGAGGTCGCTGCGGAGGTAGGTTGATCGGAGGTCGCTGCGGAGGTAGCTATAGTGGTAGGTCGTGCACCATCAATTCGTGAATAAAATTCAAAAGTATAGGTATATCCATGATCACATAGTGCAAAGATCTTATATCCTTCACCAATGGGCTTATTTGGCATCTTCAATGTATGTGCACCTCGCCCTGAGAACTGAACCATCATTTCATCAATTGCCAGATTGGTGGAGGGTACGTAGAGTGCCCTGAATCGACTTGCTAGGACTGATGCTACAGGTTCGAGTTTCGCTGTCCAATGTGGATTCTGTAGAGGAGAAGGTGAAGATACACGCAAATATCGCTTAATTTGCATAAATCGCTGCAAACCCATTGCATCCATTATTGGCTGCCTTGTTACCCCCTCCCAGTAGTCATTAATATTTGGACATACTACTACCCCCATATAGAGGACAAGCCTATCCAAGCCTTCAGCTCACCCACTGTACAGTCATGCCATGGCCGTGTACTTGTAGTGAGATGCTCTTGTCGTTTATCCCTTAGACTGCTGAGACAGAGCCCACCGTGCATACATACAACTTTTACAAGGTATGTATATCCTATTGTTCTTAACAATAG
>Ga0307514_10001986_pt1 | contig 22246 bp, 20 predicted proteins | sample 16_EM_MG_FD_203088 | JGI IMG/M metagenome (GOLD analysis project Ga0307514, IMG submission 203088) | Populus trichocarpa ectomycorrhiza microbial communities from riparian zone in the Pacific Northwest, United States - 16_EM | ecosystem: Host-associated > Plants > Roots > Unclassified | place...
ACTCGTTCTTCCGTAGAAAGCGTGACGAGCTGCGAAGGTGAAAATCAAAATTATTCTTTAACAATTATATTCAACTTACCAATGCATGCACTTGAAGGGCCTTTGGTCCAAATGGGCGCCGACATGGATCAAAATATGATCACGCCTCTTGTTCGTCTGTTTGCATCCGGTAACATAGCAGCGGAACTCATCTACGAGCTCTCCTTTAGGCGAAAGTTTCCCAGCGAAAGAAATTAGCCAGCGCTTGTCGTAGTCACGCCCTTGGTTTCTGAGTCGGTACCTCTCAGCTTTTCCTTTGAGAACTTCAATATCAACTCCTCTATGAGCGTCGAAAACTGGAGTCCCAAAATTAAGGGGTAGTTCGATCTGGTCGCAATGGCTCGATGGCTCCGGAGATCGAGTGATTGGGTCATCCTGCACTCTGTTGCGAGTAACTCTACGCCTCTCATTTCGTGGCCCTATGATTCTTTTCTGCTCAGCAGGACGCATCGACGGCGAATATTCAGAGCTGGATGGACTCTGAAATAGAGAGTGTTCGTCATCGCTCAATCGACGAGAATCTTCTTGGAGGCGAGGAGTCAGGTTAGGAAATGGATATCCGAGTTCTGATTCAAATGAGGCTATTTTATCCATGTGCACCAAAAGGGGTTGAAAGTTGGGAAGCACATCTGACAAGCTTGAACCCCCAGCAAAGATGTCGGGAAAGGGTTGATCAAGCACCCCTAGACCAGGAGAAGGGGCTGGGACCTCAGGCAGAGGTGATTGTGAACGAAGTATATCAGCAGGATTAACACCAGCACAAGGCCAGGGCGGCGTGACGTTGCGTAGTTCGGTATTTCCACCCGGAGAAAATAGATCACGGGTAGACCACCTCAGATTTTTATCGCCCAAATTGCTTTGAAACATAAATGGATCATGAGCCTCTCTGCAGTCCAAGTTCTCCGCAGTAAGACCCTGAGCAGTCATGGTCCTGAGTGTAGCTTCAGCTGTCGCCGAAATTTGAGCCGCGAAGTCAGCTACCGAAAGTCCGGTGGTGGCAGAAAGTTCTTCAAAAGACAGCGAAACGTCAGTGTCCGTATAGTTTGTAGATAGATTGACTTCAGAGTCGGGACCTGTAGAAAAAGACGAGTCGGGTTGCAGAGTACCATCAGATGCAAGTTCCGCGGCCTTCAAGACCGAAGAGAAGGACCAGGAAGAACTAAAGCCCAAATTGCCGTCGGAAGAACTACACGGTTGCACCCAAGTATCACAAGATGCAAAGATATCGTGGGGCAGATATTCCGAGAACGCATTGAACTCGCCGTGAAGATCTTCGGTATCAACGGAGTTGCCAGCAACATCAGGAAGAGAACAATCAGAATGCATGTTGTCCGCCAAAGTCACATTTCTAATACCCAGGCCAGCGAGAGATAGAGAACCAGAAGGTAGATGAGAAGCCCTCAGGTCCGGATGATTAGATTGGAAGTCGTTGGCTGAAGAGCAGCTACCTGCTAATTCTAGCCAGTCGCAAGGTAGTATTAATGGAGTGGAAGTCATATTATCTAGAGAAGGAGATGGGTAGATTCCAAAGGATGTATTAGTTGGATAGTCTTGGCATTGCCAAAAAGACGCCATCGAAATGAAAATTAGTCGTTGTTGGATAGAAATGTCCTTAACAGCGCAAAGAAAGACAAGTAGAAGCCACCAAGCGCCCGTCAAGGGCGTTTGAGAGATAAGAGGCACTAATAGATTTGGCGGGCAACTTCAAGTTGGCCTGCTTCGCCTAGACGGAGACATACAACTGGTGATAAATCAACCTTAAAAAAGTATGTTTTCCTCGAAATGGAAGTTACATAAATATGTTTGTTGTTATTTGCATTTGCCGCCTTCTCTGGCATCTTTTCTAACTGCTGGACCTGCGATGTTGAAACGCCTAACACTCTCATTTAGGTCGCCTGTATATTCAAGGCTGACACTGACTCGGCCTCAAACTGTATTGTCATCGAGATATACTACCCAAAAGGACACTGTGGAACGCGACATACCGCCCGAGAAGCGTTTCATCAGTATTGTCGTCGCTTTTGCTGTCGGTTGCTCTGTTTACTTCTTTCTTGACGACCCAAAAGTACCCAGAAAGAGGGAACCCCCCTTTTTGTCTCCCTGGCGCTTCTCTCCAGTTTCATTGGTATCTTCCGAAGATTCATCTCCGAGCACCAAGCTCATTGAGCTAACCGTTCCTGGGAACTTTCTTCCTGAAAGAAATCAAACGTTTTCTCCAATATGGTCCGTATATATCAAGGATGATGATATTCAAGTGGAGCGACCCTATACTCCATTGTACGGGGTTAGCGAAGACGGACGAATGCGATTTTGGATCAAGAAATACCCTCATGGCGAGGTTGGTCGGTGGATACACTCCAAAAAACAAGGCGAAAAGGTTGAACTACGTGGCCCTCTGACAACATGGCAATGGAAGGAAGACACATGGGACGAAGTGGTGATGGTGAGTAATCCAACCCGATTCCTCTGTTCTGATATCCGGATCTCTTGTAGATTTCGGGAGGCACTGGGATTACACCTTTTATACAATTATTTAACACGAAGATTAAGAAACTTCCACCCAACTCGAAAACAAAATTCACTCTAATACATTGCTCTCGAACACCGGGAGAACTTCCTCCTCCGGAATTAGTAAACCCCTTGACTGCTTTCGCACAAGAACACCCGGAAAGGTTCAAATTCCACGTTTTCGTAGATGAAGACAACGGCACAAAGGCAGTTGCGTCCACACCGAGCCTGAATGTCGGAAGAATAAATGAAAAATCATTGAGGAGGTACATAAATGGGGAAAAGGCCGTATCTTGGTGGAAACGTATGTTTTCGGAAGCACCAGCTGACGACATTTCCACGAAGAGGGTAATGTTTCTTGTTTGTGGACCCGAACCGTATGCTTTTTTTCTCATGAACCTACTGTCATATACTGACATCTGTTCCAGAATGATAGGCGCAATCGCCGGCCCATATGGGCGCAATTTGTCGCAAGGGCCCACAGCTGGTATTCTAGGGAGACTTGGATATACTTCTGATCAGGTGTATAAGCTTTAGCAGGCCTTCTCGCAAAAACTCGTAAATATTTCCAATATTCCTACTGATGGATTGGTGTATTACAGAATTTCCCAATCAATTTTCTTCCCAGCCCAGAATGGGATCAAACTACCATCTCCTAACTCGTACTTTTCTTCAATCAACCCTCCAGAGTCTACCTTTTGCAGATTCAACGTTCTACCTGTTATTCCAACTGGGCGCTTATAAAATGCCCTGCCATTCGTGCTAACAAATGCTTCCAAGTTGTCCAAAGCGTCAAACGATTCAAGAAGATGTGCGGTAAGGGGAAGAAGGATAGGAGAGGTATATATGCCAGCAGCACATGCATGTGTTGGTGTGCTCGTCGACTTCGCTTGAGGCGGATGTGGGGCTGAATCAGACCCAAGGAAGAACCTTGGATGGCCTTTGTAATCATCCGTGAATCTTACTATTGTTTGAACACTTTAAAAAGCTGACCTTGCTTCACGATTTCTTGCAGGGCACGACGGTCATCAGGAAATTTAGCCACAGGTTTGCAGAAGTGCCATGATTGGCCGGCCCAGTCATCAACGATTAAACCAAGATGATGCGCTGTAATTGTGCAAGCAACTGTCGGACCACATTTCTTTACTGCTTCTATTGCTGCTCGTGTTGTTGCGTGCTCTAAGACAATGCGCAGACGAGGAAAGGCTTCGTGGATTTTAAACAAATGAGGTAAGAATTTTTCCTCGGCGTTGAGAACATGAACATCCTAGCGGAACAGTCAGTTCGTCCGTAGTATCCATAATTCGTTGACCTACTGCTGAAGCGTCGGATGGAACCTCTCCATGTAAGTTGAGGACCATGTCAACTTCTTGCAAAGCTTCAAAAATGGGATAATAGGTTTCATATGACTCGATCCCTCCGTCTGAATTAGTAGTTACGCCTCTGGGATACGATTTTACGCCTGATCACTCCAAATCATTTTTTTGTCGTCTATGAATGTTGATATGAAGACAAACCAACTACACCCGCTTCGTTGGCTTTTCTGATCTCGTCAGGCGTGAGATCCGGGGAAAGATATAGCGTCATCAGGTATTCAACATTGGGTTCGATTCTTTCAAGTCGAGCCTTGTACTGGAGAGCCTGCTCAGTATTTGTGATAGGCGGCTTGAGGTTAGGCTTAGATGATGTTAAGTCTGAAAATTGGACAAGTTGGTAGTCGGTGGGCCTTACCATAACATAGGCCAAGTCGAAGCCACCTTTTCGAACATGGGGTACAATTAACTCAGATATGGGTCCCTGGCGTAGATGTACATGAAAATCTGCAGGCGATCGGATTGTGATAGACATGGAACTGAACACTCCGAACTTATAAAGCAGTTTAAGTAAGAGATAAGATTCATTGGGTAATGCTAAGATTGCAGATTTGCAATTCGGTGAAGCGAGTTCAAGACTGTCGGTTGAACGTTAAAACGTTGAAGCTTGAGGCTTTGGATTCGAAGGCCCTGAATCCTACCATTGTTCAAATTATTTCACCATTCTCATTGTATACATGGGCAGAACTTGGTTGAACCTATTGTGTTTAGTGCATATTTCTGCCAAAATTTTAACCGATCCGAGTCTAATGGTGCTATTAAAGTGGCCTCAGTCCTCCCTTCCGAGTCTCTTTCTGCTTAATGACTGCCTCCATCATGTGAATTGAAGCATGTAGAACATCACGTAGATACCTCAGAAATATTTGTTAATCTAGCATAAGATTCGCGATCACGTGACAGGAACGCGCTTAATGGTTCAGTTTTCCGGAATTGAATATGTCTCCAAAATTCGATTCTTCTTTGCTCACCACTGTCGACGGATCTTCATTTCAACGTCGTCGCTATCAACACCTATTTTACACCCATTGAATTTGAATCATGGTTGCAGCTGGGTCTATCACTGTCGCAGGTGCTGCTCAGTTTTTCACTTTCGTCTCATCCTCCGGTTAACCAAATTGCTGCACAGTGCGAGTGAGACCTCCAACAGCATGGGAGGCAGCCCGCCTTCCAGACCCATGCTATGATGTGACATTTAGGGGAGATGGTGCACTCTCCACCCCAGCGAAAGTTGCAAACACGTCTTTCCTTCGAGATATTGTTCAAGTCGTTGATGACCGCATTCTCACCTTTGACCCAGACGAGAAGGACAAAACAAGGGCATTCATGGAGCGTGGATTTTTGCCACCTGGGACCAAACGATATAAGGATAGGCGGTTCATGTTTGATCGTGTGTTCGGTCGTGACGCACGGCAACGAGATGTGTACGAAACAACGGCTCAACCGCTATTGCAAGGCTTACTCGAAGGTTTCAACGCAACGGTTTTTGCTTACGGTGTAAGTTGATACCTTGCGTAGTTCGATTCTTACTAAGACGCCGTTCAACATTTTTAGGCAACTGGTTGTGGCAAGACCCACACGATCAGTGGAACAGAATCTGACGCTGGCATCATCTACTTGACTATGGCGGACCTTTTTCAACGAATTGAAGATAGAAGAGATGATTGGGATGTAGAAGTTACGGTTACCTTCTTGGAGATCTACAACGAAGAGATTCGTGATCTCCTTGTTGAACCTGGTTCTCATGTTCCTCGTGGAGGTTTATCTATACGCGAAGACAAAACAGTCAAGGTTGTTGGACTGACTGAACTTAAGCCACGAACAGCAGAAGAAGTCAAAGAAATTGTCCTTCTTGGCAATAGCAGGCGGACTCAAAGCCCCACCCACGCCAACGAGACTAGCTCACGATCACACGCCGTCCTTCAGGTTCATGTTTCTCAGACTCCTAGGACCCCAGGGTTAACAGAACAAAGGACTATGGGGACTTTGTCCATCATCGACCTTGCTGGTAGCGAACGAGCAGCTGCCACTACGAATATGGGACAGCGCATGGTAGAAGGTGCCAATATCAACAAATCCTTACTGGCTCTTGGAAACTGCATAAATGCGCTTTGTGAAAGCGGGGGAGCTGTTCGTCACGTCCCCTACCGGAACAGTAAACTAACGCGTCTCCTCAAATTTTCTCTTGGCGGCAACTGCAAGACTGTTATGGTCGTTTGCATCTCGCCTACTTCCAATCACTTTGACGACACGCACAACACCCTCATTTATGCCGAGAGGGCGACCAAGATCAAGACCAAGGTTGTGACGAGAAACGTAGTCAATGTTGACCGTCATGTAGGCCGCTACGTCGAGGCAATCAACCGCCTCAATATGGAAATCGTAGAACTAAAGGAGAAACTCACAGGCAAGCGAAAAGGCGAGCAGGAAATCCAAGTTCGAAAACAGGCAGAGGCTAGGGCAGAGGTCGAGAGGGCCAGAAGTGACATCCGACAGAAGATGGCGCAGACCGAACCTTCAATAGTCGACGGCGCGACCTGCTCGGGTAAATTAAATGTTGCAAATATTAAACTGGAAGCAATAAGGGGTCGGCTTGCACAACTCCACGCAGAAACTCCCACAAGTGCTTCACAAGCGGAGATTGCCTTGTTACAGGCACTGGCTGGACCAGAAGAGGATGCTGTAAAGCCAGGCTCGATGCTCAACGTTCGGCTTCAGCGATCTTCCAATTCAAATGCCATGTTCGACGCAACTATGCGCGCCGTCGCTGAGAGGAAATCCGAGAAGCTTGACGAAATCAGTGCGGAGAATGTGAAACTGGAAGCTTCCTATACGAGAGCAGCCATTGACAAGTTGAGGGCCAAGAGCGAGCGCGAAGCGATGAAGGGTGCGGTAGTAGATATGGCGGACTTGGTAGTCAAACTTGTCGGTATGCTCGGGAGGTGCACGGTCTCAGCTGGCGAGGCGGCAAACGTCCTGAAAGCATCTGTAAATCCAGACGAAGACACCGCTAAAAATGTGAGAAGGATTGCAGCATGCCTAGAGACCATGAAAGAAACGAATGACGCGACATTCAAAACACTGCTCGGACGTTCCGTGGAGTCATACATCGTTCATGACACGAAGGAGTCGTCCATCTTTGATAGCTTCCAAAGCTATGGAGTTGGTTATGGCCTCCGTGTTACCTCAGGCCCTGCCATTCTCCAACATGGAACCAAATCGTCTACCTCCAGGCGCTCATCATACAACAATCTTTCCGTTTCCGCATCGCCCTCTCGCCGCACTCACAGGACGCCGAGGAAGTCACTTCGCCCCAGCCTTGCACCCTATCGAAGAGCACCAGAGGAAAAGAAAACTGTGAAGGCGGTAAAGAATGTTCAATGGCGGGATGAAGCTGGCCAAGGAAATCTCGACGACGCTGGCGACAAGACTTTACCCCTTCCCACTGTTTCTCTTCAGATTACGCCTGCGAGTCCTGCCATGGACTCGGCTCCCAGTCAACAGTCATCTTCTCCTGCGCAAAGGTGTCCTTCAGCTCTTGGCTCCGAAAGCGAGTGGGAGGATGAGGATAAAACTGACGACAGCCTCAGTATGAGCTTCCTTTCCGCGTCACAGTCGTCTGTGCCGCTCGCGTCCACATCATCACGAAACTCGAGACGGCCCCGTCCGAGCCGTTTGGATCCTACTTTCTTGAGGTCAAATTCAAGAACGTCAACATTGACCAGTCTCAAAGAAGATGACGAGACTACCGAAAGCCGTATGTACCCACTATCCGACAGGAATATGAACAGGAGTTCCTTAGATGATTCAGCATCTGGTTCAAGTGATGGGAATTTGCATGTACCCAAAAACCAGGACCGTTTGCCCGGCTCGCCCAGGCGAGCTCCGTCCACAGGTAAAGCGAGCCTCCATTCTTCCACTGGCAAAGCCTCTTCAAGGAGACGGTCAAATGTTGGTCTCATGCGCATCGAGAAAGGTAGGCGCCGCTCAAGTTTGATCCCGCAAATTTCGCCACAAGTAATCGAAAACGCCAAAGGGACTGCACGCCGTGTACTAATTTCGGCTACATTGAGCCCTGCCAAACGCACAAAGCGACCTTCGTTGACTAAAAGCCTAACGATTGGATCCTCAAAGGCGAGATCAAGTTCATCACTCGGAGCAGCCAATTTGTCGGCAATATTTGATCCCAACGCCAGCTTAGACTCGAACGCGAAGTTTGGAAAACCATCTTGGCGCTAAAGCCTTAACCCATGAAAGCTTGACCGGATCATCTTCCCGTCCGTTTCGCTTTCACTTCTCGTCAATTGTTTGTATAAGCGTTCTTCGCAATCGTCATTCACCCATATGTCGTCGATTTTTGTCGTGTACCTTCCGATCCCTGACTTCCATATGCCCCATCCTCTTTTCACGCCCGCTATAATGTATTTTCTTAGTATTTCCATCGAATTCCGTAGCTTCGTTTGACTAGACAAACAATCGTCTCCCATTGAGAAACTAATTCACGAGGAGCATTTGACTTCACGAATATTCAAGGCTCGCACAGGAAAATGATTCATACGTCGACTAAATTACACGCTTCACTTCAAAAAAGGACTGAAGGAAAATTTTCAGTTACAGATTTTTAGACAAGCAATGCTCTGACCTTTAAGTACCATATTTGCCATGCAACGACAGAGAATAATACGAATGTCTGCAAGATAGACCACCATTTCACACGAGAATTCGTGGACTCCGCAGTGTTTCTATGAGTTCGTTCCCGAATCATCATGTACTCTTGCTCATCCTTCACTGATGCCAAACCGGACGCCAATTTTCGAATCTCTCGCTCGATGGGGGCGACAACATCTAAGAACAAACCCTATCAGGCCTCTATGCTGATAAGCAAAAGGATGTAAATTTACCGTCTCCAGTGACGTATATGACACCGTGTACGTTAAAACTAAGTCACTTACCATTGAAGAGACGAAAAAAGGTAACAATGCTCGCAAACGCACCTGACCATCTTGTCCGCAATAGCGCTCATCTGATTGGAAAAACAGTATTCGTGTCTACCATCCTTCTCTGCTGTAATTGAAACTTGACCAGTTGACTGTTTTATATGTTTCCCGAGTACCGCCCTCGATGGGTCTTGCAACTAGATGGCAAGTAAGGCCAGTGGAATTTTAGTAGCAGTCGAAGATTACCCAGAAGTCTATATCTAGGTGACCACCCTCTCCAACCTGATAAGTTACGGTCATCTAAGCAAATGCGCAACAATGAGTTGGATAAACCTCAAAGAAATGCAAGACGGACTTTGTCATTAACGTGTAAGTCTTCAAAGAAACACTCCTTCTTGCCTGCAGGGACCTCAATACTATGTGCAGAGATCAACGTTGAAATGAATGCCAAGAGGACTAGACATGGGACTAGAAAGCGATGGGTATAGAGGCGGGACATGGAGGAAGTATGACCTTTTGAGAGGACACGCGAAAACGGACCCCAAAAGACAAATCACGGGGTCCATTGCCTATCTTGGTTATGCTGTTCTGTTCATCTTTTGTCAATCGCACTTGTCTTCAAACTACATTCATCTACTGCAAATCATGGCCGAAACCTCGAATGCTCTCGCTCCCAGGGTGCGTCTAATTTTCCCGACCTTATTGTCGCCACAATCCTTCCGCGATCAAAATCCAACTCTATTGATCACTTTTTCCTTTCAGGAAGATGAGGTTGACCCTCAGTTCGAGCCAGTCATAAAGCTTACAGAGCAAGTTGAGACTAAGACTCACGAAGAAGACGAAGATGTGCTTTTCAAAATGTGTGTGCATTTCATCCAATCCACTGTTATCCGCAAATCATCTCAACGATATTAACCTTCAGGCGCGCAAAACTCTTCCGTTTCGACAGTTCATCCGTCGAGTGGAAGGAGCGTGGAACTGGTGATGTCCGCCTGCTTTGCCATAAAGCAACAAAGAAAGTTCGACTCGTTATGCGACGCGACAAGACTTTAAAAGTCTGTGCAAATCATGTCAGTACGTATACGTCGCTCGCTCTCGATATCTATACGTTGATCACATCTCTCAGTCACTGTGGATATGAAATTGCAGCCCAACGTTGGCTCAGACAGGAGTTGGGTTTGGAAAGTCGTTGCTGACTACGCCGAACAACCGCCTACTGCGGAGACATTTGCCATCCGCTTCGCTAATTCTGATAGTAAGCATTCAATGCATTTAGATCCATATCCCCTTAACAACCTTTGACCAGACGCTGCACTTTTCAAAAGTGGTTTCGAACGGGGTCAAAGAATCAACATTGGTCTGAATAACGGACTTTCTTCTGATGAAGCCGTCAAGGCTGCGTCAGAAAGCCAAAAGGAAGAAACAACCGACACGAAGGCGACTGGAGAGGAAGAAGAAGAGGAGACGGAAACAAAGGGTGAGAGCCAGGAGGGAAAGAAAGAAGCTGCTTGATTTCTTTTTAGCCACAAAGTCTTCTGTAATACCTGGAATTCTAAATGTTTCGTTGAAGGATATATACGATAGCACGCTTTTCTTTTTGGGGAATGATTGCGATTTGTAAATGAAACTCTTTCACCCTGCTCAAACCACAACCGCTACAATATGAACTGAATGTCCCTACAAATACAAAGATACAAATGCAATTCTAGGTATGCTCCTCTGCATGCAGATATTTAAATTAGTTTACATCGATGCTTTTTGGGTTTTTGAGTAGGTCGTTTCTTCTGTTGCCCAAGCTTCCCAGAACTGGACAGCTTGTCCCTTCTTCCAGTATCCTGGAGAAGATACGCCCTTAACAGAGTCTCCAGTGATAAGAACGTGGTGGACATCCTGGTATTGCGTTAGTAATATCTGTAATGGTGATATCGACGAAACTTACAGAACCCCTAAATTACGAAAACTACTCGTCAAACTTGAAAATTTCAGATATGCATCTGATACTTACGGTACTTCATACATCGGATCTAGTAGCAAAGATTCCTGTTCAAACATCAGAAAGACCCACCAACAACGAGCGCATAAGATATTGACCATAATACCTCTCAAACCTCGAGCACCTCCCCCCCGTTCATGCGCCTTCTTACAGATCTCATCTAATGCAGAACTCGTAAAACGGATTTTAACGCCTGAATATTCGAATAATGCTTGATACTGTGAAACCAGCGAGCCTTTGACTTCAGTCAAAATTTTACGAAGATCAGTGATAGTCAGGGGTGCAAGTGTAGTGATAGACGGCAGCCGAGATATAAACTCTGGAATAAAACTTCGAAGGGGTAAATATTATGCGCCAAAAAGGGGGTGTATGATCTTACCCGTATTTCTCAAGATCTAGAAATTTGTAAGACATCGTTCTTGAGCAAAATAGTAGTTCTCACCTGCAGTTTCCACTAGATCAAGTGGATTCATAGAGTTTACCTTGCCATTCGAGGTAAAGAAAGGCAACGGGCTGTTGTCTGATGCAAGATGAGCAGTAAACCCAATGGACTATATCACAGATTAATGGATCTACTTAAAATTAAGTTGCAGACAGCTCACTCCTTTTGCTACCCTTTGTTTGATGACTTTGTCCAATCCCACGAATGCTCCACTCATAATAAATAAGATGTTTGAAGTGTCGATATAGTAGATATCTGTTTTAGCTGAAACCAGATAATTCCATTTAGAGGATTCTGTGTAATGGGAAAAGAATGTGCCTCACGCATTGTTAAATGCGGTGCCCTCTGACCACTTCTCATATTTGGGTCCCCACCTGTGGGCGGTAGCTCCACTGATGGTCCTCCTTTCGATTGTACGGGTACAACCGATCCCTCCAACATGCGCAAAAGTGCTTGCTGAACGCCCTCTCCAGCAACATCTCTCGAACCTTCGGTACCTAAACTCGTCCGCCGAGCGATCTTGTCGACCTCATCTATGTAGACGATGCCAGTACTATGTGTCAAGATACAAAAACTTGAATACCAAGTCAGACATTTTTAGAGTCCTACCTAGCTCGAATTGGATCGTAGTTAGCTGCTTGGAGCTAGGTATCCCGGGATTAGTGAAGACTTTATTTCAATTAATGTGACATACTAGCCGATGTATGGCCATGTCAACATCTTCACCAACGTCTAAAGCGGGGTATGTAAGGATAATTGCAAAGTTCTGACGACGACGTACATCCTGCCTGAATGTATTTTAGATACATGATCAACAGTGAAAGTGGTAGTATACCTGTGTAAATGCTGTCGCATCGCTAACAGAAAAAGGGACATCTAGGATTTTGGCCAATGTTCGGGCTAAGAGCGTTTTTCCTAGAAATAATGGAGTTCTAAAGGTTGAGGTACCGCAAATCTCTGACATACCCGACCCTGTTGGACCTCTATGAAAGGAGAGTAAGAGGGCTGTATAAGAGCTTGCAACGCTCCAACCAACATTACCAAAACGTTGCTCTTTTCGAAAATTGTGGGTTGCTCTCGATGCAAGGGAGGCTTTCGTAAAGGTCGAACTTGAGCTGTCGATATTCCAGACTCTAACGCGATTTTTAAATATCGCACTTTAAAACGTTGAAATCAGAACTCACGCTGACCCAAATTGCTGGGCTCGACATTTGCTGATCCGTACACATCTGGTTCTAGACAGCCCCAGTTTGCTCGAACCCGGTTGTAGTGGTTAAAGACTCTGAAAAAATATAATTCGACGCTGATTAAACCATATTGAGAAAATGCATACGCCACAGAGAGTACTTTCTTCGCGTTCTCTTGGCCCACAATAAATTGATTGAGATATTGTACAAGCTAACATTTAACCCCTGTCGATATCCACTTGCGAGGATTGTATAGCACTACATACCTCTCGGGGCGTCGCAAGTCCGGCATGAGAAACATAAGAAGGGCTGTCATGATTGCTAAATTGACTTGCATGATCTCGTGTCTGTGTCCGTAGGGAACAGCTCTGTTGACGAAGAACCCTGGATAGAGGCTTAAATCTGCGCATCGATGACGCGAAAGTAGAGAGAAACCAACAATTTAGCTAGGCTGTCACAATCATACTCAACGTCACACTGTTGCTGACTTTGACTTTCCCTCCATGAACGACGGTTTTGAAAGGTACAACCACCATTCTTCCCGGCATGAATTACGCGAGATAGATGGAGTCGACAAGGGTGGTAGTCGTGATAGGAGTAGGGACAAAGAGAGACGGTCTCACCATCATGGAAGAGATAGAAGCCGAAGTCGGGATAGGACGAAGAAGTATGTGATCATGCAGTTGCATCAAAAAGACTTATCGTAACACATTTTTACAGACGGAAGCGTGAAAAGTCTGAAGAGAAAAAGTCTAGGAAAGCCGAAAAAAAGAGGGTTAAAGAAGAAGAGGAAGCTCGACGCGTTGCAGAACTAAGTGTCTACAGCGCAACCGATAATCCCTTCCATGATGTGAATCTTGGTCAAAAATTTAATTGGCACAAGAAGAATGAGCTAGATAGGAAAAAGGGTCTTTCGGTTGCAGAGGCGCAACGGCGAGACGCAATACGGCGTCAGGAAGCAAAAGAGGAGCTCGAACGCCTGAATCGCAGAAGGGCAGAGCGTGAAGTGGAATTGAGATTGCGCGAAGAAGAGGAGCTGAGGATGGCTAGGTTGCAAGAGTCGGCACAGATGTCCGACTGGCTGTCGAAGGAAGGTGACTTCCAGATAGAGCAAGAAAAACAAAGGGCGACTATCCGCATTAAAGAGAAGCGCGCCAAAGCTATCGATTTCTTGGCATTGAATTTGAAGTACATCAATCCGAGGCATGAAAGTGATGATAGGGACGACAAAGCTGATGCTGGCTTGGAAATTGATCTTGACGAACCCTACGATATATTTAACGTGGGCACCTCCGTCAGACCTTTTCCTATGATTATATACTCATAACCCAGTAGAACTTGACTAAGGAGCAAACCTATGAACTCCACGACGATATGCAACGATATCTTACCTTGGAAACTTCCGAAGTGAACCTCGATTTTTGGACGGTAAGCTACTTTCGAAAATTGATTAGTAACAATACTCATGACCCCCAAGAACATGATGGTGGTGTGTAAGGATCATTTGGAGCATCTTCAATCCAATGAACGAATTGGTGTTGCAGCCGCGACAGCTGTGGAATCTGATATCGCTGCGCTGCTGTCAGGCAAAACATACGATGACCTTACAAGTCTCCAGCGTCGAGTTCAAGAGAAACTCACTAGTGGAGAACCTCTTGATACGGACTATTGGGAAAGTTTATTGAAGAAAATTCTGGTGTGGAAGGCAAAGGTAGGAAATGATCCTGTTTTTTGCCGGACCTTATATTGACGGGTCTGTCAGGCCAAGCTTAAAACTTTGCACGAAATAGTTATGCGAAATCGACTGGAGCAGCTCAGGAAACGGCAAAGAGACGAAGCTTTGCAGGCACAAGAAGAGCTTCTTGCAGGTGTTGCGAGATCAGCCGCTAGACAACCAGTGCGCGGTGTGGCTCCTAGCGATGCAGTAGAAGACAAAGTGGCACCTGAAGAGATGGAGCCGTATGACCGCTTGATGAGTCCTCCGATTATTGACATCGCTGGTTTACCTGCAGACGAAAGAGACAAGGATATTCTGGATGAGAAAGAGGACCGTAAAGACTTGGTACATTCCTTGATTTCTGTACATTCAACGCCTCAATTTTCTCTAGTTGCAACAACGCCGTACAGTGGCGGCTTCGCGATTTGTACCCAAAGCCGTTCAACCCTCCTCTGCAGCTGAGCCGCAGCAAGAGCAAACCGCAAGCGGCACCGATCTTGCATCGGAAGCTCTCTATAGGGCGGAAGCAGAGAAAGAACTCGATGAAGAAGAAGAACTCTTCAACACAGAGGAAGATCTCCCCACCAGGACAACTTATAATTGGGAAGATAAGTATAGGCCCCGGAAACCGAGATACTTCAATCGCGTTCACACTGGTTATGAGTGGAACAAGTACAACCAAACTCATTATGAGTGAGTGGGCAATCGACACCATCTTGTAATCAACTATGGCTCACCATTGGGACAGTACTGACAATCCTCCACCTAAAGTGGTACAGGGATACAAGGTCTGTATTTGTCCCATGTTCACACTATTATTCCCGTCCTTACACATATGAAAGTTCAATATCTTTTATCCTGATCTCATTGACAAGTCGAAAGCTCCTACGTACAAAATTGTCAAGGAGCCAGGCAATGATGAAACTGTTCTTCTGCACTTTAGTGCTGGTCCGCCTTACGAAGACATTGCCTTCCGTATTGTGAACCGTGAATGGGAGTTCTCGCACAAACGGTATGCTGCCAACTTCTTTCACCAAAAACATCTAACATTCTGGGTAGTGGCTTCCGAAGCAGCTTTGACCGGGGTTGTTTGTCACTTTGGTTCAATTTCCGCCGAAATGTGAGTCTTCTTGTCAGCTATACCTCTATGTACTGAATCCCTTTCTAGTTCTACCGAAAATAGAAGACGTTTTGTGAAGAGCTCGTTTATTGTGAATGTTTCTGTTCTTAATTTCTGAAAGGGAGTACATTATTTCAAGCATTAGGTCCTGCCAATATCAATCGCGATTAGAATGAACAGTCATCTCAGAGGACAAGTTGACTCCGTTTTCTTTGAGCTTCATGTGAGGATGTGAGAAGACAGTGTTATGTTGTACTCAAATTGTGTCCATTGATTGTGTGGAGCTTCTTCTCCTTGGGATACACCGATTTTCTCTTTGGTCTTTTGATCGCAACAACCTACAGCAATAAACCAAATGCTTGGACTTGTGAGGACTCTTCACTTTATTCACAAAGGAATTGCGTAGTGTTTCAGATGCAACGTGGATGCTCGGGATTTGCAATGCTCTCTCAAATTGCTCGTCAAGTCAATCCCAGGACGGCTCTCAGGCTTGGCCTTGTGCATGCTACACGCCCTTGGTAACTCCGTGTATTAACCACTGCACGAGTAATGTACGAGACTTTGCATAGTAGAAAATCCTTCGGGATGCTCAGTCCTAGGTTTATGTAATACTATGGATTTGTCCGCCACCAAAAAGCAATTGATCTTAGATAACTAGATCAAGTGACTCACTATTGGTTTTGTAAAGATACTAGATTCATTTCAAGCGTAGATATGGCAGAAGCATCAAGCATAGCGGCTCAAATGGACATTGATGAAGCAGCAATCGATGAGGGCCTATATTCGCGTCAACTGTGAGTAGTTCACTGTTTCCTTGTGCATGTGGAATGAGCGCCCGTCTCGACTAGATATGTGCTGGGACACGAAGGTATGTGACCTTATGAAATACTTGAAAAAATTGCATTGACTCTCTTTAGCCATGAAGAAGATGGCTGCATCCAATGTTTTGATTGTGGGTGTACAAGGATTGGGAGTGGAGATTGGTAAGGGATGGACCCTTCCTTTCGATCAAGTGCTTAACAAGCTGTATAGCCAAAAACATTTGCCTTGCCGGTGTGAAGTCTGTTACCATCTTTGACCCAGATCCCGTCACTATCGAGGACCTGAGCTCACAGGTGCGTTTTCTATTAGTGGAGGAAACGACATGGAATTGAATATCGTAGTTCTTTCTGCGTGCTGAGGACGTCGGAAAGTCGAGAGCTGAAGCTACCTTGCCCCGCCTTGCAGAGTTGAATACGTATGTGCCTGTGCAAAACCTTGGAGGCAAGCCAGGAGATGAGATTACTGTCGATCTTATCAAGAGATTTCATGTAGGTGTCGAAAACAACGATACTTCATCATCTTGATCAGTTTCCGCAGGTTGTCGTGTTGACAGGAGTTTCACTCAAGAAGCAATTAGAGATCAATGACTGGACACACGACAATGGAGTTCAATTTATAGCCGCAGAGACTCGCGGTCTGTTCGGGTGGGCACAATTCTGTTGGTTTCTGCCTGCATAACAAAAGGCTCATCCTTCGTAGGTATACATTCAACGATTTTGGTCCGAGGTTCACTTGTGTGGATCCTACTGGTGAACAACCCCTGACTGGCATGATTGTATCTATTGACAAGGTATTTATCTTATGCCACTAGCGGTCTGGTTGACTCAACGGTAGTAGGATAAGGACGGTGTTGTAACTTGCCTGGACGAGACGAGACACGGTCTTGAGGACGGTGACTTTGTCACTTTTTCTGAGGTGCAAGGCATGGCCGAATTGAATGGGTGTGAACCAAGGAAGGTCAGCGTGAAGGGCCCATTCACATTCAGCATAGGCGACACTTCAGATCTTAGTGATTATAAAACTGGAGGAATCTTTACGCAGGTCAAGATGCCGAAGATCCTAGATTTCGTATGTTGATGATTTGAACGCGTGCATTCATACATTAAAATTTTTGCTAGAAATCTCTGAGGCAGTCTCTAGAGGCTCCCGAATTTTTTATCACCGACTTCGCTAAATTTGACCGTCCTGCTATTCTTCACGCTGGATTCCAGGCGCTATCGGAATTTAGGACTAGGAATGGCAGATTCCCGAGACCCAGGAACGATGACGATGCCACTTCTATTCTTGCACTGGCCAAAGAATTGAATAGCGATGTGGACGAAAAAGTCATTAGAGAGCTTGCTCACCAGGCAACGGGTGATTTGCCACCCATGAATGCGGTTGTTGGAGGATTTGTCGCTCAGGAGGTTCTGAAAGCTTGTTCTGCAAAATTCCATCCGACTTTCCAGTACACCTATATTGATTCTTTGGAGTCATTACCGGCCAATCTTCCTTCTGAATCGGAGTGTCAACCATCGGGCTCTCGATACGACAGACAAATCGCAGTTTTTGGCAAGGCTTTCCAGGAAAAAATTAAAAACCATCGTCAATTCCTCGTTGGCGCTGGTGCAATCGGTTGTGAGATGCTTAAGAACTGGAGTTTGATGGGAGTTGGAGCTGGCCCTCATGGAATTATCCATGTCACTGACTTGGACACCATTGAAAAGAGTAATCTCAACCGCCAATTCTTGTTCCGACCTAAGGATCTGGGCAAGTTCAAGTCCGAAGTTGCTGCAGCGGCCGTCTCCGATATGAACCCCGATTTGGCTGGAAAACTTCTAGCTAAGCAGGAGCCAGTTGGACCAAACACCGAAAGTATGGAATTTGTTTCTCTATCCATCCTATCTGAACGTGGTATCGTTAGATATTTACGACGAAGCTTTCTTCTACGGTATCGATGGAGTGACAAATGCCCTAGACAATATTCAAGCCCGTGAGTTGCATTTTCCTGGCATTTTGGCAAGGTCTTTATGCAGTACTGTGAAGGTCTTTACATGGATCAACGTTGTGTTCTTTACCGCAGACCCCTTCTTGAATCTGGTACTTTGGGAACCAAAGGCAATACCCAGGTTATCATACCGAGTCTAACGGAATCCTATGCATCATCCCAAGATCCCCCTGAGAAGGAAACGCCGTCCTGTACAATTAAGAATTTCCCGAATGCCATCAATCACACTATCCAGGTTTAATTCCTTATCTATGAAGTTATCTCTTGATTCATTAACAAATTTTCCAGTGGGCTCGAACTCAGTTCGATAGTCTGTTTGTCAAGCCGGCTCAGTCTGTCAACGCATACCTATCGGAACCAAACTACTTGGAAAGCACTTTGAAATACTCTGGTCAACAGAAGGAGCAGACTGAACAAATTGTCTCATTCTTGGTGACAGACAAACCATTGACTTTTGAGGAGTGCATTGTTTGGGCTCGGTTACAATTCGAACGAGACTTCAACAATGAAATCAGGCAACTTCTTTTCAGCTTGCCCAAAGATGCGGTGACGAGTTCTGGTCAGCCATTCTGGAGTGGTCCAAAGCGGGCACCAGATCCTCTTACTTTCAATTCAAATGATGTAAGTCACCCCGGTTGTCGTGTTATCCGTAATACTACAATTCATTTCAGCCGACTCATTTGGCCTATATCATCGCTGCCGCAAACCTGCACGCTTACAACTACGGGCTTCGTGGCAGCAACGACTCAGCCGTCTTCCGCAAAGTCGTAGATTCTATCATCGTTCCCGAATTCACGCCCAAGAGTGGCTTGAAAGTTCAAATCAATGACAGTGACCCAGCACCCCAAAATGCCGATGGTAGTGGTAAGTTCGCGTCATTTGGAGAGTTTTTCATTTTCTTATCGACCACTAGTTGAAGAAGCCGAGGAAGTTGCACAAAAGTTACCTTCTCCGTCTTCGTTGGCTGGTTATCGCCTTAGTCCATGCGAGTTTGAGAAAGATGATGATGCGAATCACCATATCGACTACATTACCGCAGCCTCTAACCTTCGAGCAATCAATTACGGGATCAATCCTGCGGACAGGCACACCACTAAACAGATTGCGGGAAAGATAATTCCTGCTATTGCCACGACAACCTCTCTTGTCACTGGGCTTGTCTGCTTGGAGCTGTATAAGGTTATTGACGGCAAGAACAAAGTAGAAGATTACAAGAACGGATTCGTCAATTTGGCTCTGCCATTCTTTGGCTTTTCAGAACCTATTGCCGCCAAAAAGTCGAAGTATGGTGATGTTGAATGGACATTATGGGATCGCTTTGAGTTCCCCAATGACCCCACTTTGGAGAATATCATTGACTACTTCAAGAAAGAACACGGACTGACTGTTTCCATGGTCAGTCAGGGTGTTAGTATGTTATGGAACTCCTGGATCGGAAAACAGAAGGTATGTGCAATTGCTCCTGTTGGTTTGAAATGACAAATACTAACTTGAGTTAGAGCAAGGAAAGGCTACCTATGAAGTTCAGCGAATTGGTTGAACGTGTTAGCAAGAAACCTCTTGCTCCCCATGTGAAGCATCTCACTGTCGAGGTCATGGTTACTGACGAGGACGATGAGGACGTTGAAGTGCCCTTCATCATTGTTCGCATCTGACGGGATTACCCTACTGTATTTTTAATAACAAGAATAACAAATTCATTATGTGCACACCGACGTCGCATAGAAAGATTGCATATATATCCTGTTCGCAATATACATCAACAACCAGGCGTAAGAGCTTGACCTATACGAAAATTATTTATCAAATACGATGGGCAAGTAGATAGGAGATACGTCGAGGGGAGAAGCGGGATGTGGGATAACGCAGTATGAAGCTAGTTCTATAGCCACACAAAGGAGACAAAATGAAGCGCAAATGAAAGATGTACAGACTTTTTTTGTGCTTTCGTACGTATATGAACAATAGAATAAATCCGTTCGTCTTCACGTAAAGATGAGGCAAGTAAAGCATAAAATGTATGAACACCATACGTCGTGAAGTGAGAATGACGACGGGATAGTGATGATTAGTGTGAGGTGAAAACACTGGGATAAATACCAACGATGCAGAAAGTGGTGTATGGGAAGACAGAAGGGGAGGCCTGAGATTATGCTGCAGTCCGAATGACGAAGAGATGTACCGACACACAACTCTTCCGAATAGCCTCAAATAAAATTATGAATCCGGAACAGACAAGGCGAAGACTATCTTGAAGCAAAGAGAGAAGATCCATCTCCCGAATAAGCAGAGGGTACGAACGTCCAGTAATGGCGAAGCTTCGGAAGAGTGGTATGAAGGGCTGATTGTTTTGCCCGAGGGAGTAATCCTTGGTGGAACCGAAAGAATTATAAAAACAAGGCGAACATGAGGACAGCAGATCGAAGAAAAATGAAACATAATAATCAGAGCTGAACGACAGCGGTGAAGGAAATAGTACAGAGCGAAATGGTTGACTCTTGCCGACCAATAAACGGGAACCAGAACTAATCCTCGGTCTACTTGAAGAAGACATAGCCGAGAGGTTGGGTTGATCGTAATGTAGTTGTCGATGACGAATGTTAATGAGACTGACGCAATCTAAGGTTGAGAGTCGAGAATATATGAGACTGATGAAAAATGTGTGAAACTTGGTGCCAAAGGCTTTTTGTCGCAACGTATGAGCCTACCACGCAGGTTGAAGTCCCATGGCGGGGATAGGGACAAAGACAGGTCCTGAATACGGAAAAGAGGTGTCCATCCATCTAGCCTCTGTCTCCGGAATGGAGATCGAATGGTCAGTCATGGACATGCTGAAATCATTGTAGCCATAGCCGAATCCAGCCTGCGAGTATGAGCGCATATGAATACGCGACGATAGATTATCTTGATTGTAGGACAGAGATTGAGAACGTAAATGAGGCAAAGGTACGGTGGTATGCTGCCCAAATTGATTGTAGGCGGGCTGAACTTGACTGAAAAAAGTCGGAATTTCATAACCCATTTGTTTGACCGGCATGTATGGAGCCGGGACCCAATTCTGATTGAAAACCAGGTCATGAGGTCGACCATGCAGGGGATATGCGGGCAGGGCAGGCGCAAGTTGAGGTGCCTGGACGGGGAGATAAGTGTTGGAACGGTTTCGATCCCGAAAGATAGGCTCATCGCCAGCTGGACTCCACTTCGCCGGAGGAGGCAAAAAGGCTACAGAAGTCGGGTCGACCGCTCGTAGACGCGAGTTCTGTAAAGAGGGTTTATTTGCACGACGTTTCGGTAGATACTCTTCTTTAAGGGGGCCATCTTCGTCGAGATTAATTTCGAGCACATCCACGGTCATCGCAGCTTCGCTCTCCAATTTTTCACGCAATCGCCTCTCGAGACCGAGGAAGATAGGCTGAGACGACACACCTTCAACTGATTTGGGAACGACTAATGCCTGCATGATCTCTTCAATCGCACGACGCACAATAGTATGCGGATTGGACGATGGTCGAGAGATTGGTTGGGGGCGAGGGGACGTCAAGGACGCATGATGTGCCATAACATGGGAAAGCCACTGTGACCATTGCTCAGTGGATATTGAAAGATCGTAGGAGAAAATATCAAGTGCACGCGACTCAAGGGTGTTGAGAGTTTGAATAGGAATGCTAGAGATCGAATGCCTGCAAGGGGATAATGTGATTAGAGAAGAACAATAAAATTAGAAACTACGCACCATGTCTTGTTGCTGAAGGTGTGGTCGTCCAACCACTTGTTCGCAAGCATGAAGCCGAGAACAACCAGGCGAAGGGGTGCTGCGTTCTCCGTCACCTCGTGGTCGTATGGCAGCTCTAAAAACGCAGCCCTAAATGCCACAATTTTTGCAGATTCTCCGCCAGGAGAAACTCCGAAAAAGACTGGGAGCCGGACTATGTACCATAAGGCAAGGAACACAGCAGAAGGCTGTAACAGAGTCGCAAGGAGTATATTCTGAATGCAGGGAGCAAGATAATCGGGGGTTTCGGCAGCAAAGTGCGAGTTCAATCTGCTCAAAAAGTCATCAGCATGTGTTTTAGGACACTGGCGATCATAGACATACACAGCTTGCGAGTCTGGAGTAAGTAGGC
>Ga0307514_10001987_pt1 | contig 22228 bp, 18 predicted proteins | sample 16_EM_MG_FD_203088 | JGI IMG/M metagenome (GOLD analysis project Ga0307514, IMG submission 203088) | Populus trichocarpa ectomycorrhiza microbial communities from riparian zone in the Pacific Northwest, United States - 16_EM | ecosystem: Host-associated > Plants > Roots > Unclassified | place...
CAAACGAGAACAGGTTGATCTTGTCGTAGCGGGTGACCCGCTCGCCGTCCGGGTTCCACACGCAGCAGGCGTTGCGCACGCGGCCCGGCTGCGCAGCGTGGATCGGCAGGGTGCCGCCGACCAGCCACAGGCCGTGTTCACGCGCCATCGTGGCCAGCGCGAGCTGGATCGGGCCGTGGCCATCGGCCTCGGCGATGGCCAGCTTGTCGTCGTCGCGCCGGCCCATCAGGCAGAAATATTCGGGCAGCGCGGCGAGCCGGGCGCCTTGCGCGGCGGCCTGGGCGACCAGCTCGGCGGCAGCGGCGAGATTGCGGTCCACGTCAGGCGTGGCAACCATTTGCAGGGCGGCGATCTTCATGCCGTGCAGCATACCGCTGGCGTCAATTCATGGTGCGCTGGCAGCCGACGCGGCCAGCGGCGGCGCGTCCAGATCCGGCAGCGGCTCGTTGGCCTTGCGTTCGACCGACACGACGTTCGGCTTGTCCCAGGGGCCGGTGACCTGGAATTCGCGCGTGCTGGCCTGCATCAGCGGCTTGCGCAGGAACCACTGGGCCAGGAAAGTGCCCAGGCCGATCACCGGGTTGATCGCGGCGTAGGCCAGCGACGCGGTGCCGGCATTGATTTCAGGCACGACGACCACGCGCAGGTTCTGCGTCTCCTGGCGCATGTTGGCGCTGCCTTCCATCAGCACCACCGCCTGCGCGCTGCGGATGCGCAGGTTGTTGGTGCGGGCCACGCCATCGGCCAGCGCAATGTCGGCGCTGGCGTTGTCGAATGCAAAGCCTTCCTGGAACACATCGCGGAAGTCCAGCAGCAGCCGGCGCGGCAGGTTCTGAAGGCTGAGCACGCCCAGCAGCCGGCCGGCACCGGCATCCACCTTCAGGAACTGCCCGCTGTCCAGCGCCAGTTGCATCTGGCCGGTCATCTCGGCCCATTCGGGTGTCAGCGGTGAGCCGGTCCAGGCCAGTTGGCCCTGGACGTGCCCCTTGCCACCGCGCATGACGCGGCCCATGCCCATGCGCTCCAGCATCGCGCCGCTGTCGCTGAGGTCCAGCCGGAAGTCCAGGGCCATGCGCCGGCGCGGGCCGGGCGACCACTGGCCGCTGCCCACGAGTTTGGCCTCGGGCGATGTCAGGTTCAGCTTGGAAAGCCGCCAGTCCGCCCCCTTGTAGGCCGCGTCCACCTCCAGCTTGCCCAGCCTCTTGCCGGCCAGCTCGAAGTCGTCGATCACGATGTCCAGCGCGGGCGGGTGGTCGCCGGGGTCGTCGAGGATGTCGTCCACCGCGTCGGCCTCGGACTGCGGCAGCGCCAGCCGGGCGAAGCGTGCGTGCACCAGGCCGGCCCGCTCGCCGGCTTGCGGGCGGTAGTCGATCTGGCCCTGCGCCTGGTCGGCCTGCAGGTTAGCGCGCCAGTGTTCGCCGTCTGCCCCGGCGCGGCGCTGGGCCTGCGCGCTGAGGCGGGTCAGCTTGCGTCCGCCCATGGCCAGCGACTGGGCGCGCAGGCTGATGTCGGTCGGCTCGTAGGACGAATGTGCACTGGTGCCGGCGGCGTCCCCTGCCGCCGGGCCGGCGAGCTGGGTCGCAAGGTTGCGCCAGGCGTCGATGTCCACCGTGCCCAGCTTCAGCAGCGCCTGCACCGTGCCGGGTGTCAGCGTCGGCAGCGTGTCGCCCACTGCCAGCGCGCCGCGCAGCACCACTGGCGTGGGCTGCGAAATGTCGCGCTGATACTCGGCCTGCAGCAGGTTGCCCAGCTCGATGCGCAAGGTGTCGCGCGTGATCGCAGCGGCACCGCCAGCCACCGGCAGCGAAGGGCCCAGCGTGGTCTGGTAGCGCAGCGGCAGCGCGGTCTCGGCGGCCTTGCCCAGCGGTGCCGGCAGCGCGCTGGCCATGCCGGTCAGCGGGCTGGTGATCAGCAGCTCGGTCTGGCCATGCACGACACCGAGCTGCAGCTTGTACGGCGACTGGCCGCTGAGCTGGGTGCCCAGCTTGGCGACCCAGCCCAGCTCGCTGGCGCGGCGCAGCCCTTCGGCGGTGGCCACGCCCTGGCCCTGGAAGCGCACGATGCCGTCCGGCCCCATGTTGCCTTCGAAGGTGGCGTCCCCGCCCACCAGCCGCGCCGCGCCGCCGCTGACGCTGAAGCCGTGCTGGCTGAAGTCGACCCGGCCCTGGGTGTTGGCAAACACCGGCAGGTCCGGCCGCAGCCGGATCTCGTTGCCCGCCAGCTGCACCTGGCCCTTGACGCTGGTGTTGTTGACGTCGTCGAACGGAATCACCAGCCCCAGCTGCAGCGTCATCGGACCGGTGCCGACGGTGTCGTGCAACGCGCCACTGATCAGCCTGTCGACCGGCGACGCGAGGACATAGCGCAGCCCGTCGGCCAGCGGGCCGCGCACCGTGCCGTCGATGCTCAGCGCCGGCTTGACCATCAGGTCGCGGATGTCGCCATTGACGTTGGTCAGCGCCAGCCCCCATAGCCTGGCCTGGGCATTGCGGATCTGCATGCTGACGCGGTCGAACACCAGGTCGCCGCTGAGCTGGCTGAACGCCGGCCAGGCGGGCGCCGCGCCAGGGTCGGCCGGCACGTAGGCGAAGTCAAGGTTGTGCACCTTGGCGGCAATGTGGAACTCGCCTTCGGCGGCCTTGGGGAACGGGAAGTGCCACAGGTCGCCGCGCAGCTTGAAGTTCAGCTGCGAGATGTCCCCACCCAGCACAGCGCCGGACACGTACTGCCGCGCGCTGGTGCCAACGCCCAGCGGCAGGTAGCGGGCGACGCGCGCGGCCTTCAGCTGCGTGGCATGGCCGCTGAGTTCCAGCCGGCCGGGGAAGCGGGCACCGGCGCCGTGGTCGGCCACGCTGCCCGGCGGCTCGCCGGCCGCGCCGACCAGGCCTTCGCCGGTCTGCCAGCGCGCGGACACATCGCCCTGCCCGTCTTCATTGGCGAAATGGCCGTCCTGCACAAGGAGCTGGATGGCCGGCAGCAGGCCGGGACGCGGCTGCAGTTGCCAGACCAGCCTGGCCTGGAAACGCGCCAGCGGCACCAGCGGGTCTTCGAAGACGCCCGGCAGCTCCAGCGCACCATCGGTCACGCTGAGCCTGGCTTCGCCGCCGGTTTCATTCGCCTGCAGGTCCAGGTCTGCGCCGCGCCAGCCAGGCCGGCCCGGGCCTTGGCCGGCCTCGGGGGGCTGGGCCGACAGCGAACTGCCGCTGAGCCTGCCCTTGACGCGGTAATGCTCCGGCGCCTGCGGCGGGCCGCTCCAGCTCAGCTGCAGACCTTGCACCAGGCCTTGCGGCGCGCTGTCCTGCAGCGTGCGCAGCAGCGTGGCCGGCAGCGGCAAGCGGCTGGCCATGCGGGCGAGCAAGGCAAGGTCCAGCCGGTCGGCGCTGAACTCGCCACCGGTGATGGGCGCGGCATTCGCCGTGGCGAAGGGAATGGCGGAGCTGGCTGCGGCGGGCTCGGAAGCAGTCGGTTCGGGCGCGGAAGCCGATGTTTCGGGCGTCACTTCGGACGCCGCAGCAGCGGCCAGCGGCACGCGCTGCCGGTCCGGTTCGGCCAGGCTGGCGACCAGGTCCTGCTGCTGCAGCCAGCTGAGCGCAACCCGGCTGGCCGGCCAGGCCACGCCGTCTTCGGTCGCAAAAGCCAGCTCGCGGGCGTCCAGCCGCACCCGGTCCGGCTCGCGCTCGGCCTGCAGCCGGCCGCTGACGCTGCGCAGCGCCAGCGGCGCCAGTTCGCGGCCCAGGCGTAGTTGCAGCGTCTGCAGCGCCATGTCCAGCGTGGCGGCGCGCCACTGGCCTTGTGCCAGGTCCAGCCAGGCCCGCAGGCTGCCCTGGCCGGCCAGCAGCTCGAACGGCAGCTGCACGTGCTGGTGCAGGCTGGCGACATCGACATAAGGCAGGTCGGCGTGCAAGGTGCCGTTCCAGCGCTGCCAGTCGCCGGCCGGCGCCAGCAGCGGCTGGGTGAAGCGGCCGCGGGCACTGAAACGCTGGCCCCAGCCGGCCGGCGGCGTAGCGTCCAGCCGCAGGTCGTGGTGGCGCAGGCTGTTGCGCACGACGATGTCCACGTCCTCCAGCGCCAGCGGCGGCGCGTCGCGCTGCTCGTCGACCCAGCGCAGTTGGCCATGGCGCACCACGAACTCGGGCTGCGCGAAGAACCAGTTGCTGGCCAGACCATCGGACCCGTCAGCACCGCTGTTGAAGGCCAGGCCGCCCACGTGCAGATGGCCACTGCGGTCTCGCCGCACCTCCAGCTGCGCGCCCTCGATGTAAAGCTGGGAGAACCGCAGCGACAAGACCAGCAGCGAGCGTGGCGACACCGCGGCCGAGACCAGCGGCAGCGTCAGCGCCGGTCGGCCCGCAGCGTCTGCGAGCTGCACGTCATGCAACGCCAGCACCGGCACCCAGCCCGGCGAACGCGCCTCGATGCGACCGATGCGGACGGACACCCCCAATGCGCGTGAGGCATGCGCCTCGACCTGGGGGCGCCATTCGTCGATGTGCGGCAGAATCCCCCAGTGCAATATCAGCCACCCCAGAAGCAATAAGCTCCAGAGCGTGATCAGCATCAGCAGCACGGCACGGAAGGCACCGCGTGAGAGGGACACGAGCAAGTGACGGCGAGGCTTCGGGCCTCGCTCAGAATCAGACGGCATCAACGGCATGGAATCGATGTCCAGGCGCGCGATGCCCGGCCTTCGGCTGCCGGGAAATGGGCGGGCTGAAGGGCGGACGCTCCGCAACGTTGTCGCTCGCCTGAGTTCCAGCGCAATCTAGCACAGACATTTTGCTGCCTCGATGGGTTCCTTACATCCTGTGACCGCCACAGCGGCCGCGCTCGCCGAACACAGCCGCTTTGTGCAGCGCGTGCGCCGCCGCCATGCGGCTGAACTGGCCCTGCTGCCGCCGGGCGCGCCCGACCACGCCAGCATCACGGCGCTGACTACGCAGTTGCAAGCCGCAGGCCGCCCGCTGGCCAGCGCCATGCGCGTGGCACGCCAACTGGTGCTGGAACGGCTGGCGGTGCTGGACGTGGAGCAGCAGGCGCCGCTGGCCAGCATCACCCACGCAATGACCGCGCTGGCCGAGGTCACGCTGGGCCTGGCGCTGGCACAGGCCCGGCTGGACGCGGACGCACGCCACGGCGCGCCGCGCGACGCCAACGGCGAGGCGATCGACTTCTGGATCATCGGCATGGGCAAGCTGGGCGCACGCGAGCTGAACGTGTCGTCCGACATTGACCTGATCTACGTCTACGAAGACGACGGCCAGACCGACGGTCCGCAGCCAATCTCGGCGCACGAATACTTCAGCGCGGTGGCACGCCAGCTCTACACGCTGATCGGCGACGTGACCGACGACGGCTTTGTCTTCCGCGTCGACCTGGCGCTGCGGCCCAATGGCAATTCCGGCCCGCCGGTGGTCAGCCTGGCCATGCTGGAAGAGTATTTCCTGGTCCAGGGCCGCGAGTGGGAGCGTTTTGCGTGGCTGAAGAGCCGCGTGGTCGCGCCGCGCGAGGCGGTCACCAGCGGCCGGGCGCTGCAGTTGCGCGCGCTGGTCACGCCGTTTGTCTACCGCAAGTACCTGGATTACGGCGTGTTTGAAGGCCTGCGCCAGCTGCACCGGCGCATCCGCGAGGAAGCGCAGCGCCGCGCCGCCGGCCGGCCGGAGCGCGCGAACGACGTGAAGCTGTCGCGCGGCGGCATCCGCGAGATCGAGTTCATCGTGCAGCTGCTGCTGGTGGTGCGCGGCGGGCAGTTCCCGGAGATCCGCACCCGCTCCACGCTGAAGGCGCTGGACAAGCTGGCCGCCGGCGGGCTGATGAAGGTCGACACGGCGCAGAAGCTGTCCGAGGCCTACAGCTTCCTGCGCCAGGTCGAGCACCGCATCCAGTACCTGGACGACCAGCAGACGCATGTGCTGCCGACGGCAGACGCCGACCTGGGCTGGATCGCCGCCAGCATGCAGCTGTCCTGCAGCAGCCTCGCCTGCCCGCTGACCGACAAGCTCTGCGAGGTGCGCGAGCTGGTGGCCACCGAGTTCGACACCTTGCTGCACGACGGCCAGGCGCCCGGTCGCGGCGGCTGCAAGGGCGGCACCTGCGGCGCACCGCTGCCGCTGGACAGCGAACAGCTGATGGCCAAGCTGCCCGAAGGCCTGGCCGAGCGGGTGCGCGCGCTGATCGCCAGCCCGCGCGTGAAGGCCTTGCGCGACGACAGCAAGCTGCGCCTGGGCAAGCTGATGCTGCGCGCGGCCGGCGCGGTGGCTCAAGGCCATTGCAGCCTCGCCGCGGCGCAGCGCTTTGTCGACTGGATCGAACCGCTGCTGCGGCGCGAGAGCTACCTGGCGCTGCTGGTCGAGCGGCCTGGCGTGCAGCAGCGGCTGTTGAAGCTGCTGGGGCTGGCGCGCTGGCCGATGCGCTATCTGATGCTGCACCCCGGCGTGATCGACGAGCTGGCCGACGAGCGGCAGATGGCCGAGCGCTTCGACCGCGCAGCCTTCACCGCCGACCTGGACGAGCGCCACGCCGCCTGGCAGCGCTCCGGCGAAGCCGACGAAGGCGCGCTGCTGGACACGCTGCGCCGCGCCCACCACGCCGAAGTCTTCCGCACGCTGGTGCGTGACGTGGAGCAGCGCATCACCGTCGAACAGGTGGCCGACGACCTCTCGGCGCTGGCCGACGCAATGCTGGACTGCACGCTGCGCTGGGCCTGGCAACACCTGAAGCAACGCCACCGCGACACGCCGCAGTTCGCCGTCATCGCCTACGGCAAGCTGGGCGGGCTGGAACTGGGCTACGGCAGCGACCTGGACGTGGTCTTCGTCTACGACGATGCCAACGAGGCAGACCCCGACCTGGCGCAGGAAATCTACGCCGGCTTCGTGCGCAAGCTGATCAGCTGGCTGACGCTGCGCACCGCGGCCGGCGAGTTGTTCGAGATCGACACCGCGCTGCGGCCCAACGGCGGCTCCGGCCTGCTGGTCAGCTCGATCAACTCCTTCGACAAATACCAGCGCGGCCGCGGCGGCAACACTGCGTGGACCTGGGAACACCAGGCCATCACCCGTGCCCGCTTCTGCGCCGGCACGCCGCATTTGGGCGAACGCTTCGAGGCCACGCGGCGCGCGGTCATCAGCGCGCCGCGCGAGGCGCAGGCGCTGAAGGACGAGGTGCGCACCATGCGCGAGAAAGTGCGCGCCGCGGTGCCGGTGAAAAGCGGGCTGTTCGACGTCAAGCACAGCCCCGGCGGCATGATGGACGCCGAGTTCGCGGTGCAGTACCTGGTGCTGTCGCAAAGCGGCAGCCACCCCGCGCTGCTGGACAACGCCGGCAACATCGCACTGCTGCAGCGCGCCGAAACCGCCGGCCTGCTGCCGGCCGGCGTGGGCAGCGCGGCGGCCAATGCCTACCGCGAGCTGCGCCGCGCCCAGCACCGGGCCAGGCTGGACGAACAGCCCACGCAATTCGACCCCGCCAGCCTGGCCAGCGAACGCGACGCGGTGCTGGCGCTGTGGCGCGCGGTGTTCGAGGCTTGACGGCGCGACTCGCGCGCAGCGCCTGGCCCCTGCTTGCGCTGCTGCTGGCACTGGCGGCCTGGCTGCTGCAGTCCCAGCCCACCGAACGCTGGGACTGGCAGCCCGCCCTGGTCTGGCAACAGCCCTGGCGCTGGTGGAGCGCTGCCGCGGTGCACTGGAGCGCCCGCCACCTGCAGATGAACCTGGCCGGCGCCGCGCTGCTGGCCTGGCTGGGCTGGCGTGCCGCAGCCGGCTGGCGCGCCAGCGCGGCCTGGGCGCTGGCATGGCCACTGACGCAACTGGGACTGCTGGCACAACCCGCGCTGGCGCACTATGGCGGGCTGTCCGGCGTGCTGCATGCCGGCATGGCGGTGCTGGCAATGCAGCTGCTGCGCCGGCCCGGCCGCGAGCGCTGGCTGGGCGGGCTGATCGCCTGCGGGCTGCTGCTCAAGATCGCCACCGAACAGCCCTGGGCCGGGCCGCTGCGCCAGGTGCCGGGCTGGGACTTTGCGCTGGCGCCAGCGGCGCACCTCAGCGGCGCGCTGGTCGGCGCCGCCTGCGGCCTGCTGCTGACGCGGCGCGACACCGCGCGGGCCGCCCACACCGCCTGAGAGAACCTGAGAGTTTTTGAATGACCGATCGCAAGACCCAGCTCGACGCGCTGGCTGTGTGCTGCCTGGTGGGCTGCGCGTTGCTGTGGGGCGTGAACCAGACGGCCACCAAAGTCGCGCTGCAGGAAGTGCCGCCGCTGCTGCAGGCCGCTGGCCGTTCACTGGGCGCCGCCATGCTGCTCGGGCTGTGGGCCACGTTGCGCGGCTTGCCCTTGAAGCTCGCGCGCAAGGCCTGGGCACCGGGGCTGCTGGCCGGCCTGCTGTTCGCGGCCGAGTTTGGCTGCATCTTCATCGGCCTGCAGTACACCAGTGCCTCGCGCATCGTCATCTTCATCTACCTGGCGCCGTTCATCGTCGCGCTGGGCATGCCGCTTGTGGCACCGGGCGAGCGGCTGGGCGCGCTGCAGTTCGGCGGGCTCATCGTCGCCTTTGCCGGCGTGGTCTGGGCTTTTGCCGAAGGCTGGGGGGCAGCCGCCGCCGGCCCGCGCCAATGGCTGGGCGACTCGCTGGGCGTCGTGGCCGCCGCGTTGTGGGCAAGCACCACGCTGACCATCCGCGGCTCGTCGCTGTCGCAGACACCGCCGGAGCAGACGCTGATGTGCCAGTTGCTGGTCTCCAGCCTGGCGCTGGGCGCTGCGGCCTGGTTCAGCGGCGAGGCCTGGCCGGCCGGGCCGCTGCGTGCGGTGACCTGGGCCGCGCTGGGTTTCCAGACCGTCATCATCACCTTCGCCAGCTACCTGCTGTGGTTCTGGCTGGTGCGGCACTACCCGGCCACGCGGATCTCGGCCTTCACGCTGCTGACGCCGGTGTTCGGCCTGCTGGCCGGCGTGTGGTTGCTGGACGAACCGCTGACCGCGCGGCTGCTGGTGGCGCTGGCCGCGGTGGTGCTAGGCACGGCGCTGGTCAGCCGGCCTTCGCAGCCCAGCGTTGTCGCGCAGGCGCCAGGGTCCGCCCCGCGGGCTGACTAGACTGGCGCCTTCGCCCACAACATCAGGAGACACCCCGTGATCACGCTCTGCGGCTTCGCACTTTCGAACTACTACAACAAGGTCAAGATGGTGCTGCTGGAAAAGCAGATCCCGTTCGTGGAGGAGCGGGTCATGGGCGCCAAGGGCGAAGACGTGTTGAGCTGCTCGCCGCTGGGCAAGGTGCCGTTCATCCGCACCGCGCAAGGCAACCTCTGCGAGAGCCAGACCATCGTCGAATACCTCGAAGCCACCTACCCTCAGCCGGCCCTCGCGCCGGCCGATGCCTGGGGACAGGCCAAGGTGCGCGAGCTGACGACCTTCATCGACCTGCACCTGGAACTGGTGGCGCGCGAGCTGTACCCGCAGGCGTTTTTCGGTGGCACCGTCAGCGAAGGCAATCAGGCGCGGCTGCGCAAGCTGCTGGTGCGCAACATCGCAGCCTTCCAGCGCTTGGCGAAGTTCGCGCCTTACGTGGCCGGCGAACAGTTCACCACGGCGGACTGCGCCGCCTTTGTCTCGCTGCCGCTGGTGGCGCTGTCCACCAAGCTGGTGCTGGGCGAAGACCTGCTGGCTGCCGGCGGCGTCAACTGGAAAGCCTATGTGCAACTGGTCGGCCAGCGGCCCAGCGCGCAGCGCGTCACGGCCGACCGGGTGGCCGAGCAGGAGGCGCAGCTGGCCACGCTGAAGGCCAGCAGGCCGGCCTGAGCGCTCCTAAGCGCTGCCGCAGCCGGGTCCGCCCGGCTTTTTTTCGCCCCTACCGCCGGCAATACTTATCAGTAGACAAATTGAACTGATCAGTATCAAAATTGAACCAGTCAGTTTTATGCCGCCGGGTCCGCCTGGGCGGGTTCGCTACACCGCGTCATTTGTTACAACTCCGGGGTGAAAAAAGATGGAACCAACCGAACACGGGCCTGTCAGACAGACGTGGGTTGGGTTTTGGCACTTCGGTGCCGACCCCGGTCTCAGGCTGGCAACACCTGGGGCTGTCTTCTTAAAGCCGCGCAGCCTGTCAGTTGATCTGGCTGTCACCCGGGAGGGCCTCTCCTCCTCCCTCCCTCCCTGTTGCGCTCCCGGGCGCTGCGCGGCTTCCTTCTTCTCCCCACCCGAGCCCCTCCGGCCCGCACGCGCGGCGTCCCGGCTCCCGGCTCGACCACACACCCCGTCTTCCGCCTTGCGCCTTGTGTGCAGGAGTCGCTCGTGAGCGCCCGCATCGCCGTCGTCGGCGCCGGCGTCTCGGGCCTGGGTGCGGCCTGGCAGCTGCAGCGCGAGTTGCCGCAAAGCCGGGTCACGCTGTTTGAAGCCGAAGCCCGCTGCGGCGGCCACGCCCACACCGTGGACCTGGCGCTGAACGGCGTGCGCCACGGCGTGGACACCGGCTTCCTGGTCTACAACGAGCGCACCTATCCGGGCCTGATCGCGCTGTTCGAAGCGCTGCAGGTGCCGACCGCGCCGGCGGAGATGTCGTTTTCGGTCCAGTCCGCCGGGCTGGAATGGAGCGGCAGCTCGCTCAACACCGTGTTCGCCCAGCGCCGCAACCTGGTCTCTCCGGCGTTCTGGGGCATGCTTGCCGACCTGCTGCGCTTCAACCGCCTTTGCACCGCGCTGGCCCAATCCGGTGACGATGCGGCGCTGGCCATGCCGATTGCCGAATTCCTGGCGGTGCATCGCTTCGGTGAGCGCTTCCGGCTCGACTACCTGCTGCCGATGGTGGCCTGCATCTGGTCCTGCCCGGTCGAGCAGATGTTGCAGTTCCCGGTCGGCACGCTGATCCGCTTCTGCCACAACCATGGCCTGTTGCAGGTGCAGGACCGGCCGCAGTGGTACACGGTGCGCGGCGGGTCGCGGGTCTATGTGGACAAGCTGCGCGCGCAGCTGGCCGATGTGCGCACCGGCCACACAGTGCAGGCGGTGCGCCGGCTGCCCCCCGGCTCCGGCCTGGGCGGCGTGATGCTGGATGGCCTGCGCGCAGACGGCACGGCCCACAGCGAGCGCTTCGACGAAGTCGTGCTGGCCTGCCACAGCGACCAGGCGCTGGCGCTGCTGCCAGACGCCAGCGGCGACGAACGCCAACTGCTGGGCGCCATCCGCTACCACGCCAACCGCGCAGTGCTGCACACCGACGCCTCGCTGCTGCCGCGCCGCAAGCTCGCCTGGGCCGCCTGGAACTACGAACGTGCCGCGGGGCAGGATCAGGAACGCAGCCACGTCTGCCTGCACTACCTGCTGAACCGGCTTCAGCCGCTGCCCTGGCAAGCGCCGGTGATCGTTTCGCTGAACCCGGTGCGCGAGCCGCACCCGGCCACGGTGCAGGGCGAGTTCGACTATGCGCACCCAGTGTTCGACCAGGCCGCGGTGGCGGCCCAGCAGGCCTTGCCGCGCATCCAGGGCGCCAGCCATGTCTGGTTCTGCGGCGCCTGGACACGCTACGGCTTCCATGAAGACGGCCTGCAGTCCGGCCTGGCCGTGGCCCGCGCGCTGGCAGCCACGCAGCGCGCCCAGTCCTGGCCGCTGAGTGCCTGAAAACTGCATGTCGACCACCACCGTTTCCCACTCGCGAGCCCTGCTGGGCATTGGCGAGGTGCGGCACCAGCGGCTGCGGCCGGTCGCCCATGGTTTTGCCTACCCCAGCTTCTTCCTGCTGCTGCCGATGCGCACGCTGCGCCGCCAGCCCTGCACCGCCTTGCCCCGCAACCGCTTCGGCCTGATCGCCTTCCATGACCGCGACCATGGCGACGGCGGGGCCGACAGCCTGGCCTGGGTCGAGGGCTTGCTGGCGCGCGAAGGCCTGCTGGCCCAAGCGGACGGTGAGGTCTGGCTGCACTGCCTGCCGCGCGTGCTGGGCTATGCCTTCAAGCCAGTGAGCTTCTGGTACGCGCACAGTGCGGGCGGCGCGCTGGTGGCCGTGGTCGCAGAGGTTCACAACACCTTTGGCGAGCGACATTGCTACGTGCTGCACGGCGAGCCTTGTGAGCGCCCCCAGGGGCGGGCTGCGCCCGGCCCGCCCCCCGAGGGGGTCAAGGAAACTTGGGGCGGCCCTGCGTTTCCTTGCGACACCTTGCCCTGGGGCCGTGAGCTGCAGGCGCGCAAGCAGCTGCACGTCTCGCCGTTCTGCGAGGTCACCGGCGGCTACCGCTTCCGCTTCCTGCGCAACGATCTCGGCCCGCGACCGGCAGCCCAGCCGCGCACCGTCGTGCGCATCGAACACGACGACGCCGATGGCCTGCTGCTGCGAACCAGCGTGAGTGGCGCGCTGCAGCCGCTCACGCGCGCCGCGCTGCTGGCCGTCTTCTGCCGCATGCCGCTGTTGACGCTGGGCGTCACCGCACGCATCCACTGGCAAGCCTTGCTGCTGTGGCGCAAGCGCGTGCCGTTTTTCCGCAAACCCGAAGCGCCCGCGGCCGTTGCCTCGCGCGGCGCCCCCTGGCCTGACCCTGGTGCCCGCCCATGAATGTGTCCACTGCGCCCACCGCCTCGTCTGCCCAACATGCAAGCGCCACCAAGCGCGCACAAAAGGCCAGGCCGCCGTTTGCCGCACGCCAGGTGCTGCGGCTGCTGCAAGGCCTTGGCCACGGCAACCTGACGCTGCACACGCCCGACGGCGAGCAGCTGCACTTCGGCCCGCGCGACGCGCCCGGCGCGGTGCTGCGGCTGCACGACTGGCGCGTCTTTGCCGCGGTGCTGAAGTCTGGCGACGTGGGCTTTGGCGAGGCCTACATGGCCGGAGAGTGGAGCTCGCCCGACCTGCCGGCCCTGCTGCGCCTGTTGATGGCCAACCGCGAGCAGCTCGAACGCGCTGTCTACGGCAGCTGGTGGGGCAGCCTGCTGCACCGCGTGCGCCATGCGCTGAACCGCAATTCGCGCGAAGGCAGCCGCCGCAACATCGAGGCGCATTACGACCTGGGCAATGATTTCTACCGGCTCTGGCTGGACGAAACCATGAACTACTCCAGCGCCTGGTTTGACGGCGACCTGCAGCAGCCGCTGGACCAGGCGCAGCGCGCCAAGCTTGGCCGCGCGCTGGACGCCTGTGGGCTGCGGCCGGGCCAGCGCGTGCTGGAAATCGGCTGCGGCTGGGGGGCTGTGGCCGAGGCTGCTGCGCAGCGCGGTCTGGAACTGACCGGCGTGACGCTGTCCACCGAGCAGCTGGCTTTTGCGCAAGCGCGGCTGGCCCGCCAGGGGCTGGACGGCCTGGCCAAGCTGCGCCTGCAGGACTACCGCGACGTGCCGGAAAGCGGCTTCGACGCGGTGGTCTCGATCGAGATGTTCGAAGCCGTGGGCCAGGCCTACTGGCCACAGTTCTTCCGCGGTGTGCATGCCAAGCTCAAGGCCGGCGGCCGGGCCTGCGTCCAGTCCATCACGCTGCGCGACGAGCTGTTCGAGCGCTACGCCGGCGGCACCGATTTCATCCAGCAATACGTCTTCCCCGGCGGCATGCTGCCCAGCCCCACGGCCTTCCGCGAACAGGCGGCGCAGGCGGGGCTCAGGGTGGTCGACGAAATGGCTTTCGGGCCGGACTATGCCGAGACGCTGCGCCGCTGGCGCGCCGCCTTCCTGGCCCAGGAGGAAGCCGTGCACCGCCAGGGCTACGACGACCGTTTCCTGCGCCTGTGGGACTTTTACCTTGCCTACTGCGAGGCGGCCTTCGAGAGCGGCAACACCGACGTCATGCAGTTCACGCTGCAGCGCGACTGAGGCCGACGGCCATGGTCCAACGCCTTCGCCGTCACCTGCTTGCCGCGCTGCTGACCTTGCCCCTGTGGGCACAGGCTGCCACGCCCGCCAGCCCCCCACCGGCAGAAGTGCGCGAGGCGCTGGGCGAAGCCGCGCGAGCCCAGGGCCTGGGCCGCATGCGGTTCTTGGGCATCGCCATCTACGAGATTGCCTTGTGGGCGGCAACACCGGTCAGCGCCAGCGACTGGACCGGCAAGCCGCTGGCACTGGAGATTCGCTATGCCCACGGGCTGGACGGCGCGAAGATCGCCGAGCGCTCACTGGACGAGATGCAGCGCCAGGGCGGCTTCAGCGCTGCACAGGGCGCGGCCTGGCTGGCGCGCATGAAGGAACTCTTTCCCGACGTGAAGCCGGGCGATCGCATCACCGGCGTGCTCGAACCCAGCCAGGCGGCGCGCTTCTACGTCAACGGCCGCGCGGTCGGTGAGCTGCGCGACGCGGCATTCGCCAACCGCTTCTTCGGCATCTGGCTGTCGGACGCGACTTCGGAGCCCGCGCTGCGCCAGCAGTTGCTGGGCCGCGCGCCGTGAGCCTGGCCGCAGCCCTCGCCCCACCGCTGCCCGGCTGGCGCGCCGGCCTCGCCTATGGCGGGCTGGGCCTGCCGCTGGCCTTCGTGGCCCTGCCGCTCTACGTGGTGCTGCCCGAGCACTACGCCCGCAATTTCGGCGTGCCGCTGGCCAGCCTGGGTGCGGTGCTGCTGGTCGCGCGTGCCGGGGACGCGGTGATCGACCCGCTGATCGGCCGCGGCGTGGACAGGCTGCTGCGCCGCCCGCCACGCGACTGGGCACTGATGGCGCTGGCCGCTGCGCTGCTGCTGGCCGCCAGCTTCCACGGCCTGTTTTTCCCGCCGGTGCGCGGCAGCCCGGCATTGCTCGCCTGGTGCGCGCTGATGCTGGCCGGCTGCTACCTGGCCTACAGCGCACTGAGCGTGCTGCACCAGGCCTGGGGCGCAAGCCTGGGCGGTGACGAAGCCCAGCGGGCCCGCGTGGTGGCCTGGCGCGAAGGGCTGGGGCTGCTGGGCGTGATCACGGCCAGCCTGCTGGCTGGCGTGAGCCTGCAGTGGACCAGCGCGGTGCTGGCCGCCACCCTGGCCGCGGGCTTGGTCGGCCTGTCGCGCGCACCGCGGCCGCAGGTAGTGCTGGCCGTTGCCGAAGCCGCCCCGTCGCTGCTGGCGCCGCTGCGCCATGCGCGCTTCCGGCGGCTGTTGGGCGTCTACCTGCTGAACGGCATGGCCAGTGCGATCCCGGCCACGCTGGTGCTGTTTTTCATCCGCGACCGGCTGCAGGCGCCCGCGCTGGCGCCGCTGTTCCTGGGCGCGTATTTCCTCGCCGCCGCGCTGTCGCTGCCACTGTGGGTGCGCGGCGTGAAGCGGCTGGGGCTGGCGCGTTGCTGGGCGCTGGGCATGGGCCTGGCGGTGCTGAGCTTCCTCGGCGCGGTGGCGCTGGGCGCGGGCGACACGCTGGCCTATGGCCTGATCTGCGTGGCCAGCGGCGCGGCGCTGGGTGCCGACCTCAGCGTGCCGCCCGCGCTGCTGGCCGGACTGTTGCGAGAAGAAGGCCTGCACGGCCGCAGCGAAGGCGCCTGGTTCGGCTGGTGGCAGCTCTGCACCAAGCTGAACCTGGCGCTGGCGGCCGGCGTGGCGCTGCCGCTGCTGCAGGCGCTGGGCTATGCGCCAGGCCATGCCGATGCGGCCGCCGGCCTGGCATTGGCCACTGTGTATGGCGTGCTGCCCTGTGTGTTGAAAACCCTGGCTGGCCTGCTGCTGTGGCACGGCTGGCTGAGAAAAAAGGTGCCTGAATGTTTGCCCGCCTGAACACCCGCTGGCCTCGCCTGGCCGGGCTCGCCCTCAGCGCGCCGCTGTGCCTGGCCTTGTTGTCCGGCTGCGCCAGCCCGACGCCGGCCGACTACGCCAGCCAGACCCCGGTGCTGGACCTGCGCAGCTATTTCAACGGCCCGATGAGCGCGCAGGGGCTGTTCACCGACCGCTCGGGCAAGGTAGTACGCCGCTTCAGCGTGGCCCTGAACGGTCGCTGGGAAGGCGATGAGGGCGTGCTGGAGGAGGACTTCGTCTACAGCGACGGCGAGCGCCAGCGCAGGGTCTGGCACCTGCGCCAGCTGCCCGATGGCCGCTACACCGGCAGGGCCGACGATGTGGTCGGCGAGGCCGTCGGCCAGGCCGCAGGCAATGCACTGAACTGGCACTACACGCTGCGCCTGCCGGTGGACGGCACGGTCTACGAGGTGCAGTTCGACGACTGGATGTACCTGATGGACGCCCACGTGATGCTGAACAAGGCGGCGATGCGCAAATTCGGCTTCCAGCTCGGCGAGGTCACGCTGGCCTTCTACAAACCATGAACCCGGCCATGCCCGCCCGCCTGCACTGCGAAAGCCCCCGATGTCCCTGAACCCCCGCATTCCCGCCTGGCAGGGCCAGGTGGTCTGGCTGGTCGGTGCCTCTTCGGGCATTGGCAGGGCGCTGGCCGAGCGGCTGCATGCCGCTGGCGCCGTCGTCGTCTGCTCGGCCCGCCATGAGGTGGCACTGAACGAATTCGTGGCACGCCACCCTGGCAGCCATGCCATTGCGCTGGACGTGACCGACCGCGACTCGCTGCAGGCGGCCGCGCAGACCGTGGTGGCCCGGCATGGCCGGCTGGACATGGTGGTGTACTGCGCCGGCCACTACCGCGCGCTGCGGGCCACGGCCTTCGACCTGGTGGATGCGCTTCGGCACGACCAGATCAACTACGTCGGCGCGCTGCACCTGCTGGACGCCGTGCTGCCGGTGCTGCTGCGCCAGCGCGGCGGCCACCTGAGCCTGATCAGCAGCGTGGCCGGCTACCGCGGGCTGCCGAACTCGCTGGCCTACGGGCCGACCAAGGCGGCGCTGATCAACCTGGCCGAGTGCCTGTACTGCGATTTGCATGCGCAAGGCATCGGCGTATCGGTGGTCTGCCCGGGCTTTGTCGACACGCCGCTGGTGCAGCAGAACGAGCATGCGATGCCGGCCCTGATCAGCGCCGATGAAGCCGCCAGGCAGATGCTGGCCGGCTGGGCCGCGGGCGACTTCTCGCTGCACTTTCCGAAACGTTTCACCCGCTGGATGCGCGCCGCACGCTACCTGCCGGACGCTTTGTACTTCCCGGCCGTGCGCCGGGTCACGGGGCTGTGACCATGCTGAAAGACGCCTTGCCCACCTTCGCCAAGCTGCAGGACCAGCAGCGCCCCGCGCCCCGCCATGCCGACGCACGCGTGCAGAAGCTGATCCACTTCTTCGAGCACCTGCAGCTGGCCGACCTGGCGCAGCTGCCCAGGCTCTACACGCCCGAGGCCTACTTCAAGGACCCGTTCCACAGCGTGCAGGGCGTGGCCGAGATCGACGCGATCTTCCGCCGCATGTTCACCACCCTGGAAGCGCCGCGCTTCACGGTGCACAGCGTGATCGCCGAAGGCGCGCAGTGCTTCATGACCTGGGATTTCGACGCGCTGCGCAACGGCCGGCCGCTGCACATCCACGGCAGCAGCCATTTGCTGTTCGACCTGCAGGGCCGGGTGGCGCTGCACCGCGACTACTGGGACGCGGCTGAGGAGCTGTACGAGCAGGTGCCGCTGTTGGGCGGCCTGCTGCGCTGGCTGAAGCGACGCATTGCCGGGCCTGCGGCCCAGTTGAGCCGGGACTGATCAGGCTTTCGCTGGCGCGGCGTCGAAAAGGTCCAGCGCATCGGCCAACGCCGTCAGCGAATCCAGCTCGCGCCACGGCGTGGCGGTGGTGCGCAGCGGCTTGGGGCGATGGTCGGGCCGATGCAGCCAGACGCTGGCAAGGCCGGCGGCGTGCGCGCCTTCGATGTCCAGCGCCCAGTCGTCGCCCACGTGCAGCACTTCGTGCGGCGCGCAGCCCAGGCGCTCGCAGGCGGCATGGAAAAACGCCGGCTCGGGCTTGCCCACGCCAAATTCACGCGCACCCAGCGTGCCGGCGAAATGACCGGCCAGGCCGATGCGCTGCAGGTCGGCGTTGCCATTGGTCAGCGCCAGCACAGGGCCACGCGCGGCCAGCCGCGCCAGCGCGGCCGGCACGTCGTCGTAAAGCTGTACCTTTTGGCGGTGCTCGAGGAACAGCTCGAAAGCCGGCTCGGCCAGCGCCGGGTCTTCGCCGCACTGCGCCAACGCGCGGGCAATGCTGGTCCGCCGCAGCCAGCTGAGGTCGTGGCCGCGCTCGGGGTGCTCGCGCCCAACCTGCTCGCGGATCAGGCGCAGCGCCGCGGTGTCGAAAGCCGCGGCCGTCGCCGGTGCGTTGGCCTTCAGCCAGCCGTGCAACACGGCTTCGGCGGCTTCGATGGCCGGCCAGACCGGCCACAGCGTGTCGTCCAGGTCCAGCGTGATGGCGCGCCAGCTTGGCATGCCGTTCACCGCATCCAGCCCTTGCGGCGGAAGTACAGCAGCGGCGCGGCGACCGAGGCCACCATCAGGCACAGCGCATAGGGGTAGCCGTATTTCCAGCTCAGCTCGGGCATGGCCTGGAAGTTCATGCCGTAGATGCTGGCGATCAGGGTTGGCGGCAGCAGCGCGACCGAGGCCACCGAGAAGATCTTGATGATCTTGTTCTGGTTGATGTTGATGAAGCCGACGGTGGCGTCCATCAGGAAGTTGATCTTGTCGAACAGGAAGGCAGTGTGGCTGTCCAGCGAGTCGATGTCGCGCAGGATCTGGCGCGATTCCTCGAACTGCTCGGCGTTGAGCATGCGGCTGCGCATCATGAAGCTGACCGCGCGGCGCGTGTCCATCACGTTGCGGCGGATGCGGCCGTTCAAGTCCTCTTCCTTGGCAATGGCCGCCAGGATCTCGGCCGCCATGCGGTCGTCCACGTCCTGCTTGAGCACCCGGGCGCCGACTTTTTCCAGGCTGTCGTAAATGCTTTCGAGCGCATCGGCGGAGTATTCGGCGTCGGCGTCGTAGAGCTTCAGCAGCACATCCTTGGCGTCCTCGATCAGGGCCGGGATGCGGCGCGCACGCAGCCGCAGCAGGCGGAACACCGGCAGGTCTTCGGCATGCACCGAGAACAGCACGTTGTTGAACAGGATGAAGGCCACGCGCACGTTGCGCGGCGTGATGTCGTCATCGATCAGGAAGTCGGAGCGGATGTGCAACTCGCCGTTGTCTTCCTCGTAGAAGCGGGCCGACTCTTCGAGGTCGTCGTCCACGATGTTGCCCGGGATCTGCAGGCCGAAACGGCCGGCGATCCAGCCGATCTCCTCGGCCGACGGCGCTTCCAGGTCCACCCACACGGGCTGCACCTGGGCCAGTTCGGCCGCAGTTTCAATTTCCTCTTGCACGAGGCGGCCACTCAGGCGGCCCTTGTCCAGCGTGAACACGTTGAGCATGCGGTACTTCCAGCGGATCGGCCCGGCACGGCGGCCGAGGAAGGCAGGCACGGCGCGGGCAGAAAGATCAGGTCGGGGTGTTCGGAGCAGACCGTCTCACCCCAGACGGGCCGGACCGGCCCCGGGGGGGCAGGCGTCGCGGCAGCTGGAATGGACGGTCACCGAGGGTGAGGGGTGTCCAAGTCGTGCTTTCAACAATCAAGAAAAAACCAAAACCGGTCCTGCAGGCAGGGTCTAAAAACGGAGAGCCGCACGGGGTTTTCCCTGGGTTTTTGCCCAGCAGCCGGCCATTCCAAAACACCGGGCCAGCAGGCCTTGGCGCCCCGAAAGGGCCGTGACGCCGGGCTGCACGGGTCAGGCGTGGCCTTGGTCCCCAAAGGGCCAGACACCGCCGCGAACAGCCTGCGCAGTAATGCTCACAACCAGCGAGTCTAACCCCCTGGGACGAGGCTGACCACGCTTGTCAAAGCATGGTCCCACGCGCACACTGAATTCGACCGGAGCCCCCAAAGGCACCGGCTGCGAGCGACCAAATGCAGGTGATGAGCCTGCCCTTGTTTTCCCCTTTCCTGAAAGGAGTCCTCGATGAACCTGACGATCAGCGGACATCACCTAGACGTTACCCCCGCGCTTCGCGAGTACGTGCTGACCAAGCTGGACCGGGTCACGCGCCATTTCGACCAGGTGGTCGATGTCAACGTCCTGCTGACGATAGACAACCAGAAGGAAAAGGATCGACGACAAAAAGCGGAGGTCACCCTCCATGTCAAGGGCCGCGACATCTTCGTGGAACACTGCCACGAGGATCTTTATGCGGCGATCGACCAACTGATGGACAAGCTGGACCGCCAGGTCTGCCGCCACAAGGACCGCATGCAGGACCACCACCACGAATCGGCCAAGCGCCAGGTGGCCGCACCGCTTTGATGGCTTCGCTTTTGTCGACCCAACACGGCCCTGCGGGGCCGTTTTTGCTGCCTGGCGCAAGCGCGAGACTGTTACACCTGCGAAATCGTGAACTGTTGCTGCAACGCAGCACCCCATCCGTCAACCACTTGATTCAGGCTTCGTTCAAGTTCATGGTGAGGCTGTCGATTTCTATAATCCGCTCCCCGCCCGCTCGCTTGAACAGCCTGCCGCTCCAGTTGTGACCGTAGTCGGAGAACATTCTTCATGAACCGCCTTGCCGCCATCCTGCCCGCCGCCAATGTGCTGGTGGGTGTGGACGCCACCAGCAAAAAGCGCGCGTTCGAGCACGCCGGCCTGCTGTTCGAGAACCAGCATGCAATTGCCCGGGCCACGGTCACCGACAACCTGTTCGCCCGCGAACGCCTGGGCTCGACCGGCCTGGGGCATGGCGTGGCCGTGCCGCACGGCCGTGTCAAGGGCCTGAAAAACCCGCTGGCGGCGGTGCTGCGCGTGCAGCAGCCCATCCCGTTCGACGCACCGGACGACGAGCCCGTCAGCCTGCTGATCTTCCTGCTGGTGCCCGAGGCGGCCACCCAGCGCCACCTGGAGATCCTCTCCGAGATTGCCGAACTGCTGTCCGACCGCGAACTGCGCGACAAGCTCAAAAGCGAACCCGACGCAGCCGCTGTGCACCGCCTGATCGAAGGCTGGGAACCGCTGAAGTCGGTGGCGTGAAAGCCATTTCGATCAGCGCCGAGGCGCTGTTTGAGGAGCACCAGCCGGCGCTGCGCTGGGAGTGGATCGCCGGCCATGCCCACCCCGAGCGCCGCTTCGACGAAGCCGCGGTGCGCGACGCCCGCTCGGCCGCCGACCTGGTCGGCTACCTGAACTACATCCACCCTTACCGGGTGCAATTGGTCGGCCGCCGCGAGGTCGACTACCTGGGCGAGGCCGCAGCGCCCGAGATCCAGGAGCGCCGCATCCAGCGCATCGTCACGCTGGAGCCGCCGGTCATCATCGTGGCCGATGGCCAGCGCCCGCCGGACCGGCTGGTGGCGATGTGCGACCGGGCCGAGATCCCGCTGTTCACCACCAGCCATTCGGCTGGCCACGTGATCGACGTGGTGCGCGCCTACCTGAGCCAGCTGATGGCCGACCGGACCACGCGCCATGGCGTGTTCATGGACATCCTGGGACTGGGCGTGCTGCTGACCGGGGAATCCGGCCTGGGCAAGAGCGAACTCGGGCTGGAGCTGATCTCACGCGGCCACGGCCTGGTGGCCGACGACGCGGTGGACCTGTTCCGCATCTCGCAGGCCACGCTGGAAGGCCGTTGCCCGGAGCTGCTGATGAACCTGCTGGAGGTGCGCGGCATCGGCCTGCTGGACATCAAGGCCATCTTTGGCGAGACGGCGGTGCGGCGCAAAATGCGCCTGAAGCTGATCGTGCACCTGGTCCGCAAGGAAACCATGGAGCGCGAGTTCGAGCGCCTTCCTTACGAACCTTTGCACGAGGACATCCTCGAGATCCCCATCCGCAAGGTGGTCATTGCAGTGGACGCCGGCCGCAACCTGGCAGTGCTGGTGGAAGCCGCGGTGCGCAACACCATCCTGCAGCTGCGCGGCATTGACACCTACCAGGAATTCATCGCCCGCCACCAGGCTGCCATGAGTTCGGGCTCGGATGTTTGACGCCGCCTGCCGGGCGGTGTTCACAATCGGTTTTCACGCAGGTGGCGTACAGCGCCAGCGCATGGTCCTGCAGCGCAAAGCCGCGTGATTGCGCCACGGCGCGCTGGCGCGACTCGATCTCGGGGTCGAAGAATTCCTCGACCCGGCCGCAGCTCAGGCAGACCAGGTGGTCGTGGTGGTTGCCCTCGTTGAGCTCGAAGACCGACTTGCCCGACTCGAAATGGCTGCGCGCCAGGATGCCGGCCTGCTCGAACTGCATCAGCACACGGTAGACCGTCGCCAGGCCGATGTCCGCACCCTCGTTCATCAAGGCCTTGAACACGTCTTCCGCCGTCATGTGCCGCTGCTGGGTCTTCTGGAAGACCTCCAGAATGCGGATGCGCGGCAGCGTGGCCTTCAAGCCGCTGCTCTTGAGTTCGTCTACCTGGTTGC
>Ga0307514_10001988_pt1 | contig 22225 bp, 23 predicted proteins | sample 16_EM_MG_FD_203088 | JGI IMG/M metagenome (GOLD analysis project Ga0307514, IMG submission 203088) | Populus trichocarpa ectomycorrhiza microbial communities from riparian zone in the Pacific Northwest, United States - 16_EM | ecosystem: Host-associated > Plants > Roots > Unclassified | place...
TACCACCCTGGTCTGGTTCCTTGGCTTAGTTCCTTGCTGTTTTTCAGGTCCCCCTTCCGCGTTATATCCATTTTATCCACCATTTCACACGCGCATGGTTCTCTTTCTCTTCTCCATCCCACCTCAACTTCGTCCGCCACTCCACCATCCGCTGTCGAAGTCACATCTACCCCGCATCCCCCACGTATGCAGCTTCGATTTCCCTGTCGCTCTTGCAGCTTGCTTCAAAGTTAATAACTCCATCGGTCTGCGTCCTCGCTCTCATATCTCATCTGTCCCACACTTCCCACGTAGTACGATATGATATCTCCCTTCTTTTTCTGATTTCCTGTCTCTACTACCCTCCCATTTCTTCTCCACTTATAGTTATAGTATGTAATAGGAAGGAAACATATAGTCGATATCGATATCGCCCATCCACTCCGGTGAGCAGACTCCTGGTAGAGAGTTGACAATCCAAGCGAAGTCTTAGGTATCTGGGATTCTGAAAGGCAGGTTCAGGCGAGACGGGCTTACGTGGAGTTGTACATTGGTATCGATCTCTTGATGATACCTACAACTGCTGCATCCGATGCAGATTTCCTATGATCACGGCTGGGGAAGACCCTATCAAACCTGACCCTTGTCAGCTCTCTTGATCGCCCTTCCAAATGTTGGTCGTCCGATGCACGAATCCCCATTGAAGAATGGGAAACGGTTTAGTGTGCATGCCTTATCATTTGGTATGGTGATTCCACGGCATCAATTACATAAATCATCTCGTTACCAACCGATGTCCCCCGCAAACCTGGTTGTCTTCCGTGGTTCCAGAGTCCTCCTTCCTGACCTCGAGGAGCCCGTTGAGGCTTCTATCGTCGTCGATACTGATAAGGGAACGATCCTGTCGGTTGTCGAGGGGCCCTTGAACAGAGTCGTCGATAACGTCGAGGTCATCGACGCCGGAGACAACGTTATCCTACCCGGACTCGTAGAGTGAGGTCACTGTGGTAACCTCTCCATGATACAGAATTTTAAAAAAACCTCCTCAGCGCACACGTACACTTGAACGAACCGGGTCGAACGGACTGGGAAGGTTTCTGGACCGGTACCAGAGCTGCCCTATCCGGAGGGGTGACCACCCTCGTGGACATGCCGCTCAACTCGATTCCCCCAACGACGACCGTGGAGAACCTCACGATTAAGCGGAATGCGGCGCGAGGCCAGTGTTGGACCGACGTCGGCTTCTGGGGTGGGGTCATCCCCGGTAACCAGGTAAGCAGAGCATTGCAGTTCGCCCTGAAAATTGCTCAACGGAACTGAAGGACCACCTTGCGCCTCTTGTCGAAGCAGGCGTTCGAGGATTCAAGTGTTTCATGATCGAAAGCGGGGTGGAGGTTAGCGAAATTGGGGTATAGCTCCCACCACCGTTCGCAATGCTGACCCCGTAGGATGGCAGGAATTCCCTTGCGTGACAGAACAAGACCTCCACAAATCTATGGAAGCCCTCAAAGACCAACAATCAACCGTCCTTGCTTTTCATGCCGAACTCGAAACGCCAGAAGGTGCTTTGCCGGACGTCTCCTCCCACGACCAATCCCACTACTCCACCTTCCTCACTTCCCGTCCCCAACACCTCGAAGTAAACGCCATATCCCTCATAACCCAACTCCAAACCCACTTCCCTTCCCTACGCTGCCACATCGTCCACCTCTCCGCCGCTTCCGCTCTCCCGATCATCCGGAAAGCCAAAGCAAAGGGAGCCAAGTTGACCGTCGAGACTTGTTTTCATTACTTGTGTCTGTCGTCGGACGAGATCCCGGATGGGAAACCAGAGTTCAAGTGTTGTCCTCCCATCAGGGATGATGCGAATCGCGAGTTGCTCTGGGAGGCTTTGAAAGACGGTACCATCGACTTTGTCGTGTCCGACCACAGTCCGTGCGTGGCGGACCTGAAGAAGCTAGACGAAGGGGATATCATGTCCGCGTGGGGCGGCATCAGCACTCTGGGTTTGGGTCTTAGTCTCTTGTGGACTGAGAGCCAGAAGAACCAGAAAGGAGTCGGTTTGAGTCAGATCGTCAAGTGGACGAGTACAGCAACCGCCCAACACATTGGCTTGGACACGAAGAAAGGTGCGTTAAAGGTCGGTGCAGACGCAGATATCGTGTTTTGGGACCCCAAAGCAGAATTCCAGGTGAGGGACACCAACCGCTGGTTCATTTCTCTTGCCACCCTTACTCACCCGGATCCGCTTGTGTCCATTTAACTTCAGGTGACGCGAGAGTCGCTCCAGTTCAAGAACAAGTTGTCACCCTATCAAGGCTTCACACTCAAGGGACAAGTCCAGAAAGTCTACCTTCGGGGGAAACTTGCCTACAACAAAGACGGAGGTTTTGACGGTTTCAGCCCTCTGGGGCAGATGCTGTAGGGTTGGTCGTAGGAACAGAGTGTTCATGAATCCTTACCGACAACATCGTACAATGTTTTCCTAGACGGTGGGAATTACGATTGCACTTTGAACGCAAAGCGCGGATACCTTTTACCGCCAGCCGAGAGGCCAAAGACTGTCCAAAATATCTGGTTATATCGATTACTTCTCCAAGTAGGAAAGGAAAATTGCGGAATAAAACACGATTGTATGCAGAGAGAAAGAGTGTCCATGAGTGAGAGAGTGTGTGAGACAAGGGGATGGGTGAGTAATAATGGGTGCCAAGGGGAGGTATTGTATGGGGGAGGGGACATTCAAAAAAATTCAGAGTCGATAGCATGAGCACAAAATGAGTGAGAATGAAAACCTGTCCTTGGATTGTGATTGACATGAGTGTAAAGTCTTTTAGGATCCGTCTAGGCGTGACTGAGTAACACCCTATCGATGGCTGCGTTGATGGTGGCCTTTCGAGAGTTGAGGTCCATATTGAACCTCTCCTCGAGGCGTTTCCTGATCTCGCGTTTCGTGATCGTATTCAGATCTGCGTCACGAAGGAGTTCCTGGACAGCACGTTCGAGTTCAGCATCCGACGGTCCGTCCCAGATATCCATCTCTTCGGGCGTCCTCGTCCTGGGAAGGTCCACACCGAGATAGTTCGAGGCGCGGGTCTGTTGCTGGGGGTGGTAACTATTATACTGGCTGTTACCCGTCATGTTGTACCCCATCTCGTTCCCAGGGGTATTGCGACCGGAATGAGGACCCGAATTGTAACCGGGAGGCTGATACATACTGCCCATCTGGGAAGGAGCGGGAGAGTAAGCCCTCGACATGGCTGGCTCGTAGTATGTCTCCTGGCCGTAGATGGACGCCGTGCGGGATTCAGCATATCCATCGTTGCGAAGCTTGGGTGGAGCCCATGAACCAAGACTGTGGTTGGATTCCTTGTCCCAGAGTTCGTTTTCCTGCAAACCTGAGTAAGTATCCACGAGACGGGCGCGCCACCACGGTAGACTCACATAATCGTTCCAGGACTTCAGGGGAATCGAGCGAGGGTCGAATTTACCCTCATCCTATATTGACGGTTCCCACATTAGCACACCGAATTACCAGAAACAGCGCATAAGACGACTTACGTGGACGATCATCCTCTTTCCAGATTCACCCAAAACGACACGGGTAGCGCCCCATGAAAAGTCGTCCATCTTCCAGAAGGAGTACAACGGCAAAAGGAACGAGAAGGCGGGAATAGCAAGGATATAGAACACCATCCATCCGATCATATCCCATTTGCGACGGAGCACGAAGACAAAGGCTTGCAAACCATACACCGCAGCGATGAGGATGAGGGAGACAGTCGGAATGTGCTTGCGTGCTCCAACAGCGAGATAAATCAGGTACACGATCTGTAGTTCTGTTAGTGGGGAGAGAAATGCGAGCTTCTGGAAGACATACGTAGCCGACAGTGATCGGTTGGATGATCGTCGAGACCAAATCGATCATAACGACAAATCGCATAGAGAAACAGCAGAAACCACAAAGCTGGTCCAGGAACGCCAATTCACCCAGATTATGTACTGTTGAGTTGATCCAACGGCGACGCTGGGACAACAACACCTTCCAGTCATCCGGGGCGACGGTGAATGCGTGAGCATCTCGGGCGAACTGGGTCTTGTACGTGGGGAAGTGTTTCAGGAGCAAAGTTGTCAAGTAACGATCCTCTCCCAAGTGCAACAAGTTCTTCATGTGAAGGGTATCGACCCGGTTCTCCTGATAATCATGAATGAGGTGGTTAGAGATGAAAAGGGGTTTGTGGGTGTCGGGGGTGCGCAGCCGGTAAAGGGTGAAACAACCGGGAAGACAAGTGACCGATCCGAAAAGACTTTCGAAAGCCTTGGCCATGTGGTGGGAGATGAAATACTCATAGACCTGCATCATGGTGATCAAGGATTGTTTCGCGTTCGCCAACGACGTTTCTCCGCAGACAGCGATCAGTTTCTTATCGTGGACCATCCTAAAATCGCTTCGTCAGGTGTCGATCGTGGATCTCAGCAGTTTAAAATACGCACGCGGAGATCAGTCGATTGAGAGAGAGAGGATCGACCGTGGTATCGGCGTCGACCATGAACAGATACTCGTAGAATGTTGGATTCACACCGATCACGTTCTTGATCTGGTGGTAAATCTCGAGCTCTAGCGGGTTCATCGGTGTGTTAAAGTGGACCTAGGCCTCGGAGTCAGTTATGGGGGGGGTGGATCCAGTCTGTAGTGTTGCAGACCTTGTTTAAGAAATGCATAAGCATCATCTGGGAGTCACGTTTACCGCGATTCCCGGGACGAGCCTTCTCCGACGGCTTGCCACACTTGGCGACGACAATATAGGGTACCACATGCCCGTTGACCTCGTAAAGACCCGAGTAGACTTTGGCCATGTTGTGCTGTTTGGCTCCTTCTCCCAAAGAGACGAAACTAAGCGGTTCGGGGTCTCTGTTGGTGTTGTGACCGAGGATATCGAGCACGATTCTCGGGGTCGGGCGATCGTTCCCTGAACCGACAATCATACCGTCGCAAATGATAAACAACAATTTCCGCTTGTCGTCATACTTGAGGTTCGCCAATGAATCGATGGTTCCCCTCAACCCCTGTTCTCCTTCCGTATAACAAGGCACCTGGCAAATGACGAACTTATCATGGTCCTCGGGCGCGCGGGGAGATCCGAAGTTGATCGAAGCCAAAAACTTGAAGGCGATGACGCTGACCATAATGATCGAGAGAGCCAACAAAATGTATGTTGCGAACTGGCACTGAGCCGAATTACGGTTGTCGACTTTTCCGATGGTGTACAAGTTCCTCAAGCAGACCTTCTGTCTCGCGAGGATGTCCGAGTCGATATTCAGGTTGTCTAGCATTTTTGTCACGTCCTTTCCAGATTGATATGTGAAGACGTCGATCACAGCCGGGTGCATGAACTGTGTGGAAACTACAGGAGGGGCCTGGTTTCCTGGAGCCGCTCGGCCGGGGGGAGTTTTTACGTAACTCGTGACTTCATAGAGAAGACCATTGTAAATACCGACCAAGCGTCCGGAGGTGGCCATGTTCCTGATCTCCTTCGGCGTGTACCCGACGAATCCCTTTCGGTTGTTCCATCGCATGATGGTCATCACTTCCCAGTACCAGTCCGGTCGCGAGTCGGAAGTGGAGTAACGGAAATCGTGATATTGAATGTTGGGATCGGTCCTGTTCTTGGTGTCTAAGGTGACGTAGGGGCTAACGTTTCCGTCGACACCATTGCACAGGGCGCTGACCTGTAGGAGAGGGTCAGGGCTAATTGCTTTCCGACTAGTGTGTTCACCCGCTCACCTGGACAGGGAAGATGTCGTCCGCGATTGTACCCCCGTACTCCATGATCGAGTCGACAGATACAACATCGATCTGCCTCCTGTGAGTTTGGGCTACCTGGGTCAAATCGAACACCTCTCCTCGGATGGCTGTGAAAACGTTGTTCGGATCCGTCTTCTCCGAGTGAGAAGCCAGCTCGCCCGTGCTGAAAACGTACTGAGTGGGGCAGATCAAGTTACCCAGTACGGCGATGACGAAGATCGCACAAGCGCAAATGAACCAGATGATAATGTTCAGCGCCAACTTTTCCCTCCACGCCTGCTGGATGTCGATCCGCTTCATCCGTCCAAACCACCTCAGGAAGGGAGTTGGACACCAGAACGTCAGCATCCAACACAACGCAACCCATCTCCTACGAGCAGAACTCTCCTTCAGCACTTCAGCGGTCTCACCCTCCTGGATCTCTCCCGGCAGGGCATCTTTCTCCAAGAGGACCTTATTGACCGTGTTATGGAACATATTCCTTGAGGGAGCATAGGATTCAGACCCAATGTGGGACAAGCTGTCGTCGCGGTTGCTCGTCAATGCACTACGAGCGTCGTAGTCATCGTCCCTGAAGGATTTTCGATCGTCGTAATCCTCGTAATCTCCGCGGAAAGGGGCGGCGTGGGCCACTAGAGGGAGTTGCTGGGTCGATTCGTAAAAGTCCTGTCGATATGGGTCCGCAGAATTTGGCTCGACCTCCAAGCCGGGGGTCTGGTAAGGGGCGTATGGATCAGGGCCACGTGGGTTGAGGCCGGCCTCTGTCTCAGCATCTCGCATCCTATTCCGCTTCTGTTCTTCTACGTCGTGGGAACGGAGCTGGTCCTCGAGTCTCTGGAAAGCTTGATGTGAAAGGAAAGCCTGCCGGAGGTATCAGAGACCACCGCCACTATCTGGACCGCAATAAAGGCAAACCTTATACTGTCCCAAAACGACGTCATGGTCGCTCAATCCCATAGCGTTTCTGGTTTGTTCAACCCTCTCTTGGTTCGAGCCCTCGGAGATACCGAGAGCAGCCAATGGCTCCCGGTATCGGTCGACGAACTCCCGGTGGGTCATGCCTACAGGGAACGTGCGCGCACACCTCATCGTGATATCCGGCAAACCGACATTCCTGACTTGACCCTTTACTGAACGTCCCTCCAGTTGATTGGGGAGCTGGGAATCGTTAGGGTTGATACAGAAGATATACCACGGTTGTGTTTCCCCCAGAGTCTCAAACAGGGTGTCGAGGGCGGATCTGAACTCGCCAGCGATGCAGGGAGTACCACCAGCCAGAGCGGGTGCATTGGCGTCCTCGTCTTCACGCTCCTTCTCATCGATATCGCCAAGAGTAGGAGTACGCTTGACCGTGTTCTTTCTGCGGGTGGAGGGCGCTCGCATAGGTTTTACAGGCTGCTGGGCGGAAATGATGGTATCTTCGTGTCGGGGATGGGCCTGGACGGCGATGGCTTTGGCGGAGAAAAGACCCTTGATAAAAGGATTGATTGAACCTGAGTTCTCCCCACCGGAGGACTCAGGGTTCCCTCTCAGGAGGGAGACAAAATCCGGACTCAGAGCATCGACGTTCCTCTCGAGAAAACCTTCGGACGAGTAGGTGACAGGTCCGCTATAGTGATTGACGGTGAATGTCGGGAACCCGGACCGATCGGGATTCCCAAGCTTGAAGGCCGAGTGGCTGTTCCATCGCTTAGCAAAGGCTTCGACCATTGTGTGGTCGGTTTTCTTCGGGGCCCTACGTGCTTGGTCGTCCATGATGTGAACCAGGCCGCCAGGTCGGTGTTGAAGGAGCCGAACACATTCGGAGTTGTCGAAGTACGAAATGTGGGGAATGTGATGAACAATTCCTTCAGCCGTGTACTCCGCATCGTGGCTCTCGAAGAGACTCTTCTGGATGAAGTTCTGGAGTCGTTCGTTGGCGAAATTGATACAGAATTGGTCAAGGGAGTTAGCACGGCTGGTCATGTTTTGTGGTCCGGGAAGATCGAATAAGCCAATGAAAGTGACGAAATCGTCGCGACAAAGCCGTTGGTTGATGTGCTCGTTTAACCAAGCGAAGAGCAGGGAGTAAAGGGTTTTGGCCAGATCGTCTCGGTTGTCGGTGGCACCATCAGGGTCAAGGAAGACGGTACATAGCTCCTTCTTCAGAAGTTTGGTCTTGTAGGAGAGAGCGGTTTCCAAAGCGGAGGGGGGCACCCCCAAAAATTCTGCAACGATGGTGAGGGTATCTGTGTTTCGCACGACAGCAGCATCCTCGTTCCGATGGCGATCGATCATGAACTCGAAGTTTCCAAGGTGAAGGATGGCCGCAACGAGTTGACAGGTTTGAGCAACGTGACGTTTGGAGAAGCCAGCGTTTTTCAGTGCATGCTTGAGGTGTTCGAATCGAAGGCCGTCGTCGTCCCTTCCGTTTTGTCGAGGATTGCCTGATCGTTGACCGAGGTAACGATAAGTGGCCTTGTCCATCAAGTGGAGGTGTTGGCGCTCTTCGGCCGAAGCACCTGCAACAAGGTAATAGAATATATGGAAGTTCCTTTCTCCGGAAGGAGGTGCCGACACCCGATTACGCTCCAAGTAGTAGTCCAAGGTCTTGATTCCAGATAAGCGACCACGTTCAGTGAACTGAAGTTCCGTGTACTTTCCGAAGCGTGAGGCGTTGGCATTGAAGAGGGTGCGAGCGTTGCCGAAGCTCTCAAGCACAAACTCTGCAGCGGGAATCTGGGTGATCAACTTGGAGCCTTTCTTGCCCGGGTTGCTGACACTAAGCTCGAGTAAAGTCCTGATTGCCAGTCGCCTGTTTTCCGACTTGCCACTACCAGACTCTCCACTGATACCCGGAGATGAGACAAATCGGTTCGTCAAAAAACAAGAAAACGGACCTCAAAATGATACATTGGTCTTGGGTGGTGCGTCGCATGTGATAGTAGGCGTTGTTGGCGAGCTGAAAAATGTGGGGAGGGAGAGGAGTCTTTTGGTCGGAGGTGTCTCGATACTCTGCCGCATATTTGAAGAGAACGGAATCCGCGTTGCTGGGAACGTATTTGTGAGGATTCACGGCGACCAAGGCGGAAGAATTTATTGCGGTATAGATGTTGTCAGTGAGAAAACGTTCTCTGAGGCAGGAGACTATGGTGTCGTCCGAAACGTCTGGAAGGGTGGTGAGGTCGGTGACACTCTCGAGCTGCTGATGGTAGGCGGAAGACTGCCTGTTCATCGTCATCGTGGAGACCGTCACCTGCTTGCTTGCTCGCAGCTGAGCAGACGAGGACCCTGGTGGTGGTATGTGGGAGAGGCGGTGAACGGGACGACAACCAGAGCCTGAACTGGCTCGTTGCGAAAGCTGGGAACCCAAACCACGTGGTCACTCAGACATAATATTCACATTCTTCCGCTCTTTATTTCCACGACCGTTGAAAGCATCGCCAGCTCTCTGCGAGTCTATCGAAACCAAACGAAACTCGTAGCTTCCTCCCTGACTTCGTCCTGAGGTAAAATTTTTTAAAAAGCTGACGGCGACAGGAGACTCATCTCCTGCCGTCTCGGCAACACAACCAAATGCGATGCCGTCGGCGATGGAACAACGGAAAGCTCCCCAATCCTACCCACGTCTCCTGTCTCCCGGACGCCGGTCATCGCTCGGAATCTCTGTGCGCTATTCTGCTGGACTCGGTGTCGAAGATGTTCCCGCACGGAACAATAGCCCCACTAAATTTCAGGCCCGTCACGATGCTTCTCCTGAGGTGCAACCATCAGGATCGTATCAGGGCAACGTCGTCCACGCCTGGGTTATTCCGGTGTCTTTGTATCTTTCCTGGGCGAGGCTATCATGGGATTCATTGGATAGGCGAATAGAACCCTTTTGACTTGTAACGCTCGCAGGAGTCTTTATGCCTATGTAATGTGCATGCTGCCTCCCGAATGTTTCGCACAGGTCAAATGATTTTACCAAGTTACTCATACTTGCCGATCCTACCAGCATAACCTCTCCAACTATAACATGGCCACGTGAGCGAACTCGACAGTTCTCTTCCTGCCCTTTCCTACAGCTTCTCTGACGTTAACCACAGGAGAACTGACCTCCGAAGGGAACAAGAAAAAGTACCTTCAGGACGTAGGCGACGTTGATCGGTTTCATGTAAGCTTTCGAGGTCTGGACTCGGCCGGCGCGTCGTCTAATTTGAAACCAACGGAAGAAGGAACAGATTACGTGTCGATGCGGAAGGTTCCTCCGGACGGAACCCGCATGTTACCTTCGGAATCGATAGCAACGAGAGAGAACTTGGTATCAACAAAACCTCTGTTTGATTTGATTAACACAATGGTTTGAGGCGCCGGGAGGTAGCAGTGTTGCTGAGCATGGTGACAGTGATGAAACTGGTGGGTGTCTCAAAGCCAGGAACTCGGTCATGGTGAAGTTTCCGCGGATCCGACCAGCATCGGCGCGGATATCTGAGGTGTCAACTTGGACTTTCTAGCGATAAAATAGAATAATTATAAGAATTTCGCCACAATAGGTGCAGACGAAAACCTACGTTGACCGACCGAAGCGGAAACGAATTGTCACTTCGACCAGAATCGAACCTCCCTAAGCATACGTTGGGCCCTGAAACCAGATTGAATTACTTCCGTGTGTCACGAGACAGCCGACTATCGCAGGTTCCGATGCGATATCCTTTAGCGTCCAAAACTTTGTATGACCGAGACCCAGCCATCATACTTGGCGTAGAAACCGACAACAGCGTCGTTCTTTGAGAAAGCGTCCTCGACGAACTCGGCTTTTGCCATAGCCTGCGCCTTCACCGACAAGGTAAAACCTTTCCTCGCTCAGTGGGAGAGTGAGATTAGTACGTGATACCAACGCCGGTTCCTCCTCACGACGTCTGAGTCCCACCACTGTGCCTCTCGGCACACTTGTCCTGAACCTCCCGTGTCAGGTATACAGCATTCACACAATGAAGTGGCACTCACTGCATGCCGGGAAACCGTAGATCCCGTCGCCGGGGGCACGATCGAAGTGAAGCAAACGAAGGTCAAGGAAGGCAAGCAGTAGGAAAACAAGAATTATCTATCCCTGTCCAGGGGTTGCAGCTGTTGCAAGACGAAAACCATGCTGATAAAAAGTTTGTGGAGATAGCGTTCCAGTCTTTAATCCGAGTAGTGCACCTCCACAGACCACGGATGTGATCCGGGGGGATCTCCTCGAGCAGACAATCGCTGTGCAAGTCCCTCAAAGAATGCTTTCGACCCTAGCGGAGGTATCCACACGCACCAGAAACACCGGGTACCATGAGTCAATCGAGTGGGCGAATGTGCACGAGGGCCAGACAAGAGTGGAACTGGGGCTTCCTACCAGCGAAACACTAGAACACCATGTGCTTTGTTACGCAGGACCCAACGAATGGAGTTAATCTGTACTCGGCATAGCTGATAACCTGCACATGTGAGTCCACATAGTGGAACCCGCAGAGGCGCCGCGTGGAATGGCACGGAGCGGATTTTTGGAGTACACTAGTGCGTGCGCCTGTTGCCGGAGACGGTCCTAAACCTGAGCGCTCAAACCTCTCAACCTGGAAACTTGAGGTGCACGGTTTCGACCACATTCCTACGGCTTGTACCACCCTGCATATCGCCTTGAGCTTTAATTGGTTCGTTGTTCGAACCTCAGTCTGATTCTATTGGGCCTGGGGTGCACTGCGTGTCAGGATATAGGGAATGGTGAGTAAAGGTTCGGACGGGATACCCTCGATCGTGTGAGTCCCCTCGGACATGTGGACGATCTAACCCAAATCATTGTCCTGCTCCGATACACTCCCTCAACTCAGTGAAGGATGTGTAGTAAAAGGTGGTCACTGGTGTCGGTTAATAAAACACTGACGAGTTGAAAATCCTTTACGGTCCGAAGTACGGCCACCGTCGACCGCGCACGTAAGACGATACGGAATGCGGTTGGATTGGTTGGGCTGAGGATACTTACATAGGCCGGACCGAATCTTCCGGAATGAATTGCTCGGGGAAATGACCAAGAGTCGGGTTGCGAGTTTAGGTGCGGGTCCAGGTTTGTTAGGATAGTTGGCCCCAGTTAAAAAGTTCGAGTAGTTACAGAGGCGATATCGCTGCAGGATGGTATGTTTTCCAGGTCGTTGTCGACAATCCCCAGGCTCCCTTAAACCCGATAACCGCTTGTGATTCTCGGGTACAGAGATGATTTCAGCGCGCGGAGTGTTTAGTGCGTTTGGGAGAAGAAACAGAGAGATGTGAAACGTCCCGAGGATGAGGTGCACACGGGAACACGGTCATCGCAACCCGCAGTGACGATGAGCCCCAATGACGGCTTCGATCAGCCCACTTTCCTCCACTGCTGTCCAACTCGGCTCACGGGTACATATGTACCAGATCCAAATCTCACGGCGCCGTCGTAAATCCTGGTTGCGCAAGGCGAAATACGGGGATGTAAGTAAGTACTTGGGCATTTGTAAAGGGATAAGGCTGACCAAGGGATACGTGGGAAGGGATGACTCAGTGATGAGCGAATACCTCTCCCATAAAAGGAAATAGTTCACCACGGTCGCTGCCATATTCTGCTCCAGATCTGGGTCGGGGTGAGTAAGTTTACTCCAGCGCTGACATAATCACCCACGCCCTCCGCCCCTGTACTTATAGTCCCCAATTCAATGTCTTCTACTACTCGCCTCCTCTCCTCCCCCTCATCATCTCTCCTTCCAGCTTCCCTTCCCTCCATTCCAACGCCAACATGATCATTTGGGGCCTCGACCTTAATCGCATCCGGTTCTCTGCTTTCAAGCATAGCAACATGTTCGACCGCAAGTACCACCTCAGGAGCCAGCGTTTCATCGTATATCAGCTCGCTATGATCCTCACTGTCGTGGGAGAGTGCTTTGCTACCTACACCCTTGACAAGTACGCTCTAATATTCTGCCGCCGACATGTGGCGCTCTCCAAGTTGTACCCAAGGCTGACTTCCTACAACAGATACCTCCACCTTCAAAAGTCTGTCGAGGGTTATCAACCTGGTGCCTCATTGTTCAACAACGACGTTGTTGGCACTGGTGCTTTCACCATCTTTGCTGGTGTATACACCGCCACCGTCTTCGTGCGTCACTCTTATCTCTCTCGATCGACATCGATTCCGGTGCTAATTCGTGATGCCCCACCAGGGTACCATGTTCTTCTTCCTTCTCTTCTGGCCAACGCTCTCCGAAACGTTGATGTGGTATCGAATCAAAGCTGCTGCCTCGATGTTCGCCGTGCTGGCCGTTCTCGGTGCCGCAATTTCTTCCACCGTCGTCGTGGCTTCCCACAGCGCCTACTTGATCCCTTCCCCTAACGGTGACTTCGGGGCTCTCCAGGCTGCCTTTGCCAATCCCCGTCCGCCATACGTGTACAAGCACTACGCTTACGTCTACCCATGGCTGGTCCTCACTTGGATCGGCTGGCCCTTCACCATCTGGGGCACCTACCTCGTCTTCAAGGCCTCTCACTTCCACTTAACCAACCCGCACGTCGTCGGCGAATACTCCAGACAGGAAGAAGAAGAGAAGAGGCTCAGGCAATAGATCAAACCTTAAAGCAACAGCCCCGGTGATACACTGAAACCCCATAAACCCTATACCATCCATCACCCTGCATGTCTATCTTTCTCCAAAAGACCGGACAAGTAAGGGCCTACCCGGAGAGGTCGGTCTCAGGTCGTCCCGCCTGTCGCTCCTATTATCCTACATCGTGTGCGCATCATAGACGCTGGCCATTCTTTTCAACGTCCCCTCTTCTTGTTCTGGTTCTGTTGTATTACTTGCTTGCACGGCTCCACACGTTCGTCCTGTAACGAAACTAGCATTTGCCACTCGGTCCCTATAGGAATACGCAACACCTCTTCTTAATGCCCCCCCTCCCTTCCTTTATCCTCGCTCGTGTAAATTACTCCCTTAGTGGAGGATGAAACGGAATAACGACTCGAATCTGTTTCGTTCCGAATACAGGTTGATTCACCGGTGCTATCGAATCCACCATTTCAACTTACACAACTACGTATGCTACACACTTTTGGTCTGCTGTTGACAACAGAACTAAGAAAAGAAAAGACCGCGCTATACCCAGCATTTATAGATCCCCAGCGAGAGATACACCGGGATCTCCATGACCCCAGTCGTCCACCCTACTGGTCTTGGGACAGCCAGGCATAGGTGGTGAGGATGCTTTGGTCTCGACGAAAACTTTGATGACGCCAGCTTCGCGCTTGTCGAACACTTGATAAAGTTTGGCCATATCCTCGAGCGGAACACGGTGGGTGATCATGAACGTCGGATCAAACTTTCCGGGAATGATGTAGTCCTTGAGGATCTCATTCCAATACAGCTGAACGGGAGCTAAACACACATTTTAGGTAACGTTTGCGGTTGCGGTGGCAAGCTGGACCAAGTTTCGACTTACCTTGTCCATTGCCAATCAACCTGATCCCTTTCTCCATGACCGCTCCAATGTTCAATCCGTTCGTGTACCCGGCGTAGGCAGCGATGATCCCGACTCTTCCCATCTTCTTCACCGCCAAGAACGTCTCGTTCAACGTCTCGCTCGCATCGGTCTCCAACGACAACGCCCTGCTGATCTTGTGCATGACCGTCTTGGGTTCGTGGAAGGTGGCGGCGTCAATCGCGACGTCCAAACCGTCAGGGGCCAGCTCTTTGATCCGTTTGGCCACGTCTTTGTAGATTGAGAAATCGACGGTGTCAACTTTCATCTCCGCCGCTTGAGCAAGACGGTAGGGAACTTTGTCAATCCCGATGACGCGGGATGCGCCTTTGATGAGAGCCCACTTGGCAACACAGAGTCCGATAGGTCCCAATCCCTGCAAAAAATACGTTGTCACTGTGGTTCGGATCAGAGGAAGCCACCTCTCAATCTCACCCATACACCGACGACGTCGCCCTTCTTCACCCCGGTATCGACCACGGCATGATATGACGTCGGCAACACGTCCGACAAATACAATGCTTGCTCGTCCTTGACTTCCTCGGGTACGACCAAACAATTGACCTCCCCAAACGGCACCCTCACGTACTCGGCCTGCCCACCGGCGAAGCCTCCAGCGAAGTGAGAGTAACCAAAGAACCCAGCATCGCGGCTACCGTACATGTATTCCTGGAGCGACGAGGAGTTCGTTCGGTCGCACATAGAACTGAGCTTTTGTTGACAGTATGAGCATTTTCCACAGGCGACCTGGAAGGACACGACGACACGTTGGCCGGGACGAATGGATTTGACGGATGGCCCGACACGGTCGATTATACCCATGAACTCGTGCCCGAGGATATCGCCCTTTTTGAGAGTGAGGATCTCACCGTGATACAAATGGAGATCCGAACCTGTGTGTGAATGTGAGAAGACGGTCAAACGCGACCCCAAAGATGAGTTGGACCTACCGCAGATGGTGGTACCGGTCACTTTGACGATAACGTCGTCCGGTTCCGTGATGTCGGGGATAGGAGCGTCGATGACTCTCACGTCCTTCTTCCCGAACCACGCGAGAGCCTTCATCGTTTCTCCTCCTTCGCGGATTTTGAAGTGCGGGGAAACCTCCGTAGGGGCGAGGCCCAAGCTCTACACCCACTCATGCGCTCAGTACGTACGTCAAGAAGCACAGTATAAGTCGTATTCGGGACGCACATATTGAAAAGCGTTTGCGAGCGTTTGCATGATGAGGTGGGTGACGAGTTGCGGGGGAAAGGGCCAGACCGCGTCTGGGGTATACCCCTCTTATATATAAGGGCGTCCCCCTGCCTTGAACCCCTCCCCCCTCTCCACGCCTACCTCAACCATGACGGTAGGCGGGGGTATTTACGTCACTTGTTGGCGTCCAAGTGATCGGGAAACTTGAAGATCCTCCCGACTCTGTCACATGTGGCACCTTCGTTCTTACCCCTCCCCCTCCTCACACATTTGTCGCGCTTTGCGCCTGCACGGGACTGCTGTAGTGCATTTGTGCCCGCGTTTCTGTGCAGCTAGAACTGGCTGTGGTGTATCAAATGCAGACTCAAAGAGATGATCGGGAAATACGCTTGACCTTCTGGCGATCCTCTTGCTGGTGATTTGACGATTTGAGCTTCCCCTGGAATCTCCAAAATCAAGGGCAAAGAAAGGTACTGTTTTATGTACGTTGTGGTAAGAGAGAGTTCAGAGTGCGGGATTATCAATATCCTTGGCCTCTTCCACACGAGCTTCATCCACTTGCACGCCTCCCCCTACCTCGTCCTCTTCCGCCTCCGCTTCGTTTTCCGAATCGTCAGACCACCAGGTGCTTTCACAGTCCGAGGTGGCTGGGCTTGGGGTAGGCTCGGCCTCAGTCTGTGAGGCTTCGCCAGCATAGCTTCCGATTGAGGATTCTCGATCCCCTCCTTCCTCACTCCACACGTCGTACTCGTCTGCAACCTCTGCAACCTCTGCATCCTCCACATCCTCCGCCATTCCCGGGATCTCTGATCCCTCCTTCGGGCGAGTGACCCAGAATCCTCCTCTCTTCTGATACGTGATCCAACGTCCATCATCATCCTCGGTGAATATCAGGTCCAAAAGATCCTCCATGAACAGGCTCCCGTCGGCGTCGTTATCGCAGAGTTTTATCCGCCTTCCAACCCAGATTGTCCACCAGCCATCCTCCCCGATCAATGTTTCGTAAGCCTCTCCCAAACGGCGGTTCGCTCGAACAATGATGCCCCTGTCCTTGTCGAAGGTTGCATTCCAAGTTTCGCAGAAAGCAAGGGTTGCGCCACGCGAAATCAATTCGTCAAATATCCGTGGGTTGTGGCCGTAACTCAACGGGCGAAGGTGACCGGGGATAGGTTCGGGTGGAGGCGAATAGCCTCTTGGTGTCAGCAGTCGTTTCCTGAAAACTGTGAACGGGTTTCTAGGGTCGACCGCCTCGCAATCGTCATCCTACAACAAGGTATAAACGTAGGTACTCGACCTGAAAGCGACGATAAGCGTACCTCCGTTATGTACTTAGTTTGACATCCGTGGCAGTATCCAAACGCAACCTCCCAGCCACAACCGGGTCTCGCGCAACGATAGATATCATCTGCCTCGTCGTAGGTGGGTTCTGCGTCGGTATAATCATCGGTGCAAGAAGACTCTTCATCGTCGGATTCACCCTCGTCTGAATCATTGTTTTGACTGGAAGCATCATCGGGATCGTGAGAGGACCCGCCCTCTTCCTCGGACGCGCTTACGGATTCGGTCACCTTGGGGATTCCTAGGAACGACCCAGGAATCTTGAGAACCTCAGCTTCACCCCTTCTCCGGTTCCTGGTGACCCTTTGTCCGATGGGGGAGTTGATTTTCTGCAATAATTCTCTCAAACTTCGTCTGATCGCCAACGGCAACACTCACCTGCTGGGTGGCAGATCGCACGTTGCTCAAAACCTCTAGGACGACCTCAGGGCGCTCCGTCCTGATGCTCTCCAATATTCGTTGTGCGATCTAGGATACAGCCCAGTCAGTTATGATACACTTTATCGCGAGCCAACTACAATACCCTCTCTACACCCCCCGGGTCGGGCCGAGGATAATCGACGGCGCTCAGGTTGGGGGGCGGTGATGTAAGATCGCTGGGGGAAACTGGCTTTGGGTCCGTAGCGTCGACGCTTTTCAAGGACGCGGGCATCGTGAGAGGATGGGTGGCGATACGAGAATGAGAGATATCTCGCCAAACACTATATGTGCGATGCTCGCGTGTATGCGCGGCTGTGGTTCGATTGCTGCCCAAATGAACCTTTTCGTCTTTGACAGGTCCCGTGATGGGAATTTGACTCACGGAATGGTCCGGCATATGCCGAATCGGTCATGGACCACGGAGGACCAGCTCACTCTATGCTCGATAGATTGTGGAAAATCTCAATGGTGTCGTAGTAATAGAGATCTGTTTCCCTAAGAGATAGCGGCCTAGTCGCGAAGTCAGAGAGGTTACAAAGGCTAGGATGTCAAGGAATCTTCGTTACATATCATGCACTTCTCCTACTTCCCCACTCTTGTCCTCAAGTCGCTGCTCGAGCCCTCGACGACTGTCTAAGCGCAAACTATACCCGCTCCCTCCCTCCTCCCACTCACTCACCCACCCATATTTAGCCCGGCGAATAACGTGACCCAAGATACAAGGTCGTCCAGGATGCCGCAGGTTTCATCAAAAAGACAATCACCTTGGATCCCCACTTCAGAACCGCTCCACGCAAAGTCGCAGCACGTCGGGCCTCCCCTGCTCTCTGCGGCAAACACAGTGGATCCTTCCAAGAACCAATTTTTCGACCTTCGGGCCCCCGACCGCTGGCGACCGCCCCCACGTTGTCCAACGAAGAGGTCTCAATGGATGGGATGCAAGGCAGACGAAGTGGGAGAACTGACAACTCAAACTGTTCAGTTTTTCTTCGGTGAGACACTCGCTGGCTGAAGTCCTCGGACGTTTGAATCATCGGGGCCGCTTGATATTCTAATAAACACAGAGGGCGACTGCACCTCGTCCGCCTTCAGGTGGGCGGTCTACACAGGTGTGGATGACGGAGATACAGGGATTTCTGGATGAGAGATGAGAGATGCAAAGACTCGTCAGATTAGGTTGTTGCACTGGGTTCTAATGTACTGGCGTTGGCACTCGAGGCCTGCAAAACGGCGGATCAGTTCAAAATTCTTGTTATGGATGGTCTGGATTGTAGAGATGGGATAGAACGAAGCGGGAGCACTGGCAAGGTCTTCACTGAGACCTCGAGACTTCCTTGAGGCTACCAGCTGGTATGCGAATCCGACAACGTGCACGAGAGTTCCGCGACCACTGGAAGGTCTACCCCGCCTCTCTTGCGTCGGGTTTTCTTGTGCTTCAACAAACAGAACGCGGGACGGACTTTCTCAGGCGAGAAGCGACGTACGTACGACAGGACGAGCTTTGACTTCACACTGATCGTCCAGTCAAACCCCAAGGGGAAAAATCAGATTGGCTGGGGGGAAGGAGTGAGTCCGAAGGAGCGGGGTATGTATATGACCGGAGAATTCCCATAAGGTTAGACTATCGCGAGTACTTTGCCGCTTTCCTGTGCGAATGGAGCCCTCGTCGTCATCCGAGTCGTCGAGTCGTCGAGGCCTTAGGCCTCAGGCCTCACTAGGTCCATGACATAGCTTAGCTACCACTACGCGTCATGTCCATGAAATTCACGTGTGATCAGAATCGAATGAACCCTTGACAAGAGTTTCCCAGGGTTCTGGGTTATCCGAGGGTTCTGAATCCACGCGGAATAAATTAAAACCCGCACGGTAGGGGGTAGGGGGTGAAAAATTGAACGAGACGCATACTCACAAGGAAACGGTTAGTATCGAGACGGATCATCCTCCGCTCCGGCGCTGGGTTCCGTCCTCATACCAGCGGGCCTCATTTCAGCTACAACATTCCTGCAGTTGTAGCTTGGTGACGGTTTGTCTTCGTTCGAGCTGAGGAGAGATGTGGTTGCGCACAACGCGGAATGAAAAGAATCCGAAGGTCGATCTCCACCGGCCAATGAGGGACATCAAAACGCGCCCATCAATGAACGTATATGATGCACTTCACGTTGACGTCCACTCAAGGACGTTCATTCTACCCTTCGACCCTCAAGGTCACGGCACACACAGGCTCTACATCCAGCTCGGCTCGGGCATTTGGGGCCCGGACCGAGGTGCAACAGTACGATGGCGATCCTGTATCCAGCACCACGCTGCGGTCTAGAAGCCAATAAGGAACAGAGAAGTCACTTATCCAGTCCATCTCTTCCTATCTTTTCTTCGTACGTCAGATCTTCGGGCCACGGGGGAGACCGCTCATCATTTCACAGTCCCCCAACGGTACGGCGCGGAACGAATTCTATGGCGATCATGCCCACAGAAATTAAAACGCCGTGACGCTGCAACAGCAAACCAGTTTATGTACGAGAAGGTCGTGACTAGAGCAGCCAATTTCAACCTGGTCACCCTCGGGGTTGTTTGTGACCGCTTGACCGTGTTCGATCCCTGACAAAAGTCCGCCTCCTCGTCCCTGAACCTGCCGAGAAAGGACGATACGCGGATATCCTCAGTTTCCTTCTTTCCCCAACGAGGCGGAGAGGTGTCGCTGTCAAGCATCAGGCAAATTAAGGCAGCTAGAATCATTCGCATGGTCGGTGATTCATTTGGGATACTCGCCACGTCATTCAAACAACACTTCCTGTGAGCCTCGAGACCTCGTCAACCGCAGCCACATTCCTGACGCAGATTAAGTGGAGCTTATCTATGACGTATCTCCTGAGCATACCCCCAACGCAAGTCGTGTATGTATAAGTACACACATTCTCCTCCGTGGCCCGCACCCATTTCCGACTATGATCCTCGTTTCTCGCCCGCCCGACATATCCACTCCTTCTCCCATCCATACTCTGGACGATGACCTTGTTGCTTTTCTGCAAAGACCTTACGAGGATAATGCTACTCCTGGCGGCAACCTTCCGATCGTGACCCTGACACTTAGCAATCCAGAGACTAAGAATCGCCTGTTGAAGTATGCGTACGTCCTTTACGACGGCTTTGTAACAGGCCAACTTCCCACGCAATCGATTCCACCCGACCATGCGCCCTTGCTATTACCCCTGCTTGAGCTGTTGCACGGAACATATCCACAAGATTCGCCCGTCGCCCTTCTCCTCGGATGCGTGTATCATTATCACAACCTCGCTCAGCGCAGTCTGCAAATCAACCTTCGTATTCTACAGCATGACCTGGAAAATGCACGTTCGTGTTATCCTTTCTCTTGGCTGCTAGTCTAAAGCCCATGAGATAGGTATCGGCAATGTGTAACGTAGGGGTGATCCTTCGTTTGATGAACCTCCCGGTACAGGCATTCGAGTATTGGTGGAAAGCTTTACAACTTTCCCCTATCAACTGGGACATTCTCGTGGGTACTTTCTAACTATCTAAACTTTTCATCGAATTTACGAGAGAAGGACAATATGCTGGAAACATTACTTGGCTCCACAAGCGCATCATCGATGGTGGTGCCCAACGATCCTGCGCCCCACATTCTCCAAATACGCAGACAGGCGTTGCAAACATGTAATTTCGTCATGGGGCATCTCTCGGAATATCGGCTGAGGATGGAAGAAGTACATCGCGCTCAAAACACCTTCTGCCTCCGTGCACCACTCCTCCGGTCATTGCAGGAGGTGGGAGAGTGGGAAGACCTCGTGGATGGCATCGAGATCGGGATCAACGCTACTCCACCGTCTTCGCCCATAGGTTCCGTTCGCTCGGAAAAAGCCACCCTTGATTACCTCCTTCAGCAAACCCACTTGTTTGGGATGTCGATTTGCGATAATGATAATCTGGGTTCGTCACCCTATGGCTATTTCCTAAGACCCCGTGATGATGGTTCCCTTGTAGCCTCAGTCGAACAAGGTGTTGACGTTCGCCAATCTCTGGATGCGTCTGGGGAGAGGATACTCCAACCAATCCTCCTTTTCCCCGAAGAAGCGCTTCGGCTCCCCCTGATGCTTTGGCCATCGACACAAGGATCTCTTCCCAGCGTCGCTGATTCGACCACACCCGGGGATCCACGAGATGACGATCGGAAAAAAAGGATCAAAGCCTTGACTCATGCCGCGACGAGCAGGCTACTCGGCACATGGGCGATGAGAGTTCAGGACCTCCTTGAGCCTCAGCCTTCGAACAGCCGGGATCACATCTCTCCGGCTGCTGTCCCCGGCTCAATATTTTATGCGACGAAATCTCTCGCCATTTTGGCTAACTATCTAGCTCTATCCCTATCCCCTACCGCGATGTCATATAACGACCTTGGAACCCTTTTATCTTCCCTCGATGGCCAAATCAGGGTCTCCCGATCTTCACGATCCAGTTCCCCGGATGAAATCACCGGCCATAGTCTTTCGAAGCGTTACTTCGAGGCTGGGTTGGAGTTAGATCCTCGCAACGCACATTTATTGACGAACCTTGGGTCGTATTGGAAGAAGGAGAGGAATTACGCGGAAGCGATCCGGTGCGTCTCCCCACTGCCGTAGGTGCTGTGACTCACGTTGTGAGACCCCCTCGTACACTGGTGTGGCTGTTCCAGGTATTATCAGCTTGCGTTGGGCCGACATCCGGAATTTGCCGCCGCTCAGGTCTATCTCGAACAGACGCTGAAAGAGATCGGGTGAGTACCGCCGTTGTGTGATCCGGAGACAGTGCCAACTCCATTCCCAGTCCAGATCTCGAAGGAGATTGAAACGAGCCGGCATACTACATTTGATCGGCTTCCGATATCCCCCTTTTCTCACGCACGATCTCACCAGCGAGGATCGCTTTAACCTCCCACTGCGGGGTGCGGTCATCCCACTTTTCTTCATTCCTCTATTGTCCTCCCTTCTCAGACCCCACCTCATACTCGTA
>Ga0307514_10001989_pt1 | contig 22208 bp, 33 predicted proteins | sample 16_EM_MG_FD_203088 | JGI IMG/M metagenome (GOLD analysis project Ga0307514, IMG submission 203088) | Populus trichocarpa ectomycorrhiza microbial communities from riparian zone in the Pacific Northwest, United States - 16_EM | ecosystem: Host-associated > Plants > Roots > Unclassified | place...
AACACAACGAATGGACCTACGCTTGATTTGCCTTCTGGAGTCAACGGCCTGCCGCTTTCGATCCTCCTCCTCTTGTCTTCCAGATCGCCCCCCTGCTTGTCAAGAGCCTCCTTCATCTCCTTATGACGGGCGTACAATTCCTCCTCCGACTGCTTCAACTTGGCCTCTTTCTCGGCGACCTTTTGCTGGAAGACCATCTTCATTTCTGCCTCCATCTTTGCAAGCTTGGCTTCATGCATGACACGCTCTTCGTGGTTCCTAACTGCAGGGTTGACCTCCTTGAAGACGGTGGAGTCCTGGACAACGCCCATGCTCAGGAGTTTCTCCGTTCTCCAGTTCTCATAGAGAACGTCATCGGTGTACTCCCTAAGCTCCTCCATGTAGGTGCGGATGAGCATCTGGCGGAGCTTGACGAAGTCGCAGTGCTCCTCATTGTCGACCTCAACAATACCCCAAGGGTAAGCACGGCCACGGACTTGACGACCATCGGGAGTCGTCACGATCTTGTCCGAGCCAACAACAGCAAATGGAATCTTGCTGGCAATCTCCTCGGCCTCTGCCAGCGACTCCTCATCCTCGTTCTCGTACGTGGGGGCCTGGAATATGTGAATCTTGTGGAAGGCGATATCCGCGAGAACCTGTCAAAAATTCAGTATGGTTTCCGCGAGGGGAACATGAGGCGAACGAACTCGGGTCTTGAAGTCGGCAATTTCCTCATCAGTCATCGTGTCAGCCTTGGCGATTACGGGAATGAGGTTGACGCGTGTGTGCAAACGAGACATGAACTCAATATCAATGGGTCGGAGACTTACGGATGATCAGTGCACATGAAAGTAATGAACGAAGTAGGAGCTTACGAATGACCCGTTGGCTGAATGAAGTACAGACAAGCGTGGACACGGTTGTCAACAACTTTTTGACGGTTGACCCTGTTCTCATATTCCAAATACTGGTCGAATCGCGACTCGATGTCTTCAACGATTGGTCGCCAACTGAGGACGTGTCAAAAGACAGCTAGGAAGGGGATAAACAGAACGCGAACCTCTCATCGTTGTTCACAAAGTCGCCAAAACCAGGGGTATCAACAACGGTTAAACGAAGGCGAACACCGTTCTCCTCGATATCTGTTACGTTGCAATTGAGTGACCACGCGTCAGCCCCGCGTTTCTCGCATAGAAAACGAACCTGCACTGATGCTCTCGATGGCAACGGTCTTGGGCCTCTCGGCACTAGGTGGGAGGGGCTCCTTTGGCTGGTAGAGCTTGGTGTTGAAGAGGGTGTTGACAAGTGTCGATTTTCCCAGACCGGATTCACCTTTAAGCGTCGGAGGCAACAACGTCACGACATTTTTTTGACACGACGACTTGGCGTAGGCGACTTACCGACGACCATAGCGGTGAACTGGAAGCCCTTTCTTACGCTTTTCCTGTGAACCTGGTTGGGAAGGTTGGAAAAACCGACGAAGCCCATGAGTTTCTTGCGAATAACTGGAGACAGGGCGGCGTTTTGGGAAGGGACGAGGGAGGGATTGGAGGTGTTAGCGTAACCATTTTGAGAGTTGATGTCGCCGTTGCGGCTGGAATAGTCGGACATCTTTCAGAGGGAGCGTGGGCGAGGAGATGGACGACGGAGAACGCGAGGAGACGGAACGACTAAATGCGTCGCCAGTTGTTGTCCAGTTGAGGGGAGGGCGCAGGCTTCGTTGTTTTTCTTTGTTTGTTTCTGGTGGCTGAAACAACATGAAGCGTTTTCCCATTATTCTACGGAAAATACCTAAAAAATATTCGATAGCTGGCTACGACGGGTATAGGATAACGATATGGTACGAACAGAGCGGGGGAGTAACATAAGCGGAGGGAGAAAGATAGGGCGCAAGAGGTTAATTTGAAGGGGCACACAGGTCCATGTTAATGTACATATCGAACAGCTTATCCTCCTCCTCTTTCACAAGTACAGGTTCCGGTTCAGGTTCCGGTAACAGTAACAGTGGGGGTGGTGTCATCAGGTTCATGTCTGAGAGCGAATCAGATTCGCAACATGATGAGCATTCGGATAGATCGTCGGTGAGTGATGGTGTGGGTGACGAGTCTCGGATCCCAAAAACTCGCCGGCGGGACAACCAATTATCAGAAGACCGAACAGTTCCACCCTCCGACCAAAGAACATGATCCTTCATGAAAGCCCGCCAACCAACCAGTGGGCGGCTGTAGTCGACCGAGTCTGGGTCGAGTTGAGGTGACCGTCTTCGGGTGGCCTTATTTTTCCGTTGAGCCTTTCGCAAGGCACCAGCGGCGTTCGCCAATTTTTGATTGCGACTGCGAGCGAGGGAGTTTATCAGCGCCAACCTGGCATCTGAAGATTCGACGATTCGCATTGTGGGTCTAGAAGGTGGTCGAAGTGGGTGAGGGGGATGATTATGGCTGTTGTGTGAATGAAAGAGCGATGAGCTGGTGGAAGCGGAGTGAACGACAACGAGAACGACTCACCAAGGTTTTTAAAGGGGGTGGGAGTGGCTGGAGTCACGGCTTGCGCTAGAGAAGACAACAGATAATGCCAGCAGACATACAAAATGGCGGGGCTGTCCGACCAAAAAGAAAGTGGTGTATGGCCGTTTCTGACACGAACGGCAGCTTTGTTTGCCTAGCCGCTAATGAGACAAGCGGCCTTCGGACTTGGGATCATCAAATCATCAGATCACAGTCGAAGCGGTCGGAAGCAATAGCGCAGTCAGCTCCATGGCATCCTCCGTAACCGAACTGAAAGCCAAGGCTCACTTGAAACGACGCAAGGACACCTTCGACAACCCACAAGAGGCAGAGATACGAGAGAGGGCGGCAATTCGTATCCAAAGAGCGTGGAGGAGGAAGTCAAGAAGCAAGTTTCTCAGCACTTCCTCTCGATGGCTCGACGTCTCGCTTCACGCGAGATTACGGGTACGGCGTTCGCGAAATTTTGTTCCTTATCGAACCGAAATAAATAAATAAATAAATTCTAGCTAGGAAGGGATAATGCCGACGCTGGTAAAAATGATGCCAGGTCGAGGTGGAGGAGGGCCATCCTCCTCGCCGCCCGTCTGCACGATGGCAACAGGCCATTTCAACACTCCGGTATTTCAGACGAGGAAGGCGCAATCAGAAAACAACTGGAAACCCAGCACTGGCTGGAATTGATTGACGGGTATCTACCGCTCTCCCGAATACTGTTGCTATTGTGCGGAATGCTGAACGCGAATAGAAAACATCGTTATGGCTCCAATCGTTGAGTGTATTGGTCGCTCACAGGATCAGTACTCACACCAGCCTTGTAGTCAAGGTTTGCGCGCTGGTCGAACTCGGGGACAACATACGACTGATCCGCGCTTCTCCTGCCAGCACTATCACCGTCGGTGGCAGACGGAGGAAACGCTCGAGAATTTCTTTCGATGGTGCCATTTGCCAGTTACGTTGTCATCCGCGCACAGGTGATTGACTTTCATCAATCCAGGCTCGATCACGGAGGCGGAAAAGATCTATCACTCCCCCAGTGTCCCCGCGAACGACTCGAGAAAGAGGTAAAGTCCCTTTTTTATGTACCTCCGCCGCCCGCGACACTGAGCACACCGCCGGGCCCCACCATCTAGAGAATTATGTGAGTGAGATCCGACTCGTAGCTCATTTCACCCGTTGTTTGATGCAGCTGTCATAGATATCTCTCCCCTGAGCAACGTGGGTCATGACTTGTCCGGTCAAGGTGGCATACATCCTCACGTATACGAGCAGGGCTAAATTATCTCGTCAAGGTTGACGCGGACGGAAAACTCCGTTGGGAGCGAACGGGCCAGCTTGTCGACACCGCCGCAGGCCATTGGAAGGACGCTGGCCACGGCCGAGGGATCGTTCACGAAGAAAATCCTGATCGACCAGACCTGCGGCCGAGGACAAGTTTTGGCTCCTCCGGCTCGCTCCCTTCGATGAGTGTTGGTGAACTGTCAGACAACTCTGATGCCATGGACTACACCACCGACACCAAGTCCGGTAACTGGCTGCAGAGGGCGGTCAAGAAAAATCTCACTATCGAGGGGCTGACTGACAAGTTACTGAAGAAGACGGTCAAAAGAAATACCTGGATATACGTTTCGGTGGGTTGACATATGACAGCGTCAGTGGCGGTTACCCATTCCACTTCTGAAGGACAAGAACTGTGAGACAACGAGCCACATTTGTGTTGGAAACTCTGACGTCGCCAAGTCAATATTTTCATTGGGATAAAGGGTAAGCAACAAATAGCAATCACTGGAGAACACCCTCCTTACACGACGGTATCAGATCTAGGGACATTCCAGCATTCCTCATTCCTGGGTGGCGGGCTTGTCAGCTCAGCGGGCCTGATCAGTGTCAAACGGGGAGTCATACACACCTTAACACCTCACTCTGGACATTATAGGTGAACTGTCTCCCTACGAAAGCCGTACGCTAACCAACATCGAGTTTCCTCCTTAGAACATCCATCGACGTCAGTCCCTGGTTGAACCGAAAACCATTCCGCCCAACTCACCGAGTTTCACCTCTGCAGAACTTTCATCAATTTTGCAATATCATAAAAGAACGCGGCGTCGACATGCACAAGGTCAAGTATGGCAAGGCCGAGGCTGCTCTTTGGGGTATCAAGCACTTGAACAAGGCTAAGAAGGAAGAGACCGCTGTGATCCAGGCCGGTAAGGACGTCGTAAAGAAGGTTGGGGAGAAAACCGCCTCGGTCTTCAATCCAAACGAAGACGAAGACCTCCGCAAATGATTGTCTTCCCTACCATGTACTCCTGATGCTTTTGCCATTTCGCTACGATATGCTGTGTTGTAAGATACTGTTACATGTAGTCTAAGTTCCGACTGTGTTTGTAATGTAATTAGCCCGGTACCCTGGTCCACTCTCCCTTCACGTTGGAGACACCTACAGGCAGCGCCACCTAGGAACGTCGTCAGCCAACCAACTTCTGAAACGAAGCGAGTGGATGGTAAACGGACCTTCTCATCGTAATCTACCCATTCGGCCTCTTCACTTGGCAGCTCGACCTCAAACTCGACCCCCGACTCAACGCCAACACACTTCCATGTTCCCTATGACCGGAAAATCAGAATCAGCATCGGTATACGAGGAGCATACACAGTGGATGATGTACCTTTGGATCGAAACTGACGAATTCCAAGTTTCTGCAATCCAGGGTAACGAACGGCGCGATCTGCCCGTTCTCCGCGGAGTATGGTCTTGTCGGGGAAGATTTTTCGAACCTGGCGCTCGCTTCCCGCTTACAAAGGCCACATTTCCACACAAAGTTGGCCATGCCACCTCTACCACCCGCAACCTCGTATTCGTCCGTGCGATTGATCCCGATAGTCTTTGGGTGAACTTCGTTACATTGTGTGCATTTGACCTAGAGAGGTTCGAGGTGTGACTAGGGGACGGTAGGATGCTGCAGAAGGGTGCGAACTTTGAAGAAATATTCAAAGTCATCTGTGGCTGGTTCGAGATCGGTGACATTCTCGAGATCTGCTTTGATCGATAACAGAAGTCTCTAGGGGGTTTGTCCTAAACTTTTTAGCCATACTGGTGATCAGGGCATGACACTCACGACCATGGTTATCTCGAGGAGCAAGAGCACACGGAACGGTCGCGACAAATGGCGAGGATGATCGATGGTGATCGTCAAGTTCTGTAAACGGTCCCGGTGCGTGACCCGACGTGTAACGTTCCGGCCCTCCCACCTCAAATCCCTTCATCCGCCAATTTCCAGGGCGTGTGCGCATCCAACGCGCCATGGCCACCACTAGTCTACGGCGCTGGTCCTCTCTGGCCGCTGCAACCTCCACGGCGCGACGTTCATTTCACTCATCCAGCGTCGTCATGGCGCGTAGGGATAATAAGGAGACCGCGAGGGCTCGTCAAATCCCATTCAATCTCATGGACCTAGAACCTTCCGCAGAAGACGATGACACGACCGTGGCCGGTCATATCGTGCTCAGACAACAACGCCAACTACTCTACCGCATGCGGCTGATCGAACACGAAATGCCAAAACTCGTCGGTCAGTCCACGGAACGTACGCCCTTGAACGGCTTTCATAGTTAACCTCGGACTGTGCGTTTAGCTTTCAGGAAGCCTTTCATCCCACCTACACCTGAGACCCCCCTCGTCATTCGCTCGATATCTTACGGGGGTGAAGAGCATCCCGTAACAGTAAAACGTGTGATCGTCGCACCCGTCGCACACCTCCCTCTCAAAGACGATGCGGCGAGACATAGCCTCAAACTCATCGCTGGAACCCGATGGACGTCCACTCCGCCACGAGATTCCGGCATTGGAAGTGACGAACCGGGAGGGGAGCACGGCTATGTAAAGATTTCTTGCGAAGATTTCCCAAGGCCGGCCATGAACCTCAAGTGGGCTAGTGATGCCCTCGACAGACTGATTGAAGAGGCTAACGTAGGTCCACACTCGTCCCTTACCCCGGGAGGAGTCTGACACGTTTGTTTGAATCAGAAATCCACTGGTGACCTTTCAGATATCCCAGTAGATACCCGACACGTCTCTTCAAAAGCCCGCAAAGAAAAGAAGGGTGAACACCTCCGCATTCGTCCAGGGAAACGAATTACGATTCACGACTTCCCTCGAGAGTGGTTACCAGATCCAACTCCCGAAGCCTCCGCCACAACCTCATCCTAATCGTTACTTTTACTCCTAATTGCCCTGACCATAATTCATGTTCGCTTTTCTTCAGGGTTATCCGGACTTAAGGATGAGTTGGAAATTTGAGCAGGGCAAATACCATCAAGGTAGATCAATTAGAGCAACTACATCGGTATACAAGGGCGCATGTGGGACGAGGGCAGACGTGTACTAAACAAGGAACTTGGCTGTGTGAATGTGTGCGTGCAAAGAATCGACAAATGTGTGATAGAAGAAGGCGTAAAGAACTCGTGAGAAAGAATGGGCAAAGATTATGCGTGTCGAAAGAAATGAGGGTGCCGGCTTTAGATGAAAAGGGAGGACGGGTGTAGGCGAGGGAGATATGCGCGGCGGGTAGAAGGAAAAGGCTATGCAGACAGGTAAAAAAAATGCGATTATGCCCACGAAAACGCGGAAGGACGATGATGCAATGTCCAAAAGTTCGATGACTTTATGAGTAGCCGGTAAAATCCCAACCAGGCGGGAGTACTAGGTACGGATGCTGGATCAGCTCTCCAGCAGTTGGTCGTTCGTTGGGGTTCATAGCGAAGCAGCGTTTACGAAGATCATCTGCTTGAGGAGACAAAACAACATCCTCTGGTAACGGAGGGCCGACTTTGGATTGGTAGAGCTAAGGGAGTAGATTCAGCGGTGATGGTCGAAAAAATTGATCGAAGCTGATACACACCTGCAGGAGGACGGCGACAACTTCTTGTCCACTCCACGGTCTCACCCCTGTCCACATCTCGAACACAACACAGCCAACACTCCAGATATCGATCTTGGAATTGTACCCTTTCTTTTGGCTATTGATGACTTCCGGTGCCATCCAAAACACGGACCCTTGCATAGAAGTGTGGGCACCAATCATGTTGATGTCATCCGTCCTCTTCGAGATTCCGAAATCCGTGATCTTACAAAGACCGAACTCCTCGACGAGAATGTTATCAGCTTTTAAATCCTGGAATAGTTGTCGCGTCAGTATACAGATGGTAAGAAATAAAGAACACGAGGCACTCTGTGAATGATCCCTTTGGAATGGAGGTAGTCCAGACCGTCAAGGATTTGAGAAGTGAATGACTTCGTCACGTTCTCATTGAATCGACCGTGCTTTCTCAAGATACTGGCGATCGAACCACCCGGAACGTATTCAAGGAAGCTACAATGCCTTGGTCAATCGCATGAAAATGGTAATCGGGGACGGGACCAACATGCTGAGGTATCTCGGTGTTTCCTCGAATCCAAGGTACTGAACGACGTGTTGATGGTCCAAGTCTTTCAAGGTCTCACTCTCCAGTTTCAACGCCTCCACGACTGTCACCTGACGGCTGTCGTTCCTATCCTTCTCCGTCCTCGGTATCTCGACTTGTTTAACAGCAATCATTTCGCCAGTGGTAGCGTTCAACGCTACATATACCCTGCCATACGTGCCCTTCCCGATGAGCTCTCCTCGAACCCATTTGAAGATCGCTGTCACATAACCATCAGTTCGATGATAAAGATCAGTTTCTGTAAAACGCACGTTTGGGCTCCGAAGGGGACTCTGCTGGTGTCGAGAGAGTCGAAAACCCATTCTTGACTTGTTCGGCAGTGACTTCCTCTACCTTACTTCCCCAGAGTTTCGTGCTTCGCTTCCTCAGCATGTTTGCATTATTCGCCGAGGTGATCCTTGAAGTGCGATCCAACTTTCGTTTGTGTTCATTGGCAACCACACGGATAGATTTCTTATGCTTCCGCCTATCCGGGACGGGGAACGGCTGAGCAGCCTCTGCAGACGTAGGTGATGTTCCACCGGAGCTGGCTTCGATCACCGGCTCATCCAAGTCATGTTCGGGGAAGAAGTCTCCGAGACGCTCGTACATCTCCTCGGCCGGTGGCCGGAAGTCTTCGTTGAACACACTAATTCGGTTGATAGAGCTCGGCGGCTTTGTCGGGGGTTTTGGTGGTCTCCTTGAGGGGGGAGGATACTCTGGTGGCATGAATGAAGGGACTTGAGGTAGAGGCGTAGGGCCCGATGATTTCTGTTGCTGGTGTTGGGGTGCCCCTGGATCCACAACCAAACGCGGCAAACTCTTCCGGCGATCCGATTGAAGGGTTGTGTCCCACGTTCCAAGTGTACTGCTGGTATTATCACTGATCGCCCATAGCGTCCCACCGGCGTTGCTCCCGCTATCGGAATCATCATCGGACAAAGGTGGCTTCAGTGGGGCAGGGATGGGAAGAGAAGTAGGCGTGGTGGGGTGGGGAATGGCCTTGTGAGCGGCAAGTTGAGTGTGGGAAACCGAGATGGATGCCGTGGTCGGGGTTGTAGTCGGAGGAACATCGGATGAAGGGAGGGTGTACGGTGGCAATGGCAAAGGTGGCAAAGGTGCGTGTGTTTGGGTTTGTTGGATAGGAGCCGGCGTTGGTCGTTGAGGAAGGGGCTTTATATCAGGCCTCTCCTTCCTTGTTGGCATCAAGGTGGATTCTAACGGAACCTGCATCGTGGTTGAATTGCCTAAGAAGTCACCCATCCACGGGTACTTCTGGCCCTTCAATGTCGACTCGGTGGAACCTACATCCACAGGACTGATGATACCCCCTGGGGAATGCTCTGACGAGGCACTGTAGCGCGGGCTAGAAGGTGAAGGTGTCGCAGGACTGGAAGGCTCGCGCAGAATGCTGTTTCCAATACCACGCTCGTATCCAGTCTCCACAGCACGATCGTCGGATTTGGGCGTCGGAGGGACAATCTTTGGGATGATGTTGCCAAACCCTGTCTCGTAGTTGTATCTATAGGGGTGTGGGGACAATGTGGACGGAGGAGGGCGGGTCTGGTTGTTCGGCTCCTGTTGGTTCGTTGGTGGCTGGATCCGAGCGGGCGTCTGCGGAGATGTGCCAGTGTTACCCATAGCGGAACGGGGCCTCGGGTGTGGTTCATTAGACGGAGAGATCAGTCCAAGTGAGCTTGGATGGGGGGTGCTCGATGTCGCCGAGTTTCCTGCCACAGGTAGGGGTCGCGTGGTCGAGGAGACAGGTGAAATGAGGGTTCCACGAGAGTCATATGACCGGATCATCGTTTGCGCACCACTACCATTGGGGTCAGTGGACTCCTGGGTGGTTCCAGACGTTGCTGGCCGTGTCATGGGAAGCGGCGGCGGCGGTCCGCGCTTACCAGGCTGTAGCGGGGTAGGATGCCTGGCTGCAGCGCGCAAATCGTTCATGCTCTTGTTGTTCCGATAAGTAAGAGTAAGAGATGGTGATGTCGGTGATACCCTCGATTCCGTCTTTCCACCAGGAGCAATCCAAGACACCGCCCAGTTTGTTGGAACGGGTGTGCCTACCGTTCGCCTGGAGCTTCTACCTTCACTTGGTGTATTCCGCGACGAGTACTCACTGTAACCCTGGCCACGCCGAGACGGGGGTGAACGAGGGGAGTCATGGAGTCGCTCCTTCTTGTAATCACTGTGAGGTATGTCTGATGGGACAACGGTCCAATGCTCGCTTCCTCCCGTCCCCCGGCTCTTGGGCTGCGGCCTCCTCTGAGCCTCTCGCTCGCGTTCGCGGGTCCGCTGCTTCTCCCTTTCCTCAGCCTCTTGTTGTTGAGTTCTCCACTGCTGATCCGCGAACTCAAGCTTGGCCTCGGAATTCTCAAGTGCCCGTTCGCGCTCTAGAGCCGCATCGGAAGGATTGGTCTGGAGAGCACGGCGTGTAGGCAACGTGTAGCTGTCCTCCATAAATGGAAACCTTGAACTTCCAGGTGACAGCGGCTGCGGGGGGAGTGATGGCAAGTGGTGCTTATCAAGCCGGAGGGGAGCGGTCTCGGTGCGACCCCTCTCAACGACGTTCTGGGGAGACTGTGGCCGCAAAGATGAAGGAACGGTCCTCTGTGCAATCTTGTAAGAACCGGGTTTTATCGTAGCACGATTAGGATCCCTCTCCGCGGCGTCCGCATTGTCGTCCGAAACCGAAGCGTCATAGCCCCCTCCACTTTCCTGAGGTATTCTTTCGCTGGCAGAAGATAAACTTCTCGGTGGAGAGCCTGAGCGGTGTTGCGAGCGCACTGGTGAGTACACACCGTTGCCCCTGGGGACGACTACGGGAGGCGGAATGGTGTAGAACTTCTGGGAGTAGGAAGAATCAAGCGGTGACTCGTGAACGGCCGCTGAAGTATGAGAGACCATGAACTTGAGCGAAGCGTAGGCATCCCCATAGTCTCGACAGAGTTCGAATAGGTGTTCGTCGGAAAGTGCATCCCCAATAGCGAAGGACCCAACCTCTGTACGGTAGATGGAGAAATGAGCTTGGTTTTCATCAGATATCTGCATCTTTGGATCGATCCAGTATCAGTCTCTAAAACGCCTTAACGAACGAAGACTGAACACCCACATCAGAAAAGATGCGTTCTCGGATGAATGCAGCATTTCTAGCTCCGGTAATATCGACCACCTTGAAGACGCCAGAATCAGCGGTTACGAAGATCCGCTTCTCGCCTAGGCATGAGGGTGGTTTCTGGGTTTTGGGAGAAGAGATCTGATCGTTATGGATTAGGGACTAAACACGCAAACATCAGGTGGACCGCATAAACAATCGAAAGAAAAGGCGCGCACGTTTCCCGTCGTGGGCAGCGCATTGTTTCCACTGGATTTCCGCCGAACGTGGCTAAGGTTGAATGGAGCGGTGATTTTCTTGACGAAATTGTCTGTACGCGAGATAAGGGGGTTCTGGGAGTTATCGCGGTCGCTGCCCTGGGCGAGGTCAATTGAAGGAATACTCTTTTGACCGGGTGTACTTGGTGGAGGGGTGGATTCTAGGGCGGGAGAACTTGTGGGAGTTGATGGAGAGGAGAGGGTGCGATCTGAGGAATTATAACGTGGCTGGTGCCTCTGCTTGAGAATGTCGGTGTTGATAGGGCTAGGTTGTGGCGGACTGTGCATCGGCTTGCCTTGGTATGGCGAAGAAGGACCCGGAAGGGGAGGGGGAGGGTAGAAAGGTGGGGTGGGTGTGTCGGGAGTTTCTTCGTTGGGATTTGCGACGACATAGACCCGGCGGATCTGCTTATGGATACGCTTACGACTAGTACCGCCGGGCGATGGCTTCGGATCGTCTAACATGTCGTAGAGTCGTACCGCGAAGAGGAAAGAGCAAGGAGGAAAGGACGACTTGTTGTCAAAGTCGCAAGCGAATCAACAGAGCGTCCCTAAGCGAAGTCAGGATGCCGATTGATGACCGGCAAGACGATGAACCCTTGGTGGACGAGGGCGGAAACGTCCGTGTGGGCTGGATGCACGACGGCGGTCGCAGACGGGCAAAGGATCTAGAGGGACAGGTGTCGCCGTCGTCGAGGGAGGAGGTGGACTCGGGCCGCACGACCAACTGAGATTTAGACGCTACCCAGGCACCACACCATACCGACCACACGTGCTTGGCTAGTGGTCGCTGCCGAACAATCTAGATTCACAGCGCCATGGCATAATACCCGTACAAAATACGATTACAAGTGGCTAGGGAAACATTACACGAGAAAATTCATCGCCGGCTCGGACCTTCTCCAAAGTCAACCTGACAAGGCTCTACGTTAATAAGGGGCAGTACCCGAAAGGTTTGCATACACACCTTGGGAAAATCGGCTCGTTCCTCCTGCCAAACAACCGCATGGTCAACTTCCGTTCACACGGCAGAGACAGGGCCAATAAGCCCAGGTTCAACTCACGAGCATCGATTCTCCCCAACACAACAGCTTCAGAAGTGCTACCAGCTTGGATTCCTTGCCTTGGCTGAAACTCTCCAGGATCGCCGCATTCACCTCGCCCGCGGTCTTCATCCGCTGATTTGGAGACAGGAGTGATGAAATTGATTCGGGCGCGGACTTGGATGACTCAAAGGCCAGGAGCGCCATTGTATTCTCCAACTCGGATAGAAACTCGGGATTCTCCTGACCACGGGGCGCAAGCTCTTCTTGGGCGAACTGTAGGGCCTCAGCGATCCTACCTTGTCGGATGTATTCGATAAGCTTCTGTTGCTGAAGCCGAAAGTAAAGGGCTGGATTCGTATCCAAAATCTACGTAATGATAACCGATGAGTAAGAGGAGATCCATCTTGCGGATATGAAATCCAAAAAAATAACGATCATATTGAAGACTGAAGTTTTTGGTGTATGGTTTCATCACCGACCCCGAAGGGTCTGAGCGTGGTGCATGAAAGGGTATAATCATTTCGCCTTTCTAGGCGCAGGCTAACCGGGAGAAGGGACATACCTCTGGGTTCAGATCGTTTACTCGGGTGATTGCATCCTCCACATCGCCACGCTGGAGGGCTTCTCGGATGTTCATTCTCCCTTCGATACTCTCGAAATCAACGGGCGGAGAAAGACCAGCTTCTTGACTAAATTCTTCTGCGGAGGTCTTGTAGCCCTCGATGACGAGGTAATCCATGATTAACCGATTGAGGTCACTGATATGGGATCATAGTCAGCACTCCGAATACGACAACGCGGTGAGGGTCGACCAGGCAAAGCATCAGATAATACATGCAAATTTTTAACTCATCAGGGTGTTCAGAGAGATTCCCAATGATAGTTTCTCATCCATTGGCGACGTTCAAAGGGAGGTATGTACTCACTTTTTCGTGACGTGCACCTCATGTAGGCGACGTTCCCACTCTTCCTTCCGGATTGTGTCCTTCTGCGGCTGTTGTGGGGAACTTCATAAGCTCGGAGGTGGAGATACCATGCTGGTCCTAGACTGACCATGAACCCGCAAAATTTTCGAAAAGTCGGAAGCTATCAACCGGCTAGGAAGAACGCGCATCACGTGGGCATAGTCGCTTTAGGGCAGCACGCCGTCCACTAGGAACAGCGTGTTTTCTGTGTGGGATACGAATACTACGATTAGGCCGAGTACGATAGGACACATTCCCCTCGTGTAAATGACGCAACGTCACTGGAAATGTGATACAACCCCCTCGTGGCTTTGGGGAGCTAGCCGCATGTCGAATCCAACTTTCACCATGCGTGAATGCATGGCGGTGATCAACAATCTCTACCGCCCTCTGCATCGACCAGACTAGTGCACAACGGGGATAAACTCCGCCTAAAGTTTGGGAAATGAATCCGCATGCAATGACATTTCGCGTGAACCTAAAAGGCGCACCGACTACACGCGGACGTTGACTCCAGACCTAATCACGTCCATGAAATCCTCTTTATCCAATGTCACTATGGCTCCGGTGTCAGGACCGACGAATGGGCCTAGAACCCGAACGAAATGCTAACCTTCTTTGCCTCGTCCCAGGAGGTTATCTTTTTGTTTACCTTTTTTCTTGGAGTGCCCCTTCTCGAAGCTTGGAGCGGGCAAAGAGGGCTTTCCAGACCCTCTCGATTTCTTCGATTCCTCTGTGGCAGTTGCAACGGCCGACTGTGATTCAGCAATCGCATTGAAGAGTTTTACCACTGAGCAGTGCTGTCAATGTTGGATACCAACAAACCAGATTTCGGGACCTACCTCCTCGCTGTGCAATCTTCCTCAGCGTCCTCTCACTTTCGCCGCCCCAACCGCCAATTACATCAGATACATGGCCTTTATCCTCCCTATCCTTCCGCTCTATTCGCTGCACCTTCTTCGCTTTGAGCTCCTGTTTTTCCTCGTTCCGCTTCCGAGCAGCAGAGGGTTTGAGCGAGAGTGGGAGAGAAGACGGAGCATTTGTGCTCAGCAGGGCATTAAGAGTAGCACCGAAGCTTGAGGGATCCGTAGCACGCCGTTTGCGTTTCAAGGTTTTTTTCGACTTGCTTGTTTTAGCAGCAGCAATCTCATCTTCTGTATCTGGAGAGCCAACCTCTGAAGACATTTGATTGTCATCTGAGTATTCTTCCTCCAGACCGTCCTCGCCAGCATCAGAAGACTGGTCAACGACCTCGTCGCCGTCGCCGTCGACGTCAGAGTTTTTCTCAAGTTTTTGACGTTTGTCCGGGGGCATTGTCGGGGCGGAAGTTTGGTGATCGACAAAGTTTCAAATAAGCGCGTAACATCAATATCTTCGGCCTCTGCTCGTTGTTGCCGCCGTAGTCCTACAGCTATCTCCCGCCAAAGTGCTCAGCCGCCCTAATATCCGCCGTTTACACCGCCGCCGCTGTGGACCAATCTTCACGCCGTTCTGTGCCCGACGAGTGGGGCTTCTGAATTTGCTATCCGGCTTGATCTGCAACCATTATTAGCAAATAGGGGGTTGATCCCGACGTGGAGACCGCCACCCCCTCGTACCGTGGTATTCCACCACCTCCGTCTGCGATGGCCTCTGCTAGCTTCGAACCCGAGCTAGATTTGACGCCCTTATACCCCACGCCTGCGACCGTCTCCCCATTACTTTCACCAAACTTCGGTCTCGAGCCAGCGCAGAAAGCACAGCTCGTCACGCATTGCCTAACCCGGGCATGTGTCTTTGGGGAGCTTTCGCTTCTGACTTATCTCCTACGAGACCCCCAAGCTCAACCACACGTCGATCTCTGCATCCGAGACGAAGATGACATCGGTCTCATTAGCACCACGATCCTTGGGTTCGGATCGGATTCAGATAGGGACATCGAACGGGAAGAATGCGTGAGGTTGCTGCTATCGGAGGGGGCGGATGTTGAAAATCCAGATAAAGGTGAGCTCTTGGTTTCATTTAGCGCTGTTTAATATCAGCAGCAGTGCCGCTCACGCTCTTGTGGTGACATCGCTCGATCAGCTGGATGGACACCTCTACATTACGCCGCCGTACTTTCCCCTCCGACTCTCGTTTCCCATTTTCTCAAGTCGGGATACTCGCCATTCATACGAACACACCGAAATCTGACCGCTCTGGATCTCGTTACCGGTCACTCCCTCATCCCTGGGCGGGAAACAGTGGCTCTTTTGCTGGAAGAAGCTATGCGAACCGAAGGCTGGACGGGTGGAAGGATGGAGGAGCGGAGGAAGGCATCAGAAGAACGTACCGCGCGTTTGAATAAACGGAACACTGTGAGGGAAGACATCAACCGGACGCTAGGTTTCGATTCTACTTGGTGGGGGGAGGGCGAATCAGACGTCGACTCGGATGACGTTGATGAGGGAGAAAGCGATGACGCACTCTACGTGAGCTCTGAGCTGACTCGAAAATCGTTCCCAGTATGACCGTTGGTTACAGACTCCTCCACAGGACCTGGGGTCGATGCTGGCATTCTCTCCACCGTGGCTGCCAGAGATATTTCAATCTCTGATAACCAACTTCCCAATCGCCGTCCGCAATTCAGAGCCTGCGAACGCACTATATCTGCTCACTAGATTCGCATGCCTGTACTGCGACCAGACTTGGTTGGAAGATCTGATAATCGAGGCAACGGATGCAATAGAAGATACCTTTTTTGTGCGTAATTTTTCCTTGATGCTGTTGGCCTGGTTGTTAATCTTCAGGGTTACCCAAGGATAGGCCAGATGACTTACCGTGCCTGGTCTTCTGGGTACGTTGTCCGAGGTTCCCCATTGTTACTTCCCCCTAACGGTATCCACGTTTCCAGATGTATAATACGACCCTTTGGTTGCACTTCATGAAGTGCGACAAGTCGATAAATCAGGCTTGTGAGGCGCTGGGGTCATTCGAGATGATCGAAGAAATCATCAACTCGGTATTTGGTGTGTCATATGTTTTTTAATGTGACCCTCTTTCACTCACTGCCAGCGGTATACGATAGTATTTATCATCCGTAAGGTTGAGAGAAAGATCGACGAGCTCTTGGACGCAGCGCTCCTAGAACATACCCCACTTCTGTCGGAATTCGATTCTGTGCAGTTTGAATCCGAGTGGTCAATATTTCGGCCGTTTGTGACGAAGAAGAAACCGCCCGCGACACCAGCGAAGCACCCCCCTCCGTCACCCCCGTTTGAATCAAGTTCCCCCTTACCATCGACTACGGCAACACCGTCCAAAAGCTTCCAGCAGTCGATTCGAAACAAGTTCTCGAGAGGGAGGAATGGCTCGACGGCGACTCCGCTACAATCACTGTTCCCCGAATCACTTCCATCCCCGACACCGACGGATATTACATCACACTTGACAGCATTCCATACCCTCTTGACCCTCTCTGGCATCAATCCTGCTCTTATCACCCAGTTTTGGTCTCAGGTGATGTACTGGACGGCGTGTAAGTTTCCATCCACAGTCCCATATCACGCTGGTTTTGGAATTTTTTTTCCCCAGGCGAAACTTTCAATCGCATCTTAACTCGCAAGAAATACTTGTGCAGGTATGGGTGTAATCATTGACTCGGCGGCCGTTTGTGAACTCACCTTGTGCAGATCTCGTGCCGTACAGATCAGCATGAACGTAAGCGTCCTTGAAGAATGGGTCGGGAAGATGGGACTGCCAAGAGGTGTTCAATCACACTTTGCACCAGTCAGGGATCTATTGAATTGGCTGCAGGTGCGGAACCCTCATCGCGGTGTTTTGGCTTACGGTTCCGTCTAATCATCACATCAGTGTCTCTCATCTATCGACGACTTCTCAAATTTGATCGCAACGGTACAGACGATGCGTCACCTAAACCCTCTTCAAGTAAATGCGGCGCCATCGATGATTGCTGAGATACTCACGATAAGATTCAGATGCGCCGTGCCGTCCGAGATTACAAATATGAAGTGAACGAAAGCAGGATGACAGAAGAATGTACGCAATACCTCGCCCAGTTGCAAAAGGACTGGGAGAGACACAGGGTTAAGCTTGGTGTAGAGGCGTTGCGTAAGGAGGTCGGGGGTCCCTTTCCTCCGTCTTGCTCGTTGTTAACATCCCCCGTAGATGGTAGAGAGGGACCGTGAAAGTCTGATGTCCACTGAGGGTAGTGTTCCACCAAGCCTGCCTTCGTCTGAAAGCATACCGGATGCTCTCGCAGCTCAACAGAGCATTGATATGCTCTTCGATCGTCTACAAGGCAAATCTTCCTGGGAGCCTGCTAAGCCGCCTGAGGCTCTCGGGGAGTTTCTTGATTCAAGACACATGTTACCTTTGTTCTTCCCGTCCGATCCGAGGATGCTTGCTGCGTTGCCGAGCAAGTTTCCCAATATCACAGGAGAATCCAAGCCCAACGACAAGAGTTCTGGACCCGTAGAAGCCACCCCAGCAAGCGTTGGAAGCCGTGGGCCCTTAGACTGGACGCAGGGTGGGAAGAAGGTGAGGGACATTGGGGTTGGGATACTCGCTTGGGTCGATGGTGCGGCGTATACATCAAGATGGACGAGACCAGTTGAGACGGAACCTGATGACGAAGTGGAGAGGATGCGTGATAGTCCAGGCCCAGACGAAGATCTTACTCTGAATCCGAACGCCCCAGCTCCGCTCGAGAGTATCACACCGTTGACACGGAGGAAATCTTCCAGGCGCGGTCGCTCGAGCGCGGTCGCAGCGGCAGATGAGGACGAATTTGGGGTGACGGGCCAACCCGCGCGATTTTGAGAAGATTGGGACACACTTTTTATCTTTTTATATCCTGTTTCTTGCTTTGTTTTGCTCGTAGCCAAACAAATGTTTGCATCTGTAGAAGCGTTTTCTCGGTTCCTCAGTTTATCCTAAAGTTTTGAAGCTGGCCATAGCCATATCACTGCGGACGGAAGATGTTGTTGATCGCATGCGCTTGGCAGCAAACAAGGCTGTCCTCTGTTCAAATGGCTGTGGTGCCTGAGAGCGGTTGGGTTCATTTTAAAATCGATGGCCGCATCTCATTCTTTCCCCTCCATCCATCCTCCAGGTCTTACACATGTCCGCCCAAGAATATTATCGAGGCGATTCAAGACCGCTCTCACCACTCTCACCACCTCCTCAGGACGTAATCAGTAATCCCGACCGCCGCAATACGACCGATGAGCGCACAGGCGGTGCCCCAGAACGGGTTACCACTCCCAACTTTGACAACGACAAGCTCGATACTTCCCCCTCATCACCCTCACACGAACGAAACCCTTCCCCGCTCTCTGATACATCTGAGTACGGAAGAACCGGTCGAGGCGGGTACGAGGAGGAAGGGAATAATCCGTACGGAAAGAACTACAATATGGCGAATCTAGATTCGAAGGAAGCTCTCGTGTCCGGGACTCACGGAAGGTCGGGTGGTTACCAGGATCTTGGTACGTGTTCCTTCTTCCTTCCTCCCTGTTCATTTCTGCTCATTCCTGCGCTAATTCTCGGATGATGATAGAATACGCAGAGGCGAACCCAGTCGGTCAAGCGACGGTGCCACTGATGGAACGCGGGAAGCAGGGAAAGGTTGGCCGGTGGATGGGGAACATTAGGCAACCTCTAGAACAACAAATACAGGACAAACGAAATGGCATCGGCCGCCAGAACCGTCCGTGGGTTGGTGAGTGATGAGAGGCTGTATTGGAACTCAGGAAGTCGTTGACGGACTTGAACGCATGGGTAGTGTATGCTTTGACCCTGGCTATGCTGGGCGTCCTTATCTACGAGCTGGTGTACAACGCGAAGGCACAGGGCAACCCTTTCTCGTTCAAGGTACGAGCTTTGTTAAACGTCTGGTCAGAGTGTGATCACTGATCATCTTCTGCAGCCTACCGTAAACCCGATGCTGGGACCTTCATCGAGTGCTCTAATTAACCTCGGTGCTCGATTCCCTCCTTGCATGAAGTTGATACAAGACATACCGTTGGATACCCTTCTTCCATGTACGCCTCTTTCTGAACGGTCATCCTCGCCCTCAGGTGACTGATGTCGAAATTACTACCAGGTGCCAATGACACGGCCAACCCAGCAACAATAACCTGCTCCATAGAGCAGATCTGCGCCTTTGGAGGATTTAAGGGGAAGGACCCTAATCAAGCATTCAGGTACTTGAGCTCAGCACGCCGGATTTGAGTTTGGGTCCCTGATCACTTTTTTTTACCGGTGCCCCACTTAGATTCGTCACTCCGATTTTCTTACATGCTGGCATCATCCATTTCCTTTTCAATATGCTCGCGCAAATATTTGCTGCTGGACAGGTGCATTTCGAAATTTCTTGTCAGTCATCCCCTGTCTTACTATTACGGTTGTAGATCGAGAGGGAAATGGGTTCTGGGGGATTCATCATCACCTACGTGGCCGCTGGTATTTTCGGGTACGTCAATGAGTCTCAGAGTTCAATCGTCGAAGGAGCTGATGAGGACGTAAAGCAATGTTCTTGGTGGAAACTTTGCTCGTCCGGGTGTACCATCTGTTGGTGCCTCTGGCGCGATTTTCGGGATGTTCGCTGTCAGTAGCCCACGCGAGTCAGGACCCTTCGCAAAAATGCTGACTTTTCACTGCTGATAGGTGGAATGGGTTGATCTGTTTGCTCATTGGCGATACATCTACCGACCCGTTAGAAGGGTGAGTATCTCTGTTGCTCGACCCGATAGGATTAACTGACGGTACTTTAGCTTATCTTCCTGGCCATTAACTTGATCATTGGTATTGCCATCGGATTCATCCCATGTGAGTTCGAGCACGACGCGAACCCATACATTGTGTTTGACCTCCGTATCAGATGTCGACAACTTTGCACACTTGGGCGGTTTTCTGATGGGTCTTTTGGTCGGCATGGTCTTTTACCCGATTATCTCCCCAAGCAAACGACACTCCCTCATTTCGTGGGGTTTCCGACTGGCTGCTCTTCCTTTGGCAATCGTGTTGTTTGTTGTCTTGATTAGGAACTTTTACACCTCGGATCCGTACGCTGCGTGCTCGTGGTGCAGATACCTTTCTTGTATACCCACGAGCTCTAATAACCGCTGTCAAGGGTGAGTACACCGATATTTCCTTTCACCTCGATCTCGGTCAATGATACTGACCCTTCATTACAGGACCGGACTCACTAGCTCGAGTTAAGGCGGTTTTGACCATACTTCGGCGCACACGGTACTGGGCTTGGTGATTGGCATCAGGGTTCATATCACTCTTTTATTCTACCTGCTGCATCTACGCATGGACATTGTACATTCCGGACGATCCCCTTCGGCTTTCTCATGTACCAATCATTGACTGCATCTGGGGGGACCGTATCCCCTCTGAGCAAGATAGGATTGCCGAGCATCTGATTTAGCATAGATAACAGATATACTTAAGCTTAAGCATAAGCTGACGTTCCCTTCGACGAACGTCACGCCCTGGTTGCGATCTTGTCCTGAGCCCGATTAACGGTGGACTTAAGGGTGGTGATGACATTCCCAGGATCCTCCGCCCCGAAGACGGCCGTCCCAGCCACAATGACGTTGCTCCCTTGAGTAAGATAACGGATAATGTCAGATATCTTTGAACCCCGAGTTTTCCTGCGAACCGACCGCAACGTACCAGCGTCAGCGCATACATCAATCGTCTTGGGTCCGACACCGCCATCGACTTCGATATCTTTATCTGGGAACCGCGCGCGCAGCTCGGATACCTTTGGGACACATCTGTCTAGGAATTTCTGACCACCCTTGCCTAGCGGGCTCACTTTCAGTCACGACGCATGAGACCAGAGAAGCACCGACAGACCTGGATAGACGGTCATCACGAGAAGCATATCAGCCAAATTCCCGATCTCGTCGGTGATAGCTGTCGAAGGTGTGTCGGGTGAAATTGCCACACCAGCTTTCATGTTCCTCCCGTGGATGGTCTTGATGAGGGAGATGGCGTCCGCTAGTCATCACCGAGGTGTTCAACTTTTGGGACATTCCACGAGAGACCGGCATCCTGTGCGTAGACTTACACGTCGCTTCTATATGGAAACAATAGAGTTTACCACCTGCATGTGCAATGTCGTCCACCCACTGAGAGGAACGGTGGTGTTAATACACTTGGATTGGCGGGGATTCCGAGAAAATACATCACCTGCTCAGGCTTAGATACCATCATATGGCAATCCATGAAAATTCCTGGAACTCCCTTGGCGACGCATTCCAGTACGGGCGCGCCTACGCGGAGAATTTAGGGGACACTTTGACAGGCCGATCGGGAGGATCGTCATGACATACCCATCGTGATATTCGGCACGAAATGGCTGAGAGATTTATGATTTCAGTAAATAAAAAAAGGGTCCTCAGGATGAAGTTCCGATGGTACTCACCCGTCCATCACATCTACAACCATCGAGAGGGTCAAAGGTCACATTTCAGTGAAGGTGGACATCGATGCAACGAACCCATGTGAAGCCAATCTGCGCCATTCTTGATCATCCGCTTACATTCAACGGTGAGTTGACCAAAGTCCGAAGCGAGTACGGAGGGGGCGATGATTGCTCGAGGCATGATTTACTTATCTGGATTACTGGAGAAGAACCGGAACGAGAGTCTTCAAGTTGTCATCACGGTGGGGATAGGCAACCCTCTGCCAATTTTTTTTAGCGCGCGTCATTTTCCCACCCGCCAAAATCGAAGGTTGCCCGCAGCCACGACGAATACAAAAAGTCGAGTCGAATTAAAACGCCGTCGCACCACAAACAAATCTGGAAAAAATATGGTTGGAATGGGAAGCCAAAAGTCTCTGAAGGATTTTGTTTAAGGATCCAATTTATT
>Ga0307514_10001990_pt1 | contig 22197 bp, 11 predicted proteins | sample 16_EM_MG_FD_203088 | JGI IMG/M metagenome (GOLD analysis project Ga0307514, IMG submission 203088) | Populus trichocarpa ectomycorrhiza microbial communities from riparian zone in the Pacific Northwest, United States - 16_EM | ecosystem: Host-associated > Plants > Roots > Unclassified | place...
ACATCATAATTATTAACCCAAACTCAGGGTAGAGTATGAGAGATTCAGTGTGAAATGATTTTTTAGTTGTGCATTTAATCTAAAGGATATAGAATTCAATTCACATTCTAAGCGTAGAAGGAGTTGGATTCAGCTCGTAACTATATCTAATAATAATAATAATTAGAGACGGGCATGCTATATCCCAATGTGGAGTTGGGCATACGCCCCATAACATTTATTTGAGATTTCTCTCTTAGTTATAGAAGCATTCCATCTCCATGAACCCCATCGGACCTCACACCCCACTGAAGACTTGAACATGAGTTATTGTCACGAGTCATCCGATTTGTATACTTGCGTCGTTGCAGAAGCTACTGATCTCGAGAGATCCAAGAGAAGGGACATTGTGCTGTATTGGAACTTGACAGAGATGACACCTTTCTATTTTCGAACAGTGCTTCCCTGATAGGTTATGAATGCCCAGTAGTGTATAGAGCGGGAACAAGAATTAATATAAGCTCAAGCCCATGTTTGGCCCAAAAAGATTAATCCAATCCAGCATTTTCATACCTAGTTTCTCTTTAACTTCAAAACAATCACTTGCCTTTCTTCTTCTCGTCTAGTCCCCAATCTTTCTAAATTCGAATCCCTTCTTCTTGCAATTCCACCTTAATACAATCGAAGAACTTGAGGATTTACTTAAGCCAGCATCGAAGAAATGGATAGTGTCCATCATCAAAGCCAATGACAAGGTTAAGAAACCTAGAGACCGCCAGACTCCAAAAAAATATTTTTGTAAATTCTGTCTTTTTTTCTTGTGGAAAGATGGTAGTTCTCCTAACCTCTCATCGTTATTTTAGAACCCTAACGGGGTAACCAGTAAAACATGAATCTGAATGATTTAAAATCTAGACTAGTTCGGGTTTGCTTCGTAGACATTGCTGACCTAAAACCGAAAAAACCCAAGTGAAACTTTACTTATTTTCAGATTAAACACGACTTGGTATTTTAACTGTATATAAAAATCCTCAATTCACATAACAGTAGCCGCATACATACACGTAAAAGAAAAAAGAAAAAAGCGTAGTGAGGCACAAGAGACAATCTCTAATCCCTATCTTCCCCTTTTCTTTCAAGCCCACACACAAATTATACTATACTTTAAAATACATAGAAAAAACATTGTATATTTACTATGGAAATAGATTTATTGCACTACAGACATCACTGTAAATATAGAATATTTACACTGTAATGCCTATGAGGGGACGTTATCTGTTCTATGTTAGTCAAAAGGTGTTGCTAGGTCGTTGGGTCTTCCTGCCCAACAGAACCCAATAACGTTAGTTCCTGCCACCACCAGGGTTGGATCCTGCTGGACCCATCAACGTCAGGTTCTGTAGCTAGTAGGACCTATCAGACGACATTGAGTACTAACCCTAGCAGGACCCATCGGTGTTGGGTCCTGATAGCAGCAGGATATAGACTCATTACACTGTAAATGATACTGTAAATATAAAATATTTGCATTGTGGACGACACTGTAACGTCTGTCGAGGGGCGTTGTCTGTTTTGTATTTAGTCAAAAAAGTATTGCTGGGTCATTGGATCCTGCCGCCACCAGGACCCAATACTATTGGGTCCTGCTGGACCAATCAGCGTTGGGTACTGTGGCCAGCAGGACCCATCAACAGAACCGATCAACAGGATCCAATACTTTAATTTTTTTTTCTTCTCTTATTTAATTTTTTTCTTACTATAAAGAGAAAATAAATTGATGAGAGTTTTTTTTATATTGTACAAAAGTTGGGTGATGATAATTGTTTTTCATTTGAGTTTGAGTTGAATTTCCTTATTAAACCATATTTATTTTTATGTTTCAAAAATGTTAAAAGAAATTGAGAATTTTTTATTTTTTTCTTTAATTCAAATTAATTTTTTTATATGTTTTTGTATTATTTTGATGTAATGATATAAAAAATTAATTTTAATTTATTTTTTCTTATTGAATTTCTTTTTACACAGTAAAGAGAAAATAAATTAATGAGAGTTTTTTATATTATACAAAAGATAGGTGATGATAATTTTTTTTCATTTGAGGATGAGTTGAATTTTCTTATTAAAGCATGTTTGTTTTTTCATTTCAAAAATACTTTTTAAAAAATTTAAATTTTATTTTATTTTTTTCTTTATTTAAAATTAATATTTTTATTTTTTTCCTCTTGAATTTTTTTTGGGTACTACACCAGCATGACCCATTACTTTAATTTTTTTTCTTTTTTCTTATTTTTTTTTCATGCAGTAAAGAGAAAATAAATTGATGGTAATTTTTTTTATATTTTATAAAAGTTGGGTGATGATAATGTTTTTCATTTAAGGTTGGGTTGAATTTTTTTATTAAAGCATATTTGTTTTTGTGTTTGAAAAATTCTTTTAAAAAAGTTTGAATTTTTTTTATTTTTTTCTTTAATTTAAATTAATATTTTTTGATGTTTTTGTATTATTTTGATGTGATGATATAAAAATCAATTTTAATTTCTTTTCTCTTATTTAATTTGTTTTCATACGGTAAAAAGAAAATAAATTGATAGGAGTTTTTTTATATGATACAAAAGTTGGGTGATGATAATTTTTTATCATTTGAGTTTGTGTTGAATTTTCTTATTAAAGCATGTTTGTTTTTGCGTTTCAAAAATTCTTTTAAAACAATTTAATTTTTTTTATTTTTTTCTTTACTTTTAATAAATATTTTTATTTTTTTCCCTCTTGAATTTTTTTTCCTTTTCTCTTATTTAATTGTTTTTTATATTGTAAAGAGAAAATAAATTGATGTAATTTTTTTATATTGTACAAAAGTTGGGTAATAGAAATATTTTTTCATTTGAGCTTACGTGCATTGGGTTCTGCTGCCCAACTAGACCCAGCAATTTTAGATTTGACTTCCACACCCAATGCACTTAAAAGATTTTCTATAATTTTCATATTTTTTTTAAAAAAATATTAAGACGAACACATATTAGATCAACATCCCCTGCATGACTCGAGTTATGTACTCTATTGTATTTATTGGGTTACAACCAAGGAATTGTTGGAGTGATGAAAAGACAATTTTTTTTTTGTAAACTTGATGATTCTTCTCCCCTAAGAACATATAATTTGAGATGGGGGAAGAGAGAGAAGATTAGAAATCCTAGGTAAATTCATGAATTTCTTTAATCCAATTTACTATGTTCACAAGTTGAAGAGTTCTTGACATGCAATGCTCTGCCGAGTGTTTTGTGCTTGTCTAACATTTGAAGTTTCAGCTGACATATTTGTTGCCATGCATTTTAGGGGATTCGGCAATTTGGGACTGATTTATCGATGATAACAACTTTTTCCTGGAAAAACATGTCATCAAGTCAAGTTAAAATATAAAAAGGATACCAGTTATTTTTTCGGAACTCTAAGCAGTCGTCTGAAAGGCGAATAAATCACATAACTTTGTTTTTTTTTTTTTTTGAAGTTTAGTACCAAGTCAGCTTAATTCAGGTTATAGTATAGTTAGTGTCTTTTACACGTTGATGTCTGCACTAGCTGAGCATCGAGTGAACTGGGATTCCCAAAGTCCTCCTTTACCTGTTCTTTTTTTTTTGTGTGGCTTCATCTCAAAGATGGTGCTTGGGCCTGGTATTGTATTTTTCATCTGCATCTCAAATCAAAGCTTCCATGTTTGCTGATATATAGCTTCATTTGAAATCCCTTACAAGTGGAGTACATTTCGCTTAGCTAAAACTTTTTCCTATAAGCAACCTAGATGGTTTAGCATCACCACATGTCACAGAAGTTGGTCGTGAAATGGTATAGAATAGACAAAAAGGATCCAAGAACAACTAGCTAGGAACCCTTAATCGGGTTTAATTGTAGCTTCTTCAAAGATGGGCTGAATATTACTTTCGGGTGATGGACAAAGTGCGGACCCAAATGTAAAATAGGGGAGTTGCAAAATTGCATCCATATATATATATATATGGATTTCATCATCATGGTGCAGTTTTATGTTTCAGAAAACTTCCACGAACCTGTGAACACCAAAGTTAGACTAGACATTGGAAAAGATGCTGCCAGCTTGATTGATTAAGCTATTCCTCCAAGGATTTCTTCTCTCCTTTACTCACTCTTGAAAATTTAATTCCAACTTTTCCCTTTCTTGATGTTTCTGATTGAACTGTTTCTTTAAGTTTCTCCAGTGCTGCGCATAAAAAGCAACAAAAAGCTCAGTGTTACTTGTACCAACATCTAAAGACATTCTATTTAGAAGTCAGAATTTTCATGGTTTCCTCGTCCAGCGAGGATACAACCAGTATTTTAAACATGATGTCATCACATATCATCTTTACAGCCTCTTCCTTTCCAAAGGTAATGGTGAACAGCAATTGACAAAGAAACAAAGAAGACCGTGCCCAAATCATTCATGACTGTCCAATATCTTTGCTACCAGGAAAAAGACAAATGATATAGAAAAGTGGTTTAACATTATTATCTCAAAATTAATTGAATAATCTGTAGTCTAAATTCAAGACAAATTGCAACAATAAGTGAATCCTGAAGAAAAACAACAGTAATTTTTACTTTCACTCATGAGCAAATGCAGAGCACGTATCTGCCTAAGCAATTACGAGTTTCTCCATAGGAAAGAAAAGCCAAGAAATTACCAGATAAATAGAAGGGGTGAAGTGACTTAACAGAGCTGGAAGGGACGGAGTAAATTGGACAAGAATCATTATCAGCTTTCTGTAACAGTTTCTTGAAACGTTTTACCTGAAACAAATTAAATAGTAGATCATTTAACTATTTCAATCTGCTAAAAATGTGTTAAGAATGATTCCAGTTGAGCCTCCAGGTTGCTGCAATTGAGCACTTGTGGGGCAACAATAACAAATACAGCAGACAGACAACCAATTTGTTTTGAGCAGACATGCAAAAAAATTGCACTGGCATGAATTAGATGGTCAGTACTGAATCAAATGAATACCTTCAGCTTTCATCTGATGTGATGATGGCCATGGTTCATCCAGAATTTAGTTCCCCCCTTGATATAAGTAATTTTTATTATATTCCATATATTGTGAATCCAGCTTGTTAGATCATGCTAATGTTAGATACTTCCAAGTTCTCAGTTTCAAACCAGCTTCCAGCAAAAAGCACAACTTTTCCTTTAGAATAAATGTTTTGACATCAATACCCAAAAATAAAAATCCCATCCCACAAATGGTTTGAACAAGCATATAAAAATAGGTCAAAATCAAGCTGACGATATACTGATCTAAGAGTCTGCTCTCTTATATGAGCTCAGGCAGTTGTTAATGGTGACCAACACTTCACAACAGCAACCTAAAACATCAAACCTTTATGTTCAACCATGGATGATAACAATGTTCCCTCTACATGTGTGTGCCTACAACATGGAGCCTGAATGTTTAACCATGTATGTGAGTGTGTGTCAGCAACGAATTTGGACCGAAGTAATCTCATTGATGCATTACCACAAAATATGTCTTGAGAAGAAATTAAAAAGAATATATACCTCATGTGTACGCAACAAAGTGATGCAACGCCCAGTCTGGCCAGCTCTTGCTGTTCGACCAGCTCGATGAACATATGTCTTTACATACGCAGGCATATCATAATTAATGATATTTCTCACTCCTTCAATATCCATTCCACGAGTCATCGCATCGGAGGAAACAAGTACTTGTATCTCCCCTTCTCGGAAGGCCTTCAAGGTCTTGCTGCAACATTTAATTTAATTTTGTTACATTCATTTTTTATTAAATAAGTCAGATATAATCCATAAACCTTCTATTACAGTAAATTACAGCCTTTGGCAAGGAACCGTAGAAAGCATTTTGCAATTTTCAAAATCCCCATGATTCTTTGACATCATCTTAACAAATACAACAATTACAATGACACCGCAATCCTAAACTAATTGGGTTATAGATTCTTTTGTGCCATTCTGCTTAATCATAGTCCAAAACTGCCTCAATATCATGCGATATAAAATTTTGACACCACTTCATTCACATTAGTTTACGCCCCCCTTCCTTTTTCCCCAATACTACTTGCTAATTTATTACTTCTCCAAACTGGGGCCTCTAGCATCCTATGTAGAGCTAAAACATCTTAGGTGGTCTTCTCTCAAGGATGGAAGTTGCACCTACTGCTTCCATAATCTTCACAAATGTAGTATTTAAATGATTTTCACCTAAAGTTTATTCAAAAATATTCCCTGAGAACAAAGACTTCAAGCAACATGAAGTAAATGTTCTATTTTAAAAATTGAAGGTACAGTGGACTACAAGTAAGTCACAGGGATTATATGTTTATGTTACAAATACGACAAGATTTCCATTCTAAGCTAGAAGCATCTTAGGAAAACTACATTTTATCTCCCTTTCCCCGTACTCCAAATGTCAATTGTTGATGCTTAATTTGCTCTCACTAATTTCATTTGGAGATGGTCTCACGTTATGATCATGAATTAATTATGGGATAATTACAGTCTTCTATAGTTTGATCATTTTTTCTATGTCTCCGTGTTTTGAAAAATTATACTTTACATCCCCAGTCAAACTAAAATTTCTAGTGTGAAATGACGCTACTACCCTCGTATATTATAATATATTGCAAACTAAAAGAAACGACAGAACACTCACTCTCACTCTTGTGTGCATCGTTTCTTTCTTTCTCTCCACAACATTCTCATGAAAAAACCCAATTTTCTTTGTCCATATCAGAGAAAAGAACCTACAAAAGAACCATAGAAAAATGACGGTTTTTAGGTTGATTTGAAGCTATGAATTCTGGGTTGTTTTTAGGACTGGTTTTGGGCTGATCTTAGCTTAGATTTTAGGTGTTTTAGTGGGAGAAAAGGGAGGCGTAATCAACTGTCTTTATATGAAGGAAGAGTTAATGAGTTGAGGTGATCCTAGAATAATTCGAAAGCGGTAAGTTGATTTAATTTTTGCAAAAGAGTTTTATGTTCTCTATCTTTAAACTCTAGGCAAGATCTCGCATACTATGAATGACAAATAGTATGAACCAAACCAGAACATGGTTGTCGGATCTAATGAAAAGCCCCTTGTGGGCGAGATGAACACATGAAGAATTAGAAGGTAATGTGTTGAAAAAGGGTCGGTTCAATTCTGCATATGTTCCCCATTTTCTCGCGCAGGTGCAACAAACCTGGGGTTATATGGCATCATGGCAGGATTTTTACACAAGATACACAAACTTTCAGTTTTTACTAGAAGGTTGAAAGAAAGATTAAGTGTTTTCATGAAGGTTGAACAGCAGAAATGTTGTTATTCGGAGCAGTTAAAACAAGGTGCCCCTTTGGGCATGATAAATAGCAGAAATAGCTGAACAATTGAAGACAGGTTGTTGTCATGCGATTGTTATGGAGTCTAGTTGTGCCAGGATTCCAGCAAGTATGGTGGAGATTGGTGGTGGCTAGGGTTTTATGCTTGGGAAAAAGAGGGAGAGTGGAGAGTGGCAATATTGTTATTTTAACATAGCATGTGTTTTTTAATCATTAATTGAAATAAAATGGAACTTTGTAAATAATTCCAACTTTTTTGTTGATTTTTTTTAGTGGATATAAAGTGTTATACAGCTTATAAATGTAAAATGTAATTTTTCAAAATACGAAGGCAAAGAAAAAAAACAATCAAACTATAGGAGGTTCAATGTAATTATCCCATTAATTATATATCATTATAGTGATAACTACTGACTTGATTAATCATGCTTTTTTTGGTTTTCTTATATGGATTTGGATCATGTTTAATGGGAGCCTTGATGATGATCATGGCTCATATGGAACAATATCTTACGACGCATCATCCTCAAATTTTGAGACTGTCCTCACCTCTTCCCCCAAGTATTTCCTCGGTCTCCAAAACACCATTTTAAGCCCTCATTCAAAGTCAAACCCGAATACAACTCCCCATCATTCAAGAGTCACCATAGATTCATTCTTGGCCACTAAATTTAGTCCCCAAGGCATTATTTGGTACACAACACTCTCACCAAACACAACCAACAAATCCATACATAACCCCTCTACATCATCAAGCAAATCTCATCTATGCAAGGATCTATTCATTTTTGCTAGAGTTGGGACAGTTTTCTTGGATCTTAATAGTTATGAAAAGATGAATATTATAGCAACCCATCAATGTTGTCATTACAAATCCCATTTCCATCTCGTTAGATATGAATTAGTTCAAACTTACCTTTTTCCTATCTCTATTATAGTTCCATTCTTGTGATTTTTTAAAGATATTTTCATGTAATATTAAAATCTTTCATTTAGCTATATTGAATAGATGGTCTTCTCATGATCATGGTAACTCCTACTTGGTGGAAGAGATGATCATAAGAATGGTTGAAGGCATGGTCCAACTAATTTGCTGTTTATTTTAGGTCGTCCAATGTCATATATGTAAAAGCCTTTTCACCAGTCCCACGTATTCACAACAGAGACCACAATTCAACATATGTGTTCCACCTCTATCTAGTACCCAGTCAATAATGTAAATTCACCATAATATTACCTTCTTACTGATTGACGTTGAAGACCCGAATACTCCTTGATCTTGACTTTCAAATCACCAAAAAAGTTCAGTAAGGTGCAAAGTCGATGAGTTGACTCCACAGATGATGTGAAAACAATACATTTCTCCCCTCCTAAATGTTGTAGAACCGCAACCAAGTAAAGTGGTTTCAGCTTGGACACGCAGATCTATTCAAAACATGTAGAAAGCTCATTTTAGTAGAGAAAACACGCTTAATGGAGAGCTAAGCTCCCTTTGTCATTGTCATGCTTCAAGAAAATGTAACTATATGATTGGAGATCAAGTTACTATAATTAGTTTAATGAGCAGAATCCAAATTCAAAACATTTTGACTTTTGAGTCAATAGCAATATAAATGTAAATTTAAACCCTATATGGAGAACTTCAAAAAGAAAACATTGGCCTCCAATATATCATATAAAAATATCATACTAGATCAGTCCCAAAATGAACATCATGTTCAAAAATCAATAAAATTTTAATTTTTTTCTTTAAATTCAAAATTTACTTCACCTAATTTATTTTTCTACAAATTGAACATAATCTTTCATTTTTCTCCAATTTGAAAATAAATTGTCATTTTTTCACACTTAATACTCATTTTAGGACAGAGAGCATGAAGGTAAGGAACTGAAGTTATGTTTCACCATATCTAAACTGCATAGATTGACACAAAATCTCTAAATTTTCAAAGTTCTTCCCATTGCAATTCTAAGAACATTCTGGAAAATCAATACTCAGAACTTCTACCCTTTACCCTGCCAAAAATGGACTCCCTACATCATGGAGAAATAACGTCTAAATTAACTAGTATAATAGGAAAAGTGCAAATCTGCACCAAGATAACATTATTGTATTAAGCAAGTTGTACAAAGTAAAATCATATCAAAATCTGTTTAATGTATCTTTTCATATTCCCAATTGAAACTTTGATCAAACTGAGGTTGAATCAACAGCTATAAAAAGTTCAAAATTAAGCCATAAACCACAGTTACCAAGCACAGGCTGACAATACAATAGTGATAGCGTACCAGTTTGTAGGATTCTAATTTTTCAGGGAGTTGATAACGTCTTTGACCAGTTGTCAAGAATAAAGGATGATGCAGATTAAGTTGAGCAAGCTTGCTTGGATCTTGGGTTAATGTGGCAGATAAAACCATCTTCGCAAGCCTAGGGTAAGATTTACCCTTGAACCCCCTTTCGACACCACTGCAAAATATTTCAAATAACAAGCACAACCAAGACTGAATGTATCAAAGGATATAATTTACTTATCTTTTCATACAATAGTAACATGGATAATCTTAAAGATGTTGTATATCATCTCATAGGATGCAGGAGGTGCTCCATTAACCCCAACAATCACATTGAGCATCAATTCAAGCATCACAATAATTCTCCTACTAGCAGCATGTGTGACTTCACGAGAGACTCTTAGCCAGAAATATATGCAGTGACATAATACTGATGTATGGGCTAATGCATGAAAATAACTTGTTGCTGAGACAAGAAGAAGCTCATGGTAGATATTGTGGAGGGAGATAAACAAATATAGAACTCACCATCTCCTTATGGTTTTTAAGGAACCAGATGCATAAGGAAGAAAATTATTAACACCAGGCACGAGGCTTTCATCATAAGGGCGGGTCAATTTGAGCACAGTCGGAAGCCAAGATTGGTATGATTCCCTGAGCAAGCGGTCTGTTTCATCAACAACCTAAAATAATAGTTTGCTTTATTACAATAACATTAGCACATAAAAAATGACAGAAATGAAAATATGTTAAGGCAACACCTTGTGGCCCATGCATTCATACAACCAAAATCTAAAACTTTTATTTGTTTCTTCCAAACATGATGTCCTAGAACCAATCATGTTGAAGAAACACGAAGAGGAAAACAAAAGGGTAGACTAAAGTATCAATCACGACGGCTGTTGGCCATTGATGGGATGCAGTGATATAAAAGAAAAAACATTAAAATTTTAAGCCTATGATATGTTGGAATTACTAAAACTAATTTGGAGTTCTTCATCAAGATTTTTATTCTTATATACGATCGCATTTAATTAATTAAACAGCAACAGAAAAATATATTAGCATGGAAAACCAGTAGCTAGCAGCTAGCCTGCATATTAGAATGGATTGTCAAGATGAAATTAAAGAAAATTCCTCTGAGAATCAATTTATAATAAAATTTAACCAAAGTAATAGCATTTCAAAAGAAAAGGTAACACTCATCTATTTGTTAAAGAAGGCAACAAGAATTCAGTCCCATATAAACTTTCACAGAGAACAAAGGAACTTGGTGTTAATAAACATGAAATAAATTAGAGTTTCAGAACTAAAATGTGGCAAATGTAAGTTGGAGATAGCACAATTCAATGCTTACAAGATAACAGAGGTGCTCGAGTGTAAATCCCTTAGTGGTAGTGATATGGTCCATGAGCCTTCCTGGGGTTGCCACCAATATATCCACTGAACTCTGTAATTCTTGCAAAACATCTTGGGGGTCATAACAAATCCCAGCCTCATGCTCGGGTTTCTTAATAAGTTCTGAAATTTCATCTGCAATTGAAGATTGGCCCACAGCCAAACCAACAGATAAGCCCACAGCAGGTGCTATGGCAGCAAAAACTTGTTTAACCTGCAAGGCTAAATCACGAGTGGGCAAAACAACCAATGCACGGAGACATTTGACAGCGCGAGTCGAAAGCATTTGCACAATTGGCAAAGCATAGGCTAAAGTTTTGCCACTTCCTGTTGGTGAATTAATGCAAAGGTCTCTCTCAAAGGCACCTGGCCCTATAGTCTCTTGCCAAACCGCAATTTGAACTGGAAAAAGTGTCTTGAAACCCATATTCTGCAAAGCCATCTTCAACCTAAAATGATGAACAAAGATTTTGATTTAAACAAAATAATCTCGAAAAAACAATATTTGAATATATTAATACATATATATAGAGAGAGAGAAAGACACCTGGGGTCAAGGAAAGGGAGGATATCAAGCGGGTACTCTTCAAATTTGCTTACATCAACCGGGCTTCTCATCCATGGCAACACTGGCACATTCTTATTCTGTTTTGCTATTGTTGATTCCTCCATTCTCTCTCTGTTTCTTTCTTTCCCTGTTTCCACAATATAATTAAGCCTTAGTCAAGTCAAGCAAAACAGCTGAGAGAGAGAGAGTTGCTGGGTACTGTGGGGATGGCAATAGATCGGGTCGGGAGCGGATATTGTTCCACTTGACACCGCCCCAAAACATCAAAATCCACCACCGTCCTTCAACCGGGTCGGATTAGGTCCGATGGACTTTTTCCACTGGGCTGGTACCCAAACCCAATCTGGTTTTTTTAATAGATTTTTAAAAGACAAAATCTAAGCTTAATAGTTAGTTTTTTATGCTTGATGAGCAAATTTCTGTGTATTCTAGGTTTTTAAATTTCAAACATGTTTGGTTCTGAATTCCAGAAGCTTGGCATAAGAAAAGTTACACTACAATTGGCATTTAAGCTCTTTTGGTAAAGCATAGCAATAGGCATTTTTTTAATGTACAGGTTAAGGAGTTTTTTTTTTTTTTTAAAAGCAGACTTTTCAAAGCAGAGACCTGTTTTTCTTAGTCATAGATGATAGGATAACAATTTGTCATGGAGTCCAATTTTTAGAACAATTGTTCATCTCTGTGCAGGTATGCTTTTATCTCTCTTAGTAATACAGCACAAAATAACAACACATCAAATATAAAACTGCCTGAGAGTGCTTCATCACATGAAATATCTATTAACATCTTCTAATCGCAACTAATGACCCACCAAGAAACCTAAAAAAATAAAACTTTGACCTAATGAATCATAACACAATCACAGTCTTAGTCAAATCAAGTAAAACAATTGGGAGAGAGATGTTGAGTACCGTGGGGATGACAATAGATCTGGTTGGGAGTGGATATTGTTCCACTTGCCACTGCCCCAAAAAATCAGAATCTACCACCATCCTCCAACCTAGTCGGATTAGTTCAGGTGAAGGACTTTTTCCATCGAGCAGGTACCCATACCCAATCCAGTTTTTTTAATAGATTTTTAAAAGACAAAATCTAATCTTAATAGTTAGCTTTTTATGCTTGATGACTGCAAAAATAATTTTTAGAATAAACAGTGAACTATTTTGTACATCCATTATACATAGTTCAAACTTTGTTTGTTTTAGGCTTGATGATTGTTAGGTAATGAAATTCTATGGATATAATTGTATTGTAAGAGATTTTTAATTTAAACTATATATGAATTTTAATTTGAACTATGTATTTTAAGGTGTTTAAACTTTGTATTGTTTATTTAACTTTTGTCTTAATTGTATTATATTGTTATTTACTACATGGCTGAAATTGTCTATATAATTAGTTAAAAAATTTACGTGTCAAAAAAAATGTTTTTCAGAACCTTGATGTAATGTAAATATGTAATGTGTGTCAAAAGGTTAAACACCTCACGCCCTCCCCAGCTTGCTTGGAAAAACAACTCACCAGTTGATGCTAGAGAGAGCAGAGCCGCCCATCTCTCTCTAAAACATCTCCACTTTTCTCCCTCCACCACTCTCCAGTAGCCTATACACCAACTTCAGGTACTACCTCTTTGTACCCTTGAATATGTTTTACTTTTGGTGTTTTTTTACTGGGTTTCAGCTGTTTTTCTGCTTTATTTTTTGTTGTAATCACCCACTGTTTGTTATTTTGGTACTGTTTTGCTTTCATCTTTCCATTTGTATGTGAAGATTTGAGAACATGGGTTTTGTTATATTTCGTTTATTGTTTCTCGGAAAATCAATGTGCTTTATTGATTTTTTTTGTGCTCGTCAATGAAATAATCAATTTTTGTGGAGTAAAGTTCTGTTCTTTTTGTGAGAAAAGCAACTTTGAATGTCTCAAAGAATGCATTTTGATGATTAATTGTATGAGTGTGGATTTTCTGTCTATCTATGATATGAAAGTTAGTGGTTTCATTGCTCTTACTATTGTTTTTGACTTTTTCTTTGTATGTATTTGAAATGATTTTCTGTCTGTTTTTTGACTTTTTCTTTTTTCTGATATAACACAATGGGAAATAGCAGTTCTAAAGCATAGACATTTCCAATCCCATTAAAATCCCATACTTCTTTCATGGATAAATTCTTAGCACATGATATGATAAGGAAAATTGCAGGCTCCTAACTACTGTTGCTCCTTTTTTTCTATGCTTAACACAGAGGCAACTCTTTGTTTCAAGAAAAACGGAAAACCAAAACCATTGGATTCTACACACATAAGGTGCAGACCTCTCCAGATTTTTTTTTAAAAAAAAGGGTTGCGCATGCAGGTCAAAGAAATGACATGATGAGTAAAACATAAAACCTTTTTTTTTTAATAAATTCCAGCACAGAACAGCGGTGACAGGAGCATCATTAACCCATTGCAATATAAGGCTTTCGAAATGGATAATCTTTCTAACGTTCATCTAGCAAGTGTAGATTTTATGAAAAAAGGATCGAACTCGTACCAGGATGATGTAGGCTAAAGTCCCGGGAAGAACAATTCAAAGACAGCAATAACCCTCCTAATCCTTACAGCAACTGAACCTGGAAAAGCACCACAGAACCGAGGTTATTCAACCATGCAAAACCAGTTCAAGACAAAAGATATGGAAAAACAAATCAAATGCCAATCAAAAGGCAAGCTAAAACTGCACGCATAGCAAGCAGCAACATTGAGCTATAAAAAAAAAGGAGCAGAGCAGCATCCACGTAACTGCAAAAACTGAAAAGCTCATTGATGAAATTAACATCGGAGAAGGACCACATCCAGACCTAAAACCAAGTTCCAGAACATAAAAGCATTGCAGTAAAGCAATAAGATGAGTCAGGCATGGGCTGTCCAAGTTTTTAATGGTTTGAAAGGGCCACAACAAAAGAAGCTTCATTGAAGAAACAGTGGCCAAGAAAATTAAGGAAAGAAGGTAAGCACTGAGAGTCTACCCTAGCTTCATCTTCTTTCTTTCCTTCCTTCTTAATGTTAAAGTCTACCTCAGCCTCTGGTGATACAGACACGTTTGATTTTATACATTTCTAGCACTTAAAAAATCACAGAAAACTTCTCTAGAGCATATATATAATTGGTGGATATACTTTCTCCCCCTTCTAAATTCTTAGTTACCTTCTTACTATTTTGTCAACCGAAAAGATTCTTAATTTTGTCTGAATAGCATGCTCAAAATTCAATTCTAATTTCCCACGTGGGAAAATGTGATATCAGCACACTAAATTGAAAACTAACTTCTGCGCTTATTGATTTTTTTTTCCTAACAGGCTAAAATTCACTAACGATGGTGCTGGCTGCTAAGTCCATCTAAAAAAAGAAGCTGCATAACCCAACACATACGTGCAGCAACAAAGAGACAGAACAGACACCCAGACCAGAAGCAAGAGAAACAACTGAAAACCAATCTAAAAACAAAGATGGCAGAGAGTTTCAAGAAAATACACCAGCCACAGCAATAGAACAGGTACTAAGGCACATGCCACCAACCAGAAAACCAAAGCAGAGAGAAGAAGCAATGAGAAAAATGCAAAGAATAAAATAGATTTATAAGAAGCCTAGAAATAAAAGTGGAGAAGCAAACCAGGAAAGCATAAAGAACTGCACCGACAGTGGGGATAAAGCCTCGGAAACCCTATAAAAACAAATTAGCAGCTTATAAATCACACACAATTGATCAAACAACAGCTCAAACCAGTAAAAGAGAAACGCAAAGACAGGAAAAAGGAGAACAAAAGGAAAAAACGAAGTCACCAATCACAATGTGTGAGTGTAGCCCAAAGAAATCTAGCGGGACAGGTTCGGATCCGGTGAGCGGAGAAAGGCTGCCGAAATAGGTCACGCTTCGCCGGTCATGGATACTGTGGAACAGACAGGGAGGGAAATAGAAAGGGGATACGGAAAATCTAATAGGGTGTGTTTGGGAAATAGCCCAAAGAAATCCAAGGGTGTGTCCAAAAAAATTTAAATTTTTTTTTAAAATAAAATTTTATTTTATGATTTTAGATTATGTATGTTGTAAAAAATTATTTTGATATATTTTTGAACTGATATCGCCATTATAATATCAAAAAGGCTTTTAGAGTGTATTTGAGAACATGGTGCAAACTGTATTTTCAAAAATTTTGAATTTTTTTATTTAAAATAAAAAAAATTATGTTTTTATATTATTTTAATATGTTAATACTAAAAATAAATAAAAATTATTTTAATATATTTTTAAATAAAAAACACTTTAAATATCATCATACCACAATCTCAAATATATCAGGTGTCTTTCTTTCGACTGATCTGTCATTTAATTTATTTATTTTTCATAAATTGTTTTGGTCCAGTAGAACCTAGCCACATGTAGTCAATCAACTATTTTGAGAATATTATATTTCACATTGACGTTTTTGTTTTTATTTATTGCGTGCATTATGGTAAGAGTATTCATAAAAAATATTAAAAAATAAAAAAAATATTTTATAAAATTTACAAATAATATATTGAAAATTAAATTCATGACATGTCAAATCTAACTATCTTGGATATAACAACTACAACAAATATAAATATACAAATGTTGTGGGTTTGATAATTATATTAGATCAAGAAACTTGGATCTAGTTATAATAATAATAATAATAATTTTATCTTTAAAATTAAATTTATGATTTTTTTCAATAGTAATAATATTTTAAAAAAAAATTATTAATAATATTATTAAATATGTCTTACCTAAGTTTTTATAGTTTCTAATTTTACCCTTCAAACTAAATTTATGATTTCTCTTTAATAATAATAATATTTTTTATAATAAAAAAATTAATAATAATAAAAATAATACATTTAATCATAATAATAATAATAAAACTCATGTTTTTTTAGAATGATTTTTTTTTTTAAGATCCAAGTAACTAAGATTTAACGTGCCCATCATACCCCAAGCTACTTGGTGGGTAAAGCATCTCCTGCCAAATCTAAGTAAAGATGGCTATTTACCTTTTTACAGCTTAGTTAATTTTCCTCGTGACATGTTAGGGTTAGGCAATGTAAATTACCATGTTCAAATTGAATTAGAATGATAAGATTTGATTAGATTATGTTTATCTTGGAATTGCAGAAGCATATGACCTCAAAATCCTGTAGCTAGTTTGAAAGACTTGTAACCCTAGATCTCTTCTATATCACGTCCTAAATTTTGTTAATCTAGAGTCAAAGTCTACCTTTACCATAATCAAAGTGTTAATTAAGAAAAGTAAAGGGTGGTCAAGAATAAACAGTGAACTGTTTTGTACCTCCATTTTACACCGTTTAGCAATTTAGCATTTCAGCAAGATTATAGGCAATTCAAAGAGGAAAAAAAAGCAAACATGGCAGTCCATTTGGGAACCCGGTTGAAACCGTGTTTCCTTAATTTTTTTAAAAAAAATTGTTAAAAATTATTTTTTATGTTTTCAGAACGTTTTGATGTGTTAATCTCAAAAATAATTTTTAAAAGATAAAAAAAAAATCATTTTAATACATTTCTAAGCGAAAAGTACTTTGAACCGCAACCGCTACTATAATCCCAAAAAGACCATGAGGGCAGCCAAAGATAAAAAGAAAACAAACATTGTGAAGAAACCAATCAAGTAGAGAGCAAACCACAGCCGTAGAACTCTCTCACATAAACAAACTAAGAACCCCAGAAAAGCCTGCACAGTCCATCAAATACAAAAAAAGATGAGAATGATTGGATGCACAAAGTAAAAGGAAAGGTGACCCATAAAGCACAAATAACATAATCAAAGCCCACACCAGCAATGAAGTTAATAAAAATAAAATCTTAAAGGGGTATAGCTCAACTGGTCAGGCTCTGGATTTGTTCTCCAGAAGTCACTAGTTCAAGTGCCACAAATCTCAGGATTTGGGCAGCATTTTCAGTTTGGTCCAGTTTTGGACCAAAATAAACAATCAAACCGAATTTATTTTTTTAGTTTTTGAACCGAACCAAAAATCGATTCAAATCGATTAATTTCAGTTCGATTCGTTTTTTCCCTTCCAAACTGGTTCAAAGCGAAATTATTTCAGTTAAGTTTTTTCTAAGCTTTTTATTGACCACATTTTTTAGCACTTTTATTTTTCAAACTGAACTAAAACATTTTCGGCACAAACACAACGCAAGGGAGGAACAAAACAAAAGAGTGTTTTTAGAATTAAACTGATTGAATCCCCCATCTAACCCCTCAAAAGGGTAGATCCTGATAAATCATAGCCTCTACTCTTTCTTGGTGTAGGTTCGGACAGCAAGAGCCAAGCCAAAGATCAGGAGTGGCACGAGTAGCTGCAAGATCTTAATTAGAAACCCAGGCTTTTCGTCTTTAGGGTTTGTTCCTCCCAAACCTGGTGCTACGTAGAGGCGTTTCGTTGGAACTGTTGTTACATCTACCTCACCAATGACATACTTTTTCAATATCTCTCTAGCATCATTGTTGTGACCCACATCTTCAAAATCGTTTGTTGCATCTTTCCCTGTAAAATAAATGAGAAAGTTCATGCAAGTAACTCGGATCAGAAGTGGAATACTCAGAGAGATTGGACAAGAATCAGCAAAATTCAAGAAACCCAAAAGAATCCATTACTCGTCCTTTAGAGAAGAGGGAGAGACCCAAATTAACACAGGACTGAGAATGCATGGAGGAGAAGAAGACAGATTTGAGAGATGAGAGATAGAGAGCAGGGAGAGGGGGCGGCTAAAAATGCATTTAGGTTTAGGGTTAGACAAAACATACTATTTATACTTGTTTTTTTTTAAGTGTTGGCCTGATTGAACCGGTTCGGTTTGGTTCGGTTTAATCGGTTTCAGACTTTAGAAACTGAAATCGAACCGAACTAAACCTTTTTTGTGATTTTCTAATCGGTTAATTCGGTTTTTTTTTCAATTTGTTTTTTTTTGTTATTTTTTTGTCTAGTTTTCTCGATTTAATCAGTTATTCAGTTTTTTTGCTCACCCCTACGTAGGGCCACTGAAGGCTTATATAGTCGATAACTTTAAGGTCTCGAGGGATTGGTTGAGGTATGTGTAAGTTGACTCGAATACTCAAGGTTAAAAAAAAAAATAAGAAAAATAAAGAACAAAAAGAAGAACAAAAACATGAGACAAAGAAAAAGGTTCACACAAGATAAAAATCCATGAGAAAAAAAGTTTATATACCCAAAATTTAATATGCGCAATAAAGTCTTGGGCCACGAATATTACTATTAAAAAAAAAAACAAGAGGCCGAATGACCGAGAAAAAAACAAAGGTTGTCAAGTAATGATGATTAGTTTTACTTTGGTTTGATTTATACCTAAAATTATTAACCAAATTATTTTTAAAAAATAATTAAAATTAAGATCAGTTTCAACTGATAAATTTTGATTTAGTTTGATTAATTTATGTTAAGAATTAGAAAAACCTATGTTATTTTATGAGCTTTTTATAGGCTTTTGAAAGACTTGTAATTGATGTAAAAAACCTATTTTAATTATCCAAATTTCCTTGCTGAAAACAAGTATATTAAATATTTTGCCCCTGATTATGGTATTTAACTACACTAAAACTCCATGTGTTTTATGGTTTGCTATTAAAGTCTGGCCTAATTTAAATTGCAGTGTCAATTCTACATTCTTGCAGCCTTCCTAACATTTCTTCTATTTTGTTTGAGTCAGCAGGAGAATTTATATAACACACATAGCAAGTTCATAAAATCCAAGTTATGGGAAATGAGCAGATTTTATTGCTGTGATTAGAGATGTTGAGAGAAATGGCTGGAATTGCAAAATGAAATGTTAGGTTGAAATGTGAAGTGTGGCTGGAAATAATGATGGAAGTGGTTGGAATTTGACGAGGAAAAGGTCGACAATTTGGCATTTCTTGTAGTTAAAAATGGTAAAGGGAAATGTGATGTCTGTTGTTATTGGAAAAAGTGTGAGGAATTGCTAAAATTTGTTGGTGGCTGTGGTTGGAATTGATGAGAGTGATGTTTATTGTTGTTGTAAAAGGTGTGGGAGATGGCTAAATTTGTTGGTGAAATTGGCTGGTATTGGTGGCTGTGGTTGGAATTAATGTTATAAATAATATTATTTTCATTGTTATTGATATTATTAATAAATTTGAAAAACAAATATTATTATTATTGTAAAAGAACCATAGATTTTATTTGAAGAATAAAATTAAAAATTATTATTATTATTATTAAATTTGAAAAACAATATTATTACTGTTGAAAAACAACCATAGATTTGATATGAAGGGTAAAAATAAAAATAAAAATTATTATTACTATTACTATTAATAATAATAATAATAATAATAACAACAACTTGGATCTGGCATTCCGGCTAGGTCCACGACTCTTGAGTTTGGCATGGCTGCTAGACTTAAGTCGCCTAGACCTAGCGGGTTGCCAGGTTGAACTTGAATACTAAAACCTTCACAAATTTAACTTCCAACTGTCATTACAATAACAATTTATATTATTTACGAATCGATCGGCAACAACACGCAGACCATCTATCCAATATCATTATCATATCAACTCAAAATTGCTCATTATCAAAAGCAAACAAAACCGTGTCGGATTCCTATTCGTATAATACAATTACAAATATACACCTTCAGTTTTATCCTTTTTCCTCGTTGTTGACTACGGCTTTCCTCTTCGTACACTACAATTACAAATTAATATTTTGTATTTTTTTCTTGTTCTATAATTTATTGATATAAATATCGATTTAGCATGCTTATTACATTCATTGTTTAATTATATTTATTTTTATGTCTTAAGATTTAATGCAATTTTTTTTCATAAATATTACATGACATGTGCAAAGGCGCTTTAATCCTTGCTCATAGCCTTCCTCGAACCTTTACTGACAGATTTTTTCATCCATGTATCCTTCATTAAGCACCGACATAAAATTTTGATTGGTATATACCGAGAGAATGATGAAGAGTATTACAGTGAGATTCAAAATGGCAAATCATACGGTGACGTGATATTTTTACCTACAAAATAATCGACGGAGTAACTGACGGAATAATTCCACTGATATTTAAGTAACTTGAGTCTGGAAGGGAATGTCATACTTAAGGAACATGAGTCTTATCATCATCATCATCATCATTATTATTATAATTCTTATTCTTATTCTTATTCTTATTCTTATTCTTATTAATATTATTAAATTTTTTAAAAAATATTATTACTATTAAATAAAAATCATAAATTTCATTTAAAGGGTAAAATTAAAAACTATAAGAACTTGGGTCAGACGTGTTTAATAATATTATTAATATTATAAATAATATTTTTATTAATATTATTAATAAATTTGAAAAAAAATTACCACTATTGTAAAACAAAACATAGATTTTATTTGAAGGGTAAAATTAAAAATTATTATTATTATTATTAATAATAATAAATTTGAAAAAAAATATTATTACTATTCAAAAACAACCATAAATTTGATTTGAGAGATAAAATTATTATTATTGTTATTAATAACTTGGGTCTGACATTTCAGCCAAGTCCAGGCTCTTAAGTCTGACGTGGCTACCAGACCCAAGTCATATGGATTTAATGGGTTGCCAAGTTAAACTTGAATATTAAAACATTCACAAATCTAATTTTCAACTGATATTATAATAATAATTTATATTATTTACGAATCAGTTCGTAGCAACACCCATACCATCTATCTAGTATCGTTATCATATCAACTCAAAATTGCTGATTACCAAAAGCAAACAAAACGGCGTCGGATTCCTATTCATAAAATACAATTACAAATATACACCTTAAGGTATATCCTTTTTTCCTCGTTGTTAACCATGACTTTCCTCTTCGTATGCTACAATTACAAATTAATATTTTGTATTTCTTTTGTTATTCTATAATTTATTTATATAAATATCAATTTAGCATGCTTATTACACTCATTGTTTAATTATATTTATTTTTATGTCTTAAGATTTAATGCATTTTTTTCCCATAAATATTACATGAAATATGCAAACAAGCAATATTTAAAACAATGACTTCCTGGTATAGTTTTGAAATTTGGTCCAATCTAGGAAGTTGATTAGATTATGTTAATTCAATGAAAAAACTCAAAATTTATTTTAATATTATATTATTTTAATTGTTTTAAAAATTTAATATAAACTTAAACTATCTCGATCACTTTTATGAAGGACTTAAGCCTGTTGTCCTGTAAATATGTTTGTTATTGTAGTGTAAAATATTTTTTGAATATATTTTTTATTTAAAAATATATTAAAATATATTTTTTAAAATTTTAACATCAGTATAATAAAAATAAAAAAAATTAATTTAATATTTTTTACATCAAATACACTTTAAAAAAATACAAAACAAATAATTATTACACCCGAGATGTTCATGGGCTTCGGTACATGTCACGTTATTAAAACCGAAAAAACAACACAATCACCGCCGGCTCATTGTAAACTAAATGGCCACCTGTCTCACCATCTGCCACATGGCATTCCAA
>Ga0307514_10001991_pt1 | contig 22190 bp, 19 predicted proteins | sample 16_EM_MG_FD_203088 | JGI IMG/M metagenome (GOLD analysis project Ga0307514, IMG submission 203088) | Populus trichocarpa ectomycorrhiza microbial communities from riparian zone in the Pacific Northwest, United States - 16_EM | ecosystem: Host-associated > Plants > Roots > Unclassified | place...
CTAATAACCCCCCAACCTCTCATCCCCCCACAGCTCGAATATTCCGCTGGTGAGCTCATGGCTATTAGGAGACCTTAACCAGCCACCTATATCCATGCGAAATCAATGTCAGAGGGGGAAGCAATGAAATAGCAAAACGGGAGGGGTTTCCCCAAGTTCACTTACCTGTGCAAAATGCTCAATATCGAGAGCTCTCATCGAATCAAGCAAATCCTCATCTCCTTCGCCATCAACCCCCGCCTCGTCATCCCCCCCCTCATCCTCACCCACTTCTAATATGAAGAGGCCTGTAATACCCCCCCAGGTTCTCGCCAGTGCACCTTGGGCTTTAACGGTCGCTTCGGTCGAGGGGGGTATGGTGACTTCTTTCCGGATCCACGCTTTCTGCCAGCGGCTTGCTTAGCAGCAGCCCATGCTGCATTAATCTCCGCATATTCAGCTTGCCATGCTGGCATAACTACGTCATGGTACCGCTGGATATCGGCCCTCCACCGCCTATCGAGGGTCTCCTTAGCAGTCTTTCTCTCCTCTGCAGCCGGCTTCGTGAACATGTCGGCGGCTTGAATAGATGTTGAGACCCAAATCACTTGGATGAAACCTTCATTTGCGTTCTCTGTCACATATCGCTCTCGAATCGCAATATGTCGCGTCCTATTATTGATCGTTCTCCCAGCAGCGAGTCCATTCGCGTTATCATTGTCTCCGTACGTTTTTACTGGTGTACTGAATACGACTTTCATTCCTTCGAATATGTTTTGAATCCCGAGTCGTTTCGGTCGCCGCAAGGTATTCTGCGTCTGTTGTACCAAGGGATATCGCTTTGTCCTCTTCTTCTTCTCCTCTAATACCCGCTGCCGTTCCAGCTTCTTTGCCTCTTCTTCTGCAAGCTTCTTAAGCCCCTTATTGATATACTTGTGGCTAAGTACCCTAGCTTGACCAACATGCCTTGATCTCTTCTTCTCCTTGCGCACCTTCCCACTTCGGAGCTTATTGAAGGTCTCAGCCTGGGGTGTAATGTCAAGATATTTGGTAACCTTCTCAATTGCATAATCAACCAATTCAATAATTGACGCCTTTTTATCAGGATCCACGGGTAGTAATTGGAGGTCATTTGCAGCCTGGCAAGAAAGTATACGGAGCCGACTAGGGATATCAACTGCAAGGATGTGACCCGAGACTCGAGGATCTTCAGAAATTCTGGTTTGGACAGAACTGAGAGAGGGTTCCTCCTAAGCCATGCGCTGAGGTTTCGCTCATATGTGGTTTGTAGGACGCCAAAGCACCCTACATCAAGAGGCTGCAGAAGGTGAGTTGATTTGGATGGGAGGCAAATCATATGGATATCATGGTCAAGAGCATATTTGATAACTCGCCAGGCAACATTAGAGGAATGCCCATCCACAATGAGGTAGCGAGGGGCTGGGGGATCGCACTGGGTATAAGGCTCAAAATGCTCCTTAATATATTCAAGCCCTAACTCATCATCCATATAGCCACTGTCGGAGAGTGCAAATAATAGCCTCATTGATTAGTCCACCCTCTGGATAGTATGAGTTTTCCCATGCCAAATAATGAATGGTGGAAGGGCCCGTCCCACAGCACTAACACTCTCCAAAACTGTTACGGCTGAGCTGTACACCAGCATACAGACCACGTAATGTGGTGGGTGGCCTGACCTATCCCGCTTTCCTATATATTCACGCTCTTGTACCTAGTTAGATCTTCAGATTCCTAGCGAAGTTCTGTCTTACTGGAAGTTTTCTGAAATATGCGCTTTCGCACCCGTACGTGCGGCCAGTTAGGCCCGAGCCTAGTGATTTAGACCTCTTCCTCCCTATATTCCGACAGATATATGCCTAATCATTGGCTCGCCCCTAACAAAAACACTGCAGAATTCCCGAGATCCTTCAGTCATCATTTTTGCAGTGCTGCGACCTCCAACACGTACAATGGCCATAGTCCGTGAGCCATTACTATGGGGAGGAATGGCTCAAATCTGCTTGCAGCTCAACATCATTGCATGCTGCAGCCTGGGGTCTCTCCTGATACTGAATATATATTTTCTTAAATCCGGGGTTGCGCTTGAGGAATCGATCAACCCACAGACCACCAATAATATCGGGTTGGTAGTAGTTGGCTTTGGACCTATATACTTCCCATGACCTCGCTGTATCATTTGCCTCTCATTGATCATGTATTGTGCTATTCCCCGTAATAGCTCAAGATTCAGTGGAAATCCAGAATCCGCCACTACACCCGCATGCTCTGCGATTGCCTTCTCTTCCCCAACATCAAATAATCGTTGTGCTCTGGCGGTTGTAGCATGGTCCCTAGTAGTTCCTGCGAATCGTACAGAGCTGCAAGCCGTGCAGTGGGTATCTCTGGCTCCCACCGAGCATGCTGTATCGCTTTCTGCAGCTTGTTCTCATAGTCAGCCTTGCCCATGGTGCTTAGGGGGTTGTTGATAATACTCCTGATCAATAGGTATAGCTGGGATAGTTGGTTGACAGAGATATCTTAACCCCGGTCAGATGACCATGCTTGGTCAGAACTAGTTGTTGTAATTTACAGGCTATGAATGGGGTATTGCATATGTAATAGGATATATGCTTGATATGTAGTTTGCTGTAGCTCTTATTGCTTAAGTTCTGACAGGATTACGGTGGGGTCTAAATAGACAGACGCGCGCTCATCCAGAGCGTTCACACCCTCAGCCGCTCAGCGCCTGTAGACAAAGGAACAAAGACTGAACAAAGACACCAATAACAAGGACAATGAACAAGCTCGTTGTCCGCAAGCAGCGAAGCCTCTCCAAGCCTCACTTACTTCCAACACTAGTGTGCCAATCGTATGGCAACAACCACTCTTGTGTGCGAACAAAAAATTAAATGTTCTAATTAGAATTAACCGTAGAAGTTATTATTCCCCTCATTGTGAATGACAAGTTCCAGTCTATCTTTAAAGCTAGAGCACCAATTATTGATTCCTGCAATTGATAGTGTCCAGCTAGATCTGAGAATAGCTTTAACTCGGTCTACCTCAGCTTTGCTTTTGCCTCTATATGGCCCCCGTGTTTCTACCTCATCCTAATGCTAATTAATATAATGTATATAGAGAAGAGAGTAAGGATCCTTACTTTAAAATCATCCTAAATTGGTTCAATCATGTTCATGTTGGGAGGCCATTTGCAGTGAAAATTTTGGCACCTCTCAACTCAGCAGCCATAGCGTCATGTTTGGCAGCCGCAGTATGGGAACCTGCACTATCTTCCACAAGCCAAATTTGCGGAACGTCCAATCTCCATTAAGAAAGGATGTAGTAAAGAATATAAAATAGTTTGTCAATAGTGGATTCAATCTATATCTCCAGCATTACGCTCACCCCGCCCACCTTTTTGAACTTTGAATACTTGAGCTGGTTTTCTTCGAGGTAGTCGTCGAACATTTTTGGCTCGAGGACCATTAGCAATGTTGATATTAATATCCTGTAACATATTATATGCTGCTGTGCCTGCACCCTCCAAAGCTCTGTCACTCGTGCCTCCTCTAAATCCATCTCTTCAGCAACCAAATCATCCATCTCTTGCTTCTCTGTTGCACTTTCCTTATCCGAAATCTAAGATGGTCCTTTAAAACCAAAAGCAATTGCTCCCCAAAACATCACTCTTAGTTCCCTCTTAGTTTTTTTCCTTTGCATAATCATAAGGATTTGATCCCTTTGGTCGTGAAACCTTACGTCTGTGCCGTTTTCCATGTAAACACAAAGATGCATCCTTCTTCTATCTTGCATAATGCCCAAGCAGCAAAGGTTACTCTCAGGTGTCGGCAGCCAACATCTAACCTAGGCTTAATTCGTGAAGTATATCGGAATATCTGGTGATGTTCATGCATCACTTTCTCAATTGTTGACCTTGCTGCTACAATTCCAAGCTCTTGTGCAACTTCACTAAATGTCATATCTTGGTGCTCTTCATCTTGTAGTACTGCTTCTCGCAATGCATTTGACTACCAGCTATCCTTTGCCGACCAAAGCGTGGTAGATCTTTCAAGTACTTGTATTGTCCAAAAATGCTCTCGGACACGCTTAATTAATTTCCGAGCCCCAACATTTGCCAGTTTCTCTGAGATTGCGACTCATCCAAAACCCTCATGATATAGTGCTAAAATCGCACCACGTATCTCTAGGGATAATTCCAGCCCCTGGCATTTTCAGTGTCAACTGTATTTTCTTCTGTATATACTACACTCTCTACATTTTGCCTGCTCAAGCCTTCTACACTTTGTCTTGTACTGGTTACCCCTGTAAAACTCACCTGACGGACGTACTTTCGGCGACATACGTACGTACTTTCGGCGACATACGTACGTACTTCCAGTACGTCTACCTCTTGTTTTTTATGAAAGACTTGGTTACACTTTAGGTGGTCGTAGGGCAAAACTACTTAAGTACCTACTTGGTAAGTAACAGTATCTGAACTGTACAAACATAGATATGGAATTTCATGAAAGTACTTCCCTATCCGGCAGGTACGCTTTGTACACATCAACCTGACTATCATTTGTCCGTTGCCATAGCTTCCGCTTTGGGTAGTAAGACAGGCATCGAAAACTCACGTGATATACATGGTGTCGCAAAGATGCCCATTCCCGGCATCTCACACTATACGCTGACACACATACGTGCATTACTAACGCGCAGAGATACCTACAGACATGCAGTAGGTAGGGGGAGAACAAGCAGCGTATCGCTCAAGGAGCACTATCACAGTCCCGTCATAAAGTACCAAGTTCTCAAGTTTGTTAGATCAGTTAGACAAATCTGGACTTAAAAGACATTCGCATGATGGTACAATATCTTGGCGGTGGGTCTGAGCTCAGACCCGCTCGGGTTGTCGATCCAGAGCACCTTGTTGCCAAACTGCGCTGCCAACCCCTCTGTTCATCCTCACCTTTCCTCACAACGTGGCCCTCTGCACATCTTTTCTTTTGAGTCTATACGCCTTTCCCCCGAAGGGAGCCTTAGGCTATGAGGCGGGCCCTCTGCACAATTGCTTGTAAGTAGGAATCATATGCAGGTGGGTAGCTGCAATTGCCCAAGAAAATCTGGGTGTGCAGCCGCTCGCCCATACAAGTACACACGACCTTACAAGCATCTCGAAAACTGCTTTTCTTTTATTACCTGAATGAGGCATAAGCAATCGACAGAGTAAAGGGGTTCGAAGCTCTCAGTTGGCAACTCCGAATTGATCTCGTTTTCCGAGTTTGTTCTGTCGAAAGAACATCCCTTCTTAGGTCTTATCTCCCCACAAGCGATATCCTGACCTGGTTCTCAATTGTGTCGTGTGCGCTATCATCAATTTCAACAACATCTCCTTCCTCGCCCTCTTCTCAGTTCCGAGCCTAAGATGTTTGGGGGTTGGAGTATCACACTCCCGCCGAGGAACTCAGGGGGCCCAGATCCGACACCCCGGGAGCCGCTTGTGTTATCCTTCCCGTCATGCTCGACTAATTCTCCACACGACCCCACATTCGCGAAAGGCGTGCACCAACTATTTAAATCGATCAGGAAGCTACCGGACATCACACCCGAGCATTTAGAAAGCTTGAACGTTTCTGTGGAATATGATGTTCCACTGGAGAGTTTCATCCCCACTTATCCACCCCATGCGAGTACGTCCGAGTCTTCTGCACCAGTGCAATATTTACCAGATGAGGATGGCGAGGGGCCTAGGAATGCGACTTTTGCTGAAAGGAGGAGGGAGCTACTAATACCCAATGAACATGCCTTTGAGACCTTACAGAGAATCAGAAGGGATCTTAAGCTGGGTCACTTTTATAAGTTCTATCAGAGCTTGGAACTCGTCAGTACGTACTATAGTTCTAAGGATGGGACTTTTGCGGGTATGCCAGAGAGGTTTCGGGAAGATCTGGTGAGGAACCTCGTTGAGCCAATCTGCTGGGGATACAATTCTCGATTAATGTGAGTTTCTTTAAATTACGTTTGTACGGGCCCAAGGAAACTGGGGGGGTGTTGGTGAAAGCCCAAAAGGTGGTATCAGGGTTGTGGGCTATGCGTAGTCTGGCAACCGTTGCCTATACCTATGTTTTGAAATCTCACTAACTGTTCCAAGGCCTCCTCGGAGCCATCCTCGAGTGCAGTTTCAGACATCTCGGTTTGCAACTCGAGTAGATTTCTTTGCCTTTGTGACCCCTGCTCTTCCAGCAGAGAGGAAGGCAGGTATGGTAGAAGGCCCACTGATGGCAATTCAGTGCCGCCATGAGGATTACTTTGTATACCCAGGAGGACCCCAATGTCGCGAGGATTCGCCTCTTCCTCTACTAGAGGAAGGAGAAGCGGTGATACCAGAGGGTGCAAAGCCTCCTATCCCTGACAATGATGGAGATACTCCCATGAAAGGAGGTAGTGCTGCAGCAGCCAGTAGTGAGGTACCAGAGGCGTCTGCCGAAGAAACTGAGGCTGCAGAAGCCACTAAGAAGAAAGAAGAAGCGAGGTTAGCAAAGATCGAAGAAGCTAGGCGTAAGGCGGCTAAGAGGGAAGAAGAAAAGAAAATCCGAATAAAGAAGGGATCATGGCCTCAAGGTGATATATGGGATGTCCTTAAGGAAGTGGGAGCTATTCTATGTACTGCTCAAGAGAGGAGGAAGGGGGGCAAAGGCGCGGACGGTATCGGGAAAGGGAAAGTTGAGAAGAAGACCCGCTATAGGGCAATTGGGAGAGAGTCAACCTGGTGGGATGATGTAAGTCATCCTTTTTTCCATCGCTGTTATTATAGAAGGATAGTAACCGACTTATGGTAATATCAGATTTTCCTCATTTCCGCAGTTCACAGTCATATCTCACTTACCCACGTGCATATCGCAGCACCCTATCTACGATTTTTGGAGACAGGGAATTTGCCAAACCCCAGCCATGAACTTATCAGGCAAGAAAAGTCCGAGTGGTATGAGCTTAAGATGAGAAGAACCAAGTGGTACGATCTCGGAGAACCCGAGGGTAGAGTGGAAGCGGCAAGGGTAGTATCAGGCGTGTTGGCTTTCCTAACCCGAAATGAGAGGACTGCCTGAGTCAAAAAGCGGATTACAAAAGCTTGACGTCTGTTGCTGCCTGCAGAAGTCATGAAACTATATTTTTATGTACATGCATACCAGTTAGCGAGTTGAGGATATATACAATATTTTTTCCAGCTTTAACTTTATGGCCCACTTTTGGATAACTGAGGAAGGGGATGCTTGCACCAATCTCTTTTTGATTGTTTTGCAGCTCAGGGTTATGTACAGTATTCTCATTTTCTGATCATGGTCATTAGGAGGGCGTTTCGCAGTTGGCGCATGGATGGGGCAGTTGGCCCAACCTCATGTAGTTAGACAAGCGCAGTAGGCGCACACAGATCATGTTGTTCCGTGCGAAAACCCCAGATCTTCAAGGGGCAGGAACGCGGCTCCATAGCTCCATAGACGTATAAACTCAAAAAAAAGTCTATACGCCTTTCCGCCGAGGGAGCCTTAGGCTACTGTACGAGGCGGCAATTAATAGGACTATCTAAAATACATAGCTGGTTGTACTTAATGCATATGTGATATATCAGTCTAAGCTAGGTACGGTACCTACTGGGGGCTTATGCAGCTGCTGGAACCTATAAGCTAGTTGTGCAACGACATCAAGATCGCAAATCCTCTTCAACGATCCTATGGATACCATCGTGGATTTCGAAACAAAAACAAATGACAGACTAAAAACGACTGACCTGGGACAATCAAATGACCCACCAACAATGGAAACATCTCCTCCAACCATAAATGGTTCGTCCAAGGATAGAGCTGAGGGTGGGGAGCTGGAGGTTGCAAAGTCTGAACAATCGTTAGTTTCAGCCGTGGATGTGCCATCTACACCGCCTGCTCTAGATATTCAACAGGCTGCTACTCAGGGTATGCAATTTCTGGCGACAGCTCCGCCGGAGGTGCTGGGGGGTCTACTGGTGAGTTTGGCCATTAGTCGAGTATTACTGCCTTGGTTACTGACTAGAGGTGGTAAGGTGGGGGCAACAGCCGTGTTGTATATGATTTTTGGGAGTTTGGCATTGTTCATTGCGGGGACCATGTTTGGAATAGTTGTACATTCTTCGTGGGAAACTCACCAACGACGAAAGAACTGGCGCGATGATATATTTGCGTGGAAGGCAACAAAGGAGAAAGGGGCAGAAGATGACTTGGAAATTCCAAAAGTCAGTGACCCTGCTAGTTTTAACATGTACGCAAACTCATGAAGTAGTAGGCAGCAAGTAAACTCAATCTTGCATCACTCCCACCAAGCATAGCGGAATCTATGGATGAACTAACCTCGGCCGCCGTTCGGGATTATGTGAAGCACTGGTATACTCCACTGCTGCCATCTGAAGACAATTTTCCAAATTCCTGCAAGAACGTCCTCTTGGATACACTCCTGAGGATGTACTCCCATGTGTCCCAGAAGCGGGCTACAGATTCATTGATCACTTTCCTTATTTCGACATCCAATATCTTCATCGTGTTCCTCCGCGAGTTGCCGACTGCTTTGGGGAATGGTGGTGTAGGGTCAGCTCCAGGGGCAGTAATTGCAACTTATGTGGAGGATTACCCGTCTTCAGCACTTTCCCAGTTATTTGATCAAGATCTACAGAAGAGGAAATATAAATTGGCAGCCGAAGACATTCTACAATCCTTTGTGGAGCGGAAGATCATGGAGTGTAATCCTGTGAGGATCTTTTTGCACGAAATATTGGCTGGAATGATCCTCCCTATGACGGTTGATAAGTTTTCAGAGGCCGACTGGATCAATGAATGTATTATATATTTTCTCGATGAAGCGGTACCAGAAGCAGCACAATCTACTATTCAACTTGGAGATATGACCCTAGAAGAAGGGGATGAGATACTGAAGATACATGGAGTGGATACTACGGAAGAGGTCAGAGAGAGGGAAAGGAGGAAGGAAGCTAGAAAGTCCAAGGCAGAGGTGGATTTACAGCAGGCTATGAGGGAGGCTGAAGAGCTCACTAGAATGATTGAAGAGGAGGAGCGGAGGAAAAAGAGTGGTGAAATTATGCGAGAAGATCCTATGACGAGGTCTACATCGTCGACAGAATCGGATACTGCTGAAAGTGCGACTAGTACTACAACGCCACTACGGTCCCGGGCCAGTTCGAATGCTCCATCTGTAGCAAGCCCGGCCCGACCTGGAGCTCTGAGGAGGTCGTTTACGAGCTTCGATCAGATTGTTGCCTCACCACCACCACCGCCGCCGTGCACTGAGTCTCGCGACTGTTTACACAATGCTTATGTTACAATAATGGATCTTTCACCACCATCAAACCAGCCATCACCACACAGACCAATTCGGTCAAAACCAATGTCGGAATTTATGTTACAGATTGAACCACACTCCTCATATGGGATTCCCGGCTGGATCGTGACTAGGAAGTATTCTGACTTTGAAACACTGCATGAAGTTCTTATCAAACTCGCAATAATAACTGGAGCTGAGCAGTTTGTCTTGTATCATTCAGACGTTCCTAATTGGAAGGGATCCACCAAAGAACAACTCCAGCAGAGCCTGGAGATCTACCTCAATGATGCACTGCGGGAGAAGGCGCTGGCTCAATGTCAAGGAGTCAAGAAGTTCCTGGAAAAGGAAGGGGCAGGAGATCAGGGAGGGCCTACTACCCCCGGAGGAAATGCTCTGAGTAAGCCTACCAAGGGCTGGGCGAATCCAAACTCCCTCAGGAACGTAGGGAATAATGTGCTTGAGGCACTTACAAAAGGTCCCTCTGCACAAGCGGCGCAAGGTAGTAAGGCGTTCTTCGAGGGGGTTTTCGGTGGAGTGGGGGGCATTAGGAGAAGCCAGGGTGTACAAGATAAGAGGGCTTTACTTGAAGAGAAGGAGCAGCCTCGTACGTTACCTATGGGGGTGTATAATCCTCCGAAAGCCGCTGGAGAGAAGGGGACTGTAGCCGTGGTTCGTGATGGTTGGGTTCTAAGTGGGGAGCCTACGGCTGAGCCAGGGAGTAATGGTGTCACCAGCCATGCAAAAGGGCCTCCGCCGGATAATCAACTGGAGGGAGTTTCTGATTTTGATGACTGGATCCCACGCGCGCAGCCACCTGCTCCCCTGAACCCCCAGAATGGAGTAGCAAATGGGAGTAGTGTGCGGGGGCGACAGAGTATAGACGGCAGCCCTAACAGAGGGGGAATACTGAGTGCATGGCGGGGAGCTAGCCCTTGGAGAGCGCAAACACAGAGAAAACCTTCAGTTTCTATGGCAGACGACAGAGGATTTTTTGAGGGTGGAAGTGGAAATGAGAAAATGACAGAGTACTCTCCGCCTCCACCAGTGGATATGCAAGATGACTTTTTGGATATTTCGCCCGAGAATTTCAAGAGGCCACCGCTGCCGCCGAGGCCGGTGACGGTTGTGGCTATGCCTAATACTAGTACTAATACTGTTACCCCAAGGGGAAGTGTATCTGAAGCGAGGCCCGGGGGGGGACTATATTCGAGTGATATGGTATATACACCGGCGGAAATTTCACCGATTGGAGAGGACAATTCACTACCACAATCCCCACCATCAGCAAGACAAGTAGCCCAACCAGCCGAAATCACCACACCTTCAGAGCCAACAGCAACAGCAGCAACAGTAAATATCTCCAAATCACCCACCCCAACCCAAACCGCAACCTCAACCTCAACCCCGACTCCAACTCCTACCCCCTCCACCCTCTCCAAACAAGAAACCCAGCTCATAATTGAAATAGCCTTCGCTGTACTCAATGAGCTATTCACTCTCTCCTCCGCCTGGCTCCTCCGCCGCTCCCTCCTAAACGTTGCAAAAAACATCCTTCTCCGACCAGGAAATACCTCGCTAGACGCTACGCGCTTACTCATCCAGGAGACCCTCATCGAATCGAACTCCTCTGACGAGGCCATCGCCGGCCATATCCGCAAGCTTAGAGAAGGCGTATTCCCTACCCCTGAGGAAATAAAATCTTGGGAGGAGAAACTTCGAATGAAGCGGGTCGAGTGGGCTAAGAGGAATGGATTAGGTGTTTCTGGGGGGACAGGGCAGGAGGGGAAGGGAAGAGAGTATGAGGAGGAGGAGCGGGAGGAGAGGAGGGAGAAGGCGAGGGGATTGTTGCTGGAAAAAGGAATGCCCGAGGCGTTGAAGGGGGTGATGGGGCAGCAGGCGTGTAGGGAGTGTTTGGGCAAGTTGTTTGATTGCTTGCAGGTCAAGGGTGTGGCGAGGGGACTGATGGGGGGGATTGTTTTGGAGGTGGTGAGGGGGGTTTGTCAGTGAGCAGATTGGGTTGGATTTTGGGGATAGGGGGTGGGGGGAGGGGTGGTGTGGGGTGTGGGGTGCATATTTGATACGATACGGAATAGTTAACATAGAGTATAGGGCGTTTTTTGGTTACTTGATGGTAATGAACCTGATGACCTGTGTATGGGAGGGGGCTGGGGATTTTAGATTAAAGTTTCCCCAAGACGCGTTTTGAGGATAGATGGCTCTTGTGGGTATTGGTGTTTAGGTCACCCCAGTATAAGTAAGCTGACCCGATTCAGTTGCACTTCCTCTAAACACATTCCTAACCATAATACCACTTCATAAGAAAACCTGGGAAGTTGCTCAGCTTTACTCTATATTATAATCCCATGCTAGGGGTAAAACGATGCGTTATAGCTTTCTCATTAGTTATATACTAATTATAGCCGCCAATATCTCTGCCTATCTATACCTGGGTGCCATGAGTTTGTCCCCCGAGAATATTCTAAGGATTGTGTAGGGTTTTATAGAGCGGATTCGAGACCTGCAACATTCAGTCGATCACCGAGTAGCCAGGCTATCTGGATGATGGTTTAGGGTTGGACTACATTGTCAAGCATTTTGATGTTCATACAACCTCCAGCACCCTCCCTGATGGCTAACCTCCTCCCTGGTGGTGGATGGCATAGCTCTCATGTTGCCTGGCCAGTAGTCGAATATGCTCTAGATCATCGAATTGTTCCATATTGTCTTCTACCACACTCTACCCACCTAATGCAACCTCGCTTGTTTTTCTCCATTAAGACGAGCATATCGAACTGCACTTCAAGACTTCATATATGAGCACCCTGGCCAATACCTATTCTCAGTGGGTTTGAGGCTTCCCGTATATGGCCATTAATTTTGTCCAGAAAAGGTTGTTTGTTGATCGACATTATGCTACTGAGGAACCTACTCAACCTGCTCCTGCTCCATCTACTCTATTCAAGGTAGACAGCATTCGAGAAGAAGCTCTAAGCTTTAATATGACACCTCATTCTCATGAAAAACTTCAGAAATCCCTAGGATATCTAGAAAGCCGGTATCGGGTCACCCAAACTCTCTAGTGGTCAAAGAGCTACGCTCTAATAAACGGGTAAAACCTCGTTCATAGAAGCAGCCGATCGAGCTTATGTTGAGGAAGAGAAAAGTTAGGATTGCAGCTGCTACCGCCCTCCCTTGCTAGAGGCAAAAAGACTGGCTCAGGAACAAAAGGCAAAGGAAGCCAAGTATCATGCAAAAGTATTAAAAGCCTCAAGAGGGGGTGCTCAAGTTGCTCGGGGACGTGGGTACTTCAAGGTATCTCGATCAAGAACTGCAAGGCACTCAAAATATGAGCTGATATGAAGAGATTGAAAATAGCAATGTCATCTTTGAGTCTTTGTGGTATGTATTCTACATCTATACAATTTTTCCATGCACCCATACTAACCCAGCTTGTAGAACATACTTATGGCGACCCACTACCACAAAATCAAGTTGGTCGAGGCCGAGGTCGTGGCCGTGGCGGTCAAAGAAGGGGGTAGAATAGAGGCTGATCTGACTGAATGGTTATAGCACATTGGGGGAAGTTGGGCGGCATTGGGAATGTAAAATTTGAAGTCTCCTATATCATTTTGCCTATTAGATATCGTTATATATAGGTACTCCGTATTTCTCTTGGATATACAGACGGGTGGTTGTATGGCATCCTTGTATCGGTATACCTAATCGACCTTTATTTAGTTAGGTATAGTAAGGTATGTTTATACGTGTATCATTTCTCTTATCACGGGGGGCGTATATAGCCCGAGAGTCAAGAAAAGAGTTGCTATATAATGGTTATTTAATTATTTAGGAGCGACGAAGGAGCAACATTACATGGAAGATTCAAAAGTTATTTACGGAGCGGTGCCTTCAAGAATGAGGTGCTTAAATCGGGTCGTGCCAACCAGGTGCGCGATGGAAGGTTATTAAAAAAGGGTTAGTTTGTCGGTCGGAAAGCGTATTACACTAGGTAGTCTAGATGCAAGGTTGGAGTGGAAGGGGCATAGTCTGGTCGCAAATAGCAATGAAAAAACATGAGAATTATACACAAGCTATAAGTACAAAGAGTAGCAAGACTCCTTCATTAAGATCCTCATTATCACAGAACACCAAGCTTCATCAAGAAGTAGCCACAAGGTCCAGACTCCGAAAACAGTGAAAGAAGCTTTAGAATTAAACAAGGTACGGTTGTGCTTGGTGAATCTTGTGAATTTGGACGAGACCGATTTCATTTGGTATTTGCCGATGAACAGAAGTCGGAAGTAAAATAATGCCACGGTATCCACAGATTTATCCTATCCTACTCTACACATCCCTGAGCCCATTTCCGAAAGTAACACCCTTATTTGTAAGCCAAATTCCTCAACATCCTTCGAACCCATATATTGAATGAAATGTTGCTTAGATTAGAGGCACTGCATGACCTCATCATGGAAGCAATTACAAGAGATAAGCGGCAACACCGACCAGAGCAGCGAGAGCACCACCGAGAAGGGTGGCCTGGTTGGCAACGGCACCACCCTCAGATGGGGGAGGATATGGTGAGGAGGTAACGTTGGGGGTAACGGTTGGGTAATTATCGATTGGGTGCTCGGTTGGTGGTGGTGCTGGAGGAGCGTGGGTGGTGACAGTGATGTTGGGGTAGGTTGGGGAGTCAGTTGGCTTGTAGCTAATTATGATATTAGCTCCTGTTCAGTTTCCCACATACAGCCAATGACATCTAAACTTACCATCCACCAGGGCAATGGGTCTCAGTGACGGTTGTGTAGGTGAGAGTACGGGTGCATGGGCAGTCAGTGATGGTCAAGGTAGTGGGCTGAATCATAAACTGTTAGATTCCTGTTTTCTACCAGTCTTCCATGTTTGACAAACCTCAGTGACGGTGTAGGTGTGGTCGTTCTCCACAATGGTGGTTGGGTGTGGGCAGTAGGTGGTGTACTCAGTGACGACCTCAGTTGTGGTCCACTTGGTCTCGTTACCATAACCGTGGCCGTGATCAGAGATGATCGTACTAGTAGTTGTGGTCGATGTGGTCTCGTTACCGTAACCGTAGCCGTAGCCTTCAGCAGAGACGGCAACAACGGAAAGGGCAGCAGCGAAGAAGGAAGAGGCACGCATTTTGATTTTTGGGTTTTTGGGGTTTGGTGACTAAATTAAGAATAGGAGTGATTCTTCGAAAGACAAGTGTGAACGAGTGAATATGCTGTTGAAAACGAGCGGGATGAAGCAACGAGTGTTTCTGAAGAAAAAGACTGTGGGTGGAGGGGGAAAGGAGAGAAATTCAGATGACAATGGCGGGCATTGGGGATTTATAGTAGTATCGTATCGCGTAGATTAAGGAGGGTGGGAAAAAGGGCAGCGACAGCGTACAGGGGGCGAGTAGCACTTGGATATGTACTAGTACAGCATTTTCCAGGGGGATGCAGCCCAAACTGGGCGCTGTTCTCACTCTAATCTAGAACAGATCCTCTGGAGCGCAGTTGGCCCCTGACTGTTTTCGCCAGCAAGTAGAGTACCAGTAGCCAGAGCCCATGGCGAGGTTTACCTAGAGTTCAATGAGGTGAAATAGGTTCCTAAAGGATCCTTCGTTTTGATCCTTGCTGGCCGTTATCAGGAAGAAATTGCGTGCCACTGTAGCGATTTAGACCGTTCCTGCATAGACGAACGGGCGATGTGCCTACCAAATGTTACACATGGGAGAGGTGCGGGTTCTGGGAAATTAAGCAGACAAGGGCCAGCAGTGCCAATCACTACACTGTCCAGAAAATGAACAGGGAAGAAAGATGTAAGTACAATGTGTACTCTTCAGCTAGGTAACACAACTCACCCACAAATCCACTTTCGAGCTCTCTTGCCTCCATATAGGTACGGTGGAAAGACAGGGGGGCCTTAGGTAGTGTTCAGGTTTCGGCTGAAGTCGTGTATAAAGGCTTCATCTCGGTAGCCTTTGAAATGACTTCAGGTGATGCCTGATGAACCATTTCACGAGAAACAGTATACTAATAAAGGTGTGCATGGACTTATATTTTGTTAGCTTTAGTTCATCTCATCCAGTCATCACCATTATAAAGCGCATATTGAAGGGAATAAGGTTGAGGCTACGGATACTGTATGTTTTTGGGCTCTAGTGTATGGACCTCAAATTGCGTCCGGATTGCTCCGGAGAACTGGAAGCGCTTAGAAAATAATACCAACTTTATGGATAGCAGAATCCCAAAGAAACCAACAACGGCGAAAAGGCTGATTGTAGACTCAAGAAGCAGCGTATGGTAGATACAGTATTGGGGACAGTCCTGTCAGTATTTCTGATTCCCAGTCCCCAAAGCTAATGAGTTGCAGTCATTGGGTAATAGTAGTCAATGGTCTGCGTAACTGACGCAGGCGTGAGGTCATAGCTATTGCGGCCCGCCTCATAGCCTCTGGCTGAGTGGGCGTATAGACTTCAAAAAAGAAAGGGAAAAAGAAAAAGGCTGCCGAGGTATGTTATGCTATATATCCAGAGTCATCGAACTTCGCTCGCCTGAAAGATCTCAGAGGGAACTGAGTGCTGCAGTTTGAGGATATGAGCTTGTGGACATGTGTATGTTATTGGGGGCCGTGCTGGAGTGGGGAAGTGATGTACTTAAAGATATCATGCTTTGAACGAAACAAAATCTGACCCCTACTATCCCAGAACATTAGCCCAACTCATAAAATTCACTCACTAATGGTACATAAATAACTCCTGCTCACGCCCACTCCATCCCCGCTCAGATGAGCCTCCCAGTGCCTAAGGAAAATATGCACTGTCTCAGAGAGGGTTCGGTATGATATCGATACACTTGTCACCCTCCGTTGTGCATGATGCTCACCAGGATCACGTTTTTAGATGGTTCCTAGAGCATACTTAGCAAGATGAATAGGTATGTTATTGTTGTCTTGTTTGATGGGATGGTCCCTGAGAGCTTGTAAACTTCTCGGGGCCCCTCCGCAAGCCTTGGCCTCTGGATATTAATTGTTAACCAGCAGAATGGAATTTTCAAGGCTTTTGTCTGCAATAGGAACTCTGCTGATTTGGACATATCAAAGTCGGGAACATGCATATGTTTAGTTTGCTCAGGCCGCATTTGTTGATCTCCGCTCTGATCAAACATTTACTAGAAACACCCTGTCAGTCGAACCCGTTTTTTAAATGATACTGACGGATGAGGGCACATTGGATTTATTTTAGAGTTGTGAACTAAATTTCGATACCGCCATTGGTTAAAGGCTGGTGCCAAGGCTCTGATTAAACCCAACAAAATCGACGAAAATAGAACTCCAAACGCCAGGTTCTCGAAAACCGATGCATAGGGAAAAACAAAAGAGATAGCCAGCTGAAGTACAGTACTTAGCCAATCCAAACCCATTCCTAGGAGCTGGTTTGTACTCGAGCACTGCCATTTGTGCCAACAAAGTACCATGACTTAGCTGCTGGTTTGGTTAGAGCGGGTTTAAGTAAATTACATCACCAAACCAGAAGGTACTCACACCACCATGACCAAGACACCAAGTGCTATTCCACCCACTATTTTCCTTGTGGTGCTTATGCCCTTCGTACCTGTAGGTTGCTGTTTGGCCACAGATGAGGTCTTCTGCCATTGATACCGACTGCGTTGTTTCTTGGAGCCGGATAACCTTGTGATATCCACACCACCCTTTCCATTGATATCTGCAGCTGCAGCATTGTGCAGTGTATGCTTATGATTCGTCAGGGGAACGGCCACTCTAGTTTGCGTCTTGGGATCTCCATCAAAATTTGGGTCTTCCGTCACCATGCCAGCGGAATACGAGTATATGGAAGGAGCTTCGCGAACCAGTGGCGACGAACCAGAACAGGCCATTGTGCAGCTATAGAGATTGTTAGATCTGAATCATGCATAACAATTCTAGAGGCTGGGCTGTATACCTATCTCCTTGGCCAACACAAAAGCACCTCCACAGTCCTACACTTCCCTCAAGATGCTCTGATGTAAGGCACTCGGATAATATTTGTGGCGAGATTACCGAGCCGTTGCAATCAAATTCCGATGAGGAAGGCGATGGCTTCGAGATAGCACTGGCCGGCGATGCAAGAAGCAAAGTTGCTAGCCCAATATAATACATGACGATATGGTAGCACTTTTGTTGATCTCCCCTTTATTGGGTTCCCGGTCTTCCTCTGCTTCCCTCTTCACAAAGTCGCAAAAAAAAAATACCCACAGAAACAAGACAAGCAATATCAGGGAGAGCAATTGCACCTCATAAATGATTTCCAATGCCTCACTGGATCAGTGCTATGTAAACAATTTTTTTTTGCTTATTCTGACCAATCTTTGGGCCTGACCTAACCAATTGCGAGCACACCGTTTACCGTCAGCCTTACCTATATATTTGACGCTGAGGGCGGTATATGTCGTGTCAATCCTTAGAAGTACCTCAAGTGGGGTAAAAGGGCAGTGGTGTGAGTGGTGTGAGTAACATTTGAGGCACACGACAAACAATTACAACATGAAATGATCGCTGGCATGATAAATATAAAAATCTCTCTGCAATATGTTCGAGTACGTATACGTATCCTTTCTCATGTCTGTGTAACTGGAGGCTACATACACTTATATTTGACGAGAATCCGTATGTATCCTCAACAATGCCACCCTGTCAAGTTCGGGAAAGGAGTTGCTCCGGTTTGGCTGAGCGGAATTGTACGGCCCCAGCCTTTGGGCACATATGGCAACGTCATAATGCATGAGGCAGCCCTAGTCTCAATTAATTGATATACAGGACTTGAATAGGTATGGTTGTATTGATTTCTATTGCTACAGTAAAAAGTTCACCAACTGACCGCCACTTCTACTCTCCGCGCTTACCCTTCCCTCATCCCTTCGCCCTTCTCCTTTGTCACGCCCACTCAGGGGCGCTTGCCCAATTCCTCCCACCAGTATCCGTACCCCACCGCTTGTACGAACTCACAGGTCGCCGAGGCTTCGTCTTCCCAAGCCACTCGTTCCAGGTGGAGATTTACCCCACGTTTACAGCTTGGTTTCTTTCCTTGCCTCTTCCAGGTCTGCGCACACCAGCATGTGCTCTGTTATGGTGCTTCTGATTACGGTACATCCAGGGCTTTGGCCTGCGCTGGCCCTGATCCTGATGAGGTCCCTGTGCTTTTGGGTTCCAGCTGGGGTCCTTTTGGCGGGTTCTTAGTCGTCCATGCCACTGGCGAACAACGGTTCATGTCGCTTTTTAGAAGCTAACGCGGAAAGGTTGCGTGAGTACAAAACAGGTGTAGTTGGATGCGCTAAAACAGGTGGATGGCAATTCTCACTAAATTAGCGCAAGCAAAGAAATAAGTAGAAATAAATTAATAGTAAAAAAATAAAATAAAAAATGCCCGATGTTTAAACATCTATGGCTGGTTCTATCGGCTCTATCTCAGCCTCTCAACAAATTCAGCCTCTTCATCGGACTCTATCTCTGGTCCAATACCTGATATAGCATATCACCATGTACGAGATCTGGTTGAAACTGGCAGCATCGACCTCCTACATGTTCCCAGCAAAGATATACCAATTTTTACCTAAATAAGAGGTTTTGAGGTTTTTATTATCCTGTATATTGCACAAACAGAATGTGTTGAGGACTCCACCACATACTGGATTATAACCATATATTCACGCCACATATGAGAAGCATGTGTTTGTTATCTATTCCTCGTGTATATATATAGGTAGCTGGATAGATCACATAGAACAAGACAGTGCATTACGTTCCATGAATTTGCTGGATTATATGCTATTACTCCCATATTCATACATCAGATATTCATATATATGTTCAGACAGCACTGGCCACCACTCTCACTAGCCTCATATCATAACCCAAGTGTTGCCACCTATGCTCTTGGCCTAGGTATCGCTGCTCTCGCGGGTTTCTGAAAGTTAATTGGAATTGTCCAAAAAACGTTATGTTTCGATAGTTCTTTCGCTCTTGCGTAATCGGGTATCGATAATAGCTCTTCAGGATTTGTATCGTGGGCGGTAGACGATGCTAAACAGGCGTGGATTGACTGCTTACTGCATCTCCGACCTTGCATATAGTGCAGATTTTCTTACTAAACCCTACGCAGTTTTCTAGCTTAGCGTTGGTGGTCTGGCATCATGGCCATGTCTGAGCAGCTGTTTGTTTTCGTGATGAAGTCAGCTACCAGGGTAGATTTCTCCTCCTGACACTTAAATTTTGCGTGAGCACAGTGCCTTTGCTCAGTAGCCTGCAAATCAAAAATCCAAAGAAATAACACAGTACGCCTGCCTGGTCCCCACATACAAGAATCGATAGTATGAGCCTCCCAAAAACAAAAAACGTTGGCTATATGGTATCATCTAAGAGAAAACACAAGTAGTATGCAAGAAAAAAATGGATAGGCCTAAGTAGGCAGTATCATAGCAAACAAACTTCGTCGTCATCCTCATCGTTCTGGTCGCTTCCCTGTTCACTTGGTTAGCAATTAGGAAACCGTTGGATAAAGGTAGAATCACCTGCGGCCCGATGGCTAAATCCATATGCCACACATTGAGATCTGGCCCCTTGATGCTATCGCTTTCACTCATTAGAATTGGTGGCTGTTCCTGAGACATAACTTCTGTTTGGGTTTCATCAAGGATTGTCGGTGGGTGAGGAAATTCATGCCATGAAGCCAAACCTTCCACTAGTAATGGGGTTACCTTCGGCTGAATTCCCTCTTGCAACTGCTGTTGTGCATCATGTGCCGCTTCCTCATTTAAACAAGCCGTGGCTCCAAAATCTGCAGCCAAAGCACTATCCGCCGCTGAGGCTATATTCATTGGGAGATCTTCCACCACCTCTCCTCCTTCTATCTGTGCCAATTGTCCTGGGAATGGTGCTGGTAAAGGCTCGGGTGACGGTGATTGAAATAGTCGCGGCAAAGGTGGCGATGGTGAGGGGTGGAATCGGGTATATGTGAAAGGGAAGTTGTTAGGTGAGAGAAAAGGCAACCCGCCGTCGCCGTCAGAAGGTATATCGTCAAAGCGCTTGGTGGTTGTTGTATTTCGATGGGGTGTTGGTGGGGCAGGCTGTTTGGAGCTTTGCGCCACTTCATCCGCAGTGGGTGATAGTCTGGTTAGTGGTTTTGTGGGGAGGACCACTTCTGGTGTAGTGGCAATGTGGCTATGGTTGCAGTGAAGTCTTGAAGATTCTTCCCCTGGGTCTTCTCCGGCTAGGCCATCTGTAGGAGTAATATTCCCCTTGGTGTCCTTGATCCTCGGTTTTTTTCCATCAGCCTCCATCTCCTTTCCATCTACAGATGGTGCAGACTCTGCAAACCCACTGTCATCCATTGCCTCTACCCAGGCCTCCTCATCACTTGTGATAGCTCCCTCCAGCACTATATCTACAACCTCTCTGGCCATTCCTACTCTATGGTTGGTGACATCACGAAGAAGGACTGACGCCCACTCCCCCAACAGCCCCTTTACCAACCAATCATTTCTCAAAACCCCTGCACTCGTCTCCCGCTGCCAAACATCAACCTGCAGCATCTTCCCCATGAACTCTGTCAGCCCAGGCGAAAGTGTGGTATTGAGCAAGAATCGAGATAAGATCCCATGGTTTTCCTGTGGCACAGCTAATCCCCACTCATCCATCTCCGCTGTTCCTGCTGGCGTCCGATCTAGTGCATCATACTCATCCCTCCAAAACACCCCCTGCCGGTAGCTCCCCACACTCCCAAATAGTGTTGCCATCCTCGTCACTAATGCTTTCCTCGTCGGGGCAGGAACAGCCATAATCGGTTGCCACACCGAGTCTATATCTACACCCGACCCCTTCCCCATCAACTTTATCTCAGTTTCAAGTTCTTTCCTGCCTTCTTTCCCTAATAGCCACTCTAACCCCACCACTCCCGCCCCCCATACATCAATCTTCCTCCCCAACGGCCCCGCCCCAAGTAATATTTCTGGAGCACGGTAATGTGCACTCTGGACTTCAAACTGCGCCTCCCCCTCAAGAGGTGGGTCGTCGATCTTGATCACATTCCCCAGGTCAATGATTTTAATTCTGTTGGACTCCGGGAGATATAGTATATTCATGGGAGTTAGGTCCGAATGTATTAATCCATGTCTATGTAGCTCATGTATCCCAGACAACATCTGGACCATAAGCTTTTGAAATAGATACTGTCTGCCTGGACACGCCAAAATTGATTTGCATCTTTGCATGCACGACGGCACACATGCACATCCTTCCGGAAGGGAAACCGGTCTTGCAGAATCTAGTGGTTCAAGAACGAGGTGAAATATATACTCTTGGTCAAAGAATGCAAAGAGGGGCTTGACGATATGTCGTGGGGAGTCATATAGGTGAAGGTTGTGCAAATTTTCGTATTCGGTTTGACCCATGGGATTGAGCCATGGGCCATCCACTCTCTTGACTGCAACAAGGGTACCTGTACGGCTGCTCCCGGGGTCTGGGGGCTCGGGCTCTGGGGGTAGATCTTGTGCTAGATATGTTTTTGAGAAATTACCACGGCCGAGGGCTCCGAGTATATGGTACCGGGCATGGAGAGTTTGTCCAATAACGGGATCAACAGAGCCTTCTGCTGGCGGAACTTGCTGGTCACTCGGAGCATTGTCATGACCTGTGCCCACCCCCGCGCCCCGCCCCGTGACCACCTCCTGCCCATATTGTTGTGGTGATAATGGCGTTCGTATTGATACTGGTGATGATATCCCGTTTATTGTTGGGTGTTGTGGAACTAAATCTTCTGAATTTATAACAGACCTAGGCTTTTCAACCTT
>Ga0307514_10001992_pt1 | contig 22185 bp, 19 predicted proteins | sample 16_EM_MG_FD_203088 | JGI IMG/M metagenome (GOLD analysis project Ga0307514, IMG submission 203088) | Populus trichocarpa ectomycorrhiza microbial communities from riparian zone in the Pacific Northwest, United States - 16_EM | ecosystem: Host-associated > Plants > Roots > Unclassified | place...
TGAGGCGTTGGTGCTCCCGGGTGGCGAAGCGGTCGGTCATGCCGGCGATGTAGTCGGCAACGCGCCGGGGGCTGATGCCCTCCGTGGTCTCAGGCTCGCGGTACTCTTCCGGTAACTGGCGGGGGTCGTCGAGGTAGGCGGCGAACAGCTCGGCAATGATGCGGCGACCCCGCTCGGTGGTGTCCATGACCTGCGGGTGGCGGTACAGCTCACGAAAGAGGAAGCGCTTGAGCTCGGCGCTGGCATGGCGCATGTCGGTCGTGAAGCGGATCAGGGCAGGATGCCGGCGCACCTCGTCGCAGGAAGCAGGCGCCGCGGTTGCGAGCGATGCCGACGCACTGGCAATCACGTCATAGACCTGGGCTGAGAGCATGCGTCGGATGATTTCCGCAAGCAGGCGGCGTGGCGCCTTGCCTGCCAGACCAGGATGGTCACGCTGGACTTCCTCGTCGAAACGGGCGAACAACGGAACCTCTCGCAAGGCGGCCAGGCTCAGCAAACCCGAGCGCACGCCATCGTCAATGTCGTGCGCGTTGTAGGCAATCTCGTCGGCCAGGTTGCACAGCTGCGCCTCCAGGCTGGGTTGCGTGCCGTCCAGGAACCGGCGCGCGACACCCGATGGTTCGCGGGCTTCGATCTGCTGGGCCAATGGCAACGGGCAGCGCTTCAGGATGCCCTCGCGCGTCTCCAGGCACAGGTTCAGACCATCCCATCCGGGGTAGCGCTGTTCCAGCGCGTCCACCACCCGCAAGCTCTGCAGGTTGTGCTCGAAGCCACCGTGCTCGGCCATGCAATCGTTCAAGGCGTCCTGCCCTGCATGACCGAACGGCGTGTGGCCCAGGTCATGCGCCAACGAAATGGCCTCCACCAGGTCTTCGTTCAGCCCGAGGCTGCGCGAAATGGAGCGCCCGAGCTGGGCAACCTCCAGCGAATGCGTCAGGCGCGTGCGGAACAGGTCGCCCTCGTGGTTGAGGAAAACCTGCGTCTTGTAGACCAGCCGACGAAACGCGGTGCAATGCACGATGCGATCCCGGTCACGCTGGAAGTCGCTGCGTGTCGGCGCGGGTGGCTCGGCGACGCGCCGACCACCCGGACTGGTCGGAGGCACCGCGTAAACCACCCACAGCGGCGAATCCCGGCTGTCCGGAACGCTCACGCGGAGCAAGCCTCCAAGGTCTGGCGCACCAATGCCTCCGGCGCTGGCCGCACCACGGCCGAGCCGATGCGGTCGATCAACACGAAACGGATGTCGCCGTCTTCGGCCTTTTTGTCCACGCGCATGTGCCGCATGTATTCGTCCACCGGCAGCTTGGGGCCAAGCACGGGCAAGCCGGCTCGTTGCAACAGCGCCGACAACCGGACCCGAAATCCTACCGGCATCAACCCCAGTCGCTCGGACAAGTCCGCGGCCATCACCATGCCCGCGGCAACAGCTTCGCCGTGCAGCCAGACACCAAAGCCGAGACCGGCCTCGATGGCGTGGCCAAAGGTATGGCCGAAATTGAGAATGGCTCGCAGCCCGCCTTCCCGCTCGTCGGACGCCACCACTGCTGCCTTGATTTCGCAGCTGCGACGCACCGCGTGCATCAGCGCATCCGGCTTGAGGGCAACCAGATCGTCGATGTGATCTTCGAGCCACCCCAGGAAAGCCGCATCGGCAATCGGCCCGTACTTGATGACTTCCGCCAACCCGGCAGCCACCTCGCGAGGCGGGAGTGTCTGCAAGGTATCCACATCGCAGAAGACACGCAGCGGTTGATAAAACGCGCCGATCATGTTCTTGCCAAGCGGGTGATTGATGGCGGTCTTGCCCCCGACGGAAGAATCGACCTGTGCCAGCAGCGTGGTCGGCACCTGCACGAACGGCACGCCGCGCATGTAGCAAGCTGCGGCAAAGCCGGTCATGTCACCAATCACGCCGCCGCCAAGCGCCACCAGCACCGTCTTGCGATCACATTCGTGGCCCAGCAATTGATCGAAGATCAGGTTCAGCGTCTGCCAGGTCTTGTGATGCTCGCCCTCCGGCAAGGTCACAAGGTGAACCTTTGCAAATCGGCCTTGCAGTCGGGCCTGCACTGCTGCCGCGTAGAGCGGCGCCACAGTGACGTTGGTGACCAACACGGCAACTGCAGCCCGGGGCAGGTCCGCCCAAAACTCGTCGCTCCGAAGCAGATCCGACCCGATCACCACCTCATAGGCGCGCTCGCCCAAGCTAACGGGCACACGCACCGTTGGCGAACTCAAAGTCAAATTCGTTGGCATGCCGCCAGTGTATGCGGCCGCATCAGCCGCCCGATCTTCCCCTGAACAGATCCGGCCGGGCCAGTTCAAGTTGCATGGCCACCAGATGGGCCAAGGTCACAACAGAACTGCGGCCGGTGTCGACAGAGAAGTCAGCAATCTCTCGGTAGAGCGGGTCCCGCTGGGCGAAGAGTTCGCGCAGGCGAACCAAAGGGGGCACACCCTTCAGCAAAGGGCGTTGTGTATCGTGCTGCAGTCGCCGGGCAAGATCTTCCACCTGTGCTCGCAGGTAAACGACAAGGTTGCCTGCACCTTTGAGCGCCTGACGGTTGGCCACGCGCAGAACGGCCCCCCCTCCGGTGGCCACAATCACGTCCTGTTCCAAGCTAAGGCGCGTAATCACCGCCTCTTCGACATCCCGAAACGCTACCTCGCCATGCAGTTCGAAATACGCAGAGATGGAGCAACCGATTTGCTGCTCTATCTCATGGTCGGCGTCAGCGAAACGCCAACCAAGGTGACGTGCCAATTGCCGGCCGATGGTGGACTTTCCGCTACCCGGCAGGCCAACCAAGCCTACCATCATGGAAGGCAAGACTCGGCAATTAATTCGAAGTCGCCACGCACGCGCCTGTTCCGTAAGGACTCACGGTGAATGGAAGATCAGTAGATGTATCCGCCGTTTGCTCGGCTGGCCAACTCAACCAGCTACTGTACGTGCCGACCCCCTCGCTGGTCGAAACCTTAGCCGCGACCTTCAGCGTATAGGCAACCCATGAAGCAGAGCTTTGCAAATACTGGATTCGCACTTTCATCTGCCCATTGACATCGGTGACCTTCGAATCAATGTAGCTGACCGACACATCGGCCGCACGAGGCGCCAACTGCCCGTCGAGGTCCAAGTCTTCGCCAGCGTCGAGGGTTCCATTGGCATTCGCATCTTCATTGGCGCAGGGACTAGCACCAGAGGACAGATATTGCTGCCAAGCATTATCCGCATCCAGGCCCCAAGCGCCCTTCAGAAAATAAGGCAGCGTCACCGTCGGGGTGATACTGGCGCCCTTCACTGGATAACCAGCGCTGTCGACCACTTGAACAGTGAATTCCTGAACATAGGTCTCGGAAGTATCGCCGTCAACGATCAGGTCACTCGCGCCAACGGAAACTGAGATCGGCGAACCGGCATCGCCGCTCGACCCAGATCCACCGCTTGTTCCATCGCCACCGCCAACGACTGGCGTTCCGGCGCTACCACTCCCGCCGCCACCGCAAGCTTGCAATGACGCCACAACCGCAAGCATCCAGGCTGCAGCGAGTTTTCTCCGAACCATCATTTCCCCTCAATTCCTCTAGACCGTGAGCCGAGTTTCGAAAACTTCAGCGCGCGGCCGATCTGTCCGTAATGATCTTTGGCGTGATGAACATCAGCAATTCCGTCTTGTTGTTGTAGCGCACAGTGTCTCTGAACAGCACGCCAAGATAGGGAATGTCACCAAGCAGCGGGACCTTGTTGACCTCATCACGCTCTTCTTGCGTAAAGATGCCACCGATCACAACTGTACCGCCGTTCTCTACCAACACCTGGGTTTTCACGTGCTTGGTGTTGATCGCCGGGCCTGCGGTTGTGTTGTCGCCTCGACTGTCCTTATTGACTTCCAGAGTCAGAATCACATTACCTTCAGGCGTGATTTGTGGCGTCACTTCCAGACGCAGACTCGCCTTCTTGAAGGACACCGCGGTGGCGCCGCTTGACGAAGCGATCTGGTAAGGAATCTCGACGCCTTGCTCGACTTCGGCCTTGCCTTGGTCGGTGGTGATCACCCGCGGGCTGGACACGATCTTGCCCTTGCCTTCCGCCTCCAATGCGCTCAGTTCCAAGTTCAGGAATCGATTGGCCGAGGCGCTGAAAAGTGAGAGTGCCATGGTGGCTGCAGACGCAGTGCTGATGGCACTGGTATTGGCCGGCAGACTTACGAATTGGCTGTTGGAGTAAGCGGCGTCGGTACTCTGTTGATTGGTCTGATACCCGACCTGATTGTAATTACCGCCCACAGTCACATAGTTACTGCCCCCGACCGAATACCCAGGCACACCGCCATTGACGCCACGAAGGTCAGTCGCACCCAGCTTGACACCAAGGGCACGACCGAATTTGTCATCGGCCTCCACAATCCTAGCCTCGATCAGCACCTGTCTCACCGGGATGTCAATCTTCGAAATCATCGTCGTAACCTCTTCCAATTTGGAAGCGATGTCCGACACAAATAGTTGGTTGGTTCGCGATTCAGCGAGCACGGAACCCCTAGGCGAAAGAATTCGCGTCGCGTTGGAACCTGTCCCACCGGCAGAACCTCCACCTGAGCCGCTGGTCTGGCCGATCAACGCTTTGGCAATCTCCTCCGCCTTGGTGTAGTTGAGTTGATACGACTGGGTACGCACCGCCTCAAGTTCGGTGATCTTCTTTTTCGCCTCAAGGTCAACCTGCTCCTTGGCCGCCAACTCCTCCTTGGGCGCAATCCAAAGCACGTTGCCAGACTTGCGCATGCCCAGACCCTTGGCCTGCAAGATGATATCCAGCGCATGATCCCAGGGCACATCCTTCAGGCGCAGCGTAACGCTGCCGGTGACAGTGTCACTGGTAACCACGTTGAAATTGGTGAAGTCGGCGATGACTTGCAGCAGCGCGCGGACTTCGATGTTCTGGAAGTTCAACGACAGCTTCTCACCCTGGAAGCCGGGACCCTGCACCAGTTTGTTCGGATCCATGCGCACCGGACGAACTTCCAACACGAATTGCGTATCGGTCTGATAGGCACTGTGCTCCCAGGCACCGCGAGGCTCGATCAACAGACGAACTCGGTCACCATTTTGCACAGCCGAAATGCCTTGCACAGGCGTGCCGAAGTCGGAAACATCCAACTTGCGACGCAGACTTTCTGGCAGGGTGGAATGCAGGAACTCCACCACCAAATTCTGGCCCTGCTGCCGCAAATCCACGCCGACTTGGGTGTTGGCCAGCCCCACTACGACGCGCCCGGCGCCATCTGGGCCACGCCGGAAATCAATGTCCCGAAGCGCCAGCTGTTCGGAATTCTGGTTGGTGGCGAAATGCACCGCATCCTGGGCAGCACCTGCTGAAGCCTGCGAATCCAACAGGATCAACAGCGTTTTGCCTTGAATCTCTGTCTTGTAGGAAGTTGCCTGTTTCAGGCTCACTACCAGCCGGGTGCGATCACCAGAATTGGCAACGTTGACAGACCGAACATTACCCTGGTTCACCTCGACGCTAGATGTCCCCAAGCCATTGGTGACACCCGGCAGATCGATGGCCACCCGAGGCGGCGCCTGGACCACGAACCCGGTGGGTGCAGAAGCCAAAGGCTGGCTGAGTTCAACCCGAATCACTTCGCCATTGGCCTGTTGCGAACCGGTGACCGAGCGAATGACGTTTTGCGCCACAGCCAGGCCCGGCGCCATCATCCCGATCGACAGCGCCAGGGCTGCCGCGTACCAACTGCGCATCTTGCGTGACTCCAACCTGTTGTTCATTGCCCCGACTCCTGAAGCTGGAGGGTACTGGTGCGTTCAATCCACTCGCCAGAGGCGTCTTGCACGATTTCACGCAACTCAAGCTCGGTTTCGGAAATCTTGGTGATCTTGCCGAAATTCTGACCCAGATAATCGCCCGCCTTCACGTAGTGCAGCAGCCCCTGAACCTTCAGCAATGCATGAGGCTGGCCCCCTCGATTCACGCTGCCGACCATCTTCATGCCATCCAGAGGAAACGACTCCAACGGTTGCTTCCGGCGGCGCATTTCAGCCGTGAGGATCGCATTTGAGCCTCTCGCATCAAGTCGTGTCCCCGCCACCATCTTGCCCGCACCAAACGGCTCCGGCGCAGCACTGCCAACATAAGGCTCCGGCTCGAATTTCCGCGGCGGTAAAATCGGTTGCACATTCGGCTTAACCTCTTTCGCCTGTTGATCCATCCAGGCCTGAATCTCCTGGTTGTCACCAGAACAGCCAGCCATCAACAGGATCAGTCCCAACCCAAGCCAAGTCAAAAACTGCCGACTCATGACTTGCCCTTCTTCTTTGCGCTCACCTTTGCAGCAGCCTCTCGCTTGACCTCAGCCACTTCGGCTGGGTCCAGATAGCGGTAGGTCCGCGCTGTGGCTTCCATGACCAAGGCACCCGAGTTGTCCTTGGCTGTAGTGGGCGTGATAACCAAATTGTGTAAGGTGACGATGCGCGAAAGATTGGCGACATCCCCAGCGAATGAACCAATGTCGTGGAAGCGACCGGACACCCGAATGGCGATCGGCAACTCGGCGTAATAGTCCTTCACCACCACCTGCCCCGGCCGGAAGAGCTCAAATTGCATGCCCCGCCCAACACCGGCCTGATTGATGTCCGACAGCAGCGCATCCATCTCAGCCTTGCCTGGCAATTGCTTTTCCAACTGAGTCACATACTCCTGAACCTGTTCTTTTTGCTTGCGTAACTCTTCCAGATTGACAGCCTGGGTGAGCTTCTGCCGATATTCTGTCTTCAGTTTTGGCTCAAGGTCTCGGGATTGCGCCAAACGATCTGTTTCATCACTGATCAATAACAGCCAGCCCACCACCACAGCCACGATGGCAGCCAATAGCCAGACCACAGCCTTTGGCAGTATCGGCCACTGTCCGGGCTCCTTCGGATCCAAACCCTGGAACTGACCGCCCGCCGCACGCAGCGATGCCCCGACGTCGATTTGAGAGGTTTTTTTCTGTGTCGCCATGGCCAATACTCAGGACACTTTGGGGGTCGCAGACTTGCCCGGTGCTGCGCCGCTGGCGGCCCCCGCAGGCGGAGCGGGCCGCTTGATCGACACTTTGATGGAAAAATCAAACAATTTGCGTTGATCCTTGCCAATCAGAATGTTGGCGGACTTGCTTTCCACCAACTCAGGACGCTCCAACCACGTGGAGTTGTAGGCGGTGTTGCGCAGCAACTCGGAAACACGCTCATTGGTCTGGGCAACGCCACTGATAGTGACCTGATTCCCACTTTGACGGACGGCAGTCAGATAGACACCCTCGGGCGTCTGCTTGACAAGCTCGTTCAACAGGTAGACCGGCACATTCCGATCCGTCTGGAGGTTTTCCACAGCGTTTTGTCGCGCCTTCAAGGCTTCGATTTCAGCCTTCAAGTCCGCGATGTCCTTGATCTTGACTTCGAGCTTGGTGATTTCCGTCTTCAGAAAGCTGTTTCGGGAGTTCTGCGCGGCAGTCAATTGCTGCAACACGAGATACCAAAGCAGGACGATACCGGCACCCACAATGGCTGCCAGTCCCAGGGCCGCGAAAAATGCCCGTTTGCGTTCCTGCCGGCGCGCCTCCCGGTGGGGCAACAGGTTGATCAGGATCACTGCACAAATCTCCGCATGGCCAAGCCGCAGGCCGTGAGGTACGACGGCGCCTCACGCTTGAGCTTGGCCTCCCGTACCGCCGGCCCTAATTTCATGTTCTCGAAAGGATTCACCACGCGCGAGGCGAAACCGGTGACGTCCTTGACGCGTTCGCGCAGCCCGGTCATGGATGCCGCGCCACCCGCCAGCATCACGTAATGCACCTTGTGATGCGGTGTGCTGGTGAAGAAATATTGCAAAGCACGGCCAATTTCATGTGCCAAGCTGTCCACAAACGGCGTCAGCAAGGTGGGGCCATAGTCTTCGGGCAGATCGCCACTGAGCTTTTTCTGCTCCGCCTCTTCATACGAAAAACCGTATTGCCGCGAGATCAACTGTGTGAGTTGGGCACCCCCGAAAGATTGGTCGCGGTCGTACAGCAACTCGTCTTCCCGCAGGACCTTGAGACTAGTGGTATCCGCGCCAATTTCAAACAGCGCGACCAAAGCGTCCTTGCCTTGGTCAGGCAAAGCGGCCACCAGCCGCGTCATGGCCAGACGGGAGGCATGCGATTCAATGTCCAGCACAACCGGCGTCAACCCAGCCGCCTCGGCCAGGCCTTGCCGGTCCTGCACGCGGTCTTTTCGCGAAGCAGCGATCAACACATCCACATCACCGGCCGAATTCGAATTCGGGCCAATCACACAGAAGTCCAGGCTGACTTCGTCCAGCGAGAAGGGGATGTATTGATGCGCTTCGGTTTCGACCTGAAGTTCCATCTCTTCTTCGCGAAGACCGGCAGGCAGCACGATGCGCTTGGTGATGACCGCTGCGGCCGGCATGGCCATCACGACGTGCCGAGTGCGCGTGCCGCTACGGGCCACGACGCGCCGCACCGCATCGGCCACTTCGTCAAATTTCTCGATTTGCCCATCCACGATCCAGCCTTTTTCAAAAGGCTCGCTGGACAGTCGTTCGAGCACCAATTCGCCGGACGATGACTGACCCAGTTCAACCAGCTTGACGCTGGATGAACTGATGTCGAGACCCATCATCTGGGGATGTTTCTGGCCCAGAAAGCGATCAAGAAAACCCACGGGAGATGGCTCCAGCGACACCGTGAACGGGCGCAAAGTTAACAAAGCACTTCAATGCTAGCAGCAAGCTTGTTGACGAACCAAGGATTTCCCCGGAACGAATCCGCGCGTCCGTTGCGCCAGACCGACTGATTGGTAAGCAAACGATACCAGTGCGGAACCTTTGCGCTTCCGCCCCAAAAGCTGTGCTCGCCCCTGCGCTGGTGGCCTGGGCCAACGGCAGTTGAAGCAACTTCCACTTCCTATAATCGGCAGCCCAACGGGAGAACCATGAGCGACGCCGACCCCAACGATCCCGCCTCTTCCTCATCCAAAGGTCCCGGCAAGCACTCCAGTTCGAACCCGGCCGTCGCCCCCGCTTCGCGGGCGGTGGCTGCACTGTTGCGAGTGCTGGCGGCGCTGTTTGGCACGGCCCTGGCACTGGGAGCGGCCGGCCTGATTTGCGGCGGCATTGCGTTGGCGGTCGCCTACCCGAATCTGCCGGAGTTGGACGCGATCACGGACTACCGCCCAAAGCTGCCGCTGCGAGTCTTCTCCGCGGATGGCGTCCTGTTGGGCGAATATGGCGACGAACGGCGGCAGTTCACACCCATTGCCGAGATTCCAGACGTGATGAAACACGCGGTGCTGGCGATCGAAGACGCCCGCTTCTATCAACACAGTGGCGTGGACTACCTGGGCGTGCTGAGAGCTGGCGTTGCGCAGTTCGGTGCCGCAGGCAGCCAGGGCGCATCGACGATCACGATGCAGGTTGCGCGTAATTTTTACTTGTCGACCGAGAAGACGATCACTCGCAAGCTTTACGAGGTGCTGCTGGCGCTGAAGATCGAGAGCGCCCTGAGCAAGGACCAGATCCTTGAGATCTACATGAATCAGATCTACCTGGGGCAGCGCGCTCACGGCTTCGCAGCCGCCAGCGAGATTTACTTTGGCAAGCCATTGCGGGAGCTGACCGTGGCGGAGGCGGCGATGCTCGCCGGGCTACCGAAGGCGCCGTCGGCTTACAACCCGATCGCCAACCCGCGCCGGGCAACAGTGCGGCAGCGCTACATCGTGGACCGCATGCTGGATAACGGCTTCATCACCGCCGAGCAGCGCGAGACCGCCCTCGCACAAACCCTGAAATACCGCACGCCAACCGAGGTACCAGTGCATGCGGAATACCTCGCGGAAGCAGCGCGGCAATTGATGTTTGCCCAATACGGCGCTGATACCTACACCCGCGGGCTGAACGTGCAGTTGACGGTGCAAGCCGCGGATCAGGCCGCGGCCTACCACGCGCTGCGCAAGGGTCTGATGGACTTCGAGCGGCGGCAGGTCTACCGCGGCCCGGAAGCCTATGTGGACCTGCCGGCAGACCCCAAGGCGCTGGACGCACGCATTGCGGAAGCGCTGGCAGACCATCCGGATAACGACGAATTGAAGGCCGCGGTGGTGCTGGAGGCGTCGCCAAAGAAGGTGATTGCAGCACTGCAATCCGGCGAGGCGCTGACGATCACTGGAGAAGGCCTGAAGCCGGCGACCTCCGGCCTGTCAGACCGCGCAGACCCGAAGGTGCAAGTGCGACGCGGCGCCATCGTGCGGGTACTGAAGACGGTCAAGGGTGACTGGACACTGACCCAGCAGCCGGAGGTCGAAGGGGCATTCGTATCAATGGAGCCGCAAACCGGCGCCATCCGCGCCCTGGTTGGCGGCTTTGATTTCGGCAAGAACAAGTTCAATCACGTGACACAGGCGTGGCGGCAACCGGGTTCCAGCTTCAAGCCCTTCATCTATTCGGCAGCACTCGAAAAAGGCTTCACGCCAGCCACGGTGGTCAATGACGCACCGCTGTTCTTCGACGCCGGCAGCACCGGCAGCCAACCGTGGGAGCCGAAGAACTACGACGGCACCTTCGACGGCCCCATGTCGCTGCGGCGTGCACTGGCGAAGTCCAAGAACATGGTGTCGATCCGCGTGCTGCAGGCCATTGGCGTGCCCTATGCGCGCGAATGGATCACCCGATTCGGCTTCGAGAAGGAGCGCCACGATCCTTACCTGACGATGGCACTGGGGGCGGGCTCGGTCACGCCAATGCAGATGGTGACCGGCTACAGCGTGTTTGCGAACGGCGGCTACCGCGTCAACCCGGTCTTGATCGCGCGGGTGACCGACACCCGCGGCCGCGTGCTGCATGAAACCCGGCTTGCACCGCCTGATGAATCGCTGCGCGTCATCGAACCACGCAACGCCTTCATCATGAGCAGCCTGCTGCAGGAAGTCGCACGCTCCGGTACGGCGGCTCGCGCGCAGGCCACACTGAAGCGGCCGGACATCTACGGCAAGACCGGCACCACCAATGACTCCATGGACGCCTGGTTCGCCGGCTTCCAGCCTTCGCTGGCAGCCGTCGTCTGGATCGGCTACGACAATCCACGCAAGCTGGGGGACCGCGAAACCGGCGGTGGACTGTCATTGCCCGTCTGGATCGAGTTCATGGGCCAGGCGCTCAAAGGTGTGCCGGTGGCCGAAGTGCAGCCCACGCCAGGTGTGGTCAACGTGGCGGGCGAGTGGTACTACGACGAGTTCAGTGGTAGCCAGGGCGTCAGCAGCCTGAACACGGAAGAACACCTGCCCACGCCGCCAAATGAGGACGAGAAGAAAGGCATCCTGGACCTGTTCCGGTAGGTAGCCCCCATCCCGACCTAGCTCGCTTGCCACCGTGTGAACTGGCGTCAAGCGAGCGCCCGAGGCACCGCGCCGCCGTCAGTCAGGCGCCAGTGAACAGCAGTGCCACGCCAGCCTGCGCGCTGGCGTGATGCGAAAGACTGTGGAACAGTTCACTGCCATCGCGCGTATCGACCCACCGGCCAGCCGCCACGTCACGTCGGTAGTGAAAACCGCCACCTCGCGCCGCCAGCCAGATCTCGTGCAGCGGCGGCTGGGTGTTCAGGATGATCTTGCTGCCGTTGGGGAACGACAACTCCAGCAGGCCGCCGGTACGGTGGGTGTCGATGTCGATCACATCCCGGTCCAGCCACTGGTCGATCTGAGCTTCGACGCTGGCGAGCGCCAGGTGAGCCAGTTCGTGGTATTGCGCGTCGGTCAGGGTCGGAGCTGTCGTGGTCATCGCTAAAATTCAGTCATGCCGCATTGCGTGATGTTCAGTGTAGTGGCGCCGCAAAAGCGAGCACCTTTGAAGACCTCTTCGTCGCATGCCTTCTGTGGCCTGCCGCGAACTGCAACGCTGGCTGCAGGGCTGGCCCTGGCACTGCTGTGCGCTGGCTGCGGCCAACGGGCCAATTTGGTGCTACCCGATCAGGCATCAACCAAGCCGTCTCGCGCCTCAGCAACTTCTCCGGCCTCCACCGCGGCGCCGGCAGCGAGCGCAAGCCAGCCCTGAGTGACGCAGGCCGACTCAACAACGTGAGTCGCGCCTTGGCAAGAGCCTATGTGACAGAAATAAAAAAGCCCGAGAGGCATGGCCTGTCGGGCTTTTGCTCACACGGCATTCGCGCAGAAGAACTGCGCGAATGCCTGAAGAGACTTAGAACGAGTGGCTGAGACCGAAATCGTAGCCGTTCTTGTTGTCGGCCGCCAAACTGCCACCAACATCGCCACCGATGCGGGCGTAGTCAGCATAGATCTTGGTGCGCTTGGACAGCTTGTACTCCACGCCCAGCCCAGCCTTCTTCAGGGTCTGCGAACCTGCGGCAAAGTCCACCTTGGACTGTGCGTAGCCAGCCTTCAGGTTGATGGCGCCGTAAGGCACAACCACGCCAACGAGGAAGCCCTTGACGTCAACGTCATTAATGGTCTTGCCATCGGAATACGAGCCGGACAGCTTGGCCATGCCGAAGTCGTAGGAACCGACAGCGGTCCACATCTTCTGGTTTTCAAACGTGGTGGCTTCGTACGCACCACCGACCATCAGCGAACCCATCGTGTAGGAAGCACCGACCGCATAGGGCTTCTCGGTGCCAGCGCCGTAAGTTTCCGCAACGGAAGCTGACAGCTTGAAGGCACCAAAAGCACCGTCATAGCGAACAGAATTGTCCAGACGACGCACATCCACCAACGCCTGCGTGGCGTCGAACTTGCTGGTGCGCAGCGTGGCGCCAACGTCACGCAGCTGAGCAATGGTGTCGCCACCGAACGGGTCAGCAGAGCTCACCACATCCCAGGCGCCGCTTTCCATGCGACCCAGTTGCAGGGAACCGAACTTGGTGTTCAGGCCCACGGAGGACCAACGGTTCCAGAAGGTGGTTCCGCCTTGTGCAGCGCCGGTGTCGGCAGAAATTTGGCTTTCAATCCGGAAGATGGCCGACATGCCATTGCCCAGGTCTTCAGAACCCTTGAAGCCGATGCGGCTGCCGTTGTTGTCGGCAACTTGCTTGTCCTTGGAAGCCACGGTCTTGGCCAGTGCCAAGTCCAGCTTGCCGTACACGGTCACCGACGATTGAGCGGAAGCGGCGCCGGCGAAAGCACCCAGAACTGCCAGAGCGAGCAGAGTTTTTTTCATTGCAACTATCTCCAAGATTGATACGAGAGATCCGGAGGGTTGACCTGGCCGCTTCATCGAGCGGCTGGTCCGGAGCGCACTAAAGGCAAACCCTGATGCGGAAGCTGAGCGTGATTGCACCAGAGCCCCGCCAAGGAGGCAAACTTTCAGGCACATCCGGCCCAGGGTCGTTGCCTATGGACAACGGGTGGCCAAAAAACGAACGCGTCACAATCGCGTCTTGCGAAATTCACATAACGCCAGCAATGGGGAGAAACCCAGGATGCTCGACACCTTGTTGATCAACGCAGATCAAGCGCTGCGCACGCTCTCAGGCGGCGCGAGAGCCAACCGCGCCAGCCCTGCACAGCCCGAGCTAGACGCGACGGCACTCAGCGCGTCGCAGAAGCGACTTTCCGGCGCACTGATGCGTGTGAACCATGTGGGCGAAGTTTGTGCGCAGGCGCTTTATCAGTCACAGGCGCTGGGCGCACATGATCCCGCGCTGCGGCGGGATCTGCAACAAGCCGCCGACGAGGAGATTGATCACCTGGCCTGGACAGCGGAACGCCTGAAGGCCTTGAACAGCCACGCCAGCTGGCTGAACCCGCTCTGGTACGCCGGCGCTTTCTCGCTGGGCCTGCTGGCCGGCCGCGCCGGAGACCGCTGGAGCCTGGGATTTGTCGCGGAGACCGAGCGGCAGGTGGCCCGGCATCTGGCCAGCCACCTCGCGCGCCTGCCCACCGAGGACCATGCGTCACGCGCCATCGTGGCGCAGATGCATGCAGACGAAGTCCGGCATGCGGAACAGGCTGAGGCCGCCGGGGCCCATCGGCTGCCAGCCCCCGTTCGCGGCCTGATGCGGGTGGCAGCCAAGGTCATGACGACCACCGCACACCACATCTGACGACGCCGCGCAGCCTCAGGCCCCAGCCTCGCGCACTTCAATGCTGGTGCTGATCTCCGCCGTGCTGCCCAACATCGCTGTGGCCGAGCAATACTTTTCGTGCGACAGCGCCACGGCCCGCGCTACCGCGGCCTCCGGAAGCTGCTTGCCGGTCACCACGAAATGCATGTGCAGCTTGGTGAAGACTTTCGGGTCGACCGACGCACGCTCGGCCTTGAGGGACACGGTGCAGCCGCTCACCTCGTGTCGCCCGCGCTGCAGGATCAGCACCACGTCGTAGGCCGTGCAGCCGCCAGCACCGGCCAGCAGCGTTTCCATGGGGCGCGGCGCCAGGTTGCGGCCGCCGCCTTCAGGCGCGCCGTCCATGCTCAGCAAATGGCCGCTGCCAGTCTCCGCCAGCATCGACATGCCGGTTTCCGGCACCCAGTGGATCGTGCATTCCATCGACTTCATCCTCGTATGACGGCAGCGCCGCAGGCTCGCGACGCCACCAAATGTGAATTATCTCGCGGCGCGCCCCGCTGAAGGTTCGCAACGGGCCGCTTGCAACATATTGCAGCGCAGCACAAGTGCGGTTAAACTCTATTCATCGCATTGATGGATCTATCGATCAATGCCCCGGTTGTCTCCTCCACCTCCTCCATTGGTGGATTCAGCCCGGAGCTGCAAAGCTCCGGGCTTTTTTCTGTCTGGCGACATCTGGCGTAGGTCACAGCGCGCTGCTTTACCATGCAGCGCTTCTGCGTGGCAGACCCTCCGGGCGATGCGTGCGAAGTCATTTCAACCAGCATTGCACCGAGGAGAGACGCCATGGCAGGCGCCGCCCGTCCGGCCCGCCCTGCGGCGCGCCCGGCATCCAGTCGTTCCATGTCCGGCACCAGCATGGCGATCCAAGCGGCCACGCCGCCGAGCGCCAACGACTACCTGCGCAAGATCCTGAACGCCAAGGTCTATGACGTTGCAGAAGAAACCGCGCTGGACCCGGCCCGCACGCTGAGCAAGCGCCTGGGCAACCAGGTGCTGCTCAAGCGTGAAGACCTGCAGCCGGTGTTCAGCTTCAAGCTGCGCGGCGCCTACAACAAGATGGCGCACCTGTCGCCGGAAAAGCTGCAGCGCGGCGTCATCTGCGCCTCGGCAGGCAACCATGCCCAGGGCGTGGCCATGAGCGCCAAGCGCATGGGCTGCCGTGCCGTCATCGTGATGCCTGTCACCACACCCAAGGTCAAGATTGACGCCGTGGCCGGCTGGGGCGGGGAGGTCGTGCTGCATGGCGAAAGCTATTCAGACGCCTACGGCCACGCGGTCGAGCTTGAAAAGGCCCAGGGCCTGACCTTCGTGCATCCGTTCGACGACCCGGACGTGATCGCAGGCCAGGGCACGATCGCGATGGAAATCCTGCGCCAGCACCAGGGCCCCATCCACGCGGTTTTCTGCGCCATCGGCGGCGGCGGGCTGATCTCCGGCGTTGCGGCCTACATCAAGGCAGTGCGGCCCGAGATCAAGGTCATTGGCGTACAGACGGTCGACTCCGACGCGATGCTGCGCTCGGTCAAGGCGGGCAAGCGCGTGACGCTGCCCGATGTCGGCCTGTTCGCCGACGGCACCGCCGTCAAGCTGGTCGGTGAAGAGACTTTCCGCCTGGTGCGAGAGCTGGTCGACGACTTCGTGGTCGTCGACACCGACGCCGTCTGCGCCGCGATGAAAGACGTGTTCCAGGACACCCGCAGCATCGTCGAGCCTTCCGGCGCGATGGGCGTGGCCGGCCTGAAGCAGTACGCCGCCGAGCACAAGCTCAAGGGCCAGACGCTGGTGGCCGTGACCTGCGGCGCCAACATGAACTTCGACCGCCTGCGCTTTGTCGCCGAGCGGGCCGAGCTCGGCGAACAACGCGAAGCCTTGTTCGCGGTGACGATCCCCGAGGAGCGCGGCAGCTTCAAGCGCTTCTGCGAACTGATTGGCTCGCGCAGCGTCACCGAGTTCAACTACCGCATCTCGGACGCCAAGATCGCCCACGTCTTCGTCGGCGTGTCCATCAGCAAGCGCGACGAGGCCGACAAAATCGCCCGCAGCTTCACCCGCCACGGCTTCGCCACCGTCAACCTGACCGACGACGAACTGGCCAAGGAGCATGTGCGCCACATGGTGGGTGGCCGCAGCGAGCTGGCGCGCGACGAGCGGCTTTACCGCTTCCAGTTCCCCGAGCGCCCGGGCGCGCTGATGCGCTTCCTGTCGGCCATGCATCCGGACTGGAACATCAGCCTGTTCCACTACCGCAACCAGGGCGCAGACTATGGCCGCATCCTCGTTGGCATGCAGGTGCCCAAGGGCAACAAGCAGGCCTTCAAGGACTTCATTGCCGGCCTGGCCTACCCCTGCGTGGACGAGACCGACAACCCGGTCTATCAGCTGTTCCTGCGCTGAGCAGCTTCAGCGCAGCGCCACGCCGGGCGGCACGGCCTGCGGTGCAGGCTCGACCCGCTCGGCCCGCAGGATGCGCACCGGCTTGACCAGCAACTGCCCACGCACATAGTCCTCGCCCTGGGCCGGATCGGTCGCCGCGCCGTGGATGCGGCGCACCACGTCCATGCCTTCCAGCACCTGCCCAAAGGCGGCAAAGCCCTGGCGATCCGGGTTGCGCTGGCCGCCGAAATCCAGCCCCGGCTGCTCGCCGATGCAGATGAAAAATGCCGCGGCCGAGCCGGTGCCCACCGCACCACGCGCCAGCGACAGCGTGCCGTCATGGTGCCGCAGCCCGCTGGCCTGCGTGGTCTCGTGGGCCACCGGCGGCGCCGGCGTGTCGTCGCCCGCCACGCCACCCTGAATGACTTCGATCTGCGGCGTGCCGTGATCGTTGTCTCGCCGCACCGTGCGGTAGAAGCTGGCGCCCGCGTACAGCCCACGGTCCACGTAGCGCAGGAAATCGCCAGCGGACACAGGAGCGTGCGCCAGGTCAACAGCCACCACGATGGTGCCCTGCTCGGTCACCAAGCGGACCTGCACCGGCGGTGTGGGTGCAGTGGCCGCCGGGGTTGGCGGCGCGGTGGCGGCCCCGGCCGCACCGGCACAACCAGCCAGCACCCATGCCAGCGAGAACCCGCATAGCCTGCGGCGAAGAAAACCATGGTTTGCGTTCATCATTCGACGGCTCCGGTTTGCCAAGCCCCGGTTAAAAGTTCGCAAAGCGTCTTCAGATGGACCACTGCGAACCAGGGCTCCTGTGGGCTGCGCCCATGCACCAAGGGCGCAGCCGGTAGACTGCAGCGCATTCTCCATCCACGCGCAGCGCCGCCGCTGACCGACACTGCGCGCCCGGCTGCCGCCTGGCGCCTTCCGCGCCGGCCCCGCCCTTCCCTGCTCTCCACGCCCATGGCCCTCACCGAACAAGCCGTTCTCGCGGCACTGCAAACCGTCGTCGACCCCAACACCGGCAAGGACTTTGTCTCCACCCGCCAGCTGAAAGCCCTGCGCCTCGATGGCGGCAAGGTCAGCTTCGAGGTCGAGCTCGGCTACCCGGCGCGCAGCCAGGTCGCACTGCTGCAGTCAGCCCTGGCAGCGGCTGCTCGGACCTTGCCCGAAGTCACTCAGGTCGACGTCAAGGTCAGCAGCAACATCGTCGCGCACCAGGTGCAGCGCGGCGTTGCGCTGCTGCCCGGCGTGAAGAACGTCATCGCTGTGGCCTCCGGCAAAGGCGGCGTCGGCAAGAGCACCACCGCGGTGAACCTGGCGCTGGCGCTGGCGGCCGAAGGTGCGTCGGTCGGCCTGCTGGACGCCGACATCTATGGCCCCAGCCAGCCCACGATGCTGGGCATCTCCGGCCGGCCGGAAACACTGGACGGCAAATCCATGGAGCCAATGCAGGGCCACGGCATCAAGGTCAACTCCATCGGCTTCCTGGTCGACCCGGGCGACGCGATGATCTGGCGCGGCCCGATGGCCACGCAGGCGCTGGAACAGTTGCTGCGCCAGACCAACTGGGGCGAGCTCGACTACCTGATCGTCGACCTCCCGCCCGGCACCGGCGACATCCAGCTGACCCTCTCGCAGCGCGTGCCGCTGACCGGTGCCGTCATCGTCACCACGCCGCAGGACGTGGCGCTGATCGACGCGCGCAAGGGCCTGAAGATGTTCGAGAAGGTCAGCGTGCCCATCCTCGGCGTGGTCGAGAACATGGCCGTCTACTGCTGCCCGAACTGCGGCCACACGGCCCACATCTTCGGTGCCGACGGCGGCAAGCGCATGGCCGAGACCCACGGCGTGCACTATCTGGGCGCATTGCCGCTCAGCCTGGCCATCCGCGAACAGGCCGATGCTGGTGCACCCACCGTGGTGAGTCGGCCCGACAGCGAAGAAGCCGGCCTCTACCGCGCCATCGCCCGTCAGGTCGCGGTGCAGGTCGCGCAGCGCGCCAAGGACTTCTCGTCAAAGTTCCCCAGCATCAGCATCTCGAAGAGCACCTGATCCTCTGGGCAAAAGGGTCCTGAACATGACCGCCAGCATCCCGCGCGAGCAGGTCACCGGCCTGCTGCTGGCCGGCGGTCGCGGCCGGCGACTGGGGGGGGTCGACAAGGGCTTGCAGACCTGGCACGGCCGGCCGATGGCCGAGTGGGCCTTGCAGCGCCTGGCACCCCAGGTCGGCACCTGCCTGATCAGCGCCAACCGCCATCTGGCTGACTACGCGGCGCTGGGCAAGCCCGTGCTGGCCGACGCCGAGGGCGACTTCCCCGGCCCGCTGGCCGGCTTCCTGGCCGGCCTGTCGACCGCGACCACGCCATGGCTGGTCACAGTGCCCTGCGACACGCCAAATTTCCCGCTGGACCTGGTCGCCCGACTGGCGAATGCCGCGATCACGCAAGACTGCGAGATCGCGATGGCCGCCACGCGATCCCCCGATCAAGGTGAGGCACTGCGCCCCGAACCGGTGTTCTGCCTCCTGCGCTGCCATCTGCGTGCTTCGTTGCAGGCCTATCTGGCGCAAGGCCAGCGCCAGGTCGAACACTGGGCACGCCAGCACGCTTGCGCCTTCGTCAGTTTTGAAGACAGCGACGCCTTCTTCAACGTCAACACGCCTGACGACCTGGGTCGCTTGCGCAGCCTGCCGGCCGGCTGAGCCGGCCGCTGCGGCCGTGCGGCATTCACCAAACCGGCGCACCCTCGCGGCTGGCCAGCCTCAGTTCCAGTAGTTGAACAGCTCCGGCCGGGTGGCGCGGTATTGCTGCAAGGTGCTCAGCGTGGCAGGCACCAGCGAGTGCGCACCAAACCACAAAGCCTCGTCGCGGGCCAGGCCGCCGAGCTGATCCAGCGAACTGGCCATGCCGCGCCAGCCTGCCCAGTCGATCTCCGGCATGCTGCGCATCGCATCCCGCGGCAAATGGCGCAAGGCCGTGGCCAACAGCCCCAGCTGCCGCGCCACCTCGCCCCGCTTGGTACCCGAAGCCAGCAATTCGACCTCGGCCAGCCCGTGGGTCAAGCCCAGTACCGCTTCGCCTGCCTGTTGAATCGCACCCAGCACGGCCGCCGTGTCGGTCGGCCGGTTTTGTCTTGTCATATCCCCGTTCATGCCCGCTGCTTCAGCATGATTCGGGCCAACCACCCGGCGCAGCAGGCGTAACCATTCCCATTGGGGCCGCCGAGTTACAAAAAGGGCATGCAAGAAGTCGCCGCTGCGCATCACGCCAAAACGTCTGCCCATGCGGCAAGGCGCCATTCCCACGCCAGCGGTTCCGCTCTACGATGAAGCATCGCCGCCGGCCATTGGCCTGCAGCTTCCATGCGCAGCAGGAGGTTTCATGCACACGCAAGGTCAAGCCCGTTTCGTCGCCGCATGCACGGCTGCACTGGCGTTGACCGCCATGCTGGCCGGCTGTGCGCAAGATCCTGCGCGGTCGCTTTCACAGCCTGCAGCCCCCTCCATCCCAGCGGTCGCCGGCATGGGTGCGGCCACACCGGCCATCCAGGCTTTGCTGGCCGATGGCTTGTTCGCGGCGCCGCACGAAGCCATCGACACCAGAGACCTGTTCGCCGTGAACAGCGACATGCTGCATTTCCTGCGCAGCGACCTGGAGCCGTTGATCCGCGCCCAGGGCAAACAGCGCGGCCTCTACGAAGCACTGCAGAGCAACCATTACCTGAAGCTGGACTACGACACCGCCCGGACCCGCACGGCCGCCCAGGCTTTCCAGGCGCGTTCAGGCAACTGCCTCTCTCTTGTCATCCTGACCGCCTCGCTGGGCCGCAAGCTCGGCTTGCAGGTGAGTTTCCAGCAGGTGCTGAACGAGGACAGCTGGGGTCTGAGTGGCGACTTGGTGGTTGCCAGCGGCCACGTCAACGTGGTGCTGGGCCAGCGCAACTCGATGGCCTGGGGCGACGACAGCCAGTCGCTGGTCGTCGACTTCCTGCCAACCGAAGCAGTCAGAGGCCGGCGCGCCCGCCTGGTCAGCGAAGACGTGGTGATCGCGATGTTCGAGAACAACCGCGCCGTCGAGTCCATGGCCCAGGGCGACCTCGACACTGCCTACTGGTGGGCCAGAGCCGCGGTGTCGCATGAAAAACCCGCCGCCTCGGCCGTCAACACACTGGGCGTGATCTACCAACGCCGCCAACTTCCCGCCATGGCCGAGCAGGCCTATCGACAAGCGCTCGCACTCGAACCCGCCGACCTGCGCTCGCTGGCCAATTTGGCCGGCCTGATGCGAAGCGAGGGCCGAGACAGCGAAGCCACCCCGCTGGACCAGCGGATTGCCAAACTGATGCCGCAGCAGCCCTTCCACCACTTCCGCCTCGGCCTGGCCGCGGCGCAGCGGCATGATTGGCTGCAAGCCCGCGATGAACTGAGCCGCGAACTCGAACGTGACCCGACCTTCCAGGACGCCCAGGCCTGGCTGGCCCAGGTCTACCTCGAACTGGGTGATTTGCCCAATGCGCGCAGCCACCTCGCGCTGGCCGCGAAAAATGGCAGCACGCCCGGCAGCCGCGCGCTGTACGCCGCCAAGCTGGAGCATCTGCGTGCGGTGTCGCAGGTCGCCGCCAGCCGCTGAACCGGGCACGTGAGAGAAGCTTCGACCCCACGTAACAGAGCGCTTGAAAGGGCTGTGCGCGCAAAGCCGCTCAGCATGGGCACAATCGCGCCTTTCCCGCGCTTTCTGAATCTTCATGTCATCGACCCCTTCGCTGCCGAACCCGGCGCCCCTGGACCCTTCGGCCGAGACGCCAGAGGCCGCCGCCGCGCCCGGCATCGAATCCACCAGCCCGGAGGCGGGCGACTCGCCTGAGGCCGCTGACGCCGTTGAACCCGAGGCCCTGCAAGCCAGTGGCGACGAGGCGGCAGAAACCCCCGCAGCCGCAGCAACCGAGGCCGTGGACGCTGACGCCACCAAAGGCGAAGAAGCCCCGGCCGAAGACGCTGCACCGTCCGCCGCTGGCGCCAAGCCGGCGCCGGTGGCCATGTCGCCAGCCGAATGCGCCCAGGCGCTGAAGTCGCGCTTCCCGGCGCTGTTTGCTGGCGCGCCCAAGCCACTGAAGCTGCGCATCCAGGCCGACATCCAGGCTCGTGCGCCCGGCGTGTTCACGCGCCAGTCGCTGTCGGCCTTCCTGCGCCGCCACACCGGCAGCACCAGCTACCTGATCGCGCTGAGCCGGGCCAAGACCCGCTTCGACCTCGACGGCCAGCCGGCCGACGAGTTGAGCGACGAGCACCGCCAGGCGGCGGTGGATGAACTGACGCGCCGCCGCGGCGTCACGCAGCAGCGCCGCGAGGCCGAAGACCAGCAGCGCCGCGACCGCTTCAACCTGCTGCGCGACTTCGAGCACACCACGCTGACCGAGCCGAACTTCTGCGCACTCAAGGGCCTGACGCCCGAGCAACTGCATGCCACGCTGGCCCAGGCCCGGCAGGAGCTGACCGAAGCCCCGCCGCAGCGCGAGTTCGACCGCCGCCCACCGCGCGACGGCCAGTTCCGCGACGACCGCCGGCCCAGTGGCGGCGGTCCGCGCGGCCCTGGCGGCCCCGGTGGCACCGGCCCGCGTGGCGAAGGCCGCGGCCCGGGCCGCGGTGATGGCCCACGTGCAGACGGTC
>Ga0307514_10001993_pt1 | contig 22181 bp, 27 predicted proteins | sample 16_EM_MG_FD_203088 | JGI IMG/M metagenome (GOLD analysis project Ga0307514, IMG submission 203088) | Populus trichocarpa ectomycorrhiza microbial communities from riparian zone in the Pacific Northwest, United States - 16_EM | ecosystem: Host-associated > Plants > Roots > Unclassified | place...
CGGCGCGGAGAGGGGGGTTAGTAATGTGGATGGTGGGTAGATGGATGCACGGTGGGGGACTTACGTCGACGAAGATGGGGCTGGAGGTCAGTTGGGAGGAGCGGGCCGCCTCTGGCTGGGGGTGTGAAGGGAGTAACAGGTCCGGAAGCCACTTCATGGGGATTAGATTGGAGCCCGTCTGGGGGTTGGGGCGGGGCAGCACCCCACTGCTGCTGCTGTCCATTCTTCTGGTTGGCACCATCAACTGCGGAATTTAACCTAACCAGACTAGGTATGGTTGGCACAACGCTATCTGGCGAGAATTGAAAATAAGTTGTATGAAGTAGCAATAAGACTCTTAATATAAATGTCAATTTAGGGGGTCTGGTTTCAACCAATCTGAATGTACCACAGGAGCTGGGCGAGGTATGAGAGTTCATAAGTATTTCAGCAAGAGGTATCAGAGCTTCAGGTTGCCCAATTCGTAACTTTTGTGAAGTTTCCATAAGTTGTAGTTGAACAGTCCGATGATCACTTAATCTACATCGAAAACCATTCCCTCCAAGGTTCCAAATGCCCTATCGCAACCCCTGAATACCTGAAAGAGATGAAAACATGTGACCGAAAAAACCCATGACATTACCCCGGAAAATGAATGAAACGTTTTATTTTAACCTCAAAAACCCTAGTACTTCTTCGCAGCCATCCTGGCAAGCTCATCACCAAGCTCTTCAAGAGGACTCCTGATGAGCTTGGTCTCCTTCCAGAGATTGGGGGTCAAGAAAGCATAGGTGTTACCAACGGCGGCAAACGTAGCCTTGAGAGTGTTCTCGAGGGTCTTGGTGGATCCGGACGAAGCAGTGTAGATATCTGAGACACCAGCAAGCTGGAGGAGACGCTTGACGGCGGGGGAGGCAACCAAACCGGTACCACGTGGGGCAGGGATCAGCTGTTGATGATAATTGTGAGTGTAAATCACTTCAACCACAAATTAACGGTACATACCCTGACAGTGACGGAGCCACACTTTCCAGACTCCTTAGCAGCGAGGGAGTGCGGCTCACCGAGGTTGGTACCCCAGTAACCACGCCGAATAGGAAGGACAGAAAGTTTGGCAATGATGATAGCAGCACGGATGGCCGTGGCGACTTCCTTGGAGGTCTTGATTCCCAAACCGACGTGGCCACTGCTGTCACCGATGACAACGATTGCCTTGAACCTAGTGCGCTGACCGGCACGGGTCTGCTTCTGGACGGGCTTGATCTATAATTTGATGAATGCATATCAGTTAAAGGCTCGACCAATATTAGTCCCCCACCACCACCCCATGCCGCCTAAATTCCAGGTCGCTTCCGGAGGCACCAGCAAAGGTTGAAGGGGTCTCACCTTCATGACCTCATCCTTCAGGTTGCTCAAGAAGTAGTCGACAATCTGGAACTCCTTAATTGGCAAGCTGTGTAAGTAGATCTCTTCCATGGACTTGATCTTGCCAGCCTTCACCAAGCGGCCGAGCTTGGTGACCGGCTGCCATTCCTTCTCCTCGCTCTTGTTGGCTCCACGGCGGGGCCCACGTCGTCCACGTCCTCGTCCACGGTCTCCTCCGCGCTCACCCCCGCGGGCGCCAAATCCTCCAGTCTTTGGTGCGTCAGCCATATTTACTGGTTTTCTAATATGAGGGGATTGAGGAGTGGACTCTGTTTGGCGTATAATTCGTCGTCGTTTGTCGGGCCCTTTCTGCTAACGCAGTGTGGTCTTGTACATTTTGGTGGGCAACGAAAGTGCGCATTAGTTGAAATGGAAGTCACATTCTGCGATAGCAGATAAGGGCTGCAGCCCTGTGTACGGGAAGCAAAACCCTGGCTTGGCGGACACTCTTGCTACGGACTAGTCTAGTTGCTACTGACAGGTAATCTATTACCAGTACGGAGTATTCATAGTCAATTATTCATGAGACATAAATTATTGTTATTATATCACCAGAATACGTGTTCTCGTCAGGAACAGCTATCTGGAGGTAGTGAAATATTCACCAATCTGAAGCAAACAACAGGTACCTACATCGACGCCTTTGATCGCAAACCAGCATGATAAGAAAGAGGACTCAGTATCCGCCATAAAAAGTGTGAATGAAACAGCATCCATGAGTATCCATCATCCATAAGCGCCCATCTCCCATGCATCCAGTATTTTTTCGCGAATACACCAGCATTATGCGGTGTACTTCGCCTTCGCCCTGCTACTTCCACTGCGGGCACTCTCGGTGTGCCCAGCGAACTCAGCAACCTCCCTCTCGGGTAGCCTTAATACCTCCTTGAATCTCCTGCCGATTTCCATTAGCGTCTCCCGCCCCTCTTCAGAGGTTCTCCCAGGAGTTCCTGGACCTGGTCTGATCATTCCGCCAGTAGTTCTGGTCCAAACACCTATCCTATACATCCCTTTGCGGACATTGACCACAACACCCATAACTTCGGAGTCTCCTTCCTTCTCCAACGTTTCTCCGATGGCGGCAAGCATGACATGGAGCCAAAGTTCGTCGATTGGTACGTTAGACTTATTCTTGAACTGATAGGCCCATTTCCCGCCAGCCCTATTTTGTGGGTCTTCCCACTCCGGTCGAATCCCGTGTTTGAAGAGATGATAATCTGATGTAATGGCAAGGTCGGATGTCTTCGTGATGTTGTTCTATAGAAAATTTGGTCAGCCAGTCATTTCCGGACAAATCTAATGCTGCGGTGTAAGCCTCAGGGGGGTTATTGTTGGGAAGGATTATTGGGGCCTACGTAGATACCCCAGAACTCTTCCACTGAATCAAAAGTGACAACCTCCTTGAGAAGATCTGCCCAGTTGTCACCTCCACTCTACATCAAACATACGTTAGTATTCAAATCAGCAATAAAGTTCTGTTGCAAACGTGTAGTCATTTGCCCCCAGATGTTGAAAGTATCCCAGTCTCCGAACACATGGTATTTACACAAAGACCGAGGTAACCAACATAACATGCCAGGAAAACAAGGAGGGTGTAGTTTACCTTTCCTCCGGGAGCTGGCTTTGTGAACCACAAGGTCCATTTGTTCATCAAAGGGTGTTTGACAGTGAAATTGTCTGGTGAATGGAACACCGTGAGCTGTTCTTGAATATTCTGTGGTTCCTCCCTTGCCTCACTATTGGTACTATCGTGCTCACCACCGACTGGGGAGATGGGGATCTGATCCAAAGGACGCTGTTCGTCCGGAATGTTGAGGGTAGTAGCGACCTGCGCCATTTTCTATGCTAGATTGAGTTTGTAGGTGGGGGAGGAGTTGTAAGTCAGAAAACGAATAGATGCTGCCCGTTTGCTTGCTTTGGAGAAAACGGAGGTAATACGAAAATATGTGACAAGAACGGAAACCCGGGCACCGAAAGTTTGCTGGTCTTGTATCTGCTTTTCTGCAGAGGAAAGAAAAAGAAGTGCTAAGCTGAATAACAGCGAGTGCCAAGCAAACGATCATTAGCGCCAAGTCCACGTAATGCTACTACATCTACTCCGTACCTACATTTAAATCTGGCATAAGTCCCACTTCATCTGACACATGCAATATATTGTAAACAATCTATTTCTATCATGCCTCTCGATGGTATACTATCCTAAATGAATTCCCGCAGCCAACCCCAAGGCATGTCGCCAAAGGAAGAAACACAATATTACCTTTGCACGAGTTTCGGCTGTGTCTAACCCCTCAAATTTTAAGCGGTAGTCTTCTCTTTCGTGACTGAAGTCAAGACTGAACTCCCCTGTTCATTGACGTAGCTCAGATATGAATTCCAGCCTGTAACCTGACTGTCAATAAATGAGATCTTGAATCGGGGAATTATGCAACCCACCCAGACTGATGAGGTTCACAACCAAAAGCCTATGGTTGAGGGGAACAAGCTTAAAGTTCACCAGCTGTACTGCCGGCCAGACCATCCAATTGGTCAACAAGGTTGAGGTATAGCTGCTTTTCAGTTTCTCCGTCACGGAGCCCCCCTGATCGTAGAGAGTCAGCAACTCATATGTATACCATACCAATAAGGGCTAATTCACCTCCAATAATGACAATCCAGAGAAGAAGAAGAGCATGTTGACTGGCGTAAAGATCAATTGGTCAGCCGCCACTCTACCGACTATCTCCATGTTCGGCCGCCCTGGTAAGCGAATTGACCTCTCCAACAGGCGGTACCACTGTACCACCATAGGCCCAAAGATGACTGGCATGATGCACAGATTAGCACTTGTTGCTCTTCCAAGCCTTGCATCAGAACTGAGGAACGTACAACCGCCATAAGCGCCCATACGCACTGTCCTCAAGACATCATGGTTCTGGAAACCTCTTTTCTCCACAATCTGCTGGGAAATGCAATCACCTGTTGCAAACAAAATCTAGGACATGGACACAAGTTCAGCCACTCGCTAGGATGCATAAAAGAAAGTCCTCTTGGATTGGGCGGAGGCCGTCTACATAGGTAGCTGGCTACGATATCCAAAAACGAACAAATTCTCCGGAGGCACTACTTGGTAGTAGCAAGTGAGTCCACTCGGCTACATGGAAAACATAGGAAAGCTTCGTGACCCACCCCAGTAGTAACACATTGCGTTAATAAGGGGCTCCTTGCAAGCCTTGTTTGGTACCTGGATACACCTGTCAGCGATTCTGCACACTCGATAGGGTCATCCCACGCCAGAGTAGATAAACTCGAGGGTATGGATATGCTGAAAATGACGTTGTCTCATCACTTGGGGTGGAAGAGCACGAGGACACACCATCTAATTAACATTTTTGTGGAGCGGGGCCTGGCCTTAAATGCTCTGTCTCGCGCCAAATATGAGTACGATTGACGAGATAATCTAAAATGCCCCAATCAATTAGCCTGATAATCCCCTCTAAGTAGTACCCCACTCACTCACTCAAAAAGGGGTTGATTGTTGTAATGAAACTTCGATAGGTGAAACCTTACCCGAGGAATCGGAGTCGCATATAACCGTGGATAAAGTTCTCCGGAGACAAAAAAACGAATGTCTCATATCATCAGCTCTCGACTTGAGCAATATTCTGTGAAAACAACCAGGCTAGCAAATTTTCAATTACCCAAGCAGACTACTATAGCCAGTGCAGGGTCTGGTTCTGTTTTCGGATATCGAAGAGAATTGATACGGCATGTGGCGCGCTAGATTGGTCCGATGTTGGAAGAGTGCACAGTTCTGGATCTTCGAGATTGAGGACCATACAGAGTGGATAGCTAGAGGTATCATAGACTTTCCTGGAAACTTGTATATATAGGCCGGGCTCCCAAAAGCAATACATCGATGTCAGAGATGTGTTGCTATATCAGCCCTTCCACTCTTGTAGGTTGATAATCCCACTCGGCCTTTCAGGGGTTGGAGACACAAGACATCGTTGGGATGTGAATGTTAAATGGCTTGTAAGGAAAACAGTGATAAATAAATAAATTCAATGCAAATATTGTGGGTAGGCTAAGGGCACACAATTATCACCACGCAACTACTACTCAGAGGTTTGAAGAATCATCGTACGACAGAAGAACAGGAAAAAATATCATACATTGGATATTGCTCAAATCTCTCAACACAAATATTGTCATGGTCCCCATGAAACAGCAAATCCAAAAACATGAATGGCAAAAAGATAACCCCGCAACTCCCACAACTATATTCTGTGCAAAATTCTTCCCTAATCTGATCTTTTTCCAGCCCGTACCTTACCAACCTGAACCTAGCCTTGCACCAGATACCAACGGGTAAAAAGAAATAAAAGCGAAATACTGGGCCCAAGCATTGAATCTATTGCTTCGTCTCTGCCGGCTCCTCATAAACCAAGAACTCGTGAAGAGCCTTGCCCGCAGGTACCATGGGTAAGACAGGCACTTTCTTCTATGAATCCAGAAAAATCATGTGAGATTGATACGTGATTATAAACATGGAAATCAAGGGATTAACTTACGTCAACCTTCACTTCAAGGAGCATTGGCCCCTCATGCTCGATCAATTGCTTGATCTTGTCAGCAAGCTCCTCTGGCTTGGTCGCCCTGATGGCAGGAACACCCATTGCCTCAGAAAGTTTCACGAAGTCAGGGTTCTTTTGGTGAGTGTGAGAATAGCGTTTCTCATAAAAAAGGGTTTGCCACTGTGTCACCATTCCCTGCTCCTCGTTGTTCAAAACGATAACCTTCACACCAATGTCAAATTGAGCAATGGTGGACATCTCGGTAAGTGTCATGTTGAATGAGGCATCTCCATCGATGTCAATAACCAAGTGATCTGGTTTAGCGACCTTAGCACCAATGGCAGAAGGCAAACCGTAGCCCATAGTACCAAGACCACCCGATGAGATCATTGACCGGGGGTGCCTCCACCGGAAGTGTTGAGCTGCCCACATCTGATGTTGGCCGACACCTGTGGTGATGATCGTCTTATCCTTCATGTGCGCGGTCTGCTTTGAAAGCTCCTCTATGACAACTTGTGGCTTGATCAACCCATTACTGGTGTCCCTGCTGAAGGCGTTGAATGGGAAGCGTTTTTTCCACCCATCAATCTGACTGAACCACTCTGGCCTTGCTGCAACTTCTTTAATGTGTGGGAGGAGAGCGGCTAGATTGTCTGCTACGTCGCCCTCCACTGCCTCGGTAGCTTGGACAACTTTATTGATATTCTTGGGCATAATCTCGAAGTGTACAATACCACCACGACCTTCTGCAGCTGCTGCCCTGGCGGCCGGTGCGAATTTCGCAACATTCCCAGTCACGCGATCATCGAACCTAGCACCAAGAGCGATGATAAGGTCGGCTTCCTGCATGGCCATGTTTGCATATGCGCTTCCATGCATACCAAGCATGTGTAAGCTCCTTGAGTCAAGCTCATCGAAAGCACCCAATCCATGTAAGGTTGTTGTCACGGGAATTTGAGCCTTGTCAACCAACGCTTTGAGCAACACTGGTCCCTCTGCTCTGTCGATGACGCCTTGCCCTGCGTAGATAACGGGCTTCTTAGCGATGCTGATAAGGTGTGAAACTCTCTTGATAGTAGCTTCAAGTTCTCTTCGGCTAGCTTCTCTGGCGGCAAGAGATGCAGCAGTAGGGCTTGCGGGTAGTGAAGGAAGGATGGGAATGGCCTTTCGTAGGATACCGGCAGTGACATCTTTAGGTAAATCGACCAAAACAGGTCCAGGGCGACCAGAGGTAGCAATCTCGAAGGCCTCATTGATTCGTCGAGGAAGTTCGGCAACGTTCTTCACCATCACATTCCACTTCGTACAAGCCCGGCTGATACCAATGACATCTGCCTCTTGGAAAGCATCGGTACCGATAGCAGTGGTGGGGACTTGGCCGCAAAAGACAACTAAAGGAGTACCATCACTCAAGGCATCTTGTATAGGCGTCACAACATTTGTGGCACCTGGCCCAGAGGTGACAAGGACGACTCCTGGCTTACCCGAAGCTCGCGCATAGCCCTGAGCCATGTGCCCTGCACCTTGCTCGTGTCGGGGCAGGATGAACTCGAAATGCGGGGAGTTATAGATGGCATCGAAGACTGGCAAAATGGCACCCCCTGCATAGCCGACTACATGCACAAAGCTATTAGGACAAAGCTACTGTCATCATGCGACTAAACTGAACTCACAGATGTGCTTGACATTATGTCTGAGCATCATTTCGTGGAAGATTTCACCTCCAGAGAGTCCCACAAATCTAACGTCATAAGCAATTAATGTATATTTCGCCTAGGCAATGTAGACTCACGACTCATCCGTTAATGGCGCTTTCTTTTGTAGAAGGGATATGCTTGAGACTGCTGCAGCAGCCTCAGCAGTTGTAGGCTCAGCATTAAACGCTGGGGAGGGGATTGGACGGGTAGCACTGCAGGATTCTCAACATCAGCAACTGAGCACTGTAGGACCATTGACAGGGTATGGAGGGATTGAGTATGTACGTGGCTGTTGTGCTCTGGTTTCTTGGGGTTGGTTGTGCTGGCTTGTTTGAGCCAGGAGTTGGGCTCCGGCGGTATGGAGATATAGCTGAAGGCCGGGGAGTTGTAGAAAATTGGTGAGTTTGGACATTCCGGCGTGCTATAGCACGAGCTGCCTTGAGGGCTGAATTTCGTAGCATATTAAAATAAATATAAAAATAAGCTAATGAGCAATGTGGGGACTGCAAGATACTGCAATTGAGCTTCTTGTGGTGTGGGGAGGGAGTAGAGGAAGAGTTCAGTTGGAGTGGCAGCCAAGTAGCTTGACTCACTGGCACCAGCACAGTGCCTCAGTGGGGAAAAAAAAAAATTACTCAGTAGTGTAGTCTGGTTGTCTCTCCAATCAGCTTGGTTTACTTGCTTTGTTTCATCTTGAAATCTTGGCATGAATCTTCGACCATGAGAGATCATGCAGGCCGATTGTTTGTCCCTACCATTACTTGACTCCGCCATAAATAGCTTTGTAGCCTCACCCCCTTCCCTCTGTGCACTGTATACTTTTATAATGGCCGAATTCGTCCCGCTAGTTTCATCTCTAAATGGAGTTTATCCCGAGGCAGCTCGAGCTGCACAAGCACAACGATGGGAGCACCTTGAATCCAAGTTTTTTGAACTCTATGGCCGGAAGGCTGACTTCATATCACGGAGCCCTGGGAGAGTCAATATAATCGGAGAAGTGAGTTCATGCTCACAAAGCTGGTGCTTACGACTGTCTGTTAATATCCATGCTTAGCATATTGACTATATGCTGTATGAAGTCCTCCCAATGGCCATTGTTGCGGATATGCTACTTGCCGTTTCGGTCTCCAACCCTCCAACATCCATAGTTCGCATCGCCAATGTAAATTCGAAGTTCTGTCCAAGAACTTTTGAACTTCCAATAACAGGAGACCTCGAGATTGACTCAAGTGTACACGAGTGGTCAAATTATTTCAGAGCTGGTCTGCGTGGTGCAATCGAACTGCTGAGGGAGAAGGGGTTGGCGACGGGATTTACCCCAGTGGGGATGGATATTTTAGTTGATGGGACTGTCCCCAGTGGTGCCGGATTGAGCAGCAGTGCAGCTTTTGTTTGTGCAAGTGCTCTGGCTTCCCTAGTCGCCAATGGACAGGAGAAGGTAGACAAAAAGGAGTTGGTGAATCTGGCGGTAGTCAGTGAGAGATATGTTGGCGTCAACAGTGGAGGGTAATACCAGTATCCTATTGTTAAATTTCAGTACTAATTAAAGCCTAACGCCACTATAGGATGGACCAGAGTGCCAGTGTCTTAGGCTTGGAAGGGAATGCTCTGTATATCAAATTCAAGCCCTCTCTGGACGCCAAACCTGTGTCTTTCCCGAAAAGCAATCCCGAACTTACCTTCGTGATTGCAAAGTCCTTTGTACAAGCGGACAAACACACTACAGGTCCTGTAAACTACAATCTGAGGGTTGTGGAGTGTACACTGGCAGCTAAGATACTAGCAAAGAAACATGAGCTCACGCTACCGGAGGACAATGGCCCGCTGGGCTCTACACTACGAGGATTTCAAGATACCTATTTTGCAAAACAATGTGGTGCTACAGGTCACGAGGAACAGCTGCGGAAGTGCATCGATATTGTGAAGCAAGACTTATCAAAAGATGGATATACGAAGGAAGAGATAACAGAAATTCTTGGTATCACAATTGAGGAATTGAGACAGAAGTACATGGATCGGTTCCCTAGTCTGTACACTTTCGATGCTATATTTAACGTTACACTAACTAACATCGCTTGTGCCAGTTCGTGCCGAGCGATTTCAACTCCGAAACCGAGCCCTCCATGTTTTCACTGAGGCTCTTCGAGTCTTCAAATTCATGGAGCTTCTCGATAACGCACCTAAGGAAGTGTCGGGAGAATTCCTACAGAAGATTGGGAACTTGATGAATGAATCGCAGACGTCTTGCAGAGATCTATTTGACTGCTCATGTCCTGAACTTGATATCTTATGCGATGTCGCAAGGGCACACGGGTCATACGGATCGAGACTGACTGGTGCTGGATGGGGAGGCTGCAGCGTTCACCTTATGAGTCAGGATAAAGTTGATGAGATCCGGCAGGCATGGAAAGAAGAGTACTACAATAAGTACAAGCCTGGTCTGAGCGAAGGCCAACTGGATAATGCCATAGTCGTGTCGAAGCCCGGAAGTGGGGCGGCTCTGTACAAGGTATTAGAGTGATTTCTGTATCTGGGTCCGTGGTGCCCACCAGACAGGCTGTAAAGAACCAGACTACTTATACCTGTCAGACTATATCACATGAATTGGTTGGAGCTCCTAATCGAGGAGTGACCCACCAGAGACCTGTAGCAAATATTAAATGTAGTACTTAGTACTAAGTACTACGTGACATACTGAAGCAATAGAGCTTCATCTTGAGCATCGGCTGTCCAGCAGAGTAGCCTGGTTGCATGGCGGAGTTTGTCACAGCTCCATCATCACCAATAACATCTCCGTCTGGTGGTTCGGGCATCTCCCAAGACCCTCAAACAGAGTAGCCAAGTCCACCACCGCCACTTGCAGCAGAAGAAGCTGGAGGGCATGATGCTCGAGGGGTTTTTGAGGCCGTTCTGACACTATGGCCTCTCAGGCGACTAAAATCGGCAAAGCCTTCCAAGTTGAGGTTGCAGCGGCCGGTGTAGAGTACTTCACAGAGTATCTCGCCCGCAAACCACTGGAAGTTCCGGTCCTTTACCCGCCGATGGAACTGTGAATCTATATGCACTGCTCTGGCAGAGGAGGAGGAGACTAGGTCGTACCCGAAGAAAGATTGCTTCGAAAATGAGAAAATTTTGGCGAATCGTGTCCGGGCAAAGCACACAAATCGGAAACCGGCCCCTACAATTCTATGGGTCGTGCTGCAGCGCATACTCGCCCAAATGGCCATACCACGGGATAATTACATACGGGATATTTCTTTCCCACATTATATTTAAGCAGGGACGAGACAGCCCATACTGTGCCTGTGATATCATGTCACAAACCCCCCCAACAACAACAACAACTGACAAATACTCCTCAAGCACTGTATGCAGTATAGGTTACGTAATGTAGGCAGCGTTTCAGCTGTCAAAGTACGAAAATGAGGTGGATTCAATAGATATGATGCCAGCGTCATAGTAGAGGCTGCGGGCGTTGAATATTGGTGAATTTGGGGTGAATTTGAGGTGGTTTGGATGCATATATACAATCTCACAGTATGAGATGCCAATACAAGTGTTTCAGCCCTATCGTCTGCCAAGAATCCCAGGATCTATTCATGTCACATGCTCCAACAAAGTTCGTTTGTGTCTTAAGTAAGCCCTCATCGCCCTTAAGTACAGACTTCCAAAAAAGAAATATCTAGCAAGTATTCTTTATACACGATCTCACAGTGAATACCGGTACATAACTACTACACTATTATGAAGCCATTGAGATAGAATCAAAAAGGACGGAAAGTAAAAGGTGATGCTGAGAACAGCTCTCGTCATATCTAGTTTAGATAGACTGAATACAAGTAATGAGTTCCAAAAAATGCTGAAAGCAGAAAGTGATTGTAACTACATACTCACAGCCCAACGGATTAGGCATAATGAAGTTTGATGCACCACATTTGAAAACCAAGAAGTCACATTTTTTTTAAACCATCTCAGCCGGAGGACAATTCGTCTTTAGGAGCTACCTACTGCGAATTGAAGAACGGAGGTGCCAACAAAACCAGAAACCAGAAATTACCTTGTAAATCCCTATTATATACTACGTAAGTGATAACCCCACGTTGATCCACATGTTCATTGTTGTACCATATGCAAGTTGGGGTAGAGAGATCGGCATGGTGTTGAGGGACCTTTTGAATCAGCAATCAGGTGCGAGGCAGATTATACCTAATTAATCACATCCACCATCTAGTTTGGGTAGCATCCGCAGCCATCATTTGCGTCATTCATGCAGGGAGCAGGATGAGCTCAAATCATATGCTCTTTACATGTGCAGATTTCAGTCGAATACGACAATAACACATAAAGCACATCACTCAGCCCTGTAATTAATTCATGGAAACCCGAAATACAGTGGTAGAGACAGAAAAACAAATATGTATCGCCTGAAAGTGAAAAGCGCAAAAGAGATATACAGACAGCCAGTCCCAACCCGTCTACGTATCATCCATGAATACCAAACCCATACTCTAACCATTATCAAGCCCCAGTTCTAACTAATCTAGCCCATTAAGCTTCAGCCCTCTCGTAAGACCTGAAAACAAGATCATATCCGTCCAAGTCGTGGACAATCTTGTCCATCCGCCTATAACCCTTGATATCCTCCATCCTCGCTGCCCGCTTCAGCACTGCCATCTCCTCAGAGCGATCCATCCTGAAAAGGTCCGCTAAGGTAGGCTTAGCCTCGAAGAGTGTGACCGAAAAGCGCCCAGGCTTGAATGTCTCAAGAACGCTCTCAATAACAGCCACCGTCTCTCGACCAGATTGTTCCCTGGGGACGTTTGTCTCGAAGGAAGCATAGGAGCAATGCGGCTCTGGAGTGACGTGGACAGTCCAGTAGTATGAGGTATCCTTGTCTGGGGATGGAATCACTGCGTTTGCTGAATAACCGCAGGGATTGAAAATGTATGAATCGATGCGGGAATCTGGAAATCGGGATTTGTCGTAAATCTCCGCGAGTCCGCATGAGCTGGTCATAATTGCACCAAGATCGTGCCCTTGACTAGACTCTTCTTTCTCATCTTCAGATTTCACGCCCGTAGTCGCAGTATCCATGTACCATTGCTTGGACTTGACTGGGCACAAGTCTGTCATCAAGATTTCCAAAGTCTCGTCATTGGGTCCACTCTTTTTTCCAGCCCCCATCCGGCTGTTGAACTGGGAGAACATAGACCCATCTCCGTTGTGCCTATCCTCAGTGGGAGTGAGGGGAGGGGTAAGCATGGTGTTGGCGTTGGTAAGATAGAGATACCAGTGCTCGCCATTCATTCTACCCACTTGGTATGCACTCCCCCGAAGTGACATTTGCTCCATAAATTTGACCTCATCTGGCCAGCTCTTGTGTGGGTGCTCCTGGCGATCGGGAAACATGAAAGCCTTCCTGGAGTAGAAGACTCTGTAGGGTTCAGCCATAATAGTTCCGCTTCGTTGAGTAAAGCCACCATGAACGCTGGCAATCTCGAGCAACCGTGCAAGTCCAGCCAAAAGGGTAGTGGTTCCACAGGTCTTCAAAACCACCTTGTGGGGAAACACAAACATACTGCTCTCACTGAGCAAGTATGCATCAACATGTTCATTTTGAATCACAGACAATACCTTGCATCTTACAAGATCGAGCATCTCCTCCCAGAGATTTCGTGGAACTGACTTCAAGCCATCTGGTTTTGCACTCTCAGGGAGCATTGTAGGTGATGGGACAAACCAGACCTCGAGGAGCTTCTCCGGCCCCTCAAAGGCATTGGTGGAGTCGAGGTCTGCTGTGGCCTCATGGTTGATAGACAGCGTGGTCATCTGGCCAGGCATTTCCTCGCAAGATAAGTTGATGGTAACCATTATGATAATGTAGGTATGGGCCACTGAGGGTCGAGGTGGTTATTGTAGTACCTTTTCGAGGCTTTATCCGGGAGGAGAAGAGGTGAGTTTGAGGAGCAACTGAAGATGGATCGGTGGTTTTGGTGAGCTGGTCCGCCCCAACGTCGAGAATCCGATACTAATATCGGCGTAGTATCGGTCCAAAGACGAGGACAGGAAGGCAAATATGGATAGAAATTCCTTGTCGTATTGTATTCTGATATTCAGTTCACGTAGTGGGTGTTATCTGGGCCTGAACGGAGTGGGTTAACACATAACTCCACCACGATGTAAAAAGTAATGTTTCCCAAATATGAAACAAACCGCCCAGGCTCGGAGCAGCGAAGTGCATTGTATATGTATTTGGGGGAAGTGGCATTTGGCTCTCGTGTAGCATTAAGGTAGTCTGGTTGTATTGAAGGCGGGAATGGTAATTGCAGGAGCCTGGGCAAAGCTACAGGGCAAATCGAGATCACGGATAAAAGTACGTACTTCTTTCGGGCAGCAAGGAACCTGAGCAATTCTTTTCGGCTCATAGAAATTTGCTCTGAATTGAGCTTGGCGGCTATCTAGAGCCTATACACGGGTTCCAGTGAGGTCGCCAGAACTGTGGTTTATTGGGGGGGTGGGGTGAGTGTCCAAAGCGAACCTCAGATGGGTGTTGTTGCAAATGGCGGTGTAGGCGATTTGGACGAAGAATTGAGGGGTTTGCAGTATCGAATGGGGGGAGTCCGGGCGATGAGTAGTTATACCAGTGGCAGAAGAAACAGCTGGGAAAGCATGCGGCGGGGGAGGGGGCGGGGGGAGGGGGCAATGTGTATTTCAAGAAGGGCGGGGAAGATGAGGGGACACTATTGCGACTGTTATGGGACAGGGCAGTCCGAGGCTAGGCACAGTTCTAGATAGCAGATTCCTTGCTGGAAAAAAATAAGAAATGACGCTCCTCGCTAGCCTCGCCTGGTTTCGACCTCGCTGCTCTAGGTAGGTCATAGGTCATAGCTTTGTCTAGCAGGCAGATGTACGCTGCTTTAGTAGGCATGTTACCACATAATATAAAATACATGCCTACATGTATCGTACATAATGCAGAGTACCATTATGTACGTATAGTGCCAACAGCTACAATACCTACATACATACATGTTACATGTACAGTACTTGCAATCTCGGTTCCCCAGCTCGAGCACCACCAAATAGCCGAAGGCTGCAGTCTGGTTGTCTGCAACTGCAAGAGCGTTCGGAGCTCACATTCTGGGGCACGATTCCTCGAATATTGGGGCAAATGTTGACGTAGCAGCTTTGCAAAAATGCCCATCAATAGGCTATAAATTAAAGGCTGGCAGCTGACATGCCAGCAGGATTCATTGCCTCAGAGCATCTCAATAAGTTTATTTCTATATGCAGGATGGCCAAGGAATGGCACGGCATAAGAACTTCACTTATAGTAAAGGCCTTTGCTGGTTGCTTTTTGACTTATGTATGCACGCAAAATCACACTTGATTACGGGGTCCATTCTCCTTTTGCACAAGTCATCTTCAATTCAAAGGGGACCCGCTCTCTAGTGATGCACATGCTAAGCAATTGAAAAAACTGGTATCAGGGGCGCAGCATGTACCAACAAGAGGGCAACGAAAAAACCCGATGGCAGAAATGTCCTAGAGTACCATACCTAGCTATCACCACCCTAAGCGAAAAAGCAAACAGAGCCACTAAATGTAATCAGGCATGCAAATGCTTGAATCGGCGGGACAAGGCAGTACCTCTCAACTTTCAATCCTGCCTAGGGATCAGCCGCCTATGTGAGGGAAAAAAATTCAAGGAAAAAGAAACCATGGCATCTGAGCGTGCGAAGAGATGTGTGGCCTGGACATAGGTCCATTGGCCCTCTTTGCAGAGCTGTTTTCATCGGGCTGACCCATGACGCCTTCCTACTCTATTGCCCGGGTATGCTCTACATACTCCTCGCTCTTCAAGTACCTGAATACATATGTACTTACAACGTACCTAGGTATGCGGGGGTTAAGACTGATGCGGTTTGTGACTTCTGCTTGGCATTGAATATACCTTATTTGGCTTAGACCTGCTGCCGTTTTCGGACCCTTGGCGAGGCAGGTGTCCCGTGACCTGCTGTATGTCATCTAGTCTGGTTGGCACTGAATTGTTTACGCCATACGCCGAGTCGATCGATTATGAAAAGAGAAACTGGAGATACTTCGGGGTGACATGCTACATATGTAGGTACTTTCTGCACTGGGTCAGGTGTTTGTTTAATGGTGAATCCTCCGGGCATCTGCATCAGTCTAGACAAGCTGCAAAAGTTTGTTTCCTCAGCTGCAATCTCTGAGCTGTAAAAGTATGTTTCCTCAGCTGCAATCTCTGAGCTATAATCAAGATACACACAGACTTGAGATCGACAGCTAGGCGTCAATCTGTTGAGAATTCCAAACCACACCTCATCGCGTTATGTTGCACACCCGAAACAGACAGGTCCATGCGTAGAATGACCTGAGGTGGCGGCACACTTAACTTTCTTATACGGGGCGCAAAATTTTTCACCCCAGGAATGGGCTTTACTTAGGTGCGGCTCCATTCTATAGTACGGTAGATTTGGGGTGAAACATCATTCCAAACCGCCAAATCATCAAATTTTGGTGGTGGGTACGCAACACAACAACGGGCCGTACTACCTGCGGCTTGCCTTGCGTATCACGCATAGGCATACAGTTATCCACAACCCACAACCGTGGTTAGCAACGGTAGTAGTCTGATTGGCACAAACCTCTCGTAGAGCTAAGGCAGCGAGATATAGACGCAAAAAAAAAGAAAAAAAAGGGCAGTGAGATAAGGTATCTTGTAGAAGGTATCTTGTACTCCGTACCCACAGGAGTCCAGGTGAATACTTGCTGGTGTCTTGCAGTCACATATTCATATTATCCATACTTACCTAGTATTTCCCCCCTCGCGTGGCCAACGACAATGCCGCTGCCAATCATGCGTTGTTAAAAATATCCTCCAGGTATTTTTGACACGGAGATCGACTGAAAATGTGGTGATGTCCTGATTTGCACGGGGATTGCTCGGATGGATAAATTTGTTGGGATTAGTGTACCTGTTCGTCCCATCCTCAGGAGGTATGCTTACTGCTAATTGCAATTTCTTTTCTTGCAAAGCACATATTCGCCGTTTCATCCCAACACGGCAAACCGCGGAAGTTAGGAATATTCAAGATTTGGTCGCCTGATAGCCTAAGGCTCCCTTTGGGGGAAAGGCATATAGACTCAAAAAAAAAAAAAAAAGAAGAAATCAAGGTTGGGCGGGATTGGAATATATTTTGCGGACTCCGAGCCTTTCTTTCGTATGTACTCCGTAGTGTGGGGGCTGGTTGGTAGATAAAACTGAATCATTGCGTGTGCATATAGGGAATCTCGATCTGGGGATGAATTTAGAGTACGGAGCACGATGAAAAGTACTTGCGGAGATGACCCAGAGAGAGGGGGGGGGGGGCGGGGCAAGCTCTGGAAATGGCAAAAAGTAAACATGTGTACTCCATATATATGAAATTTTTTTGGACAGGGGTTGGGGGCGGAGTTTCTTGATCACGTGATTGTGATTTGAGGCTGCAAGCTGGATTTGAATGTGGAGGCAAAAAATAATCATGAGAGCTACTTAATGGTGGGAGAAATAAGGTAAGGAGATGTACACAAGTGCTCTGACTCTTGGGTTTTGTGAAGGAAGCTACATTAAGTATTGGCAATAGACGGGAATGTGGAGGGGCATGCAAAGACTACATCCTCTACAAACTGCAATTTCAATGAACAGTTACAAGACCCACTCCTCGGCTTTATCCCACAACATAGCAGAGCCTAATACATATAAGGCCGGTAAAAAAAAAATTTACCCCAGAAGCATCTACAGTAGCCAAGCCAACCTTGTTCTCGTGCCCAGACCGATTTATTTGAGTGGGTGTTTAAATTACCTAACTGAAAGCAACTTCAGACTGTTCTCGTGCCCAGTAACCACACAAAAATAAATCGGTCTGGGCACGAGAACACTTCAGACATCTATAATACACCAAGCAAAACTACTACAAGCACATGATACCTTTTTTCTTCTGTAACTCGCGTACGTTGGCCAAGGCTGCTGGGTCAGGTAGTACTACCTACCTACCTACATACATACATACATACATACATACATTCCTACTTCGGCGACTTTTTAAGGTAGGCGCACATCCCTGGGGCCCAGGGGGAGGGGATAGAAAAATCAACTTACCAGTCTAGGGGTTACCCTGAAGGTTAAAATTAGGTATGGTCTAGCTTTAGTTTTAAACCTACGTACAGCTGTATATACCCCCATGGACTGATTAATTTCGCCACGTGCACACCCAATCCTCACATTGATCTCCCCACTAGTATGCATACCGGTACATGTATTGCGATTTAAGCACCCACATAAAAATAAATCGGTCTGGGCACGAGAACACCTTCCCCCCCTCCTGAATCTATAATTGGTGACTTGGCTTTTTTTTTCTTTTTCTTTTTCAAATCATCCATCATGTACTCTACATACCATCTCTGCTTTGAAATGATAATTCCCTCGCCTTATGAGTACCGCCGGTGGTCATGTCGTAGATTTCGGATATCTTTCGAAGCTGAAATCCGTACAAAATTACCCTGAATCAGGACCAATGCCACCGTATTTATAGAAACTAGATGAACTTTGAACGTGGCCGACTAGTCTGTCTCACCACATGCACTGGTTTGGTTGGGTCTTTCCTTCTGGCAAACTGCATACCATTCACTGGGTGTGTTTGGGAATCAGGGCTTTTTACTTTGAAAGAAGTGGAGATTTTTTTTTTTTTTAAGGAATCATTGATCGTATTCAGCCTATAGACTTTCAAAGCAGGTATTAGCTCGAATACATTAGCATGGGGTAATAGAATAGGATGTGTAAAAGTATTTTAAAATAAAAAATAAAGCGTATTTATTCATGTTGTATATTCACTCCACAAATTACACCACACCAGGAAAGGTCATCGCAGGTGGCAGCGGGACTAGCACATACGAGGCGGCTATATTGTATTCCAGAGAGAGAGATCGATACACTGCAAACGAGCTTAGGTGTTGACTGTATAAACAACGATATGATAGTAATGGTTTAGGGAAATACCCAGATCCAACATAACGTGCAAAGTGTCTGGGCTTATGCCCTAATTCCACAATATCATGGCCTCGGCATAAGCTCCTTGTAGGACGGAGAGCCAAAGACTGACCTCAACCTGCCACACCAAGCGAGAACAGTAGGCTTTCAGCACTGTGTGTAGATCACCCATACATTCCGCTCCCCTCCGTTCCGCTCCCCTCTCTTCCACCCCCACAGGCCACCTTTCAGAGCCGGCCTAAACAAAGGAAAGGCTACTTTACAAAGATTTTCTCCAAGTCATAAACCCTAACATGTCATAACCCCGAAAAAAAAAACCACAAAAAAGAAAAAAGCAATTGCATAGACCCAAAGACCTAAGCAGGAACACATATGCATAGTAGATAGGCACATTCCAGTTAAGCACCCCTCCAATCATGGTGGTCGGGTTGCTTGTCTGGTTGTGTGTTTCCAATGAATAACATCCCGCGATTGCTAAAACGCAAATGCTGCAAAGCTCTGAACAAAAAAATGACAAAAGTAGCAATCTCGACCTACTCCAGCTTGACCTCCTTGGCCCACCAAAGCTCTACGCGGTAGGGTTTGTGGTTGCGGCTGATTCCTTGGAGTTTGTGGTGGCTGTTGAGCTTTTGTTGTTGACAGCCTCAATGGATGAAGCATGAGTTTTGAACAAGACTTGGGTTTCGGGGGGGAATCCGAGCTTGCGGCACATTGTTTGTCTGCACAATAATATTAGCTTTGTGAAGAATTGGCAAATGGGGTAATGACACTCACTTGATCTTCAAACAAGGTGCCCCATCAACCCTGGTCCACACGCTCAGCACATCTTCATTCGAACGAATGCTCAACACTGCCCCACACAAATCCTCACCCGCATCTGAGAACTGATCGCCCACTATGGCGAGCAATAGGTCCTCCCAGTACCTAGTAGAAACCCCCTTCTTTAAGCGGATGATCCATTTACCACCATTCCTATTCCCCTTGTCCTCCCAGACTGGCCTGATTCCCTGTTTGAAAAAATGGTAATCCGAGACGTGGGGCAGTGTACTTGGCCGACGAAGGTGGGTGTAGATGGCCCAAAATTCCTCAATGGTTGAAAAGGAAGCAATCTTATTTGTTGACTTTTCGTAATCCTGGAACCTTGAGCCAGGGGAGCGGTACCAGACCACCCACGTATATTTCAGCGGATGGTTGACATGTTCTGGTATCCTTTTAGTGACAGTGGATATTGGGTTGGTGGTGGGGGTCGTGCCTGTGGGGAAAGCGGTTTGAGGTGTCTTCACTGCAGTGGAGGAGTTATTTGCACCGTCAGCCTGGGGCCTTGTGCTCGTGGGTGTCTTGAGATTGGAAGAAAAGGTGGCGAAGGCTCCAGATCCCAGGCCAAATGCAGAAGAGGCCGAAGTAGAGGGAGAAGGGAGGGAGGTAACAAGAGGACTGACGTTGAAGGGATTAAAGTGTCGACTGTGCGAGCTCGAATCCCCGCCGCGAGATTTATTTGAAGCAGATGGTGGACCAAAGACCTTTTGTGAAGTCGGTGCATCATTCGGCACTGACAGGGAGAGTTTGCTGGTACTGTAGGCGCCATTAGCATGGTGTTTAGGCGGAAGTGAGAGCCATGTAGCCCTGTAGATGCAGGGAGCGGGAAAGACATACTTTGAGCGTCTAGTCCATAGCGGATCCATTTGCTGTTAGGGCGGCGGGGGTTCCAAGTTCCCAAGTATGCAACAATGAAACGAGCGGCAAGCAGCAAAGATTTGAGCTGCTATCGAGGTGAATGTAAAATGTGAAGAATTGGGAATATACAGTGGTCGGTCTGATTCTTCCGTTCCGTTTCGGTGTAAATGTCGAGGTGAGATGCTTCTGCTTGTTGTTTCAGGGAGCAGGAACGGTCAGCAGCCGAGAAATAATACTTTTGTCGCCTCTTCTGTGCAATGGGCAGGCTCTTTGTTTCCTACAATTGGAACTGCTGCGTGCGGAATTGAGAATTTGGCTATGCGATTTTTTTGACACCAGTCGGTTCACTTGCTGTTTAGGTCAGTATTGATTCCAGGCGCGAGGACAGGTGTGAATTTCTTTTCCCTCGAGAAAACTGATATGTAGATGATGGAGGCAGTGGGGGCGGGGGGCATTGATTGGGCGGTGGTGAATTGGTTGGAATCTGGTAGGGAAGCAGCAGAAGAAGGTTGGGGGGGGTTGGGGGGAGGAGCGTGGTGATAGTACGGGAGAGAGTCCCTGGGCTTTGTCGTAACAGCAACAACACGGGCAGGTAGCAGAAGATGTCAGGGAAGGAAGAAGACAGCAGAGTGCAAAAAGCGTGAGTTTAGAAAAAGACCTTGTTAATTACGGTCGTATCTGAGGGATCACGGCAGGATTACTGTGCGGTGAGGGAAAGTTACGCTTGAAAGGGCCGTTGTGGTGGTGGCCACTTTAGCATTCAGCAGCGAGCCACAGAAACTTTTGCGGCCTTGGTTTCAGTTAGCGCATGCCAGAGAAACGTTGAGATACTGTATATATCTATCTGTATAAGCATCTCCGACGGGGGGGGGCGAGCAGTCTGGATAGCTGTCAGGATGCTGCGAATTGTCCCGGGCTGGGGTGCGGAGGTTGTACTGGTGTAGAAAGTACCGGTATTGAATTTGCAGATGTGCGGGCCTGGCGGTCGATGCCGCATAAGATGGAGCTTGACTGTCTTGACTGCTGACTGATGACTTACTAAGCCGCACAAACCTGTAGCGTTTATAAAACCGCCCATGCTGCTACAAGTATGGCTCCTCTTCTCTTCTCTTCTCTCCAGGACTTCACCATATAGGAACTGAGCAAGCGTTTCCCAGCAGAGCACCATCTCGGAGCCTGCACTCGGCTGGCGAAACCCGTTTTCTATGGCGTGTGGCTGTCCAGAACATCAGTCGCTCTAGACTTGCCCTCCTTAAAACCGTCGCGACGAGGAACTGCCCGTGGGGAACCAGGAGACGTGGTTTCGACCCTCTCCCCCACGCCGGCGTCTCATGACACTGTGACGACCTGAAGAGACGGGACATGCTCTGTTATTTGTTTTGATTTTGTGATTGCGGTGGAAAGGGGCGACGCACGCACGTGCACTGGGGGTGGTGGTGAAGGACGGGAGAGATAGATAGAGGGTACGTCAATTTGGAAATCATGCACTGCGAAAGAATTGCTCCCGTACTCTATTGCTACACACACACACGGTGGAGATGACACATGATCTGGTAAACAGATGCAGCCGCTGTTCCCGCACCTGCACTCGTTGTGGATCGAGGAACGTCTGGTTGCAGCCGAAGAAACGAGAAAAGGCATACATATATTTTTAGTTGGCTGAGCCGTTAACGTTGAAGTTTTTGAGGGTGTCACAGGGGCGGGGTTGGGAAAATCTCTCTGAGCATTGGGAGCTGACAGGTGTCTCGGGTAACATGCAGGGTTTCCTTGTCGATAAGCGGTGAGGGGAGGTTGGTTGGC
>Ga0307514_10001994_pt1 | contig 22170 bp, 29 predicted proteins | sample 16_EM_MG_FD_203088 | JGI IMG/M metagenome (GOLD analysis project Ga0307514, IMG submission 203088) | Populus trichocarpa ectomycorrhiza microbial communities from riparian zone in the Pacific Northwest, United States - 16_EM | ecosystem: Host-associated > Plants > Roots > Unclassified | place...
GTCCGTCCGAGGGTAGGACGGAAACGGCGCCGTCATTTTGAGGCGGGACGGCGACGGACGGATAGGACGGTCGGGGACGGAGCGGGGCCGTCCCCGGTCGTCATCTATCGGCATCCATGGATATTTCTCAATATACATAATCATTTTATAAAACTCATTAGATTTGTTCTGACCTTGAAGCAAGATCATTTAGCATCTGCTCCATCCGTACAATTTTATACGAACTCTGTATAGATACATCTATTTATATCTTTTACCACGCACTCTTAGTACTCAATTAGGTTTAATCTAAGTATAAACGGTAACCGCCCGATGACGGCTGGGGACTGTGGATGACGGCTGGGGACGGTCAAAGTACCGTCCCCTGCAGACATCGGCCGTCCTTCCGTCATTCTTATGCTCGGACGGGACGGACGGTTGTGGAGGCGTCCCGTCCGTCCTGGCAAGTTTTCGGACGGCATGCCGTCCCCGGCCGTCGGACGGGACGGTTGAGAACACTGGGCTCGACGGCGGTTTAGATTGTGACTTGGCTCCGGTGGGGCTGATCTTGTGTTTCGTTCGAGATTGAAATACCTGATGGCGCAGCAGAAGGTCCAGTATTTATGCACTGCGCACCACCATCTTGGCCATGGCAATGAAGTATGCACTCGGTTTTTGCTTTGAAACACTTGTAACGAACAGTCATTCAGTTGCCTTTACACCTACAACATACTTGAATGAGCTCAGCAGGGGACTGAAGACGAGCGGCTTCCCAAAGAGAAAGTTCTCGATGTCTACCCTCTTTGAATGGCGGAATTTGATGTGGGATGGTAGATGTACGGCAGTCCATATTTTCAGTACGATAGAATCCGTGGAATGAACTCAGTTGTGCTGTGAAGAATGTACTCAATTGTGCTGCGCTGAACGTATGCGGTTGCGCTGATTGTATTCAGCTGGATAGATAGAGCCAGCTGAGTGTACATACATGCCAGTGCATGCACATACATGCGTGCAAAGCAGAGTATGTGTAATTTTGACTGACTCCGCGAAAGAACTAGTCAGTTCACGGAGGTGCGGTACGGACTCCATGAATGGACGGTTCGTTCACGGAAGGTTGGCCTCCGTGAACTGACTAGGTACTCCGCGGAGGAACCGCCTCCGTGAATGGACTAAAACAGTCAACCAGATGAAACGACAAGTGAACTCAGAGATCGACGATGTGGATACCCAGACAAGTGACAGCAAGCACACCGGGAGAAGGAGCGGAAAGCATACCCGGAGAAAAGCCGGCGAGCGCACCCAGCAATTGGAGATGATAAGTGCACCGAGCACAGGGCGGATGTCAAGTGTACCTACAAGTGCACGGACTTGGAGGATGATCAGTGCGACTGCAAGAGCACCGGAGAGACGATGAGAAGATCAAGCGAGTTTGACCTATGCCGAACGAGTGCAATTATGGCTACCGATGCAGTTCCGAACGAGATACCGTACAACTGCATTTTGTCTACCGACGGCGTTCCGAACGAGACCAAAAATGATCTCCGAACGTACCAAATAGTCTACCAAACGGCATCGCGAGAGACAGTCACCGAATGGCATCGTGAGACAGTCGAGACTACTACCAAAAGATGATTACCGGATAGCCTTGAATGGAGGGCGCAGGAACTTAGTATTATTGGGATTGAATAAGAGGATTATCGGGAGCCTTACCTACCGAAGGCACCGACTGGGATGTTTACCAAACGGCTTACCGAAACGGATGCCGAACGACCATACTGGAGGCCTATGAGCCTGCTTTGCCGATAATGAAGGAGGATGAATATAACTACTGACGGGCACCGTGTGAGAGCCGCTGGCTGCAAGGGATGATCTCAGATACATCAAGACTGGCCGTCCAAGCTATGTACGAGGGCTCGGGAGAGTGCAAACGCGCTTGAATATATATGGTAAGAATGACCATTTCATGAGAACCTTACGAGATAGATACGAGGTCATATATGATTGACCATCACCGACGGCTATGATACCGAGAGCAGAAGCTACAATCCATGCCGAGAAGTCAAGCCCGCTTCATCCGTGCAGACTCAGCGCGAATATGACTTCCAAAGCAGCAACAATGATCACTGATGGGCTGGAGTTGTGGAGTTGTTCACGAGGAATTGGGAGAGCTCGAGTGCTAGCGCACTTGAGCGTATGGTGAGTATGACCGGTTACTGGAATGCTTACAAGTTAGATATACCGATGCAATGCCGATGGCGATGATGATGATGAGCAGCGAGCGGAAGCCACCATCGATGCCGCCGAGTCAAGACAAGGCTCATACTATGGTTGGGGATTTCACCGAGATTACTGTGTCTAATTCCGACAAAGACCTACACTTGGTATGAGTTACGAGTGCGAGATTGGATGGTCGGATGCCGGACATTCCGGAAGTGGAGATATGGAGGACGGTGTCACTTTGGATGTTCCTTCTTTCTCTTCTCTTTACTTGTTTACTTCTTTGGATCTCGGCCCAGTACAAATGGCGTCGGCACGGGTTTTTACCACCTCCGGAGATAAGTCAAGTGGAGGTGGAGTTTCCCCGTGTACCGGATCCGCCGAAAGGTTGCCCTGAGCGGTACTGATCGGTTGTGGGACTTATGGGTTCGTACGTTTGCGTACGTTGAACGGTTGTTTGATTGTTTTCTTTCCTTTCCTACTCTTGTACGGGTTTATACAGCCCTGGGGGTCTGAACCTAAAGAGGGGGATAATGTAACGGCACGGCTACACGTGACGTGTCCAGGGCTGGGTAATACCCGCTTTATATAGTCGGCTCGCCACGAGCCTTAGATCTTTAGCGATAATCTTACTTACTTACCTTAACTTACCTTTATACTACTCTACAATGTTGACATCCACGTTTGCAACCGTATCTACTGATATACCTTCATATGAGGCCATACACGGGCGTATGCCTTTACATTGGGTCCCACCTGAACTTGCTTCAATACAACGCGACAGCTGGAATGCAGGCTGTCTGGATCGCTGTGACCCGCACTGGGACCATTCCTTGCATTCTCGTGAGTGCGCGTAGTCGGGCTTCTGCTGCCCTGGCCATCTCCATGCATCGATTGTGAAGCGCTTTCAATGTCAGGTGGGCATCCATCCGGACTCCCAACCACCATGTCCCCTCTGTATTGAACCGGATGACGCAGTTGCCAACCATAATTTTAGTAGTGAGTTTTGGCCAGAGGTGCTTCTGGTAGCTTTTCATGAATGTGCAACGTTCTGCCTTTGTCGTGGCAGTGTCGAACTGGAGACCTCGTATATTGGCCCTTTCAATGCCCTCCACTGCGTAGGCTTTGAGTTTGATGACAAGCTGGTTCACATCCTTCCTGATTGCAACCCACTCAATATTATCCATGAAGTACAGGCCTTCAACTCCTTGGACTCTCTCTTGCACCCAGTGTATTAGTTCTGAGGTGTATATTGCGTGGAGAATCGGTGATACGGGTGAGCCCTGTGGGACACCTGCTCCCAGCCGGTGGACTCAACAAGACAGTACTTTCAGTTACAATCTCTACTGTCCTCTCTGAGAGAAAGTTATCGGTCCATTGTATGAGTTCACCATCTATCTAGTTGGCCTTCATTGCATGCATCAGCATTCCTCGCGCTACTCTTGGGAACGCTGGCTCGATGTCCATCAGGAGGACACCGGTAGTGTTGTCTTCTGTCCTCGTTGCATGCACTCTGTCGATCTTGATGGCTGCAGTGTTGTTGGTTGACCTTGTCTTTCTGCAAGAAAATTGGCGATCGCTGAATAGTGCTCTTTTGTCAGCCTGGTAGGATAGCAGCAATGTGACTACTTTATCAACGACCTTCCAAATACAATGAGCAGCGAGATCATTCCGTATGATTTCAGCATCATATAATCCTTGTTTCCTGGTTTTCGAATTACCACACTTCTTACGCGTTTCCACACCATTGGGTGATGGCCCCTTCGCACCGCCTCCTTTGTTAGTTGTACAATGCTAATTCTGTTCCACATCCAGAGTAGCTGTATGGGTCTGAACGACAGGCTGTTTGGGATTGCGTCTGTCTTGACCGACTGTCAACACCGAGTGTATTTGACTGACTGCTGAGTGATACGTTCTTGGGCTTGACCTGCTGGAGGTAGTTGGTGGTACTGATTTCCATCATTGAGGGAGCAAGATGCTCCTCGGAGCGTTTTGTGCTTTTTGGCATTAGTTTTCGCTTGCTTCCCCTTTCTGTCAGTCAGCGCTTCCAAGGTGGCTCTCGCACGAGAGTGGGGGAACTTTGCAGTGCTCCAGGCCTCGCCCCGCCTCAGGTTCTGCAAGTTGCCATTCCATATCCTGGTGTTGGACAGCCAAATTGATTTCTGCAGTTCTACTTTCGCATACACTGCCACCTCTGATCTCCTTCCCCTCCTCTTTGCTCTCCCCAGTGCACTCCTCCTCTCCATGATCAGGGTGTTCCACCACCTCTTCGAGGCAGCGCAGATTCTGAATTGCTTGGCTCTGGCAGCGAGAACTGTGGTCAGTGCTTCGTGACACCATTCAGCCTGTCGATCTACTTCGTCTCACATGCATCCCTCGTCATGATTGGTTCATTCACTCTCCAGCTCCTTCCAATGCGTCTTTTCGTCTTCCTCATCCTGTTTGGACATGGCAGCTAGATTCCATCCTATAAGTTGGACGTGGTCTGCCTCTTGCTGTTTGTCGATGTCAAACTCCCACTCAATCGGTTCATGGTTGGAGCCTGTAGTGTGGCCCCCATCCAGTATCGTCGATCACATAATTGGGCGTGTGGCTAGGGTCAGGTGTATGGACAATTTGCATTGTTCCCCATTTCTCGCCCAGTGGTGTGTGGGCCAGTCATCATTTCCAATCTCTAGCGCATACTCGTCTGGCTACTGCTCCCAGAACATAGCATTGCATTGCTCCCCGCATGTCAGGTCCCACCTTCCGCTGTGTGTAATCATATCTCCCCGGATTATTTTGCTGCTGTGGTGATATAGCGGAGCTAGAAGGCAGAGAGCCCATTATCCAAACATCGCCACATCGTTCACAACATCCACAGGGATTTTGTGAGAACAAGCAGTTGTGGCTCCAGATGCGTAGGAAGAGGCTGCGAAGACGCGATGTTACCTGGCCATGAGGAACAATGCAATCCCATGGTCTCACAAATCCTGGAAAGATCGGGCGAGACCAAAAGTTGGGAAACATCCATTGTGTATTGTCCTTGAGATGAGTTGGGATGAGATGAGATGATGTCAATCTACCCCGGAGTCTCCCGAATATATACTCCCCATCGCTGAGCCCATCTCTGTCATCCCTGCATCTCTGTACACCAGCTGTCGCCAATTGCATCTGCCAAGCTAAGTGGTGGTGGTATGAAACGGATTTTCCCACCACAACTCATCCTCGTCCCTGTGTGCGAAGCACACCTCTCCCCTTCCGTTTAACTGTATTCGCTAACCCAAAAGAACATAAGAATATCATACACCTAAAGGAAAGACACAAACATAGACCCAAAGGAAAACCATGAACACAAAGGAAAACAATAACCCCAATGGAAAGACAGAACCCCAAAGCAATGACATTACCCCGGAGGAAAAACATAAATACTCTCAATACATGTGCACCCGCTGTCTCCTGCCACCTTCAGTATCTGGCTTCATTATCCCTTGGCCTCTTGCGAAGTACGAGATGTTGCCAAGCTGAGTATCGAATTCAACCATCACCTCACGTATTGCATAAACGGCCGCTGTGATGTGAGCCCGGCATGTATAAACCCGTCGGGGTCTTTGCGTACTGATTGATGGATGATGGGTATGGCTTCTCGTCCCATTTTTCTCCTGTATTGGGCCAACATCATCGTCTCCTCGTCCATCATTCTCTTGCAATCCGGGTCGAGGTTGAGCCAGTCTAGGAATCACCTCACATCTTCTTCATCCTCGGTGTCATCATTGGAACTGCGACTTTCGCTGCTGGGAGTGGCAGGACTGTTAGGCTTTCTGGTACCCTTCTGTGTAGGATTGGTAGGCTTCGTTCAGGTCATACCGGCCTCACTTCTTGTTGGCGGGATTGTCCCACCCTCTTTCTCAACGGTAGTTGGCGGACTAGTACAGGCCTCTTTCACAGTGGGCGCTGGCGGGATCGTACTGGCCTCTTTCTCAGTGAGCGCAGGTGGGATCATACCGGCCGCTTTCTCGGTGGGAGTGCTGGTTGCATTCTCAGGTCCTTCCTCAGCCAGGTCCAACAAAGCCCTCCAATGTTACTCCACTCCATTTCCTTTTCCTTTCCCTTGGTTGGTGGGGTTGGCAGAGGGAGCATTTTGCTCTTATCGGCGGATGGAGGTGGATGGGTCTTGTTCATATTGGCGGGTGGGGGTTGTACGGATATCTAATGGGGAGCATGCAGTACTGATAGTGAGATGGTACGAAGTAGATTGGTGTGATCATGGTCATCCATCTCAGGGCACAAACCATTTGGCATTATAAACCGCCAGAACCATTTCAGGGCCATAGCATTGCAGTCGATTTCTTCTTCCAGCTGAGCGCAGCGATTACATACCAACTGTTTAGCTTGCTGGGAGTCTCTGGTAGTATACCACTTGTTTGCTTTCGACTTCCGGTTGAGCTTGGTGAGCTGGTCGGAGTATGCGCAATTGTGACATCTCTGTCCTAACTTGGGATCTCTGGATCTTTTGTTGGCGATCGCAGTTAATAGCATCCACTTCTCAATTCCGTTGGACTCACATATGATTTCCTGGAGTTCCGAATAGTGTTGCTGAAAGTCTCCTAACTTCTTCGTTGCCCATGTCATCCTCGGTTTGGCAAAGTGCTGTTACATGATTATCTCCCTTAGCCTGCTGGAGCAGTTGAGAGCCTTAAGAAACTCATTGTATCACTTATATATCAACTTCGTCCAGTCAAGGTTTCTATCCACAATGTTCGACAGACATGCGTGCTGGGCATTGGAATCATGGGAAATGTTGGCCAAGAGATCATAGATCTCGAGCATGAAATTTGTTTTGCATTGTGGGGCGAGTACCTGAGTGTCTATTTGTATGGCGACTTGTAGTTATCGGATAGGTTTATTGCAGAAGATTTCCGTGCGGAGGAGTGTTTGTTTCTCCGTCGAAAGGAATTGAGATGGGTGAACGCTAGCAATAGTTGAGATATCCGTGGGTGGTGTACATGTAGTAACATTGGTGGTGGCGGCTGCAGTGGGGTCTGCGGTGGCGGTAGCTCAGGCGGTGGTGGCTGAGGGGTTGTTGACAGCGGTGGTGGTGGTTGTGGTGGTGGTGGGTGCGTTCGTGGTGGCTTAGGTGGTGGTGGCTGAGGTGGCGGTGGGTGCGGTGGTGGTGGCTGCGGTGATGGTAGCTGTGGTGGTGGTGGGTGCGGTGGTGGTGGCTACGGTGGTGGTGGCTACGGTGGTGGTGGCGACGGTGGTGGTGGCGACGGTGGTGGTGGCTGCGGTGGTGTTGGCTGCGGTAGCGTTGGCTGACATGGTGGTGGCTGCGTTAATGGTGGGTGCTGTGGTGTTGGAGTGGAGGCTGGTAGCGGTGGTGGTAGTGGTTATGAATGCTATGAAATCCACAGCATCACTGAGTAGTGCTGCAAAGTCATTGATTGATGTAAAGGGCATGTCACTGGTCGGTAATGGTTCAGATGGCGATATTGGGCATAGTTGTCGGTGTGGAGAGTGAGAAGAATGGTACAGTCCGGTGGCTGTCTTTCCTAAGGAAACCTGGGAGGGGAGCGCTCTTTATGTACCTGGAGGGGTCATTTTTACCAATGCGTTATTTTTTCCAGTCTCGATGTGGTTTCCAATTTCTCTTATATGCTCTTCTCACATCTGATAACAACTTCTTCGTTTCTTCCCCTCCTGTGTCCCCAGTTGTACTTGGCGGTAGGGCATATCTTGCTTGTGGTTGCTGTTCTTGGTGGTGAATCTTCTGCTGACTTCTGCGATAGGCGTCGTCTCTCTTGTTTTGAGGTTCTAAGAGGGTTAGGGGAGAATGATTGGAATTGTTCAGGTAACATGGGTGCAATACTCCCAATAGAAATATTTCTTCCCCCTCCGTTTCCCAAATCCACACAATTGTATGGTTTTGATATTCTCCCTCCTGTTTGGAAATGTCCTCAATTGTGTTGTTTCAGTATCTTGAACTCTTTTTGATGTGCTTCATGCAATGGATTTCCTCTCTTCCCATCTCTCTTCCTCCCCGCCTACTTTCCCATCTGTGTTTGGACAGGTGATCTGCTGGCACCGGATGTGCGGCATTCCGGTGATCTACTAGCTGTTTACACGCCGCCCTATCCTCCACCCATACACCCAATTGTTTCTCACATTGTTTGCACTTAATTATATTCATCCATCTTCCTTCTATATATTTCTGCCTCCTACTGCCTCCTCCTCCAATTCCTCCAATTTCTCCAATTTCTCCAATTTCTCCCCATGTTTCGTGTCAGACATACAAATTTCTCAAGTACTGCATATGCCCTCATTGCGAGTGAATAATTTCTTGATTCGACCGCAATGTATCCAGCCCATGAGCTCCGCTCCATCAGGCTTGGCCAGTCAATTAGTTCCCAAGGCATCCGCACTTCCTGTGATGTGGTAGGGTCCTCGCCGTCTTGAATCCAGCGTGGCACCATGACACTGCACTATCTTAGTTTGGTGCACGAGAGCCACGTCGGCATTTTGGATATCTTCAGCTTGGAGGTTGGCAGCCTGGCCGAAGTCCTGTTTGTTGGCATCTTGCGATTCCTTTATGTTGTGTATAGCAGCATCAATATCTTCTCGCTGTCGTCCCAGCTGCTGTGCTGTACGTAACGGGCGGGGTTGGAGGTAGATGGTATTGATGTCGCAAAGCAGAAACTCGAAGTTCATATCGAGAAAAAGGACAAGACAAGCCAAGAGTTCGAGAGTTGTTTTTCCAAAGTCATCTATTGCCTTGCTATATATGACAATGAGTAAAGAGAGAAGAAAAGGAAATCCTCCAACACCAAACGACCACTCTGTATATACATATTCCCTACCACCCTCGAACCAACCTCGATGCTTCATTGTACCATCAGAATCCTCACACCTGATCTTACACACCACTAACAACACTCTTATCAAGATAATCATGCCACAAAGTCCGATGACACAACACATCCTCACGCCATCCTGATTGTACTTAAGTCTTCCCACACCATGTCCCTTCGTATCCCAAATGAGTTTCATCCAACATGCCTATTGCTACTATCATTCCTTCTTACCTTCAGGAACTGTTTCTAACATCCCTGCCTTCCTGACCAATTTCTGCCATCTTACCGAAACACTTTGGGCCATGACAGTATCCCCCCATTAGGATCGAGGTTCTCCGAGATCATTTACCATCAGTCCTGGCTTCTCTTGGTAGTGATCATCCAATTTATCGATATCTCGCGGTCCGTCAATATCCTTCGCTGGTTCCCATGTCATGTGATCATACCTGGTCTATCGAACTATGTACTGTACTTGATTTTGATACACTCGGGTGTCCTCCACCGGTTCAACCTGATACTCTGGATCCCCTTCCACTTCTACAGCTAGAGGGGGCAACACCTCCTCTCCTGACAAACGATCTTCTCCTGCTGGGTCTAACTAGGAAACATGTTGCACCCTATGTATCCGCATACTCGTAGGCAAATATTACTCAAAAGTATAAGGAGATACCCGCTTATGACCTTAAATGGTGATAATCATTTCTAATCTAACTTCCGAGACAGTCGGGTTGTTCCTAGCTATCTTGCATCCAACCATACCCTCTATCCCAGCTCAATATTAGGTTCAGGGAGTCGAGATGGTTCCGCTCGTGCTATGATTGGTCGACTCCATCTCATTTCCGCCTGAAGATGATCATGCATCTGCCCGATCATCCATTGTACCATATCGGCATCCACCCTTCCGTGATTCTGAAATTTGGTTTCCATCCGGTCGAATGTCATGTTTGCATCGGTCCCTGTTATAGCGAAAAACCGAGTACACTTCGTGCCATTGGAGGCGCGCATGCTGGCCATGAACTCTGCCAATGCCAACCATTGTGCCCGATTATCCTGTTGATGGTTACTAACAACCTGCAATTATTGTGCCATACTGGCATTCATGCATTCCATTTGTCTATCAGTCAGTGGGTGGAATGCTGGTGACAGGCGCCTTTTGATACCCAAGTGTTCGCATAACTGCCTCCAAAACACGGCGGCAAAGTGTGGTCCCCGATCCGATATTCACGTCCTTGCAAGTCTGTGTAATCGTTCCACCTCTTTTACCAACGTTTCTGCCAACCCTCTTGCATCCACTGTAGTCCGGAACAGTATAAAATGTTGCATCTTCGACAACCTATCGACAACGACCCAAATATCATTGAACCCCTCACATTCCGGTCAACCCGTAATATAATCCATTGAATGATCGTTCCACTGTGGTTCCGGCACTGACAACGGTCGTAACACAGTGAAACTCCCCTGTCTGTTAGTTCTCGACTGTCGAGTCTCGTCACAGTGCCGGACATATCGATCTACATCTTGCCTCATCGCTTTCCAGAAGAATTGCCTGCTCAATTGATCGAACGTCTTTGCTCCTCATGGATATCCCGCTAGTGCCGTATCATGATAATACTGGATTAGTTGTTATCGTAACGCATTGTCCTCCGGGACGCAGTTCTGTCCTCGATATTTCAACAATCATTCCTTCTCACTACACTTAGTGACCATAATTTCCTTCATCAATTCTCCTTGCCTTATCGCCCCAAGCACTCTCGATGCAAATGGGTCCCCCTTAGATGCTCATGCAAAGAGGTCCTTTGTGCCATCTCATTTGCTGAAATTTGTAGCTGTTCCGGAAGATATTCAGACTTCAAAACCACCTGTTCCACTGTTTTTAATGTTTGATCGCCCCCATAAGGTTGGTCTCCTGGCCTTCTTGTTACAGCATCTGCCTTGCCATTCAACTTCCTTGGATGATACACTATTGGATAAGAGAAATGAGATAAAAACTCCAACCACCATGCTTGGCTTCGATTTCAACATTGTTTTGTTATAAAGTATTTGAGTTTCTTACGGTCCATTACGAATTGCAGTAGGTGTAATGCACCTTCACCCTTGGGTGTCCGTTCTTCAAATGCGTTGACAATTGCCAGTAACTCTTTATCATAACGATCGTAATCGCACTCTACCGGTGCATATGGCTCCAAACAATGAGCCACCGGCAGCAGTACTCCTGCATCATCTCGTCGGGATATGTCCTCAGCCGAAACATAATCGGACGCATCTGTTGGAATAATCACTTCTCAATTGTGGCCAAAATGTCGGAGAATTGGTGTCGTTGTACATGCTGTTATCATTTCCTCAAACTCATTTTGTTGTCGTACCAGCCAAATAAATGCTTGATCAGTCTTGGTCAATAGTGGTAGGGGTTCCGCTATCATCAATTAATCTGTAATGAAATTCCGGTAATCATTGCAAACACCCAAGAACTGTTGAACCACGAAATGGGTATTGAAAAACCAATTAGCAGTCATTGTCTTTCTCGACCAATTCCTAACTGTCACAACTTTATCCTGATCCATTGAAGTCACCGTTGATGATATATTCATTCCCAGTTATTTCACTGTTTCAGAGTAAAACTGGCGATTTTTCGGCTTCAAATACAACCCGGCTTCATGCAATCGTTCCACAACTAACTTTGCATGTTACTCATGTTACTCAACCGCCTTGCAATAAATCAAGAGATTGTCCAAATATCCGGATGCAGCGTTTTCCAGAGCCTCCCGCATCAAGTCGTCACTATGTCCATGCACAACAGCTTGTGCATTCACCGTTTTAAACTGCATTAGCAATGGTTCAAACAGTCCATACCTGGTTCAGAAAGCCAACTCATAGTCATCTCCTTCCTTAACCGTATCCAAATTGTAGGCCACTTGTACATCCAGCTTGGTATAAATCTTTGCTTCCGCTAATACATTCAATGTTTCCCTGAGTGACGAAAGGGGATACCAATGCTTAATCATTCCTCCGTTGATATCCCTATAGTCAATATAGAATTGTAGTCGTACATCTGGTTTCTGCGCAAATGACCATGGGGCCGTGAATGGTGGAGAGGATTGATAGATACATCCCGTCTTCCTATTTTCCTCAAGCCATTCTGTCATCACCACCAATTCTTCTGTCGTCATCTTCTAAAGTCGTCCCACGAACGGTTACTCGCCTTCCTTCAGCCATACATCATCGCCAATGCTAGGCAGATGTGGGGGTAGCTAATCCGCTAACACTTGATTGAACAGTGGAAGAATTTCATCTTATTGTTCCGGTACCATCTCTTTGAAAGGACTCTCCTTATACTCCTTCGCTTCAACAGCTTTATGAATAACCTATAGCAAAGCCTTGATTATCTCAAATTTTTCTGCCTTGGGCTTTCCAACGAAGGATGATGCATTACGCATGACAATGTTTCCTTGGATCGGGTGCTGTGGTCGTATCTTTGGCTCAAGCGCCACCACACATGGGGAGTAAATAGGTTCCGGAGGTTCCTCAGTAATTCCTTGAACCGTAACAGACATATGCTGGCAACGCAGAATGTAATTTTGTGAAGAAAATGTAACATCATTTGATGTGAACCGTACTGCCTCATCATGTAATCACAGCCAGGGGATTCCATGTATAATAGAATGATGCCCCAACTTTGTAACGAACATGGGCAATTTCTCCTATGATTCTGCTACTCCATCCCTACATTGGACATGTGTGTAATGTCCCCTGATTCGATGGGTCTTTTGTCGATAACTTTGACTTCTCGTTTTTCTTTTAATTCTTGGTTGGGTATGTGATGAGGGCAAACAAAATCTTGATCGATAAATGCATTTCCTGTTGCTGCACAATCAATCAGCACATGTGTAGATAGCTTGTGCTCATTTACGCTCAATGTGCATGTTTTAACTAAAAGTTTCCCTTCCATTGATCCGTCCAATACCTCCACCTTGCTAACCGAAAGAAGCGAAATTCCATAACAATTCAAAGGATTTAAAAGAAAACTTTTTGTGTCAACTGAAGTGCAATCCTTCTTCTATTGATGTAATGTTTTCCTGCATCCTCGGAACCTGCCCTGGTCCCTACTTCCTTTACTCCTGATCCAGCCACCTTGAAAGTCTGTGCCTTTTTCCTTTCTGCGCATTATGCAACCTTGTGGTTCAATCTGCCACAATATACACATCTTCAGTCCACAAACATCTTTGCCCTCTCCTTTGCCGAAATCCTTCGTTTTACAGCACTTAGAGCCATTGGCGTAATTCCTTCTATCTGGACACGGTTTCTGCCGTGGCAACTGTGGGATCCCTTGTAGGAGCCGGGAGTTTGGGGGAACAGGCGAAAGCTCCTCGAGATCCAGTTCTCTAGGCGGCCTTGTCTGCCCTTCCTTGTCAAATCAAGTGGTCCCTTTGTTGGCAAATGGCCACCAATGTTGGCATTTCCTCCGGCATATCGCTATACTAGATGGCATCCTGCATTGTTTCTGACAACCCCATACGCAATGCATCCCCGAGAGCCAAATGATTCCAGTCCAGATCGGCCGCAATAACATGGAACTCAGCATCATACTGATACAACTCCCAATTGTTTTGTTGAATTTCCAACATCTTCCGTTCCCTGGTTGCCACCTTGTCTGGGTCCCCAACAGCTGTTGGCAGGAGTTGGAAAACAGCGGGTAGGTCGGCCAGGTTTATTGTTCCGTCCTCATGTATATGTGGCAGGATCTGTTCCAGGGCGATTCCTATTAGTTGACTGAATGTCTACAGGATTTTCAAAGTGTTGTCCGGGAAGCTTGAGGGGTTAAATTGTATGACCATCCGGAGTTGTGCAATCCACTGTGCGAGTTGGCCTCAGTCCGTTCCTGAACTGTGCAGGTAGTCAGCAAAAGTATTTGCTCGGTCTTCTGAATCTTAGTGAGGGGGAGTTGGTGCTTCACAAGCCACTAAGGATAGCACATTCACCAGGTTCATCCTCAAATTTTTGACTTTCTCACCTGACTGCCAGGCGTCCTGTGTCATTGCATCCAATTCCTGGTGGATGTCCTCATCCGTCCCCGCTACACTTGGGGTTCTCCTGGCTTCCCCTAGGTCCAGTCCGATTCACCCCACTTGTTGTTTGAACATCTAATGATTGCATTCTTGGGAGAGGTACTGTTCCGTCTGCAAGTTCGTAATCTGTCTCTGCAGGTAGATTATCTGATGTGTGTGGTCGCACGCCCTCTGTACCTCCCTGATAGGTTGTGAGTACTGTGCTACTCACTGCAATGCCCCCGTTGTTAGGCTAAATGCGTCCATCAGCTTGTCACAACATACGCCGTCTGTCTGAACATCGATGAGTGCAACGATAGTGCTTTGGTCCTAGGGGAACCCCAGCGCCGCTCAGGGTTCCAGTGATCCGGCCATCGCAACGGATCAAGCACATCTCCCGGCGTCAATTATTACAGTATATTTCGGAAACACTCAGAGTCGGGGGTTCAACTACAATGAGAGGGATAGGGGCGGGCTTTGGTGTTGCTGCTGCCGCCGCGGCATGTCTTTTTTTTGAGTGACTTCCGGTACAGTCATGTACTTTGCACCAACACAGTTCCTCTGGTTTATAGTTAAACCAGGAGTGGGCTCCCCGATAATTATTCCAGCTTCCTCCAAAAACAGCATTGTCAATTTTCAAGCCTCCTCCGTATGTGGTGGCTTCTGTCCAATAAGCATTGCAAGTGGAGGGAATGTCGGATTGTTCCCAAAAATAAGCACAAAACTTCAGGTCGTCTACCTCGATATCCAGTTGTCTTTCAATACTTTCAACGGTGTACAAAGGTTCTGGTCCAAAACACACCCAACCAGAATCAGTACAAGGTTCGGGACAGTTCCTACACCCATTTGAAGGGTGTAGGCACATCCAGAGTCTCAAGGTCGCGTCAACGTAGGTAGCAAATTGAGATGTAACTACTGCTATTTTCACAGTAGTACCAGACATGATATAAACAGGGGGTCAAACAATATTAACAAAATATTCAATATCAGGTACATTGTAATTGGACTCGATCTGGTGTAACGGTCGGGGTCGGAGCTGGGTGCAAGTGAAATCGCACAACAGAAACTCAAACTTCGTATCATGAATGCACGACAAGACAAGACCAGAGTTTGAGGGTTGTGTTTCCAAAGTTGTCTATTGTTTTGGTATACAACAGATGGAGTAAAGAGAGAAGCAAAGGAAATCCTCCAACAGCAAACGACCTTTCTTTATATACACTGGTCCTACCACCCTTGAACAATCCTCCATGGTTCAATGTACTATCTGAATCCTCGCTCATGATGTTACACACTGCCAAAAAAACTCTTATCAATTCAATCACGGCCACAATGTCCGACATCACAACACATCCTCATGCTATCTCTATATTACTTAATCATTCCCACGCCATTTCCCTTCATATCCCAAATGAGCAACCTCCAATGCTCCTATTCCTACTAAGATTCCTCAGTACCTGAAGGAATTATTCCTAACATCCCTTCCTTCTCGACCAATTTCTCCCATCATACCGAAATTCTTCAGGCCGTAACACTGTTGCAGCTGGCATTGACGTTGTACTGTCGATTCATTCGATCCACATAGTGGTATTGCGTGTTACGTTCACCAGGGCTATGAGATATACCACATCTAGGGCTAAAATAAGGCGGAATGTCGAATATCCAGTAATACATCTCCCGGCCATACTGTCGTCTCAAAGATGTGCGGGTAGGTGGTCTATCAACATCTGTTTTGATATGTCAGAGCAGGCTGTGGGTTTGGATCGTGCATCTGCAATTGCTCTGTGTCCTGGTTAAATTAAACCATTAGTGAAGTCATGGAATGGGGTTACTGTGATCTTCTGGATATTGTAACATTTGAGGAGGAGGTCACTCCATGTCTGGTTCTCTGCTTCTTCGTCCGCTACAACCCTTTCAAGGGTTCCGAACTGACAAATTACCTGCTTGCAAAAGATGGTTGCTACTTTTTCCTCTGTACTCTGTTCTAGTGGTTGTGCTGCTGCCTACCTCCTGAAGTATTCACATGCTACTGCTAGTAGGTGATACCAATTGTCGATTTTCGATATATGTGAAATATCGTTCCCCACCCGCTGCCATACCTGAATAACAGTTAGGACATCCAAGTGGTGTGTTTAGTGTTGTGGCACTCTCATGTCACACTGCCTGTGTGACATTACTCAGTCTTTCACATTGGTCAACATATTGGGCCACCAGTACTGCTACACTACCATTTGTTACGTTCCTTCTCTTCCACAGTGCCTCCTCAATTTATGTGCAGGTTACATGACATTTCTTTGCTGCTCGTTGCTCACGAACACCATTGCCGGTGGTTAATTGGTCTTCCTCCTCCGCCAAAGTACTCCAGCTGAAATAACTTATTTGATGGTTTTCCACCGAAATAGCTCCGTTTCCTTCACTGGTTTTCGTTCTGGCTACCTCACGTTCACCAGAAATTGGCCTATCTGCTTGTATCACGCATTGTATTCCTCCGCTAGGCTTTACTCAACTCCTGTGTCCAATGCTCTCTCCCAACTCTTTCGTTCCTGACCTCATTTCACCTGTAATCCCCTTAAGCCTGCATCAATTGTTATCACCAGATCATCCTACTCTTATGCCTCAAGCACGCCATCCCCACGCGGCCACCATCAGAGACAATCCGGACCTCTATTCAATGTCCCTGGAACATCAGTTGCAGGGAACTCGAGCAGTGGTATCCACACGATCCAGTTGGTGACTGGTGCTCCTGCCAGGTTGGTTGTGTGGACAATTCAGCCCATGGACTAATGTGGTAGCTTCCAATTGTAAGAGGAATCTGACTCCACATAAATAGTAGTGTATTGTCTTCCGTGGTTGCTTCGGTCCATGTCACTCATGCTATCTCCAGTAATATCTCGTCTTGGCAATATTTCACCAGCCACTTTGACAGCAAACATGGTGGCATTCGTCAATATGGTCTTCCTACTGCCTAATCGCCTGCCACGATTTGAAGATGTGGTCAACTCCGATGGCTATTTGACTGGCGCCATCGCTAACATCCAACATCTTCAATGCTGGGGCATTGCAGAAAGTTTCCTTCATAATTGCCATTGCATGCTTTTCTTCAGTCTCTCATTGAAACTCATCATCTTTCTCCAATATCTGGAGCAGGGGTATGCGACTATTAATTACTCAGAAAAGCATATCTGACACTTTGCAAAGCCCCAACATTGACTTGCACTCTGTCCGGTTCTGGCACGAGGACTAATTAGAAGCTTTCCGGACATTTGACAGTAGCGACCACCTTCCCGCCTCTCCAATACAAAGCTAACCAATTGTACACCTTTCCTGCACCGGTGGGATGTCTCTCTGATACTGAAGGCTCCAGCTCTGTCGACATCAGCAAGTACGTTATGGAGGATTTTGAGGTGTTTACATCAGAAACCTGTGAACTACAGGTAGCCCTTCCTACTCTTCCACTCCATAAAGACTCTTTCAGAGTTTCACTCTGTCATAGTTGAAAAATATTTCCAAGATTTATCCCAGGTGAGTGTTTACTACTTTCTGAGTTGTTGTTGTTTATTCATACTGTATGCACTCTAATTAGAATATGACAGGACCTAATACCTCCTTCACCTCCGGGCGAGCCGGCTGGATGCCAGAGCTCCCCTCCCGCTACCCATTATCCCCGCTGACATATGAATGTTGAGACATAGAATCGAACAGTAATGAACTGAAAAGAAGGACAGAAAAGGAAAGGAACAGAAAAGAACGAATATAAACCCCACCGCCGCCGCTCCCTCCGCCTGAGTCACACTCTATGCCTGCTCCATACCCTCATTCATTTGGGCGGGAACTTCCTGACTTCAATAGCCGCAATGATGTCCATCACTGCTTGGTCTCACTCTTCAATGGAAAACAGCTCAGTGATCTGCAAGTGTCAGCATCTGCCCGCATTGCAGCCCGTCACCTGTCCCCCTGCCTTCCATAGTGCTTTCTGCTGGTCTCTCCACCTGCTGCAGTGGCGGAAGAGGTGTTCGCATGTCTGGGCCACAGTGCTGCTTTCGCCGCCGCACGACCGGCATTTCTTGTCCTGTCAATGGCCGAACCGTTTTAGGTAGACTGCAGTCGGTGCATGCCCGCATTGCAGTCTGTAGAACCTGGTAGCCAGCGACTTCACGCTTGTCATCAGGACAGGTCTTTCGGTCCCCGTCGTGCCCTTGAGTCTGTAGCTGAAGTGTCTGCTGCACATGCTGGCTTCCCAGTTTGCATTGGCTGCTGACCTTCCCTACGAGATTGGTCTAGCTTTATTCGAGGCTGAGGCGTATGGCTGCTCTATCACCTGGTCTCCACTGGCGTCTGGGGCCAGGTTTGCCTGCCGGTCCGTCCCTATGTCTCGAGTACTGCCGGATTGTCCAGGGACCCAGTCAATCTGCGTTGCGATGGCGTGGGTGAGGAGAGCCTGCACTCTCCGATTGATTGTCCTCACTAATCGATCACACAGGCCCATCTCAAGGAGTGCCGCTTGTCGGATTGCAGCCTACGAGTCGCTGATCACTGCCACTGTCTTCACTCTGTCACGTTGGAATGTTTCTCTCTTCTCGATCGTCATGTCAATCGCGAGCTCTATCTCCCACAGCTCAGGGTCGAATACCTCCATGCGCCCAGCGCCTAGATAGCTGAGGCGGGACCTACATTGATGTCAATGTTTGCGCACTGCTGCGGCTCCCACTTGGCCATCGTCTGAGCGTGATCCCTGTGTCTACCTTATCCAGTCCCCTGCTGCGATTTTGGCTTCTTTCCGTCTCGCCCATCATTGTGTGGTTCACTTGGCAACGGTGGTGTTGCCCACTATGGTGGTCCTGACCCCTGATTCGTTGCCCGGGGCCGGCCACTTGATTCCTACGGTTGTCCTGACATGGTGATGCTCTTCATTGACTCCAATGAATCTCAGTACACGGGAAGAGTGGTTTCGGTGTAACTCTTTTAGGGTACCACTTCATGCGTCTGCTTGCCTCGCTGCGAATCCCGGTTGTCCGGAGACTGAGAATACAGCTCCATGACAAAGCCTTCACTCTCTCATAAGTACACCCAGTGCAGTCGTGGGGAGCGCGCCCAGAATGGACCTTGCTTGTGGATTGAGGAAGAGTTGGAGGTCATCTCGCCTGCCTACTTCTTTGGGATGCCACCAGATCTCACACCCATATAGTGCGACTGCTTGGACACATGCCACGTGGACGGCGCTTATGCTCTCAAGAACAACGCTGTATGTCTTAGTATGGGTTCGGAGTCTAGCTTCTGCTGCCCTGGATGTCTTCATGCATAGGTTGTGCAGCTCTGTGAACATCAGATGTGCGTGCATCCAGACTGCCACCCAGGGTGTTGCCTATGTATTCAATCGTATTAACCCAGTTCCGACTCGTATCCTTACTGTCAGTTTTGGCCGGTGGTGTTTCCAATGTCCCATACTGCGTGTGAATAGAGCCGCCTCAGTCGTTCCAGTGTCGAACTGTAGCCCTTGTCAACATGCCCACTCGATGCTCTTTGCTGTGCATCTCACAAGTATGATGACGACCCGGTTGACATTGCCTCCGCTCGCCACATATCCGAGGTCTTCAACAAATGATAGCTCCTTGCCTTCTGATACATACTCTTCAACCCATTTGATCAGTCCCGAGGTGTAGATTGCAAAGAAGATCAGTGACACAGGAGAGCCCTGTGGGAACCCTGATTCCGCTGGGTGTGTTTCCATGGTGTTGCCCTCGATTATCATCTCCACCATTCTTTCCGAGGGAATGCTCTCCGTCCATTGTATATGGTCTCCATCGATTTACCTGACCATCTTTAGGTTGGCTAGCCAGCCTCTTGCCATGCTTGGGAAGGCTGTTTTCATGTCCATGAAAAGCACGTCTGTTAAGTTGCCATTTTTCCAGGCTGCGTGAGCTCTGTCAACCATAATGGCTGCTGCATCAATGGCTGACCATTCTTTTTTGCTTCCGAATGGTGCGTCGCTGAGTAGTCCTCATCCTTGGGCTTCCTCTGACAGCAGATCAGCAACTACCTTTTCGACCACTTTTCCCATGCAGTTGAACAGGGATATGGACCGATAGGCCTTCAGCTGCGTGTAGTCATCTCTGCCAGACTTGTGAATCACCACGCGGCTAGGTCGCTTCGATTCAGCTGGGTGTCTTCCCATGCGAATGGCCGCCTTCGTCAGCCTCACAATCCTCTCTTTGTCCCACTTCAAGATCAACTGTATGGCGCTCAAAGACAACTTGAACGGCCCTGGAATGTTTTTGACTGCTTGAGAATATAAGGCTCGTTCAACTTCTTGCTCTGGGACGGGTGTGTGTGCGCTTCCTGCGGGAGATAGTTCATAGTACTGGTCATCATCATTCGGAGGAAAAGACTAGCTACTCAGCATCTCCTCCTTCTCCAGTGAGGTGTTTGCTTGCTTTCCTTCTCGGTCGGTTATCGCCTCCACGGTCATACCTGCCTGAGGGTTCGCTGATCATGCTGCTCTCCATACCTGGGACCCCATCAGGTTTTGCAAGCACTCACTCCACATTTTACACTTGGACTGTGGAATTGACATCTGGAGTGCTGCCATCACCCTGGCTGCCACTTCCGCGTTCCGTCTCCACCTTTTCTCTCTTCCAACTGCCCTCTTTCCTTCCTTAATCTCGGCATTCCACCACCTCTTTGATTTGGCGAAGATTCAGATTTTCTGTGTCGTGGCATCAAGAATGCTGACCATTGCTTCAGGACACCAAGCGGCCTCTTGCTGTACCTCGTCTGCTGTGCACTCTGCATCCAGGTGAGCTCTCACTATTGTTAGCCCCATGCATAGCTCCTCTGCTGACTCCGTGTCCTCCTCCGCCATTGCAGCAAAGGTCCACCCAATTACCATTTCATGGTCCCCCTGCTCCTGCCTGGCTACTTCCACCACCCATTCTATAACGTCGTGGTCAAATCCTGTGGCGTGGTTGTCGGCCAGTATCGACCATTTTGGTACTCGTTGATTTGCGAGTGTCAGTTTAATGACCCACTCGCCTTCATGACATTCTCTTGTCCAATGGAGGGTGGCTTTACCATCATTTCCAATTTCCAGTCCATTTTGGTCAATTACCGATTCCCAGAACGCGGCATGCCACTGCGCTTGGCATCTTGGGTTCCATCGAATGCTATGGGCATTGATTTCTCCAGCGAGGACAGTGCTACTCTGCTGAATGACTCTCTGCCTGTTAAACATTTGTGCTGGTCTTTTTCCTGATTGTGTGTTTCTTTGATCGTAAATGTTGACGATCCCGCTATCGTCTCCCCTGTCCTCCTGACGCGAGTAGCAATGACTTCATCGTTAGCTCCTCTGCTTAAGTCCATCCTGTCTTCAACCACCAGGCCACCCCCTCTCCGTATCGCCGTCCACAGTCTGTTTGTTTTTGTCATTTCGTCTGCTAAATAGCTGATCCGAAAATATCAGGTTTCTCTCAGTGGCTCTTGCAAGCACAATATGTACGCCCTCCGTTCGACTGCAGTCTCCAGCGCTGCAATGATCGACTCGTCTGACCTTGCCCAGTTGTGCTGGATCACTCTGATCATTCATTGCCAGGGCCCCCCCTTCAGTTTCATTCATGGTCGTAGTCGCAATCTCGATCTCAGTCATCATGATGTCTCTTGTCTCCCCCGTCGCCTCCTCTTCCTCCACATCAGCGATCTCCTCTTCTTCGCTTACCCCCCTCTGCTGCCACTCCTGCCCTGGGTCCAAAATCAAGCACCTCTCTGTTCGTCCCGGTTGCCATGTGTGTATGTTCGCTCGTGACAGCTTCGCCCGTTGTTCCTGTGTTTCTGCCCTGACCCGCCGCTGTGGTGGCTTTGCTCGCTTTCGCACACCTGCTGCTGAACGCGAGATGGTTTCCTTTGCACTTAGGGAACTTCTCCCACGTGTGGCTGAAGAGTGAGCCCTGCTTTGTCATACACCCCACTACATTGCGTTTGTGGTCCCTTGTTGTAACGGCACGGCACGTGACGTGTCCAGGGCCGGGTAACGCCCGTTTGATATAGTCGGCTCGCCACGAGCCTTAGATCTCTAGCGATAATCTTACCTATGCATCTACACCTACAATCACTCGAGT
>Ga0307514_10001995_pt1 | contig 22166 bp, 18 predicted proteins | sample 16_EM_MG_FD_203088 | JGI IMG/M metagenome (GOLD analysis project Ga0307514, IMG submission 203088) | Populus trichocarpa ectomycorrhiza microbial communities from riparian zone in the Pacific Northwest, United States - 16_EM | ecosystem: Host-associated > Plants > Roots > Unclassified | place...
TTGACGTAACTCAACAACCAGTAGTCGGAACCTGACGAAACTCACACGTATAACAGAGGGTACCTCTCTGAACATGTTATTAGAGTCTCGTTCCAACCCAACAACACTACGGTTGTTCAGTGACTGCGTTGTGCCAATTAAAAGTACTTAAGTATTTCTAACTTGAGTAATATGCGCAAGACCTCCTCAAGTCTTCCTGATTCCTATCCAGGTTTATCAGGGTCGTTCTTTATTGATACAAGTTCCTCGGGAAGGGCTGGGTGTCACCCCGTGACAGACATATCCAACTCAAGATTTTTTATTCAGGGCCCTATAGGTACAGGCAAAACTTTTCTTTATAAGTGCCTTTGTTACTTTTATCGTGCTCAACGCAAGATTGTCCTCTGTATGGCTTCTTCTGGGATTGCTGCACTTTTACTTCCTGGTGGTCGAACTGCTCACTTATGCTTTGCTATTCTCTTAAATATTCATGAACTTTCTGTTTGTCAGATTAGCAAAAACAGTCAACTAGCAGATCTCATTCGACAAATATCCTTGATTATAAGGGATGAAGTACCAATGCAACATCGCTATTGTTTTGAAGCTGTTAACTGAACACTCAATGACATTTGCAGTGCTGCCAATAATACAGAGTACTTTGGAAATATACCTATAATCTTGAGTGGAGATTTTGTACAGATTGCACCAGTCATTCGTCATAGTAATCAAGCCGCTACAGTTCATGCATCCTTACAAAGCTCACCACTTTGGCCTTCCTTCCAACAACTTACTTTAACTGACAATATGCGAGTTCTTCCTGAAGCTAATAATCAGGCATTTGCTACGTGGCTTGGGCAAATATCATATGATTCTAATATGTATGGCCCTCTTATTATACCACCTTATATTCAAACCTATACCCAAGTTTCTGATCTCATTAATTTCGTATATCCACCTCAACTGCTTGAAGCAGCGCTGATGGATTTTAATATTTTTAATGGTCGTTGTATTCTTGCTTTTCATAATGATACTGTTGGTCAATTTAATTCCGCTATTTTAGATAGTCTTCCTAGTGAAGTACATACCTTTCATGGGATCAATACTTCAGATACTAATGAGGATGATCCCGAGATTGAACATTTTCCTGCAGAATACCCGTCAAGTTTAGATATTGCAGGTCTACCTCCTTCACAATTACTTTTAAAGGTTGGTTGTCCTGTTATATTGTTATGGAATCTATACCCATCTGAAGGACTATGCAATGGTACTCGAATGATTGTTACGCACTTAGGACAACATTGTATTGAAGTTCAAATGCTTGGTGGAACTTTTCATGGGCGACGCAAGCTGATTCCACGTATTCAGTTGGCTACTCTGGAAGGCGAACTACCATTTATTTTAACTCGGAAACAGTTTCCTATTCGTCTTTCTTTTGCTATGACTGTAAACAAGTCTCAAGGTCAAACCTTGGGAGTTGTAGGGTTAGATTTATGAACGTCTGCATTTTCTCATAGTCAATTATATGTTGCAATGTCTCGAGTTACTGATGTAGCTAATCTTTCTGTATTGCAAAACCCCCCAGTTCCTTCTCCTACGTTGAATATTGTTTACCCTGAACTTTTACTTCAATAAACTCTTATTCACGACCCCCAGGATTCGACAGCGCGAGCGAAGTGAGCGTACCTGTCTCGTCTACAATATACTGAAGTAAAAATACAGGGCGTGCACATCCGTGTGAAACTTACAAAATAAGCAGTGAACCTGTGGATCAACGTCAGACTATAACATATGTAGTAACGGGAGCTATACTGAAGTACAAATACAGGCCGTGCCTATCATGGTGGTCTGATTCAACTATCGCATATGTAGTAAAACGGGGTGCTCGGGACCATGCTGATCTAATTCAACTATCGCACAAGTAGTAATAGGGATTTGCAAGGTATATACCGGTAATTTCATCGAGATAGTGCAGTGACCCTTCCCACACCTCCATTCCTACCGTACCTCGATTCCCACCTCCCTTATCCAAGGTCCCGTTCCCACCTCCGTTCCCACCTCCGTTCCCACCTCCAATTCCCATCTCCAATTCCCACCTCTATTCTCACTTCCAATTCCCACCTCCATTCCCACCTACAATATGCTCAGCGTTGCTCCTGATTCTGGCATTTTGGGTTGAGATACTGATTTTTAAGTTGATGGTTCTAGGTTGATTTGAATACTAATCTGGATTCTAATTCTAGGTTGATTTGGACACTAATTTGGATACTGATTCTAGGTCAATTCAGACGCAGTGATTTGGGTGCTGATTCTAGGTTGATTTGGATACTGATTTCTGGGTTGGTTGGTCAGGAGATTCGGATTGAGTTAATTTGGATGCTGATTTCGAGGTTGATCTAGACGCCAGTTAATTAGATCTACGGGATTGGGATTAGCTAGGTTGATTTGGATAGTGGTTTTTCGGTTGATTTGGATGGTGATTTCGAGGTTGATTTGGACGTTGATTTCTAGGTTAATGAGGTCTTGGGGATTAGGATTCAGTATACCATCAGTCTCTAGGCAAACCTGACACCCCGGAATCACATTTTGACCTCGCGGTAATACGCTCCAACAGGATTTGGTTGATTTGGGTGCCGACTTTTAGGTTGATTTGCATGCTGATTTTTAGGTTCATTTGGATGCCGGTTTCAAGGTTGATTTGGATGCTGATTTTTAGGTTCATTTGGGTGCCACTTTCGAGGTTGAGTTGGACGCTCATTTTGAGGTTGATTTGGACACTGATTTTTAGATTCATTTGGGTGCCGATTTGGAGGTTGATTTGGACGCCGATTTCCAGGTTAATTAATCTATTGAGATTTGGATTAGGTTGATTCTGAGGTTGAGTTTGACGCTGATTTTTAGGTTGATTTGGAGGGTGATTTTAGGTTGATTGGATGCTTTGGACATTGATTTCTAGGTTGATGAGGTCTTTGATTTGGATGCCGACTTTTAGGTTGATTTGGATGCTGATTCTAGGTTGATTTGGATGAGGTTCATTTGGGTGCCGATTTCGAGATTGATTTTGACACTGATTTGAAGTTGATTTAGGTGGTGGCTCTAGGCGGATTTGGACGCTGATTTCCAGGTTGATTAGGTCCAGAGGATTTGGATTCGGTTGATTTGGCGCTGATTTCTAGGCTGATCTGGGTGGTGGTGTCTGGAGTGAATTGAGTGGTGATTTCTCCACGGTTGGTAGGTGCTAGAATTAGATACGCACTTCTCATCTAATGCTGATTGTTTTTTGCTGATGATCCCGTCAGTGGTTTTGACAGTTAACTTATATTCCCAGCTAGATTTGAGCAATATCACCACCAACGCTGTCACCAATATTTGCACCCTGATCTTTGCACTGATTTCTAGCGGTGGTGATTGCTGGCCAGGCTATTCTTGAGGTATATGAGATCACTGTCATTATTATATAGTTAGGATTTAGGTGTGTATATTTAGCGGTGCAGGCAATGATAAATTGAACGTTTAACATTGCACGCTTGAGGGGATATAGTGACATTGAACATCACTCTGAACAATCCTATTCACTTATTTATTTTGAAAATCATTACTCACATTCAGATTATCTACTAGCCTCTGGTGAGGGGACGCCCAATCTGGAAAAGAAAAGCCTTGCTCATCCGAGTCGCCACACTTATCTTACTCGAAACCACTCAAAAGATCCCACCTCACATCAATTTCCACCCGTTATTCCCACACTTAGGGCAATCCGCTGACAAAATATTCGAGCTCCTTCTCTACAGTCATCGCACTTAGTGAATAGAGCTTCCATTGCCATCCCACCCAACGCTCCTACAGGCAACAAATCCTACTCAAGAACTCATTGCCAATTGCGGTTCAGCATTGAAAGCAATCATTATTGTGACATTAGGCCAATTCCTGTCCTGATTTAACATAGTGAGCTTGGATGGCGAGATGTCATAGTGAAATTATGCTTATAGTTGGTACCCCAAGTTGAGGCCTGCGCAGCCTTCCGGTGGAGCCTGGCGCAAAGCGACAGTGCGGAACAGGAAGCGCGTAGCGCGGGCATTGCGTGCAGGGTCAAGATTTTACAGAGGTGATAAATAATGCTCTAGGGATATCTTATAACTTAAAGTTCCGCAGATGAATAGATGAACCCAAAAAAATTGGTAGTTAGCAGTGGGGGTTGCATCTCGATTGGGCATTTCAGGACTTGCATACTATAGCACTTCATTCATCGCTGTGGCGATGGGCTTTAGTAGTAGGCCTCTGATTTAATTTATTATGCTATGATAACTAGATGGAGCGAGTTAATCACCAACTCAACCATTTGATTTTGGTAGGTATATCGCTCTTGCCCCCAGGGCTTCCGCGAGCGTAGCGAGCGGCAAAACGTCTCGTGACAATATACTGAGGGTAGGAAGGGATGAGGCAAATGCTACAGCTGGGGCGACAGATGCAGAGTGGCACGAAACGTATGGACACCTTCCGTTTCCTATTTTCTCCAGAATATCTGAAGCACCGAGGCACTTGCTCTCCTCCAAATATCAATTCTAGGCATGTGTGTTCGGAAAGTTTACCAAGCTGCCATCACCTGAGGAAGGTGGTCAACAGCTGTTGGAGAGCTGATACACTCAGACATTTATGGTCCCCTACCAGCCGAAAGCACCAGTGGCAAGAGGTATACCATCGCCTTTATCAATGATTTCTTCAGACCCGCAATGACAAAAACCATACGCCACAAGAGCAATGTATTTGATATACTATAGCAACTGGTGGTGGCATTCAAAAAATTCACTTTGAACGACGTCATAGCCCTGAAGACGGACCACGGTGGAGAATACCGATCAAGGGAGTGTCTAGCCTGGCTTGTAAAAGTAGAGATCGCTCTACGACCAATCGCATGTAATTAGGCTTTTCTCAGTCAAGCAATTCAGTTCTAGTATTCCTCAATACAGAGTTATTCCGCAGAGGAGTTTCTTCACAAAACACATCTGGCATCATATTATCTCAATGGACTATCAACTACTGAGCTACCGATCTGCAAGAAGGGAGGACTACAAGAGGGGGGGTTCTAAGGGTACTAGCCAATGTAGGGGTGAGAGGCATCTCACAAGCTGCGGCATCAATCAAATCGACCTGGCGTGGGGTAGAGTGTAATGATTACGGTTTCACCAAGTGGATATATGGATGATGAGTTGGGTTTTGCGTATATGCCTGACCATTTTGAGCCAGTGACAAGAAACCAGGGTAAATCACGAATTCTTATTGTGGATGGCTATTCCTCACATACCTATCCACTACCGGGTAGTGCAATTTGCCCTTAACCACAATATCCACATGATATGTCTACCTTTACATAGCACACATCTCAGGCAACCGCTTGATGTTGTAGGCTGTTTTGGTGAGGTGCCGGAGGTGGCAGCAGGAGTCGCGCTGGTAGAGGGGATGCTAGTAGGCAGGCGCGGAGGTAGTGGAGGTAGTGGGGCTGGATGCCTGCAAAATGAGCTAGATGGGATGGAAGTTGAGGCAGTAGCGGATTCGGAAAATTCAGGAAGTATCCATCTTACCCTGGTTGGAGGCCAGGACATGTGGATTTTTGCATATGTTGATAGATATATAGGGCCTTGAGTAATCTTTAGATATCTATTAGAGTTGGTTGTGTGCAGGTTTGTTGGTTTTAATAGTGATATATGCACAAGAAGAGGGGGGTGTATTAGGTGTGTTTTTGGTCTAGTACCTACTATATACTGGTATCCTATTTTGAGGGGGGAAAGGGGCAGTTTAGTATCATGTAGAGCAGGTTCGTTATACTCAGAGTATCACTTCACTTGAGGCTGCATATGTTCTGGGCCGGGTATACCCACTATGCCCCTCGCGGGCAATTAATTCAATTCCTCAATTTGGTAAATAAATCTAGCTGGTGTGAGATAAACCTAATGTGGGATACACTGCCAATCTGATATAAGATATAGAGGGTATAGATAGTATAACATAAATACGCTGAACGTGCTCTGTATTCATGATCCAGCGTTGTCGTGCTATAGCAAACATCATGCTGTTCATATCCCCCTACAGTGGGCGATATGGTTAGTATAGGTATGACAGAGATACAGCTGTAACAAGCGCAAAAGTTATTGCAAAAAACTATAGAATACTTGTTAACCTCTACCCAACTAAGGGCCTTCCACCGGTTTAGAGGATGATATTCCAGACACCTTACATTAGCCAATGCTGCTCCCAGGGATCCACCACCGCTCGGGTTTCTGTCTCATGTAGTTGCAGTTGCAAAAAGCCCTGTCGCTGCCAATGACCTTAAATGCTCCCACACCAAGGTATCAACTGATCATGACTGTGGTACTTACCTCCCTAGTTCTGGCTGAACGGGCACAAATTGGACTGTTTGAGGGAGGATATTCTCATCGACCCGGAGCTGCTTGATAGTGTCGGGGGTGATACTGCCAGCACCGGAATCAGTCATAAGTTTTTTGGGGGGTTTTTGGAGGGGTTTTTTGAGGGGCCCTTTTTTGAGGCGCCTTGTATAATTATTATGTAGCTCTAGTTAGGCAATCAATTTGTCTACCATATTAGGGAATTATATAAATTGCCCACGAGGGGTATAGTGAAGATGAGTCTGCAGGGCTGTCGTTCCCACTCATTCGCCAATCTGTCGCTAGAGTAAGTCAACGTTATAAAGCTTATTGCGACACCGCAACCGTAGGCATTGCGCAGTGGTAAGTTCTTTACTTTACGGCTTTGGTTATCAATTGATCGATTCCAGGTAGGTACATGTTGTTGGTGCACAGTATACCATCGGTGTCTAGGCAAACCTGGCACCCAGTGATCACGTTTTGTCCTAGCGGTAATACTCTCCAACACATGTAGAGGCTTAATGCTCCAGTTTCAAAGTGAAAAAGCTCTAGTATTGATGATTCGCTCTCAAGGCAGAAGACTGGGCCTCCCTCCTTTGAAACCGGGGTAGGTAACTCGTTTTGATATTTGATATTTTTATTAGGAAAAGTTTGTCAACTGTTGGAAAAACACTGGCAAGCTGTAAATTTCAACATATGTAGCAGCTGGCTGAATTTCACTATGTAGGTATGGCAGCCTCGCAAGTTGTAGATTTCACCCGACACCACTTTCTCATATGCGGCCTCCCCACAACCTGAGCTTCGTTAATGTACAGGAGGATCCAATAAGCCGTCTTGAGAACCCGCCAAAGTCAGCCTCAGTCAACTGAAAACTTATTCTTCCCTGTATGGGGACCTGCTGCGCACATACAAATCATCACACAAAAACAAACAAACATCCAATGCCCGGCCTACCAAACCCAAATTGCGGTAAAACTGAGGAAATATGCGACATGAAACTTCTTTCATCATGCTCTTTCCCCTCCCTCCCCTAACCCTATAGTAGGTACCCACATAAATCCTGCGTTGATCATATACAAATCATCATACAAAAACCCACCGACATCCAATGCCCAGCCTACCATACCAAAATTGCAATTCTATTGATTCAGCTTGCACCTAAAATACACCAACCAGTGAATTAGATTCGTTCATCAACAGCCAACAAGGGAACTTATATGCAAGGAAGCCCTTACTTGCGGCACCAACGTTAACAGGTGGCTGGAGATATGCAGCCGGAAGAGCGGTAAAATCAATAGATATTAAAATAACTCTCCCGGAAGCAGATCCAATGACAATAAGGCTGCTAGTGTCATTTACTGCCGAGCAGGATGGTCTGTATTCAACAGGAAGCCAGAGCAATTTCTTCATATTCCATGTGATCCATTGACCAGTAACATACAGGGAATGAGTGAACGTATGTGGTGGTTCCCGATTGCTGCCGCTTTGAAGAGATGACTTGAGCTGCAGTAAGCCGTGACTCGTATGTAGATGCCTTCCGTCATTAGAAAACTTCATAACCTTGATGCTGTCATGAGTTTCTATAATTTCTATGGTTGTGTTTTTTGTCGTATTCCATAATCTGACCGTATTGTCCCTAGATGCAGAGGCAACAAGCTTTCCATCAGGTGAAAACACAGCCGAATTGACCCAACCGGTATGACCTTCCAAAAGTCCACATTGCTTCCCTGTTGATGTATGCGATAATCTGACCGTTTTGCTAGATGCAGAGGCAACAAGCTTTCCATCGGGTGAAAACACAGTCGACTTGACTGAACTAGGATGACCTTCCAAAACTCCAGATTGCTTTCCGGTTGATGTATCCCATAATCTGACCGTGCCGTCCTCGGATGCAGAGGCAACAAGCTTTCCATCAGGTGAAAACACAGCTGAAATGACATCACTGGTATGACCTTCCAAAACTCCACATTGCTTTCCTGTTGATATATCCCATAATCTGACCGTATCGTCGTCGGATGCAGAGGCAACGAGCTTTCCATCGGGCGAAAACACAGCCGAATTGACATAACTGGTATGACCTTCCAAAACTCCACATTGCTTTCCTGTTGATATATCCCATAGTCTGACCGTTCTGTCCCTAGATGCAGAGGCAACAAGCTTTCCAGCGGGCCAAAACACAGCCGAATTGACATAACTGGTATGACCTTCCAAAACTCCACATTGCTTACCTGACGATATATCCCATAATCTGACCGTATTGTCCCAGGATGCAGAGGCAACAAACTTTCCATTGGGTGAAAACACAACTGAGTTGACAGCATTAGTATGACCTCTGAAAACTGCACATTGCTTTCCTGTTGATGTATTCCATAACCTGACCGTTTTGTCGTCGGATGCAGAGGCAACAAGATTCCCATCCGGTGAAAACACAACTGAAATGACATCACTGGTGTGACCTTCCAAAACTCCACATTGCCCTCCTGCTGATATATCCCATAATCTGACAGTGTTGTCCTCCGATGCAGAGGCAACAAGCTTTCCATCAGGTGAAAACGCAGTTGAATTGACCCAATCGGTATGACCTTCCAAAACTCCACCCTGCTCCCCTGTTGATGTATCCCATAATCTGACCGTATTGTCCAAGGATGCAGAGGCAACAAGCGTTCCATTGGGTGAAAACACAGCTGAAATGACATCACTGGTATGACCTTCTAAAAGTCCACACTGCCGTCCTGTTGATGTATCCCATAATCTGACCGTTCTATCCAAGGATGCAGAGGCAACAAGGTTTCCATCCGGTGAAAACACAGCTGAATTGACCCGATTGGTATGACCTTCTAAAACTCCACATTGCTTTCCTGTTGGTGTGTACCATAATCTGACTGTTTTGTCCGTGGATGCGGAGGCAACAAGCTTTCAATTAGGTGAAAACATGACTGAGTTGACAAAATTGGCATGGCCTCTCAGGACTGCATATTGCTTTCTTGTTGATGTATCCCATAATCTGACCGTTTCGTCCCAGGATGCAGAGGCAACAAGCTTTCCATCGGGTGAAAATACAGCTGAATTGACAGGAAAGGTATGACCTTCCAAAATTGCATATTGCTTTCCTGTTGCTGTATCCCATAATCTTACCATGTTGTCCTCGGATGCAGAGGCAACAAACTTTCCATCAGGTGAAAACACAACCGATTTGACATAGCTAGTATGCCCTTCTAGTGTCTGTACCAAAGAGCTCCAGATATCTGCCACTCTCGGTTCCATAGTAACCCAAGGGATACTTTTTAAGTATCCTGCTCGAATCAGACTTGATAGTGGGGTAAACAGAAGTCCCGAATAGTAGACCTGAAGTGGTGCCATTTCAATAATTGACCTCATCTGCAACACAAACCGTTTGGCATCATATACAAGTTCCAACAATCCTACATCATAGTCCCTGCATTGTCCCTGTTTTCAGGTCAATACTATTCTCTGTATAATCTAGTGAGCATTGTAACTTACAGATAGTATTTCCTCTAGAGTTATTATCATTTGAGCTCCATTTGATACCTCTCCAATTAAGCTAAGTCCCTCCAACCAACGAAGAAAGTGTTGTTCAAGAAATTGCCGAATAGTCTTAATGTCTTCCTCCTCTGGATTTCCAAGTCGGCAGTGATCAAGCCAGTAACGACATGCATATTGAACGTGTGGTGGAATGCATTTTTGTATCGTATCATCGGAAACCTCCGTAATCAAAACTCCTGGCCCCCAAAGCTTGCATATATTTTCCTCAAGCTGAGATATATGCAACATACATTTTCGAAATAGGCCAGTATGTCTCTCCTTCTCACATATCTGGAATCGAGAATCACTGCACCTCTCAGAATCCTGTAGGAAGTCACCGAAGGATAGATGAAATAATCGGACAGGCTGGCTTTCATCTTCTGGGATATTGAGGACAGAACGCAAAGAGTCCAGAGTGCTTGAAACCATTTTGAATGGTATTTGAAGTAGCTGTGCTAGATTTCTAGCTGGCATAGTATTAAACATTACCACAATGGATCCAACTACCTGTCTAAACCGTCCCGCACACTCTTGATAACCCCGTTTTCCAAGGACTGAGTGCTGGAGTAGTGTTGTATATATTCCATCGAGATGCTCGGTTGCCGATAGGGATGACTTGGTTGCACTAAGAACTAAAGAGAGTGGTTCTTCAGGGCCATCTATGCCGTCTTCTATAAATCGAAGCGTTGTTGCAGCATAGATAAACAGCCCAGCTGCTCTTTCTACTAATTGCTCAATAATTCGCTCATCTGGCCATGGTGTCCCCAACCCATGTTTGGCTTTCAGTGGCGACAACTTTTGCTGAAAGAAAGTAGATATATCTGCATTAACTGTATCAAGCGGGATATTATGAAGTATAAAATCCTGATATGCCTCACCAGACAACTGACGAAATCCATCAAAGATGGGGATTTCTGGTCTGCTGGTAAGGAAGATCTTGATCCGTACTGTCTCAAGGTCCTTGGCTTCTGCAAGTAGTAGGAGGATCAATTGGATATCTTGCATGCTGTCACATTCATCAAGTGCATCAACTACTACAACCAGTTGAATTGATTGAGTAGGGGCATTTTTTAGAGGAGTAAGAATGAGTTGATGCCATTGTTCCCGAGGTCCTTGTCTAAAGATGTGAGCATTGTTGTCGATGGCGTCTGAGATGGATGTCCGGAGTACTGGTAAACTGATTGCAAGCTGGGCGGCAATAGTGGTGAAGAACATGCGAGAGTGACTGATATCCTTTTTGTCTCGAGCAAAGAAGAAACTCGCTGCAAGTCTTTTCTTTTCTGCAAGCTCTCGAGAAATTGTGCGAGAAATTGTGGATTTACCAGTCCCAGCCATTCCGTTAAGCCAGAAGATGCATTTGCTGTTCGGATCATCACACCAGTCCATAATCTGCTTACGGAGTTCTACCCGCGTATCTTGCAAACAATGATCCTCATGTCGGCGGAGCCAGTCGTTATGGGCAGCACCTTCAGCGCATGGTAACTTTCCAATATTTGTGCTCTGCTGCAGTGACTGTACACGTACCACCAATTAGTACTAATACTGAGTGATTTTATGTATATCACTTTCCTCAACTCGATTGTCAATTTGAATAACAGCCGTCCTAGATAGAGATATTAGCGCATACTATGACTCCAGTCGGGATATGCCATACATCTGGTCAGAATTCATGGCAAAAGTCAAAGTTGATTTATGCCGCTCAAGTAACTGAAGAATTTGCTCCACATCCGCCTTTTGCAATGGCCATTTCAACCTCTGTCCCAGCACTTTTCTCTTCGCCCTTTGCCCTAGTCCTGGCTGTAAAATCTGAAGGATTCGGTTAAACTCCTTTTCAAGTTCCAAAGAGCTACTTTCGACGAGCGGCTTCAATGCAATCAGTTTGGTGGCACCAGGACCTTCCGCCAAATTTTTAACTTGCTGAAATGCAGTTTGGAGAGCCGTAATGCTATTCATAAGGTCATTCATCTCGGATTGGGCATTCCTAGCATCCTAACCCCATATAAAATTATTTACTACTGATTGTGGCTCAAATTTCTTGGGGGGGATTCTTACCTGATAGTATCTCCAGCCAGTCGACCAGACCTTGCCAGCAACTTCAACCACAGTCATCGCGCCTGCGATCACACCTAGTACTTCAGCCATGATTTTATATGTAAATATCACAATGGATGGCGTTATCGTTGTGTGTGTCGCTGTGTTGTATGTGCCGTTATGTTGTGTGTAGTTGGGTTGTGTGTGTTGTGTTGCTTATCAAGTACCCAGATATCGGTATTCAGGCGCCCCACTACTCTTGCATGAATGGCAGTGACAAGGGTAGGTAAATCCATTGTTCAGAGCAATGGAAAACAACAGAACAATACTATTCATGCGGATAGTACAGCTACAGCAGTGTCAGGTGACAAGACCCAGGTTGCTATCAGCTGGAGGGGTTGTATGCCAAAACGATAAGGGAAGATGTTTCTGTTATTATGAGCTCAGGGTAGAAATGTGCAGTACCTGCACCAAAGGGAGAGAATTTTGCGAGTGTTCGCCAAATAAGAGGTTGAGAGGCAGTTATATTCGCAGACCTTCGGAAGTGGCGGGCAAGATCTGGGACCTACTCTGATCTCGTTCCCAGACTCTTAGGTTATCTTAGCCGAAGGAGATCAGACCTACTCGGAGAATGGATGCGAGGTTGGGGTTACGAATTGGGGCAGAATCGGAGGTGCTAATGATACCGCTGGCAGCTCCTTCAATATTTGAGAGCCCTTTGGAACGTCCCAGGTCTCAAGCCCGCTGAGTCGTTGACAGGGGATGACAAGGAACGAATTGTAATGAAGTAGATGATGGTCCCACGGATATGGAACCCCGGAAAGTGGTGCCACCAGACATGTGACGCATGCAAAACGCCTCCGTAACACAGTTTGGTTTTACTGTAGTCTGGGCACTTGTTTTAGGCAGGGTGTATATAGATGGAGCTTGAGAGAAAATAGTCAACCCTTGCTATACAGGACATCGCCATAGCGGATCCCTTGTTCTATCGAACGGAGAGCCCTGGATTTCTGCCGCTGTTATAGCACGAATGAACTAATCAAATTAATCAAATCAAGCTCCCGCGGTTGCTAGGTAAAGGCTGTATTGCTGGGTCTACCTAGGTGGTGGATAGATCCACGCCAGTATCAGTATAGAGCCAGGTTTCGAGTGCTAGAGGCTAGGTATATAATAATCCCCTCAATTATTAAGACACCTTTCGCTGGAGCTGTTGCGCTGTCGCTGTTGTAGTTCATAGAGCAGTCTCACAATTATCCTGTTTAGCGCCTTATAAGCACTCCGACAAAGTGCCTCTCTTTGAAAAATTACTGTGACCCTAATTTATATGAGTTATCTGAGCAAGTGAAGGGGAAGACCCCAATGGATTAGCTCCAGTTTTTAGCAACCGTGGAGAAATGGGCGAGCCCTGGTATGTGGGCGTGCAGGCTTGGTAGTGATATAGCGTTCGGGTCCACTCGAGGTTCTGAGCTTGATCATCAATATACCACACGATTGTGAGCTCTATCACGCTCAAAGTTGTAGGTAGTGCTCAAAACAGGGTATATAGCTTTTCACTGGAGCTGTTACGCAACTCTAGAGTTGATTAAGGCACCGCTACAGGTGTTAGTAGTTATGCAATACGCTGGGTTCTGACAACAGTAGTTGCGAAAGGTGTCTAATCTGGCAATGCTCTACATACTCTCAAATCAATATACCCTGGAGCACTAAGCGAAAGGGTACTCTCTGGTAGTCTGATTGCACAAGCCTCTGGTAGCTCTTTTTTTTCTTCTTCCTAATCTGGTAATTGGGTTAGGTTTGATATTTGTCTTGGCAGCATTGCTAAAGAAATTGTTTGAATCAAAGGAGTTAAACGAGTGTAAATGTTAACAGACCTGTTGAAATTATATCCTGTACCAAGACAGGATCTCTCACCCTATTACGTCTGAAGTTTTTGGTTTTGGCGGTGGGAAAGTTCCGCAATTGCACTTGCATGCATTTGTAAAGCTTGTTTACGTCCAAATGGAACCTCCAATGCCTGTCTCCAATACACCATAACCACTTGGGGTTTCCACCTCGGCTCCCACTTCGGCCACCTCCACTGCAGGCACTAAGCACAAATTGAACAAGCACTTAATAGTGCACGTACAATTGCACGCTTAGATGCATCACTTACACCACGAACGCTCATTCATAGAATCTCAATACCCTTTGATACAAAATAGCCAAAAAATCATGATAGATACACAGAGCTAGAGGTAGAACTTTCCCTCTAACCTATTAGATTCCCTAGACTCCAATTCGAACCGTTGCACAAACTGGACATTACTATAAACTCACTTGCCAGTAGTAATTGCAATAGCTCCCTATGGCAATAATTGCAGCGCGGGATTTAGTGGAATATAAAAGAGACGTATAGAGTTAAGTGGCAGCAGTGTAGCTTATAGGAATGGTTAATTGGAGATTGATTGGAGGGTTGGAGGTTGATTGGAGGGTTGGAGGTTGGAGGTTGGCGGGTTTGGCAGTTGGCAGGTTTTTGAGGTTGGCTGGTTGGCTGTTGGCGGTTAGAGATTCGAGATTAGCAAGTTGGAGAATTGGTGGAGGATTGGACGTTGTCTGTAGGTTGTTGGAGGTTAGAGGTTGTCGGGGGTTGTTTGTGGGGGTTGTCGAGACGCAAGAGAGGATACTGTGAGAGACCCAAGGCCGCCTTGAATTGGTGTTTCAATTGGCAGCTAGCCCAATTATTTTTCTTCTAAATCGCCATCAGGCTGTATCTGGGGTGCCTGTATATTAGCCTCGTGCCCAGACCCTCGAAGAGGCTGTATATACTCCGTTAGTCGACCCCCTCTCAGATTCTCTGTAAGTCCACAGCATTCCCTATTGGGAAGTGACTTCCTAATGGGGTAACAGGCTAACGACACCAACTATTCCTAACTTGGAGTCTCGCTACAGATTCCAGATTGCTTATATAGGCCATGAACCCCCCTATTGAATTGACTACAAACTTCAACCTTCTGCATAGCTTACTTTTCTCACCATCCATTAGATCCAATATCCACTCCCACCACTTACACTTCAGTAGAAGAAGCCTTTAAGATATGGCCACAGTCCGAGGGTAACCTCAACCGAGCTCGTTTCAGTACTGACAAATACAATGAATATGTATTGATTCTCACCTCTTCAGCCTCCTCGGGATATTCAAGATCAACAGCAAAGGAAGAAATGGTCAAATGATAGAGCTTATGCTATTGAGAACTATGAGCTAGTAGATGGAAAGTTATGGAGGAAGACACACAAGAGATACCCGCAGCGGTAAAATCTTTGTACTATTTATTCAAGTAGATTATGGGGACTAACTCTGGAATCATAGGCAAGCTGTTTGCCTGGAGCAAGTATATGAATCAATTTTGGACTGCTATACCGTTGTCAGCATACAGGAATCAAAAAAACATTCCATCTTACCCAACAGTGATTTTATGGTATCTCTCGGTGGGAAGTTAGTTGGGTACCATAAAATTGTAGTCTAGGTATCCAACAACAGTCACCCGACTCGCCAGCTCCCTTAGAGTCTATTATATCCAACTATATATTGGAGCGGGTTCAAATTGATTTGGTCGATATGCGAGCCATATCGCATATAGGCAATCATTGGGTATTACACATCAAGACTATTTCAGTAAATATTCATTCCTTTATCCTCTTCCAGGTAAAACAGCAACTGAGGCTGCCACATGTATTGCACAATGGCTTGGTATTTTTGGAATTATACGGACCCTGCACTGTGATAATGTGGCAGAGTTCAAGGGTGTTTTATTCATATTGCTAAAGAAATATGGCATCAAAATTATTAATGGTAGGGCAAGACATCCACAGTCACAGGGCTGGTTGAAGAGGGAAATGAAGTCATGAAGACCAAGTTGCGTTACTGGCTGGCAGGCCATGAAGGTCAGGGCTGGACTTATGCACTGCAGGATATTGCTCTTGGGATGAACAGGCAGTCCCACTAAGCAATGAATAATAAGATGCCATACACGATATTTTTCAATCGGAAGCCTCGGTGAATGAGTTATTGTGGCTTCGAATGTCCAAGTTGATCAGATTGAGGATAAGCCTTTGGATGAGTCTGAAGAAGGGGCTCTCCATGATCCAGTAAGACCTATATATTATATGCCAATTGGTATTTCTGACATTGCTTAGCCATCACCTCAAAGAACAGCATACAGAGTCACATCACCCCAAGGCACATCAGAAAGGGCATTGTCAGGCAGTCTAGGACTAGTACATTAGTCCATCCTAGGTTCTATGCTCGAGCTGTTCGTCAACCACATCCTGGGCGGTATCAACTACGGACTGAGAATGATATCTTGGATCGCTTATATCGAACAGGGGTACGCAATCGAGTTCCTAATCCTGAGCTTGTCGGTACGTCTCTAATATCCCCTCATATCTTAACCCAATTCATCGATTTATACCTCTTCTTGCTTCAGCTTTGGGTCTTTCAAGCAATACATCAGTGATCAGCCTCCACCGCGTCGCTGCTCTCGCCTCTCGAGTGACGGAAGTTCTTTTATATTGTACTTGTAGCCATATATCCACTTGCCAAACTACACGCTGCAAGTGCTTCAAAACTGGTGCCAAATGTACTAATTATTGCTACTGGTGCAAGCATCACTGGGATGATCAGACTGGATCATGTTTGAATTTGGCTGCTCTTGCGGAATGTAAAACCCGCACTTTAATTCCACATCTGACTTCTTTACCTTCTCTTTCTCCACCTTCTCTTTCTCCACCTTCTCTTTCTCCACTTGCTCTCTCTTCTGCATCTACACCATTACACTCTCCTAGTTCCTCTGTACTCTCTTCTCCTATCTCCGAATTTCCTCCTATACAAGTCCCGTCAGCCCCGTCAGTCCCGTTAGCCCCAGGCTCTACTTTCTCATAATTCTGAAGCACCACTCCTCACGCCTCTCTTCCTCGATTTCTGCATCTGCCTCTGCCCCTCACTCCACTGCTGTCTCGCTCCTGATCTGGAAAACGCGTTGAATACCCGAGTGCTACGGAGGAGGGCATGATTTAGTATATTTTTCTATCTCTGGGGGACTAGATTTTCTCGTATTTTCATTTATTTCTGCTTTATACTTTTCTGCCTCTCGATAACTAGATTTTCTCGTATTTCTAGTATTAATGCCTTATATTTTTCCTATTTTTCCATATTTCCTGTTCTCGTTCCCAGTATATGTAAGGTAATTATGATTATATTAAAATATTATGGTAGCCGCCAGATTGCTGACTATTACCGTGATTGATGGGTGGACTGGCCCAATCATGAATAGGCCGTATTGACGTCCGGTTTCAAAGTGAAAGCTCCAGTGTTGATGATTCACTCTGACTGGGTCTCCCTTCTTTGAAACCGGGGTAGCCCGTTTTGATCTTTTATATATTTGTTAGGAAAAAGGTCAGTTGTTGGGAAACTGTAAATTTCACCATATGTGGCAGCCTGGCTGGCCGAGAGTTTCACTATATATGGCGGTCTCGCAAGTTGTAGATTTCACCAAACATCACTTTCTCCTATGCGACCTCCCCACAACCTGAGCTTCGATAATGTACAGAAGGATCCAATAAGCTGTCTCAGGCTCAGTCAACTGAAAACTTAGTCTTCCCTGGATGGGGACCCGCTGCTCATATAAAAATCATCACACAAAAACACATCAACATCCAATACCCAGTCTGCCATACCCAAACTGCGGTTCGATTGAGAATAATTGAGGAAATTTGTGACATGAAACTTCTTCATCGTGCTCTTTCCCCTCCCTCCCCTAACCCATAGTAGGTATCCACATAACTCCTGCGTTAAATCATCACACAAAAGCATAGCAACATCCAATGCCCGGCCTACCATACCCAAACTGCAATTCCATTGATTTAACTTGCACCTAAAATACACCAACCAGTGAATTAGATCATCAACAGCGAACAAGAGAACTTATATCCAAGGAAGCCCTTACTTGCGACAGCATCGTTAACAGATGGCTGGAGGTATGCAGCCGGAAGAGCGGTAAAATCAATAGATATGAAAATAACTCTCCCGGAGTCAGATCCAATGACAATAAGGTTGCTAGTGTCATTTACTGCAGAGCATGATAGTCGGTATTCAACAGGAAGCCAGAGCAATTTTTTCATGTTGAATGTGATCCATTGATCAGTAACATACAGGGAATGAGTTAACGTGGGTGATAGTTCCCGATTGCCGCCGTTGTGAAGAGGTGACTTGAGCTGCAGTATGCCGTGACTCGTATGTAGATGCCTTCCGTCATTAGAAAACTTCATAACCTTGATGCTGTCATGGGTTTCTATAATGTCTATGGTTGTGTTTTTTGTAGCATCCCATAATCTGACCGTTGTGTCCCAGGATGCAGAGGCAACAAGCCTTCCATCGGGTGAAAATACAGTCGAACTGACCCAACCGGTATGACCTTCCAAAACTCCACATTGCTTTCCTGTTGATGTATCCCATAATCTGACCGTTTTGTCAAAGGATGCAGAGGCAACAAGCTTTCCATCGGGTGAAAACACAGCTGAGTTGACCCGATTGACATGACCTTCCAAAACTCCACATTGCTTTCCTGTTGATATATCCCATAATCTGACCGTTCTGTCCGCGGATGCAGAGGCAACAAGCTTTCCATCGGGTGAAAACACAACCGAATTGACATGACGGGTATGGCCTTCCAAAACTCCACATTGCTTGCCTGTTGGTGCGTCCCATACTCTGACCGTGTTGTCCGAGGAGGCAGAGGCAATAAGCTTTCCATCCGGTGAAAACACAGCCGAATTGACGTCGTTGGTGTGGCCTTTCATAACTCTACATTGCTTCCCTGTTGATGTATCCCATAATCTGACCGTTCTGTCCCAGGATGCAGAGGCAACAAGCTTTCCATCAGGTGAAAACACAGCCGAATTGACCCAACTGGCATGACCTTCCAAAACTCCACATTGCTTACCTGTTGATGTATCCCATAATCTGACCGTTCTGTCCAAGGATGCAGAGGCAACAAGCTTTCCATCGGGTGAAAACACAGCTAAAATAACCCAACTGGCATGGCCTTCCAAAACTCCACATTGCTTTCCTGTTGATATATCCCATAATCTGACCGTTCTGTCCTCGGATGCAGAGGCAACAAGCTTTCCATCAGGTGAAAATGCAGCCGAATTGACCCAACTGGTATGACCTTCCAAAACTCCACATTGCTGTCCTGTTGACGTATCCAATAACCTGACCGTTCTGTCCTCGGATGCAGAGGCAACAAGCTTCCCATTGGGTGAAAACACAGCTGAAATGACCCGACTGGTATGACCTTCCAAAACTCCACATTCCTTCCCTGTTGATATATCCCATAATCTGACCGTTTTGTCATCAGATGCAGAGGTAACAAGCTTTCCATCCGGTGAAAACACAGCCGAGTTGACCCGATAGACATGACCTTCCAAAACTCCACATTGCTTCCCTGTTGATATATCCCATAATCTGACCCTTTCGTCAGAGGATCCAGAGGCAACAAACTTTCCGTCAGGTGAGAATACAGCCGAGTTGACCCGATAGACATGACCTTCCAAAACTCCACATTGCTTCCCTGTTGATATATCCCATAATCTGACCATTTCGTGGTCAGATCCAGAGGCAACAAACTTTCCATCAGGTGAAAACACAGCCGAGTTGACTTGACTGACATGACCTCCCAAAACTCCACATTGCTCTCCTGTCGATGTATCCCATAATCTGACCGTTTTGTCGTGGGATGCAGAGGCAACAAGCTTTCCATTGGGTGAAAACATGACTGAGTTGACAAAATTGGTATGGCCTCTCAAAACAGCATATTGCTTTCCTGTTGATGTATCCCATAATCTGACTGTTTCGTCGTTGGATGCAGAGGCAATAAGCTTTCCATTTGGTGAAAACACAGCTGAATTGACCATATTGATATGATCTTTCATAACTCGGCATTGCTTTCCTGTTGATGTTTCCCATAATCTGACTGTGTTGTCCTGGGATGCAGAGGCAACAAACTTTCCATCAGGTGAAAACACAGCCGATTTGACACCCAGGGTATGCCCTTCTAGTGTCTGTATCAATGAGCTCCACATATCTGCCACTCTCGGTTCCATAGTAACCCAAGGGATATTTTTGAAGTACCCTACTCGAATCAGACTTGATTGTGGGGTAAACAAAAGTCCCGAATAGTAGACCTGAAGAGGTGCCATTTCAATAATTGACCTCATATGCAATACAAACCGTTTGGCATCATATACAAGTTCTAACAATCCTCGATTATAGTCCCCCAATTGTTCCTGCTCTCAGGTCAATACTATTCTTTGTATAAAGTAGTGAGCATTGTAACTTACAGATAGTATTTCCTCTAGAGTTATTATCATTTGTGCTCCATTTGATACCTCTCCGATTAAGCTAAGTCCCTCCAACCAATGAAGAAAGTGTTGTTCAAGAAATTCACGAATAGTCTTAATGTCTTCCTCCACTGCCAGTGGATCCCCAAGTCGCCAGTGATCAAGCCAGTAACGACATGCATATTGAATGTGTGGTGGAATGCCTTTGTGTATCGTATCATCGGGAATCTCAGTAATCAAAACTCCTGGCCCCCAGAGATCGCATATATTTTCCTTGAGTTGAGATATATGCGACATACATTTTCGAAATAGGCTGGTATGTCTCTCTTTCTCATCTATCAGGAATCGAGAATCACTGCATCTCCGAGAATCCTGTAGGAAGTCACCGAAGGATAGATGAAATAATCGGACAGGCTGGCTTTCATCCACTGGGACATTGAGGACAGAACGCAAAGAGTCCAAAGTGCTTGAAACCATTTTGAATGGTATTTGAAGCAGCTGTGCTAGATTTCTAGCTGGCATAGTATTAAACATTACCACAATGGATCCAACCACCTGTCTAAACCGTCCTGCACACTCCTGATAATCCCGTTTTGCAAGAACCGAGTGCTGGAGTAGTGTTGTATATATGCCATCAAGATGCTCGGTTGCGGACAGGGATGACTTGGTTGCACTAAGAACTAAAGAGAGGGGTTCTTCAGGACCATCTATGCCGTCTTCTATAAATCGCAGCGTTGTTGCAGCGTAGATAAACAGCCCAGCTGCTCGCTCCACCAATTGTTCAATAATTCGCTCATCTGGCCATGGTGTCCCCAACCCATGTTTCGCTTTCAGTGGTGACAACTTTTGCAGAAAGAACGTAGATATATCTGCATTCACTGTATCAAGCGGGATATTATGAAGTATAAAATCCTGATACGCCTCGCCAGACAACTGACGAAATCCATCAAAGATGGGGATTTCTGGTCTGCTGGTAAGGAAGATCTTGATCCGGACTGTGTCAAGGTCCTTGGCTTCTTCAAGTAGTTGGAGGATTAATTGGATATCTTGCATGCTGTCACATTCATCAAGTGCGTCAATTACTACAATCAGTTGAATTGATTGAGTAGGGGCATTCTTTAGAGGATTAAGAATGAGCTGATTCCATTGTTCCCTAGGGCCTTGCTCGAAGATGTGAGCATTGTTGTCGATGGCGTCTGAGATGGATGTCCGGAGTACTGGTAAACTGATTGCAAGCTGGGCGGCAATAGTAGTGAAAAACATGCCAGAGTGACTGACATCCTTTTTGCCTCCAGTAAAAAAGAAACTCGCAGCCAGTCTTTTCTTTTCTGCCAGCTCTCGAGCAATTGTGCGAGCAATTGTGGATTTACCAGTCCCAGCCATTCCGTTAAGCCAGAAGATGCATTTGCTGTTCGGATCGTCACACCAGTCCATAATCTGCTTACGGAGCTCTACTCGCGTGCCTTGCAAACAATAATCCTCATGTCGCCGAAGCCAGTCATTATGGGCAGCACCTTTAGCGTATGGTAACTTTGCAATATTTGTGCTTTGGTGGTGTGACTGTACATATACCATTCATTGTTAGTACTAGTTTTATGTGTCACGGGCACGGATCACTTTCCTCAACTCGATTGTCGATTTGAATAACAGCGGTCCTAGTAATTATAAAATATAAATATTAGTGTATACTATGGGTACGAGGAAGAGGTAGATAGGCTCATACATCTGATCGGAATTCATGGCAAAAGTCAAAGCTGATTTATGCCGCTCAAGTAACTGAAGAATTTGTTCCACATCCGCCTTTTGAAATGGCCACTTCAACCTCTGTCCCAGCACTTTTCTCCTCGCCCTTTGCCCTAG
>Ga0307514_10001996_pt1 | contig 22164 bp, 19 predicted proteins | sample 16_EM_MG_FD_203088 | JGI IMG/M metagenome (GOLD analysis project Ga0307514, IMG submission 203088) | Populus trichocarpa ectomycorrhiza microbial communities from riparian zone in the Pacific Northwest, United States - 16_EM | ecosystem: Host-associated > Plants > Roots > Unclassified | place...
TGTATGGTAAGATTCTCGGTAAGGATCATGATCCTCACGAGCAGTCTATTTAAGGTTGTCGCTTACCCGGCCGCATGACGTGCCGGCGTGCCAACCCTAACCTCTAGTCTAAGACCTCGCCGTTACAGTATCTCTGAGTTGACTTGATCCTGGCCTCCAAGTGAATCTCCGAACTCACTCGATCTCGGCCTCCAATTGCATCTCCATACTTGCTTGATCACGGCCTCCAAATACATCTCTGAGTTCACTCTTGCTTGGTCTCCAATGGCATGACCAATCTAGCTCGATCACGGCCGCCAACAGTATCTCTAAACGCCCTCGATTAACGCCTCCAAGTTCGCATGATCATGGCCTCCATCTGCGTATCACCAACCTCGCTCGATGACAGCCCAGGAGCGTATCTCTGTGTTTACTCGATCACGGCCTCCATGTGTATCTCCAAACACGCTCGATTAAGGCCTCCAAGTGCATCACCATGCTCGCTTAATCACAGTCTCGGAGTGTATCTCTGGGTCCACTCAATCACGGCCTCGGAGTGTATCTCTAAGTTCACTCGATCACAGTGTGGTAAAACAGTCGAGCTAGAAGGGAGACAGCCAATCATCAACACTCTGCCTTACCTGGCATGGCATCCGAATGGAACTTTTGACTAAGACCGGTTCTGCCTCGAGGAGCGTAGGAAATGGGTGAGAGGATATGAAGTGATACCCGGGTATGATGCACCACCCAAAGTGCGTGGATCTATGAATGCTTGGCAACAGTGCATGAGACCAAGAGCTGTGAAAGATAGAGTGTTTATTTCATATAATGAGATGATGTCTATCTACCCAGGAGTCTCCCATATATATACTCCCCGGCGCTGAGTCCATCTCCATTATGCCCGTCACTCCGTATGTATACATATAGTGACTTAGACATTTCATGCCGTATTATGATGTAGGGAATCTTGTGACTGTAACAAAGACGAATATGATAAAGGAAATGCCTTGTGGTTGTGGAACCCTAAGAACCACTGCTGTGAGAATATTGCACCAAGTCTCCCGCAGAGCTTGCACAGAGGTCTCAGCTGCTCTCGAAGTCTTCCACTGACCTGTGCAGAGGTCTTAGATGCTCCGAAATTAGACTATCTCAATACTCAAATCTCGTAGCATCCAGAATGCACCTCCATAACTGCAGGTGCATTCAGGAGCACCTGCGAATACTGTTGCAGAGTCGGAGATCACTTTGCAAACCTCCAGCGGAGCCAGGGAGTATCTGGAAGTACTTAGAAGCACAGGTTAGGGCTCCCGGAGTGTCTGGGATGTTTGCGTGTGGCTTCCCGACCGATTTGCATTTGGCTGATATGCTGTTTTCGTTTGGGAAGATTCGTATTCGATTGTTGGCAGGGAATTATGGCTACCTGTGCGGCCAACTATAGTGCATTCACTGACTGCGTCCTCAAATCTCACGCATCCTCTCCAGATTGTTGTACCTCCCTGGTGACATCCTCCAGTTCCTGTCGAAGCTGTTCGTCGGATCCTGCCGTCCATGGTATTCTCTGAGCCTCTTCGAGTTCGTTCCTGAACTGTTGGATATCTTGTTTGAACCTGGCATGATCACACCGGGGGAGGAGGAATTGTTGTGTCTGCTGATCCGTGACTAACTTCTGTACGCTAACGATTTGCTCTGGTTAATTGCAGACTATCCGGACATTCCGTATTGGTTGTCAGTCCTGTGCTATTCTCATTAGCACCTCTTGTGGTAGAAAACTATGTCCTCCATCTGTTTGTACCCCATGTTCTCGTTGTTTAAATCGATGAGTGCCTTGATGGTGACCTGATCTTCGGGGGACACCAAAGCCACTTGGGGTACCTGTGATCCAGATATTGCAGCGGATCAACCACATCTACCAGTGCCAATTAACATGATTGAGCTCGGAGGGGGATGATGTCTGTGACTTAATAACAATCAGCGGGATATGCGAGGCCTTTCGTGCGCCGTCTGGTGCCCGTGCCTGTGCTTCAGCTTCGTGGATTCCTACGCAATCATGTCTTTCACAGATGGAAGGGTTATTTTCATCACATTCAAACCAAGAATGGGCTCCCCAATACTTAGTCCAGCTATTTCCAAGTAAGGGGTTGTTGAGTTCTAATCTGCCTCCGGATGCAGTGGCTTTTGTCCAGCACAATATTCAAAGAGAGGGGACGTCTGACTGTTCCCGAAATTGCACGGGCAGATTAATCTCATCTACCATGGTATTGACTAATCCTGCAATGCTCTCGAAGGCATTCACGGGCTCGGGTCGAGAAAGGGAACAATGTGTGCCAGCATGAGCAAACCAATTTGTGATGCAAGTACAGTTACTGTCGTACTTTTGCTTTCGAATATTGAAGTCTATAGGGGTAGATTCAGATGTCAAATCTGTTAAGCTGTTGGCAGTTATTAGCTCATTCATCGCAGATATGTATCCAGTAATGTACGGGTCCTAAGTAAACTCAACCTGAAGGTGAACAGTGTTCGGGGCAGTACATACAACCATTTGGAGGGTGCAGGCGCATTCACTGTCTCGAGGTCAAGACAAGGACAAGTGTGAAGATATATTCCAAAGTCGTTGATTGCTTTGCTATACAAGAGAATGAGTAAAGAGAGAAGATCAGGAAATCCTCCAATGCCTAACAACCTGTCCATATATACACTGCACCTGCAACACTTGCACCATTCCTCATGCTTTGAAGTACCATTCGAATCCTCACTTATGATCTTACACACCACAACCACAACACTGATGAAATCCATCACGCCACAATATCTGACGTCGCAATATTTCACCCCTCTTCGCCACACCTCTGTAATTATCCGCACACCACTCCGATCATACCCACGTCCCGCTAGAACGTTCTTCTTATATTCCATAATGAGTGACATCGATTCTACAGCATCCTTGTTTTGTTCCTTCATACCTGACGATCGGAACACACACCCTCTCTTCTCCTTATGTATTTTCGAATGTATTTCCTCGGGCCGTAATACTAAACTAACCTTATTTCATGACCATAATTGCTTCATAATTGCATCCTTGGTCAGTGAGTATACCCTCCGGCAAATGTAGCTAAGGGTGCTGGCAGACAGTAGCACCAGCTTGCAACATAATGCAGTCTACAACCACATCAGCAAAATGTAATTATGTCAGTGGGAGCCTCTGGGAGTGACTGAGAGTTGTTGGACCAGAATCGTAGGGTGGTCAAATCCCAGAGTTGACTGGACCGACGCAGTGGCCTTCAGGTGCACCTGCCAGCACCTGGGAGCGCTGACGACAAGCCTGGGAGCACCTGGGAGCGCTGATGACAAGCCTGGGAGCACTGGTGACTAGCCTGGGAGCACCTCAAATCACTGTAGAGCAGTCTGGGAGAAACAACATCTTCTTTGGGAACACTGCTGGTGCGCCTGGAATTCATAGCTACTACTTATCATTCAACGATTTTTAAAACTCATGTATTCAGTTTGTATTCTCATCTATGTATCTATATAGCTACCCATCTACAGACAGTATATCTGGACTGGCTGCAGGCGGTGCTTGAGAGCAATTCGAGGTGCGCCTGAAAATGACGATCGAGTGAACTCAGAGATACTCTTGGAGGCCGTGATCGAACGAGTTTGGAGAAGCACTTGGAGGCCGAGATTGTGTAACTCAGAGATGCACTTGGAGTCCGTGATAGAGCGACTTTGGAGATGCACTTGGAGGCCAAGATCAAGTTGAACTCAGAGATGCACTTGGAGGCTGTGATCGAGCGAGTTTGGAGAAGCACTGGGAGGCCGTGATTGAGTGAACTCAGAGATGCACTTGCATCAGCAACATGTATTGTAGTCGCTGGGAGCCTCCAGGAGTGTCTGAGAGGATGTGGAGTGTAAACTTAGAAGCGTCAATTTCAGGAGAGTATCAGACCCTAGGAGGGTATTCCGGCCGGCAATCAGAGTAACTGGGATCTCTGATGACTGGTCCGGGAGCACCATGGGAGCGGTTGTGAAAAGTTTGGAAACCCCTGGGACTGTCGCCCAACCAATGTGGGAATCCCCAACTAACTCTGAGAGATGCCGGGTTCTTACGGATATTCATTTGAATGACTGCAGGCTGTATCTGGGATTCTGCGGATGTACACGAGCAATAAGAATACCCTCCATGTATGATGCATAGATTATTGTTCATTATCAACTTCTACATCATACTATAGTACGAAGCATCTCATCAACATTCTATTGTTTGCATCGCTACATTAAGGAGGAACCAAAGAAAATCGCTAGTGATTCAAAAATAAATGTAGGTAAAACCGAAACAAAAACCAGACTAAGCGATCGGAATGATATCAATCGAACATAGACTCAATGTTATCCACTAAATCTCCCATCTCATCAGGGCTGACACACGCAGGAATACACAATTCATGAACGGTGCAAAGAAGCTGGAGGCGCTCATTATATTTCCGGATGATTCGGGCCTGGCGAGTGGGTGAAATTGAATTCCAATGTTGTTTGGCTCGATTTGTGATATCTAAAAGGTTTGGAATTGAGGTTAGCTTGCAGGTGAATCAAAATGGAGATTGAAAGGCAATATGATGAATTCGGGGGAAAGAGAGGTGCGCCACCAGGAAAGAGGAGTGCCTGATCTGGTGGGCAAGGGGAGTGCTGATAGTGATGAAGGAGTACAGAATGAAATTGAGGGGCGCAAATCCAGGCCAAGAAGCGCCGACAGGGATTGAGGAGCGCTGATGCAGCGGAGCAGCGCCGAAAGGTGAGGGAGGTGAAGAGTCTGGAATGAAATTGAGGCGCTCCTAATCGAGGTGGAGGAGGAGATTGAGAAGCGCCCATCCCAGGGGAGGAGGGCGGAGAGGAAAGGCAGTAAGGAGAGTAGAATGAAATATCGAAGCACTAATCCAGACAGAAGAGCGGCGACGGGGATTGAGGAGCGCCTATTATAGCGGAGGAGCACCATTGCGGAGGGGTATGAAGCGGCCCCACTATGTGTAGTTTAAATTTGATGCGTGCAATCGCTTCTACAGTAATGCAATCTATCACCGTGGAAGGGCAAAATATACCTTGATATTCATCTTGAGAAAACATAACTGTAACCTTCTTTCCTGTGGCATACTCAGACAACGCACAATGAATAGCTGCAGCCACAAGCGCTAGTGTCTGAGGTGTAAGAGGTTGAAAGAACTGTGATGTGGTCGGTTGTCGCCCTAAGCTATTTGCGGTGAAGAAGAACTGATGGTTGATTAAGTCAAGCACTTCCATCCGCGTGAACCAGGACTTCTTGTCATTGATGTCCTTCGAGAGATATGCATCATCAAACAGGAGCGTCTTGATTTGGATTCGAAGCTCAGTCTCTGATCCCAAGTCCAACCGGTAACTTCGGACAATAGTTCGACGAGCTCCAACTGCCAAACGCCCTCGACTGGTACTCATCTTTAGTTTAAACTATGTATTTTTGGGGTTTGGTATCATCTTAAGCCCAATCGAGGAGCAGAAAACAGAAGATACACTTATAGCTTGGCGGGTTTGCGGATCGATTTTAAGAGATGGACCACCGGGCAATTCACACAGAGATGGAGTACCTACCGGAGCACCGGCTAATGCCCGCTGACCATCCTGGGCTTCAATGTCTAGTTACCAAGCTTCGTCTACCATTGAGTACTTTTCATCGGAAATGATTGGCCAGGGAGTCTTTGTGAATACGATTTCCTCCATGAACCGTTTCGCTACCTCAAAAGTGGCCTTTTGGTGTTAAGGAACGTTGTGATCTCCACCAACCTTGGGAAGCGGGAGCCCCTGTACAACGTCAGACTCGCGTGATATGTTGATGGCTGACTTTTGGCGTTTGAGCAATGGTGGTGCTATGGCCGTGTCTGGATGTTGTAGATTTGGAAGTGGAGTGCAGGCAATGACCGTATCAACACGGCTCCGTTTCTTTGGCAGTGGGACCCTTGTAGTTCGAATTGTGTTATCACGGCGTGCCTGGTCTAGATTGAGGACCTTCTGCCGGATGTCCAAATCATCTTCTTCGATATCGGATGACAAGGTGGACTCTCTAGGGTCTTCTCTTTCGTCATTGCTGATCTCCCGATCGGAATCGTCATCATCCTAGTTTGTCAGAATTATAGCCTGGACATTAGCTATATCTCCAACACTGTACTCGAAAGCTGGGTTGGAAGTTCAAACATTTGATTGGCAATGAAGATTGGCTGTCTTCTGCAATGCAGGTGCAAGTGCTCTCTCAAGGTGTGCTTTCTTGATTCTTCTGTGAATAGTGATTCTTCACCTGGCTAGCCGTAGGTTCCATGATTGATGAAGTGAAGTTGGGAATGTAGAGAGAAGTATATAAGGGTAAATATAATACGAAGTTTAATAGAATAACAGGAAAACAGGGCAACAAAGTAACACGCGGTCGAGCAGGATGCAATTCGAGGCATGCCTGGAAAGAGTCCGGAAGCCATGTCGGCGGTTCATATTTAAATTGCTGATGCTAGTTCTTTGTTGTGATTTAGGAAGCGTCAGGTGCACCGGATTAGATGGGCTCTTCATGCCCCCAGTTCCCACATGTTAGCACTCGTATCCAGGTACGCGATTGATGCAACAATTGGAGGTTGGTTTAATCCAACATATGTAGAATTGAACCAGACACACCTGAAAAACTCGAGACATTGACATGGTTGTATCGCAAACAACTTCTCAAGACTGGACATTGGAAACCGAGAAATTTGGTTGATTATGATTGCCCCTGCATATGACTCTGCCGAAGGTAGTTCCATTATGCCTCTCGTTCGAGCATCTGAGTGGTGACCGCGTGGCACAGAATTGTCGGTGTGTTGAAGAATCTTGCAAGACTTGGACGGAGGATAGAGTTGGAACCTTGGAGAGTGGCAACAGTTGCAGGTACTTGGGTTCAAACTGAGTTTGTTGCGGATAGTGGATACATAGGAATCTCCGAATGTGGTATACCAGTCGGCAGGACACCCTATTTTCCTGATATTCTGTTGTTTTAGGATTCTGCAGCAAAGTTAGCAGTCGATTAGGCAATGTAGTGTGCAGAACTTCACTTTCAGCGGTCCTTCGGTCTGCTGAATCACAATATGTATGTAGTCAGTGTAAGAGAACAGGGAGGATTTGGGTTTAGAAAGGAGAGATTCAACATAGAGGAAGAATGGTAAAGGTACGATGAAGATTCAGGGGTAATCTAATCGATTCCAGTTGTCGTCAATGCCAAGATTGCTAGCGAATGGGTCATAGATAGTCACTTACATTAAGATGTGGCGCATAATATCTTGTAAGAATGAGATAAATCCGTCATGAGGCTTTCTCTGACAGCGGAAAGACCAATCACAGGATGCTGTTCTGACCAATTGAGGTGCAGCGAGCAGTGAATCGGCATGCAGGATTCGATCTAATGTAATGGCTGGGATTGTACGCTCTCCTTACTCTGACAGTTACTTGTACTCTCAGAAACTGCCTTTTCTTAACTCGAGCTTTCGTCACGATTAGTTCTTCATGCACTCATGGGATTGGACATTGGCAGTAATCAGATATCGTCTGTTTATGATTTGTCACGAACTTAAGGCGTTCAAGATATGCGGTGGGCGAGAGCTTGCCAGTTACGGATTGAGCCATTGAGCTGAGTCTGGCATTCAGATTCTATCTCTTCGAGCTCTCTTGATGGAAATCTGTTCATAATCTATATTAAGATATGAGTTTTTGGCGGCCCACACATACAAGTTAGTCAAAATGTAGTTAAGTCTGAAATAGAAGCGTTGAGAATTTCAGCCTATTCGAGGAAGTGTCGTATACAGGTGAGCAAGATTTGCCGGTCATCTGCAGAATCGCTGAGCAGAAGCTGTCTATTGAGATTCACTCTCTCAAGCAGCAGCTCGATTATGGTGCCCGAACGACAGATGCTATTTTAGGATCTTGGAAATTTAAGGTCCAAACATACCTCTTAGTCAAAATCCAGTTAAGTATCGTTACATATTGCCTCGGGCTGTGCATCTATGGTAAGCGTGTGGTGGACACCTTCCTCCAGAGGATTGGTTGACACGGAGCATGACATTTATGGCATTTAAGCGGCGGCCTTCACATACCAATCAACCATAGATTTAGATATTAACTTTGGCCGAGCAGAATGCGCCGCGCCTGCACCTAAATGTTTACTGTCTGAAAGATAACACTCTGTGTGTGCTGGCAGCCACAGATTCAAAGCATTCAGGAAGGAGGAAATATGATTGGAATGAAGCAAAATGAATCGTTGAAGGGTAATGCGAAGTCGGCATACACGGTTCAGAGGCGTGCCTGGAGTGGGATCATATGCTAAGAATGAGTAGCAGCTTGTCAAAATTGGCTGGTGAATAGCATCTGCATGCGGTGTCAAATCTGAGACAATCAACCTCGATAGGAGAGTGGATTTGAGGTGTGCATGAACTTCATTCCTGAGAGAGGAAATACTCGGCTGTATTCTTCGGGTAAGCCTGAAATACACAAGCCGTGTCTCAAGATACGATATATCAACTCGATATCCCTTAGACCGTCTTTCTATCCCTGGATGATTAGAGATATACTGAACTGGATCTGTGTCAGGAGGGTCGAGAAGTTGACAGCCATTCTCTTGTGCAATTGACAGAAAATTATTCAACATGGATGATTCAGTGAATATCCCGAAATCTTTCATCGCTCTAGTATCCGGTGCACCTGAAATAGACAAGCAACAATTAATTGGAATCAAACTTGGAAGTTCAGGCGCACCTGATCACACGGATCTCATTCACAGACTTCGGAATCATAATTCCACATGGATAATATAGGATGATGATACACAGGGCACTTACCGCTCGACAGAATCTCACAGTGAAATATTCGGTAGCGCGGAATTTCACTTAGTCTACCATTGAACTGGCGCACCTGCTTTGTATCACATATTGGATTATCCAAATGAGGCTATGATTCAGTTTACCAGATATCAGTTTACCATTGCCATCATCTCATATTCATCAATATAATCCTCTAACACGAAATGGAATTGAACTCTAACCAATTCTTCTAGACTCTTCAATTGCGCCTTATTCTCCATGCCATTTGACTATTTTGCATCAGTTGGTGAAATTGTGATGGTTGAATGTTTAAAGAGGCGTACCTTGATTTCACTGCCCTGATAATTATCGTTCATCCTCTCCATCTGATGGCACAAAGTCTCCACGCTCCATAAGTCGCTTCGTATGGTCCTGCCGACACTCCAGCATCGGGTATATCATCGTCGTCGTGATGTTGGGTCGGTTCATGCGACCATGCAGGACTCTCATTTGAGCCAGTCCAGACAGCTGGTGGAGATCACTCGCTCTGTTATCATAACCATTCGGTCCAGTGTTCAATACCCATGTGGGTGGAACTCTGTTTTGCCCCAGTCGGACAACTCGTGCAAATGCCTGGAGCTGCTCATTCAATACCCAGAACTTTTGAGTTATTACCACATGGTTTGTGGCTGTGAGATTGAGACCAGTCCCACCCACTTTGGGTGTAGTTACAAACACAGAGGGATTTGGCAAATCTTGGAATTTGAGCTGCATTTCTGTGCGCTCATCGTTGCCCATTTCCGCAAACATGTAGAAAATATCCAAATTATCCGCAAATAAACTTTGTGAGCCACCACTTTAAATGACGAACTTGCCCTGGCAGAGGACGAAATAGGACCACCTTTTGAGAAGGAAGTGCACAAGGCAAGGTGCTTTTGAGAATTCCAGGTTGGGGCAGGAGCGCCTCATTTGATGCTTCGTCTTCGTCAGGCTCGGGATACTCCGCAGATTGGTTTACAAGCATTGGCAGAAATGTGTCTCTCAGCCATCAGAAAATCGGAGAATCCACCCAAGTATCAAGTGGCCATTCATCGTACCATTGTCAGGAAACATCATTCCGATCCTCGGTGTCTCCCAATACCAATGAGAAACATGCCAGCCGCCATCACTGAACCCTCCACTCTCCTGAAGCACCCCGTGAAGTGTATCTCTCCACAAGCATCTTTAGTTTAGCTTGCTCGTCCGCATTCCATTCAAGATCAACACGGTGTGCATTCTCCTTTGCTATCCGAACATGTGGTTTCCCATTCGGGAGTTTTGATTCTGACCACCACTTGATCGTCCAGGGCATTGCAATTTGGATCATCCGGAGTGCCGCATCCTGTTGAGCGTCCTGGTCTTCAGTCCGGATGGCATGCCTCAAACTCTTCACAGTGGAATACAGTGCATCAGCCCCGTGCATTTCCCTCACTGTCTCGTCCTCGGGATCTTCAGGCGCACCTGAAAACAGCCACATTGTTTGATAACACCAGTCATAGAGTGACTGGAATCCCGGCGTTGCAGTGACTTGAAGTTTGAATCCAATTTTCGCATTCATCGCAATTCGCCAGCCCACACCATTTTTTGTCTTGTACCAATGACACTCATCAACAATCCCAAAACTCCATGCACAGTGTGAGAGTCGGCCATTGCTTGATGGTTTCGCTCTGGATGTTAAGGTATCATATGACACAAGGAGGATATTCCATCGGTTTTCCAGCTCAACAATACTGGCGTTTAGATCCTAGTGGGTGAGATTCGCATTTTCGGTGTGCAACTAGTTGACGAGTTTGGAATCGGTTCCATCTGTCATCTCGTCGATGACAGTCTTGAAGGTCTCTGCCCCTCCGGGCATTGTTACCACGAAGATTGGTTCATGGGCCGATATAAGTGCTGGATGGCTGTGTGGCGGGGTTGTCTGGATCTCCAACAGGCGGCGGGGCACAGAATTCAATCTCTGGAGCGGATACCACTCCCGCTCTTCACCGACAATGCTGGGAAAGTCGTTGTCCGCCAAAATCACCCACTGTTCAAGGGTATTCCCCCATACAATGGACAGTTGCAACCCCATAACAACTTTCTCCGTCACCAATTTGCAAAGAATTGCTGCAGCAACCGAGGTGAAAGTCTTTCCAAGACCCATTTCATCTGCCACCAGTGCACCTGGCATATCAGCATCCCAAACCCATCTCCTCACGATGAACCAGATGGCCCAAACTTGGTGCGCCAGAAACTTTGTTCCAGGCAGGCCTGGAATTGAATACTTGTGGCCGGGAACACGATGATCTGGTGATTGGCGAATAGGACGGGCATTCAGCAGCCTGACCGCCTCATCAAGACACTCGTGTTCAAATTCGTTGTTGAGGGTGTTTAGAACAGTGTTCAATACTGATCTGGTAATATCTGGATCGAGGACCTCCTGGCCATCCTCCACTTGCTCCTGAACCAGTCTTGCGCCTTGATTGGTCTTCATTTCGTCCTCAATGATCTCTTTCAGTTGCTCCGAGGTAAGTTGGGCAGGGCTCATACTCTGGCGCTCCTGAAATTCATCGCGATGTTAGGTATTTCACAGACAAGCATTTGGACCCAATAATATGTCGAATATAATCAATTCTATTCACTCAATCAGAACTTACATTAATACTATCAAATTAATTCCCACCTGCCTCCTCATCCACCACTCGCTCATTTTCATCGGATCCCTCCAAAGTCTAAGTATACCGATTAGCAGTGGGGCATAACTAACAGTAAGAAGGCGAGCGGGGATTACCTTGGCCGGTCTCATTACGTGCTCCGCAATATCCTTCCCTGTCGCTGCCTTCATTTCTACCAAAAATTGTTTCACATCATGTCCCAGTTTCAACTTGAAGGCATTTGAAAGGGAACTGTTGTATGAAATCTAACCATATAGAGGGTCATTCATCATTTGCCCCTGTGAGTATAATCCCATATACTCTTCGTCCAATTCTTCCTGCGTCGAGTTGCATTTGTATATCGCCGTCAGACAGTACGATTCTTTCGGGGAACAATTTTTTTCGATGAAATCAATCAGCTCCTCCCAGTGCCTCACATCTGTGTACAAAGCTTTGAATTGATTGCTGGATGTCTCATGATTGTTGCCGTTCGGCACTCGACGAATCACAACCATGACAGTTGTATTTGGCAACTCTGAGACTTTACCTCTCGCATTTTTGCCTGCGCGCTGATCCAAATCGGTCGCCGGTCCCTTGTTGCCTCGCCTTCCCTTCTTCCTCGCCTCCCGAACCTCATTTGCAAATTTCTACAGAAACATCTCCACCCCCTGTCGCCGAATCCATTCAGCATTATCGAAATTTTCAAAAGGCAGCCGGGTCTCGAAAGTCTCCAAAAAATCAGCAACTGCCATCTCCCAATGCAGGGGTCCATCTCGGATCTGTTTCAAACTGTTCTGTCCGGGGATAATGTACCGATGCTTTATCTCGAGAAACCCAGCCACCCTTACTTTCTTCCACCTGTTGCAGGTAATAAAGTTGGGCTGCCCAATCCTTTTGGCAAATTGCTTCAAGGAGAATTCCGTTTGCTTCAAACTGATTGGGGCTTTGCCTTTGGCCCCGCCCAAGTCCGATGAATCATCGCTCTCAGCATCTACATCGAATTTGTCATAGGAAATCTCAGGTAATGGGGGCGAATCCGCAATCCCTGCAACATCTGTCCTCCGCGGTTCCGCAGCCGGCTCAAATCATTTCTTTGGGAGGATAATGGGAGGTCTCCCAGGTGCGCCGGGAATTTGTCCATATGGAGTAGAGGTGGAATATCTCGGCCGATTGACAGGAATGTTTGCAGCCGGTGCTGGAGGCACTCGAGGTTCCCCTGGAGATGATGGCCCCTGTCCTGTGAATTGCTGAGGCGGGAACATTTGTGGTCCACCATATGCTCCTTGGGGGAAGTCGTATCCTTGCCACGATGGCCCATAACTCGCATATCCTTGGGTTGTACCAACAGAGCTTGGTTGCGAGCTTGGTGTCATGTTGAATGGGGCAGGGTGGCAGAACTGGGGAGTGCCTGGAAATGGTGGCTGCGAAGGCGGGTAACTATGCCAAGGTGGTGGAGGAAATTGATTCGTGGGTTACCTGAATTGAGTGTCATTGCTCGGTGTATTTCCAGCAGCATTATCTAATGCTCCCACATTTTCATCCGGGTGTTGTTGTGAGCCGAACAGGCCACCCAGTGAAGCCATATTGGTTGTCTTCGGTGGAGATCAGTTCGTTGATATTGGATGGGAACAAAAGATGGTGGTAACAAAGTATCAATTCAAATGGTGATTTCGAATGAAGCGGAGCATAGTTGAGAATATTGAATGTAGCAGTGACCTTCGGCGGAATGAAGGCCTCTTATATCCCTCATATTTGTCACGAACTCTGGTGTTTCACTGCACCTTTGATCCATGAAACCTGGCTGAGAAAAAGAAATCATAATCACACACATCCTGCCTTTCTTTGTTATATACTCGAATTCGTATACTAGGAACTTGGATAGAAGCTCACCTTTGTTTGGTTCATGACAGTAAAGGTCATAGAAGGGATTCGACATGATATCTCCAGGAAACCAACAAGAACTATATCCTGTTGGAAGGTCAGCATGACTAGGCGTTTTACACTCAAAATGTGTGTGTACGACCTACTACTTCATTCTATATGAGGCCTTGTTAGTCGAGCAGCAACAGTGATTGCTTCCTTTTGAACTCCTTGTGCAAACATTGTTGTCTCATCAGGTTCCACCCACCGGTCAAGGATCGTTACTGATTAAAGCATCCTACCAGCCTATCAGTTCTCGATGATCAATTGAGCGGGCATACAGCCAGCTAGGAAACTTACCTATTCATTGTATTGAGCTGATGTTATCCGCTGCTTGAGGCTCGAGCGTAGACATAGTCTGTAAAACGCCGCCTTGACGTAGCTATACAATAAGGCCGATCATAGTAGCACCTGATGAAGAGTATTGAAAGTTGATCGCAGTGATAACAGAAGAAGCTTTCTCTGCCTAACGATTTTCAGCAGATTTTATCCTAGTTTGTGAAGAAAACCCATCGTAAGGTAACTTTGTTTTACCGCTCATCTACATTTCGTGGGGTGTGATACGGCTTTGAAAGTGATACGCTAACCTGAGTTAGCTCGCTTTGAAACAAATATCCCTGAGGCTCAAATCCAGCAACAAACCATACCCCCCAAAGTATCATCGAACACTGAGTGTTTTTCAAATATGGTCAACACTCGTCGGAAACATGTTAAATGCTTTATCTGCAAAATGAAATTATGCAACGAGAACCGACTGGAAGCTCACTATCAACTATATCACCCAATACCGATGAATGAAGGGCTATCACCCAACGGGATTCTACCACCTGCCGGCTGGGATCGCCCTGAGCCATCATGGTTTGACTACGGTAGGTGCACCTGAATGGCCATCGAGAAGCTGTCAATTAATGATCCACTCATAGACAACGTACTGGGTGAACCACCACCTGAAGATACTCCCAACGAAGAACCTGTAGACCCTCAGCAGCCTAATCTCACCTGTACCCCTGATCAAACAAAGGCAAAGGCTTATTGGCAGGTAGTTGGAGTGGAAAATGCAGGGGGGAAAGTGTATTGCAAATCAACTGGATTGTACAACAAGCATCGAAAGTACTCAGAACAATGGAATCCATGGCATCCATTTCGGTCTGCACATGACTTTCAGCAGGTTCAGTCGTTTAGCCAGCAAACGAAAACCTGGATTGATCAACATCTGAGGCATGGACTGGACAACTTCAAAATCAAATGATTCCAATCAACAGATGCCCTACGAAAGCTCCTTTCTGAACTTGATTTTGGGCTCGGCGGTGATAGTTGGATTGAAGATGACTCACATATCTTTGGAACATTATACTACAGAGATATTTTCAAATGTATCCCATTCTTTTTGGCACATCTCCCATTTCAGGGGCACTTAGATTTTGAACCGGTGTGCCTTGCTGAGTCTGATGGTTGTCGAATCTTCAGCGAGATGAACATGGGCGATTAGTGGTGGGATACACAAGATCGACTTCCTGCCGGAGCAACGATTGTGCCAGTCATATGTGCATCGGACAAGACTCACTTGACCAATTTTTCGGGGAACCAACATGCCTGGCCGCTTTATCTCACAATTGGTAATATTCGAAAAGATATCCGCCGTATACCTAAAAAGCGCGCCAAGATTCTTCTCGGGCTGATTCCATGTCCCCCGAAAGGTGCCAAAAACATTGACGAGGCATGGCATTCCGTGGTTGGAACTATGCTGTCTCAACTTAGGCATCTTGATATCACAGGCCCTGGCTTGAAATGGGATTGTACTGATGGATTCAAGTGACAATGTTACCCTCTGTTGGCTGCCTGGGTCGGGGACTATCCGGAACAAGTCATCATTACTCAAGTCTCATATGGCTCATGCCCGATGTGTGAAATTCCTAAAGATGCACCAATGGGGCATTCAACTTTTTAACCCCTTGATAACTCTAGAGACCAGCATACGTACTCCGAGCTTCTGGAGGACAATTTTCTTGATACTCTTCACACTCTAGGTGTCCACCCAATCCGCAACCAGTTCTGGCAATACCATCTCTGCACTGTCTATCGGCTTTTGCAGCCTGATGAATTGCATCAGCTGCTCCTGGGTTCAGTTAAACAGTTATTGCACTGGCTGCTCAAATACCTGAAAGCTAGAAATGTCAAGGATGAATTTGACAACCAATTAACATCCGTGCTGCGATATCCCAGCCTCCAGCGCTTCACTCAACCATTCTATTCATTGAAAAGCTGCACCTGGCAAGGTAAAGAGATCCGTGGAATGATCAGAACACAGGCAGTGAATTGTCCTCCAACTCTTGACTGCTCCCAGGATGCCCGGAAAACTGCGGCAGAAACCGCCTCTGATGAAATGGTGATGCGAGCAGTGCGGGCATTATCTGAATTCCCTCTACTTGTTAGCCAACACAATCACTCGGATCTATCTCTCAAAGCACTAGACAATCCACTCAAGCAATTTTACCAGAAGAATGGTATTATTCGAGATCAGAAAATGTCGAAGTCTGCAATGGCCAAAGTCGATGAACTGTTGGCAAGTGAATCCCATCAGTTACGCGAACAAAAGATTCATAAGATTCGTGCTGCAATGGAAGCCCTTGGGTATGGGGCTGAAAAGGTTTCCCGTACAAAACGTAGGCAATTTCAGGTGTGCCTGAACAATGCACGACAAGCGGCAACTACTTGGTCAGATGCTGATCGTCAGAAGACAATTGAGCGATCGGAGCGCGAAATCCATTATGTAACACCTGCTAAATGCCAGCTTTTCGATAAATTATTCCAACGTCATGACCGTCAGCTATTGCAGGAAGTTGGGACCAGGGCAACCGGACCCCGAAGCAAATTTGCCAAAGAACTTGCCATAATGAAAGCTGCCACCGAAGCCGAGACTTACGGGGTGGCAAACATGACCGCCGACAAGCGACTGCAATTTCAGATCCCCCTTTCCGACGCTGAGACAGAAGCCACGACCTGGAGCTTGGCTGATTCGGAGTGGGTCACTAGCCAGCTGGAGAGAGAGATTTATGGCATCACCTCGAATCAACAGAAGCGGTTCAAGACGGAATTCTCAATCCGCTTCATCGAGTTTGAATCTTGGAGGGAGAAAATCAGCATTCAGGCACTCTGGAAAATCATTGAACAGCGCTTAATACATTTCGGATATCCAAAGATGCATCTTGTGAGCCATATATCAGAGTCAATTTGGCGAATGGGTTCGGGTGACAATTTTACCACTGATACTTCTGAACGGCTACATATCGCCAATCTGAAAGAGGTATATCGATCTAGCAACACAGTCAATTACATTCGACAGATTCTCAAGCACAATGACCGGTGTACTGGTGTTGACTAGATGGAGGAGACACTGTCATATCTTGCACTCGAAGGATGGTACGATATTGACTCGGCAAAGTTATCAACGTACTGTCCGCTCCCGATAAACGACGAAGTACACGCAGAACCCATCTGTTACGTCTCGAAGCAATTCAGGATGCGCCCATTATCCGCCCTGTATCACAGCAGGTATATCATTTGAGAGAACCGCATGTCCGCGGAGTGTGCAGAAGTATCAAATTAACCTCACTCAGAGATTCATCAGAAGATTTCGGAATTCCCCACTTTGGACAGCTATTCCACACATAAATTGAAGAAGACTGGGGACCAGAAGTTAGTTGACTCGTGCTCGGATACGATCAGAATGTTCTCCTTGACCGTATATTTATTAAACTGCAGAATGGGCTGTTGTATTACCTTCAACCATTTCACAACCCTACTTCTGTTGAGCGTCTGGGACTTGATTGCAAGGTAGAATATACCGATGCCAACCAAGGGATCATGCCTGAAGCTCATAACATCTGTGTCCAGTATACGCAAAGTGAAGAGAATGACCTCGATAACACCTTCCAAGGATGAATTCCTTCTGTTCCAGTATTATACTTCGGCTGGACTACACCAAATCAGATCCTCCAATTTCAGGAGCGCCTGCCAGCCGGGAAAGCATTATCGACCTTTTCTAAGAGGTGCCAGATGACTCAACAATGGGTATTATGTCCTCAAGCTCAAGAATATGCGGTGGTAGTTCCAACAATGTACAAAGATGTTCATGGTTGGGCTGATTGTGTTGATGGGTTCATCCGGGTTGTCAACCGAACGAATCGGATGCATATTGTACCCGTTGGAGCAATAGTGGGACTGGCGCATTTGGTGCGGGTGAATGCTGCATCGGGCGGCATGGATAGCGTATGGCTTGTAAATAATCATGTTGATTTAGATATCTACTGGACAGTATATTAATTAGCATTAGAATGCAGGATTCAAGTGTATAGCTGTGAGATAGTTTATCGAATTTTACTATTCGATATAGACTATATATTTATCATTCCCAGAGAGTCTGGCTCCAGGTGCACCGGAATCGTCTTGGAGACGAGTGTCATAGTCCCAGCAGCTCCGAAATTTTACCAACTTAAAGGCAGGTTTTATAGCATTCTGAAGATGACTTCACACTCTTTAGACTATTCTTGTATTCTGTTCCGCTACTTCAGAAGCGTTGAGAAGCAACTGACGTTCTCTCAGAGTACCTCAGGAGCACATCGTTTTGCATTCAGCCTGTTCGGGAGCGTCTGGGAGCTTCTGGAAGGATCGGTGTTGGCTGTTCAGAAAAGCTGAGTCTTTGAGTTATGACTTCCGAACCATTTTACATTTTGCTGATGTGGAGGCCGTAATCGAGCAAGGGAGATGCACTTGGAGGCCGTGATCAAGCGAGTTTTGTGATGCATTGGGAGGCCGAGATCGTGTAACTCAGAGATGCACTTTGAGGCCGTGATAGAGCGAGTTTGGAGATGCACTTGGAGGCCGTGATCGAGCGAGTTTGGAGAAGCACTGGGAGGCCGTGATCAAGTGAACTCAGAGATGCACTTGGAGGCCGTGACAGAGCGAGTTTGGAGATGCACTTGGAGGCCGTGACCGAGCGAGTTTGGAGATCCACTTGGAGGCCATGATTGAGCAAGATTGGAGAAGTACTTGGAGGCGGTCGATAGGAGGCGCGCCGGGTGCTGAGACTCTATCTATCAGTTAGTTAACTTGCAACCGTGGGAATGTGATGAGGTGACTTTACCGTTGAGTTCTCATGGAGAGCTGGCTGGTGGCGGTCGATCATGTAGGGAGGGACGCCGGAAGCTGAAGCTACATTCAGGGGTCAACTCGTAATCGTGAGAATACAGGGAAGACAGACAATCTTGGGTGGATGCTGTACTCGGTGTACGCTGTACTCGGTGTATGTTGTACTCGGTGTATGCTGCACTCAGCGTATGCTGCACTCAGTGTTAACCCATGATCATGGCATGGAGAGATAGAGAGGGACAACTTAACTTTGTGTTCTGCAATGATGGTAGAGAAAAAGAGAGGGGGGATGAAGATGGGAACGATATGGAGGATACGAGCGGATATGAGAAGTCAGGGGTACGACTTGCCTCATTGGGTTTAGAAGACCTCGTATCGGTGTTTTAACCCGCCGGATCGGGAGTAGTACCTGCCGTCTCAGGAATGGTAAATTGACTCGCACATGAAATTCTCTTAAGTCCCAGTTTCCCATGATGATTTCCCCCATCTCCTCACATCTCTCTCTTTCTCTACCATCACCTAAGAACACGAAGTTAAGTCATCTCTATCTATCTCTCGATGCAAGGATGATGAGTTAACGCCGAGTACAGCATACACCGAGTACTGCATACTCCGAGTACTGCATATACCGAGTACTGCATCATCCCAAGAGTGTGTGTCTCCCGCTCCCAGCCAGCTCTCATCTCTCGGCGGACCATATTGTACTCAACTCTCTACATTCCCAAGATTACGAGTTAACCAAAGAATAGAATCTCAGCTGGCGTCGCACCTCCCTCCCGATCAACCGCCTCCAAGTACTCCTCCAATCTCGATCAATCATGGCCTCCAAGTGCATCTCAAAACTCGCTTGATTACGGCCTCCAAGTGCATCTCTGAGTTCACTCGATCACGGCCTCCCAGAGCTTCTCCAAACTCGCTCGATCACAGCCTCCAAGTCCATCTCTGAGTTCAACTTCATTTCGGCCTCCAAGTGAACCTCCAAACTCGCACTATCACAACCTCCAAGTGCATTTCTGAGTTACACGATCTCGGCCTCCAAATGCATCTCCAAACCCACTCGATCACGGCTTCCAAGTTCATCTCTGAGTTCAACTGGATCACAGCCTCCAAGTGCATCTCTGAGTTCAACTCGATCTCGGCCTCCAAGTGCATCTCCAAAGTCACTCGATCGCGCCCTCCAAGTATGTCTCTCAGTTTACAGGATCACGGCCTCCAAGTGCATCGATAAGGTCTCTCAATCAGCGTCTCCTGGTGCTCCTGCGATTATGCTCCAGTACCATCTGCAGCCAGATTGGCCGTATGTATATATATAGAGAGACTTAGATAGATAATACATGCCATATTATGATTCTTGTGACTGTAACAAAGACGAATCTGATACACGAAATGCCTTGTTGTTATGGAACCCTAAGAACCACTGCTGTGAGAATACGGCACTAAGTCTCCCGCAGAGCTGCGCAGAGGTCTCAAGCTGCTCTCGAAGTCTCAGCTGCTCCAAAATTTGACTATCCTATAAGTCAAATGTTGTAGCATCTTGAATGCCCCTCCATCACTGCAGGTGCTTTCAGGAGCACCTGAGAATGCTCTTGCAGAGTCTGAGAGCATTTCGCTTAGCTCCAGGGGGGCCTGGAAGCATCTGGAATTACTTGGGAGCACCGGTGATGTCTACTAGAGTGTCTGGGAGGTTTGCCTGTGGCTTCCGGACCGATTTACATTTTGCTAATTCATCATAGCTCGAAATTTCATCTTGTCTTGCATGGAATATCATCCGAAACTCATCGTAACCTGAGGTAGCAATTCCACATTTCTTGGTGATATTCAGAAGTTACAAATTCCTTAGCTGCCAGTTTGGAGTGTTTTCTCTGTCGATTTGGTTAATATAAATAAAAACAGAATCTCAAAGATAAAATTCCTTTGTGAAATCACTATTATAATTCCTCAACTTTCTTGTCTCTTTACTATGACCAAAGCAGTTTCGTCACTCATTGAATTGGTCAGTTCAGTAACTTCCATCTCTTTTGATTGGTTTGACTTTGCGATGTTGGCTTTTCCCACCAAATGTTTCCCCATTAAGCAGATCTCATGTTCTGATGGATTGTGATTAACATGATGACAAAAGATATATAGGATACCAGGGCAGCCACACTCCTCTATTCCACAGTGCAAATTGAGTCACCATGAAGGAGCATGTCAATAATTATTCCAAACAATAGAGCGCTTCAAGCCAACATTCGTAAAAGCCCACCAAGCATCAAATATATTTTTTAAAGTAACATCAGCAAAAAAATATTCCGTTAGGGCGGAATGGCTCCGTCAGAGTGGACGCGCTCCGTCAGAGCCGTCAGAGCCAGCCCGGTGGCGGATTACTCCGCGCCCGGCGTCAATACAACGCCTCGTGTTGTATATCGCCCTCCGATCACTGTTTCACTGTCTCTTCGCGTTCGGTCGGTCTCCTATTTTAAACGATCACTCTGGCGTTGTGGCCAACTGTGACAATACGTCGGAATGGGTTCATTGGGTACGCGCTTGCATCGGGATTGCAATGCGATGGGTGACGCTGCGAATATCTCTCCTCGTGTTCCTTCTACCTGCGCGCAAAATGCAATTCTCTTTACTAATTATACACATCATTCCAAGTTGCCAGATCTATGTGGCTATTGACAATCCATCGCTCGTTCCGTCCGTCTCCTGTCTTACTAGTAGTAGCTATCTCTGGAATTACGTGCACACAGCCGACAATATTTCCCACGCTGAAAACTTGCAAAGCAACGGCTGCCGTTGCTTTTCTCACTTGTACAAATTTCGAGACCGGATCCAAGTTACCCGAGTTTTCAGGTATTGTGGTGAGCGCCAGGGCTAACCAGTTCTCAACGAAAGCTCCATCCTCGTTTTGGAGTTTGATTTTGAATAGTCGTTGCAGTTGCCATGGGAGACGCCCATTCAGCGTGCCATAACACCTCCCCGGGCGTTGCTTTACCCACACCCAGTCGTTCCGTCGATCCCCTCCGCGCCAGCTCTGGCTTCCTGTGCATCGACACATCTGAGATATGCGTTCACAATATAAACCCTCAACTTGAACCTTAATACCAGGGTAAATACAGAGCTCCATTGCGTGCAGTTGTTCATCCGATATATACGTATTGTTACGACTCTTATGCTTGATAAACTCCCGTGTGCCGCTGTATATTGCCACGCGGTGCGTTGCGTCTTGCGTATTGTCGAGTAATGCTCTGAAGTCTTTGTTCATAGCGTCAGGATGCTTTCCATCACGGCGGTTTTGGGGTCCCATGAATTCGGGCTTCGCATATGACTGGGGGCTCAGGGGGGCAGCCAGATATGCACCGGAAGGGAGGACTGTGCATGCGGCAGCGCTGTTCTCCCGACGCTGAGCGAGGGCTTGGAGATTGAGCTCTCTGACTTCGAAGCAGAGGATGCGACGCTGAAAGGTGATTACTTGTGGCAGGTAGTTGAGATTCTGATTGGAGGCGTTCCAACCGTCCTTGAGGTTCGTTTTATGTGCTTGTTCATGTCTCTCGGCAGAATACTGTTGCAAGGCTCCGTATCGACGAATCTGTTCGACCCAATGAGACATCAAGTGGATCTTCGGAAAGTTGAAG
>Ga0307514_10001997_pt1 | contig 22164 bp, 7 predicted proteins | sample 16_EM_MG_FD_203088 | JGI IMG/M metagenome (GOLD analysis project Ga0307514, IMG submission 203088) | Populus trichocarpa ectomycorrhiza microbial communities from riparian zone in the Pacific Northwest, United States - 16_EM | ecosystem: Host-associated > Plants > Roots > Unclassified | place...
GCTCCAATCTGATGCCTCGGTCATCAAAGCAATCAAGCGTTACCTTGGTATTCTATACATTAATGTTGAAAGCATGGCACGTGTTGTCGATGTTTTACGAGACAATGGAGTCCCTAAAAAGAATATTGCTCTGCTAATCCGTTCCAAGCCTTCTATTATGATTTCAAATCTGGAGAATTTTAAAAAGCTTATACAGAAAGTGGCTCTAATGGGATTTCGCCCTTCAAAGAGTCAATTTGTTTGTGCAATCATGGTGCTGATGTCCTTGAGCAGATCCACTTGGGAAAAGAAGTTTGGTGTGTATAGGAGATGGGGTTTGTCTGAAGAAGAAATTCTTACAGCATTTGTAAAATTTCCAATGTTTATGCGCATATCTGCAGAGAAGATCGCTGGATCAATGGATCTTTTTGTCAACAAATTGGGTTGGGAGTCTTCCTATATTGCCAAAAATCCAACTTTTTCATCATATAGCCTTGAGCAAAGGCTAATTCCAAGGGCTTTGGTGTTGCAATTTTTAGTTTCTAAAGGCTTGGTTGAGAAGAGTTTCAGAAGCCTTGCATTCTTCAATACACCTGAAGATAAGTTCCGGCAGATGTTTATTGATCACCATGCTGAATCTACCCAGATATTGAGATTTTATGAGGAAAAACTTAATCTTTCATCAGTTGTAAACTCTTCCACATTTTAAATCACAGTCACTCTACATTTTGTGTTGTTTTCTTATTGTGTTCTTTGTTTCAGGATTTCCATAAATTTGGCATTTCATATTGCAATTTTGTTTCTATATCATTTGTGTTTTCCTCAATCAAACCCTGAACCTTGTCCTTACTGATGTTTTTACAGCCGTCTGCTGTAATAGGATAGATGCACTTTTCTTGCCTCATACAAAATTTGATCACTTGTACCATCTTATTGTTGCTTGTATGTGATGATTTTACACGATAAGAGATGATCTAATCCATTTCAGGTATATGCTTACCCTCATTTTCTTGGCGATTGCTTTCATGAAACAGAGGCTCGGACTTCATTCTGATTTGAGACTGCATAGAAGTGGAGGTCACTCATGCTTCGCATATTAGATCTTCCTTTCCACGGATTGTTTATACTAGTCGAAGTATTCAAAACATAAAAATTTGTTTAACTTAGAGATTATCGGAGGATTTGTAAAGTTTCCATGGCTTAAGATACTTACAGTAACCTTCATCCTAGGAGTGCCGGATTTGATTTCTGATGCAAAGAAGATGTTAAGCCATTGTCGGTTTCAAGGATTCATCCCACCTGACATTAATTAAGGGTTGTGCTAAGACCAGCTTGTGTCTCAACAAGGTTAGAAGCTTTGCAAAGCCAACCTCAGCAAAGGACATTAGTCATCCCAAAAAATGGATGCATAAACTCCTACCTTGTTTTTCAGCACTTCATGGCCTATGCACCTAAAAAGCTAGACGTTTTCCTATCCCTCAAGCTGAATAGGACCTATCTTATTGAATATAATTACAAATAAAAGTAGGTGTCAAAGTTCATTATATTTGGATCATTGAAATAAAAAAGGATATCGGGCACGTGCAGCACAGCGGGGTGTTAGAATTAAAGAGTTGTTATCTAATTATTTGATTTAGAGTCATTAAGAGATTTGATTTTATCAGAATTTTTAAGATAAAAAACTAATTATGACTAAGAAAAATATTAGCATTCTTAACGTATCATACCTAATATAAAATATATTGTTTGGTTTAAATATGATTTAAAGATCACATTAAGTTGCACCTTACTGCGGATGTAGTCTTGCATCTATTTTTCTGTATAATATATATATATATATATATATATATATATATATATATATATATATATGGATGTAGTCAAAAATCAAACTCTAAAACTTAACGGTATGAAATTAATCTATATAAGATCGCATTTATACAAATGAGTTAATTAAACAATAAAACTATCTTCATTATTTCTCTTTCAAATCTCATAAATAAATAATTAGCACAACACTAATTGATAATCATATATTTCAGCTAGTTCTAACCAGCAAATTAAAATAAGACTCTAAATCTATTAGATCATACATTTAAATAAAAAGATTTTGACTTCAAATCTTACAAACAAAGAATAAATAAATAATTAACAAAATATTAATCGATAATCACATATTTCGGCTAACTCTAACAAAAACCAAATTAATGAAGTTTAAAGCTAAGAAAAATCAAACTCTAAATCAGACATATTATAAGAAAATATATCACTCAAATTTCTCATATCATATAAAGATTGATTTACCAATTGATAAATTAAAATCAAAAGAAAGAGAGAGTATATATTATTGTTGTTCTTCTTGTTGTTGTTGTTAAGTAAAATCAAATTTTTAGAATATTAGGACCAAATTTCTTGATCAAATAAAGTCAAGCAAATTTTCCAAAGAAATGTCAATCAAATTAAAGTAATTATTTAGAACATCTTTAAATTAAATATATTTATTTTGAAAACATTTTTATATCAAACATTAAAAAAAAGGTCGAGCAAGTTTGTTCTCATTATTTTCAGTAGTTTTTAGAGTGATTTTTCCAGATGTTGTGTGTGTGGAGGAGTTAAGAATATCTACCATTATCTGTGTTGCCACTATAATGTCTACAATTATAACTAACTTAGAATTATACAATACAATTAGATATATATTAACCAGAAACTACAGAATATTATGCCTTCATTTTATTTTATTTTTTTGGCTGCTTGAATTAGTAAAAAAAAAGAAGTCAAGCAAATTTTCCAAAAAAGGAGGATCAAGTTAATGTACTTTTTTTAGAACATATTTAAATTGAATTTATTTATTTCAAAAACATCTTTATATTAAACATCTTTATATATATATAAAAAAAAAGGTCTAGGCTCACCCATACCTAATCACTACCCCAAATAAACCATAACCATAGATTCAATTTAAAAACTTAAATACATCGAAATCTAATCTTTCAATCGAATCAATCCGAACCTAAATTGTCCAATGCAAGAAAGCTCAAGAATATAGCATAGGTTGCGCTAAATCAGAGCCCAACCCATTTCAACATAGAGAACTACTTGATTCACCCGAGCCTTCGTCGCCGCCGATCTCCCTCTCTGGTTGGCCGTTAGATATAGGAGCACTATCACAAATGAGATTGAGATCTTCCTGTGGGTTGTTCAATGCGCCATCATCCCACCGGGATTGTTGTCGGACCATCATCAACAGCGGTTCATGAGGCGCGCACGCCAAGTGAATAGTACAATGCACTGCCAGGGGCATTTTAGTAATTTCATGCTTTAACCAAATGCATTTCGATAATTTCATGGTTTGACCATGGGCATTTCAATGATTTTCAAATCTGATTTTATTTATTTACTTTTACTTCAATTTTATTTTTATTTTATTTATTATTATAATTTAAAACAATTATGCTTATATGTGTATTTATAGATATTTGATTAAATAAAATATTTGCAGTGTACCAAAGCATGTCAAACCCTAGAGGTCTGAGATAGATACTTGAGGAATTTTGAGAGGAAAATAAGAATTATCAATGTCCTCTGACGGAACTAAGAGGATGAAATTGTGATTTGATTTTTTAGTATTATTTGGGATGAATGATGTTTTAGTATTATTTGGGATTAATGACGGTCCCGATGTTTGCTGAGTTGATATTTGAATTATTGGTGGACCATTGATTTGCATGATTGATAATTTAATTTATTGGTTTCATACATGATTACCTTATTATTTATTGATCAATTGTGAATGATGCTTCTTTGAAAAAAAATATTTTTCCAAGTAAAATCTTGAATTTTGCATTGTGATTGTAAATGTGTTCGTGATATGAGATGAATTGATGAATATTGATTGCTTGATTATTTTTATGCCTTTATTATTGATATTAGATGAATTTCAAATATTATTGATCCATTTTAAAACTTATATTTTTTGATCGGTTCATCCATGAATGGTTTATTTTTACCAATTCTTTTCAAAATATTATATTTAACTAGTTCACAAGTTAATTTCAAAACTTGTATTTATAAACTGGTTCACTCATAAATCATTCATATTTAACCGATTCTTTTTAAAATATTATGTTTAATTAATCCATCCATGAACAATGTATTTGGACCATTTGAGTTATAGCCCCGACCAGTTTAATTATCCTTGTGATAATCATAGTGATAGCCCCAGCGAGTCCAGTTATCCTTGTGATGATCATACTGATAGCCCCAACCACTGACAAAATAAAAAGTGCCTAAGCAGCTTTGATCTTTTCTAATTATTGGGCTTATAATTTTCTAATTTCTTCATGATTCATGAAGATCAAAGCCCAATAACCTGAAGGCTGTAAAGGCCAGGCTATCAACACAAACTTTTGAATAGGGCTTCTAGTCGCGAAACGTTAGAAGAAGTGCAAAAATAGACCCAAACTTGTTCTTGGTCAGGGTTCGTCTATTCTCCTCCCCTGTGCCCAATCTTCTCTGCTCTGCTCCACTGTTAGGGTTTAAGAGTTGCTTCAATGGAATGGTAAGTAGCATTTTATTCACTACTGCTACAGCGACTTTCTCACGTTTCAATTTCTAATGTTTAGATTACCCTGCAAAAGCATAGTGACAGGGTCCTCTGTTAGAGCTTCATCAGTTCATTCTTTTCTTGAAAACCCTTCAATATTATCATGTCTCAGATACATCTCATCAGTGAATACAGATGATGATATAAAAGAACATTCCTTTACAGTCTCATACCTTATGAACAAATGTGGGTTCTCTCTAAAATCTGCTTTAGAAGTTTCTAAACAGGTTCATTTTGAAACCCCAGATAAGCCTGATTCTGTTCTTGCCGTTTTCAAGAACTATGGTTTCTCAAAATCCCAAATTTTGAACCTTGTGAGGAGACGGCCACCGGTGCTTTTGTCTAGACCTAACACAACACTTTTGCCCAAGCTTGAGTTTTTCCAATCTAAAGGTTTTTCCAGCCATGATGTTATCAAAATCATATCATCCTACCCATGGGTTTTGATGTACAGCTTAGAAAACAAATTAGTCCCTGCTTTTGATTTCCTTGAAAACTTGCTCCAATCTGATGCCGTGGTCATCATAGTAATCATGCGCTCCCCTCGTATTCTAAATAGTAATGTTGAAAACATGGCACGTATTGTTGATGTTTTACAAGGCAATGGAGTCCCTAAAAAGAATATTGCTCTGCTAATTCGTTGCCAGCCTTCTATTATGATTTCAAATCTGGAGAATTTTAAAAAGCTTATAGAGGAAGTGACTCTAATGGGATTTCATCCTTCCAAGAGTCAATTTGTTTCTGCAATCACAGTGCTGAGGTCCATGAGCGGATCCACTTGGGAAAAGAAGCTTACTGTGTATAGGAGATGGGGTTTGTCTGAAGAAGAAATTCTTACAGCATTTGTAAAATTTCCAATGTTTATGCGCAAATCTGCAGAGAAGATCGCAGCATCAATGGATCTTTTTGTCAACAAATTAGGGTGGGAGTCGTCCTATCTTGCCAAAAATCCAACTTGCTCATCATATAGCCTTGAGAAAAGGCTAATTCCAAGGGCTTTGGTGTTGCAATTTTTAGTTTCTAAACGCTTGGTTGAGAAGAGTTTCAGAAGCCTTGCATTCTTCAATACACCTGAAGATAAGTTCCGGCGGATATTTATAGACCAGCATGCTGAGTCTACCCAGATATTGAAATTTTACAGGGAAAAACTGAATCTTTCATCAGTTGTAAACTCTTCTACATTTTAAATCACAATCACTCCACATTTCGTATTGTTTTCTTGTGTTCTTTGTTTCAGGATTTCCATAAATCAGGCATTTGATATTGCAATTTTGTTTCTATGTCATTTGTGTTTTATTCGATCAAACCTTGAACCTTGGCCTGACTGATGTTTTTACAGCCATCTGCCCTAATAGGATAGATGCACTTTGCTTGCCTCGTACAAAATTTGATCACTTTTACCATCTTATTGTTGCTTGTATGTGATGATTTTACACGGTAAGAGATGATCTAATCCATTTCAGGTATATGCTTACCCTCATTTTCTTGGCGATTGCATTCATGAAACAGAGAGGCTCGGACTTAATTCTGATATGAGAATGCATAGAAATGGAGATCACTCATACTTCGCATATTTGATCTTCCTTTCTACGGTTTGTTTATACAAAACATAAAAATCTGTTTCGCTTATAAATTACGAGTCCATTGCCCCGCTTTACGCGGGAAAAAAAAACACAACCAAAAAAATATCTAAAATAGATTTTAATAATGAATTGATTGATATTTTTATTAAATATTAAGATGAAAATATATTATATTAACTAAGATAATTTGTAAAAGTGATAATTAAAAAAAAAACAAAGTGGAAAGCTCACTATTTAATCAACTCAACATTAAAAAACAAAAATAATAAAAAATAACACTTAATTAAAAAAAAACATAAATGAACTCGAGTAGATCGAGTAAACTTGTGTTGCAAGTTATGCAAATATTTGGATTCAATAAAAAAAAAACATAATGGAGCTATTATTAATGATAAAGTGTATGAGAATTTTTTGTATTAAACATATTGTTTTAAAAGAAAAATAATCATGATAAACGCATGTAGCTGAGATAGCAAAAATAGATCATTAATAATAAATGATGAATTTATTTTTTAGTTTTGAGCTAAATAAAAAAATATATCATGGTGAAATTATATTTTTTTAAATTGAGGGACAAAAAAAATATTAAACAAAGAAAAAAGAAAAGCAAATAATAGCTCGAATGTCTTTGATCAACTTGTTAAAACTATAACTCTTTTATGAAATCAATTAAATTTGAAGATTTTTTTTTACCAAGATATATAAACAAAAACTAAAAAGAAAAGAAAAAAAAAGAGCCTAGGTACATTGTGTAAGAAAATAATATAAATCATATCTTGGATCTTCACTTAGGGTGTGTTTGGTATTGTGATAGCTGATGTGGTTGTGGTTTGAAAAAAGTTGTTTTATAAAAAGTACTTTTAATTGAGGTTGATTTGGTATTTATATATATTTGGTTAAAACTGTGGTTGAAATTGAGGTTGAATAAAAAGTAGTTTAATATGTTTGGTTAAATATGTTTTTCAAATTAAGGTTACAAAATAATATATATATATATATATATATATATATATATATATATATTGATAGTTTTTAATTTAAATATTGTAGATTTAACTACCATTATTACATTATTAAATAAATAATATTTTATATCAAATACTTTTTATTATTCCATTAAATTATCTACAATTTCATTACGTATGAAATTTATCTGATAAGGACTATAGTTCCCATGGTTTTTTGAGCGTGCAACAAAATCAGGTAAAATATCATCAGAAACAGAATTGGAATTGCGATCAAATCTACGTCATCATGCGATGCTCTTCTAATTTATATAATGTTATTAAATAATATTAAATATTATTTTTTGAGTAAAACACAATTTTAAAAAATTAATTTTTTTTTATCAGATCGAACGCGATCCAATAAATTTTAGTCACGTGAATAGTGCCAAAAAAATTCACCTGACGCTGTTCACGTGAACAGTGCCAGGTGAATGCTTCCCACAGGTGAATTATAATTCACCTAGCATGAGCACTGTTATGAACAGTGCCCATGTGAATTACAAGAGAAGCTGCTGGAGAGAACACCTCCCAGTTGCCAAAACGCTGGTTTGAAGTAAAAAATTATGGGACCCACCAAACAATAAACTGTTGTTTACACGTTACCAAACGCCTGGTTTACGTGGTTTGCTTTAAAAGTTAAAGCTCCTGTGTAAACAAACACCCACTTAATAGCTTAAGCTATTGGGTTGAGATAGTTCTTTGACATGGTATCAGAGCTCTAATGATCAAGCGATCACGAGTTCGAATCTCATCATCTCCATTTATTTGATAAAAATTAATTATAAGGTAATGTAGGTCTGTGCAAATTTCAAGCCCAAAGAGCTATCACTTGAGGGGGGTGTTAGAAAATAATATAAATCATATCTTGGGTCCTCACCTAACAGCTTAAACTATTAGGTTGAGATGATTTTTTGAGACGTTAGGTCAGAAAACCAACCCAGCTGTATTCCTAGACCTTTTTTTTTTCTTAACGGACAATTGTCGTTTGTTTCATTTGTTTTTTTTTCTTGAAATTTAATAGCAGACGACGCATCGTTTGCTTTATGCAAATCTAGTGATCAAAAGTTGCTGGAAAAATATATGGTATTGGTTTTTTGTGAAGGATTATATCTCAATACCATCAAATATGTAATAGTTTCATATGCAACTGAAGGTCCGCTGCTGGAAGAATCCCTGCGAATAATTATTTTCTCCTTAGGGATTGCCTGCATGATCTTCCAAGCTTGTGGTCAGAGTATACACGAAGCTTGTTATAGAACATTGTGGCAAGATCTTGTTCTGAAGCTTCTTTGGAGTAGAAAAAATGGATTTCAGAAAAGAAAAAAGAAAAAAAAAAGAGTTTTTATCAGGATTAATTACACCAAAAGGGTGTGTTCAGGCTATTTTTGAGATATGGGTTAGCAGGAAACCACGGGACTTGATCAAGCAAATGACAGTATTTACGAGGCAAGATACTGTGAAGGAGTAATCTTGTGATTTGCAGCACTGCCTCTTCAACTAGGGGCACAGAAGTTTCTTCGTTAAAATAGTTTTTGATAAAATAAAAATTAATTTTTATAATATTTAAAAGTGCATCAAACAACTCTGTTAAAAAATTATCTTATCTAATTCATATATCATACACTATAATTACAGCTGGGCATGCGGCAAACCTTATTATCATGAGCAGTCTATAAATATATTTTCTTTTTCATTTCCATTCTTTTTTTCTTCAATTTTTCTTTTTTAACAAAAAAAAATGAAAAATATATTCATTTATGGAAAATGAAGGAACATTTTTCTACCAAAATAGTAAGAAATACATCAAGATTACAACTATTTTCTTATAAAAAACCAAAACCATGATTCATAAGGCATTTCATTTGTGATAATCTAATATATATAAAGAGATTATATTGTTCATTTCTTTCTTTATTTGAAAAACAAAGGTGAAGAATCTTTAAAATGTGTTTTTCAAATTTAATATAAATTTGGTAACAAGAAATTTTTTTTATAGAAAAACATTATATTGAAACAGAAAGTTTTAGTTTTCTTTTTCCAACTTTAATTTTCTGAAAAAATAGTGTGTTTTTGTATTTTCAAACACCTTTATAAGTTGCTTGGTCTTTTCTAACTATTGGGCTTATAATTTTCTAATTTCGTTATGATTTATGAAGATTAAAGCCCAATATGGTGAAAGTTGTAAAGCGCAGGGTATCAATACAAGCATTTGAATAGGGCTTGTAGTCCAGAAAAAGTTAGAAGAATGAGACCCAGACTTGTTCTTGGTTAGGTTTCGTCCATCCTACTCCCGTCTGCTCTGCTCTGCTGTCCTCCACTGTTAGGGTTAAAGAGTTGCTTCAATGGAATGGTAAGTGGCATTTTATTCACTACTACTACGACTATTTTCTCACTTTTCAATTTACAATGTTTAGATTACTCTGCAAAAGCATAGTGATAGGGTCTTCTGTTAGAGCTTCATCGGTTCATTATTTTCTTGGAAACCCTTCAATATTATCATGTCTCAGATACATCTCATCAGTGAATACAGATGATAATATAAAAAAACACTCCTTTACAGTCTCATACCTTATGAACAAATGTGGGTTCTCTCTAAAATCTGCTTTAGAAGTTTCTAAACAGGTCCATTTTGAAACCCCATATAAGCCTGATTCTGTTCTTGCCGTTTTCAAGAACTATGGCTTCTCAAAGTCCCATATCTTGAACCTTGTGAGGAGACGGCCAGCGGTGCTTTTGTCTAAACCTAAAACAACACTTTTGCCCAAGCTTGAGTTTTTCAAATCTAAAGGTTTTTCGAGCCCAGATGTTATCAAAATCATATCATCCTACCCATGGGTTTTTAAGTACAGCTTAGAAAACCAGTTAGTTCCTGCTTTTGATTTCCTTGAAAACTCGCTTCAATCTGATGCCGTGGCCATCAAAGCAATCAAGCGTTTCCCTCGTATTCTAAATGTTACTGTTGAAAACATGGCACGTGTTGTTGATGTTTTACGAGACAGTGGAGTCCCTGAAAAGAATATTGCTCTGCTAATTCGTTCCCGGCCTTCTATTATGGTTACAAATCTGGAGAATTTTAAAAAGCTTATAAAGGAAGTGACCCTAATGGGATTTCATCCTTGCAAGAGTCAGTTTATTGAAGCAATCAGGGTGCTGACGTCCATGAGCAGATCCACTTGGGAGAAGAAGCTTGATGTGCATAGAAAGTGGGGGTTGTCCGAGGAAGAAATTCTTGAAGCATTTGTAAAGTGTCCATGGTTTATGTCCCTATCTGAAGAGAAGATCATGGCAGTTATGGATCTTTTTGTCAACAAACTGGGCTGGGAGTCTGCCTATATTGCCAAAAATCCAACCTTTTCATCATATAGCCTTGAGAAAAGGCTAATTCCAAGGGCTTTGGTATTGCAATTTTTAGTTTCTAAAGGCTTGGTTGAGAAGAGTTTCAGAAGCCTTGCGTTCTTCAATACACCCGAAGACAAGTTCCGGCATATGTTTATAGATCGCCATGGTGAATCTACCCGGATATTGAAATTTTACGAGGAAAAACTGAATCTTTCGGCAGTTGTAAACTCTTCCACCTTTTAAATCACAATCACTCCACATTTTTTTCATATTGTTTTCTTGTTGTGTTCTTTGGATTTCCATAAATTAGGCTTTGTGTATTGCAATTTAGTTTTTATATCATCTGGTTTTTACTCAATCAAACCTTGAACCTTGTGATGAGTCTGCCTTCGGTGCTTTTGTCTAAACCTCACAAAACACCTTTGCCCATGCTTGAATTTTTCCAATCTAAAGGTTTTTCAAGCCCTGACCATGTCAAAATCATATCATCCTACCCATGGATTTTGAAGCGTAGCTTAGAGGACCAGATGGTCCCTGCTTTTGATTTCCTTGAAAACCTGCTCCAATCATTGTTACTCATGATGAATGATGTTTTTACACCATGAGAGATATCTAATCCAAGTTAGGTATGTGCTGACCGTCCTTGTTTTCTTGGTAACTGCATGCTGCATTGGAACGGCAGAGAAATGGAGGCCAATCTGGCATTGCGTATTTTAGATCTTTTCCCTTCTACAGTTTGTTTTTAACTATAAGTAATATCCTAAACACAGCATATTTTTCTCAGGTAGAGATTCTTTTGGTGTTTGGGAGGTCTCCGTGGCTTAAGATCCTTCTAAACATAAGACAGATGAATGTTTACCGTACAGAGCCATTTTTGAATGCTGAGATCCAAATCTTGTTGTTGAGACATTGTTAGTTCAAGGGTTTGTTATGGAGGATTTAATGTCAAGAGCTTCGCATGGCTAATAGTTTCATTTGCTCTAGGAACAGTCCTTTTTATTGAGGGATTACGTGATCTACAAAGCTTCTGTCCTGATATAGCACACAAGGGTAAAAAGAAAGCAGAGAAGAGAAGGCAGGAGAAACTGATAATAACCAAACAAGTCTCCAAAAACCACCACAAACATTTTATTTCAGTTGGAAGCCACAGGCAACAGCAGCCGTCGACACATACTGGGATAGCTACTGGCTGCTGTCATGGATATATACAAACACTGGGCATCATTATGCATACGCAGATGGCGAAGCTTAGATAGTAAAGGATCCAGTATCCTCTATTTATGCAATCACTCTTCCTTGTGGAGTTCTTTGAGGAAGTCCTCATTGTCAACCAGAACCTACAAATACAGTGTAAAGAAAAAATAATAATAATGCAGATGCCACAACTAAAATCCGTGTATCCGAGGCAAATTCAGAACACCAGAAACTAGATTTAACATTCCAATTAGGGAAGCCTGGCACGGCGCATCTACACTCAATCTTGTACCAATTTCAAGTGTTTCTACCTCGTACAAACAAAGCTTTATCAACATATACAACTGCAAGATCTCACATGCCATTTGTAACTATCAGGCCAACGATATCTATTTTCCCACATACAGGGACAACTGATTCATCTTATAAGACCCGTACAAGTCTAGCTATTAACTCAATATGCAAACAAATTCAACTAGGTTTTCCCACTTCCAGTCACACCTGATTCTTCTTATACAACTCACAACTAATAAGGAAAACAAACTAATGGGCTACGAGCCCATTTGTTAATAAGGGGCAACTGCAGGTGCATCTGTAAAAATCAACTAAAAGATGCTTTTAATGAGGAGCATCCACAAACAGGCCCGTAACACATGGTTTGAAAAAAGCTAAACAACAATAATAAAACAACAAGAAAAACTCCAAGAACATTGTCAGCCATTTGATCAGTGATCTGAATTTGGGACCCAATGGTGGGTTCTAATGGTTCCCGTGCATTCTTAAAGTTTCTTCTGCTTGATTTTTCGTTTAGTACTCACATTGTTTGTGTGGTTCGGATTTTGTCCTGGATTTTCCTAATTGTATGTAAAAATTTTGGTTTTAAAAGTCTCACTTGACACATTTTTTGCTACTATTCAATTGATAAGTTGGATAAAGAAACTTGGAATCTAGAATTGATTAAAGGAAACTTACAGATTTCCAGCCATCTGGATCTAGAAAAGAGGTGATTTTTGTGTTGATTCCAGGAATTGGTCCTGGTTGACGTGTTATCTTACCACCAAGCTCTTGCGTAACAAGGTTGACAACCTCAGCACTTTTGTACACATCATCAGTACTAATTGCAACCTGTAGGGAGTACCAGAGTCATCAATGTCTAAACTAGGGAATCGTTTAGGGGTTCGAGTATAGCTTGGAAAAATGAATTTAACAAACCTGTGCATATGCATTTCCCTTGGTGTATTCAGTCACACCATAGTTGTAAGTCAATTCCAGAACAGTTGTCTCATATTCATCAGCATACCCCATCATGGCCAATGTGTACTGTAAATTGAATCAACAAGGTGAGGGAGCTCCAAATGCCTAATCCTTATCTCAAAGCATAAAGAGTACACCTACTATTTATGTATTAACTGAGAGACAGCATTATACCTTGTACTCAGGTCTATCAATCTTCCTCAATAGCTTCATCCCCAAGGCCTGCACGGAAGGAAAACCATGAAGCTTGAATCAAACGTGTCATTTAGTATGGTTGCTAAGTTCCCCAATGCCTGCAACATTGTAGCGTCAAAAATACATAGAACATAGACTTCACTGTGTTACTAAACAGATGGGAAGATCATAAATCTCTAATTACCCCCAGCATATCAACCCAAAAAAGGTATTTGGCTCAAGAGCAATACATTCATAGTCTTCATTTTTTCTGGTACCAAAACAAATTTGTAATGTGTAATTACTTTCTTTATTAACATCCTGAAGATGAGCTTGCACATAGTAATCTATTACACAGGCCAATCAATCACTAACCCAAATATAATGGATTCTTTACTTAGAAGCCGAAACATTCTTTCATTCTTTTTGCTCATAAATAATTGTTCTGCCCCATGCCACAAACATCCCAGAAAAAACAAAAATCAAGTAAAATGACCAGTTATACCTTTTCATAGAACTTGATAGAGCGATCAAGATCTCCAACACGGAGCATTAATTGGCAGAGGGGCTCAGGAGTTGGACCTCTCTGGATGAGCTCAAAAGCATAGCCATCAGGATCCTTCACGAATGCAATTACAGATGCTCCACCTTTGACCGGACCAGGTTCCCTAGTAACGTTACCACCAAGGGCACGGAGCTTTTCTACTAGCTTATAAACCTAAAAGACAATGAAACACAAGATTTATTCCAAGCACCAAGGAAAAATCTAATCCTAATAACATAATATCACACTTACATCCTCAGTTGCAATTGCAAAATGACCAAAACCTTCTCCAATATCATATGAAGTCACCCCATAATCTGTAAATCAACAACAAGCTAAATAAACTCCTAGAATCACGGAGGTGAAAGAATCAAAAGACTATATATGATTTTTAATGCCAGTCCTACTGATTCCTAACCCATTTGCTACTAAAGCAAGGCTCGAACATCACAAATAAATTAAAAAAAAAGGGAACAAACAGAATCCATGCAACCAGTAAAAAAACCAAGGAATCCACTCCCACTCAACAATATAAAGAGATTCTGCAGCTTATCTCTTCTATTATTCATAATACCTACCATAAATCCACCATTTTCCCATCTAATTTACCATTCACCAACTAACCATCCATAAATAACTAATGAATTCAAAAAAAAAAAAAAAAGACTAAAGTAGGATCAGGTTTTGAGAGGGAAATACTGTAAGTTAATTCAACAACAAAATTAGACTCTTCAGGTCCAAACCCAAGAAATGCATTGGAGTATTTCTCTTCTGGTATATCCCTGTGCCTTAATAACTTCATTCCAAATCCTTCTGTATAAAACCTACACCATCAACAAAAAGACAAAACTTACCAAAATTTCCAAAATCACAAAAAACAAAAAACAAAAAACAAAAATCCAAATCCAAATTATTTACATCAAATGCATACTTCTTCGTTCCATATCACACCATCAAGTACTTAAATCCACTAAGACAATTGCAGAAAGTAACGAAACATAGCATAAGAAATCTAAATTTATATTATACACATTAATTCCACATAAATTTGCATATCAAGAGAAAATTAACTGCAAAACAAACAAAAAGTCGAATAAAAGTAAAAGATTTACTCACTTAATGGTGCGATCAAGATCACCAACACGATACACAGCATGAAGCAAACGACGCTTGTCTTTCTTCGGCCATTCCAGCAACTCTGCGTTTGGCGTCACTGCTTTCGCTGCCTCCTCAGCCATACCGTAATTCTCCATGACCACACAAATTAAGCAAACAATATCAAACGATAATCATTAAATTAATTAACTAATCACTCAATCGAAACCCTGATTTTTTAGATTAGAGAGAGATGTTACCAGAAAGTGGAGAGTGGAGAGTGGAGAGTAAGAGCTGAAATGATCGTCGCGTACGGTACCTTGACGGGTATTTAAAAAGAATAAGTCAATAAGGCATATTAGAGTGACGGGGCTGTTACGTTGTGAAGTTGTCGATGTTTGCCACGTGTTGAATTGTGTCGGTTCGGTGTGAGATATCGAGTCAGATGTATCTGTCGTTAGAGGAATAAGATGCATCGCTGTTAGCTTAGTGTTTGACCGGTCTGAGTAACGGACACAATGAGAGAAACGTGGCGCTCTGTTTGATTGTCAGTGAACTGGATAGTGTCACATAACGTGGAAAGATTTTTTTGTTTTTAATTTTTGGATTTTTTTATGATGGATTTTGGGGTTAATTTGAATTTAGTTTGTATAAGTAAAAAGTGAATAAAATACTATTAGTTATAAAACCATATAAAGAATTTCTAGCAATTTTTTATGCTAAGATTAAATATTTCTTTTTTGATAACGCTATAGTAAATTATTTACATATAAAAAATAAATTTATTTTATATTTTTATTTTTGTAAATCAAATGCTTTCATCTCTATTTCTATGGATCTGTACGTATATTTTATCATGAACTTTAACCAAATTGACATTATTATTATTATTTTATTATTATTTTCTTTAGAAGGCATTGCTAGACTTTTTTGAGTGATGAGTCAATTCCTAGTAAAAAGTTGTGGCTAATAGCCATGAGACCTTTTACCGATCCCTTGGTTGATAGTATTTGGAGTCATCCTAAAAATAAAGGCCATTTTCGGATTCTTTTGGAACCTGGTGAGTTATTGCTCTCAACAATTCCATTAATATTATTTTTAAAATATATTTTTATTTAAAAATATATTAAAATAATATTTTTTTTTATTTTTAATATTATCATATCAAAACAATAAAACATTAAAAAAAATATTAATTTAATTTAGAATTTTTTCAAAAAAAAAATATAAAAAATTTGTATGAATATAATTTGACGGCAATAAAGTGATTTGCACTCAATGTGATAGCCTTCACATGATTTCATCCATCCATGTGTCTTGTGTTTATTAGCCCATCTCCTGTTTAGTCTCAATTCTCAAATACATGCTTATCCATGAAAAACATTAAGGAGGAATTGATTGAATATTCTAAAATGGTCCCCATTGTTTAAAGAATCAAGATGCTGAAGAGTTTTGTATTTTAAAGTGTTTTTTATTTAAAAATATTTAAAAATAATTTTTTTATATTAACATATAAAATGATAAAAAAAACTAAAAATATAATTTAAAATAAAAAATATTATTTTATAAAAAAATAGGTTAAACTGCATCTACAAACACACACAAAGTAGTAGCAAGATTTTTATGATGTTAGAACTGGGGAAAGAAATAATTTATTAGGATTTATTTTAACCTTTCTTTCCTTTCTAAAGATGCTCTCCATCACAGTTTTAAAAGCTATATTAAAGGCAAGTTTAATGGTGCGATATATATATAAAGGAAATTTTAATAGAAAATAGCTTAACTTAAGGGTGTTTTATGAAGTAAATATTGATTAATAAAATCGTAAAAATGATGAGTTTTAAAAGGTTTAGATAGGATCTAATTAATAGATTTTGAGTTTTATTTTGAGTAGCAGTGATGATACTCTCGGCTGGAGTCTTGCACACCCAATTTCTTGGCATACCATCTCCCCTTTGTCTGTGCTTGAATTCTTCAAGGTCGAATTAATCAGGTTCCTATCTTGATGATGAGTGTTAAAAATAATCCCATCAAGCATGTTCTATTACGTATAAATATGCAAGCTCAATTATTTCTAAAGGTTATTACCTTGCAATACCAAGGATTTCCACCACCTTCAAGTGTTGAATGTGAGAGCACTTTTTAGGCTTGATCTGTTCTATTCTTGTTATGAAAGATCCATCAACATCTAACTGAAACAAGAAATTAAAAACGCAGAGATACCTGCAAGATAAATCTCTGCTAAAAAGGAGCCGCCTCAATCAACGAGGTGATGCTGAGAAGTGTGGTTTCTACATTGCTTCAACGAGCCATCAACTTCAGTTGCTTGAGATTGGTCACCACGGGAACTTCAAGGACCTAATTCATCGTGTTCTCTTTGCGGAAAGAAATTAAAGTTTGTCTCTATATGATACAGATATCTTGAAAGTATGCAAAAATTATGAACAATATAATCGCAATAATCTCCTCCTATCGACAGTTCAGCAAGTTGAGGAGCATGCTTCGAAGGCATTCTGATAATCAGTCCACGTTAGTTGAACGATACAAGATTCATGGCTGAAGTCTCAACTCTCTTGAGTGAGCAGCAAATTCAAACCTTTTTTTTATTCAAATTATGGATTAGCATGGTAATCTAATGTCACTTTTAAAGGAATAATGGAAAATTCTACCATTGTCCTGTCCGTCTATAATCGTGAACCCAAGCCTCCAATCCTTACACCTAGAAACTCCCAACAGGAGGAATGAAAAGAATTTTGAAAGAGAAAATCAAGATCGTGTCTTCAGCACATTCCCTTAATTTATCTTGAACCTCCAGATTCATCTAGATCATACATACGTACGGTGATGAAAGCCGAATCATCTCTTCATTGCAGATTCGGCCAGTATCTGAATAGCTGAATCCATCGGATAGCAACCAAGAACACAAGTGACAATTACCAACTCCAGTAGAGGGGGAAACAGAATAAATTTTCATGGAGTTCTTGTCTTTTGTATTTGACGTGGAAACTTCAGTTGACTGCAACGAACTCCTTTGGGGCCATCACATATTCCTCGAAACAGATTTATTCTTGGTTAACAATCCCAAGTAGATTGATTATGTACCAAGGAAAGGAAGATACAAATGGCCAGGAAGACAAATTTAGATTCTACTTTATGCAAACAAATGTTGGAAAACAGATATCCTTTAAAAGCTTTTTCATAATATCTCGAAGGAACATCTTCATCTATAAATACTGGAAGCTAGAGACGTTGGATGTCAACCTGACTTACAATGCCTTCCTAACAAGAACTCATAAAGAAGACAGCTTCATTCCCAAGGCCAGGAGAAAAACCAAGACGGAACTAGACTAGCTTAATATTCATATAGTTTTCTATTATATTTCGCATGAGATATATTGGCGAGCTTATGGAATTTGAATAGAGTACAATAAGAAAAATGATTCATTCGTAAACTAGCAATCTTAACTGGTGTTCAAATGTTTTAGATAAGGGCTAATTATACTAAGAAAAAAAATAAAAATCACTGTAAAACAATACTCTACATAAATTAAGCCTTTTTGAGTTTGTTTTTAATAATAAAAGATAAATATTATACTTGCATGCTAAGAAATTGTCCAGTATATTAATGCTTGTTATTTAAGGTAAAAAATTAAGACAGTGATTCGAGACTCAGCAAGGCATCACAATCAAATCCTCACTTTTGAAATACACTACCACTCAAGGAGAGAAATCATATTAAGGGAAGTCTCAAATTCCTCTCTCTCGTTTTCTCTCTTCTCTAAGCCTTTTTCCCTACTGCTATTATTGATTATGCATTGTTGTATTGGATATGTTAGTGAGGAGTGAGAGAAAGGCCATACGAGTTTGGTGGTGGTTTTGTGATGATTGCGTGAGCAAGGGCAGCTAGTGTGTGGTGGTTGGTTCTTGACGGATCAGCATGAGTGATGGTGCTTCTGTGATGATTGCGTGAGGAGTGATGGTGGTATTGTTGATAATGCATTATTGTATTGGATATGTCAATGAGATGTGAGAGAAAGGCCATACGGGTTTGGTGGTGGTTCTGTGATGATTGCATGAGCAAGGGCAACTAGTGTGTGGTGGTTGTTCGATGGTTGGTTCGTGACGGATCGGCAAGAGTGATGGTGGCGCTGTGGATGGCTAGTAGAGAAGGGTTAGTTTGGTCCAGTTAGGTGTTGTGCTAGTGGTTATGGAGGCTCTCGATCGGAGTGGTTCGTGGTGGCAATTGGTGGTGTGCAGTGTGTGGGAGAGAGTTCTATATATATATATATATAAAGGTTTTTGGTGGTCTGGTCTCTCTCTCTGTCTCTAGTGTATACTATTGAGGGCCTTGTGAGATTGAAAAATATTGAAAGACTTTATAATTAAAAATTAATTTATTTTCCTTTCTTTAACCATGTAGGATCTCTTCTAATATCTTCATTAAAACTATATTTTTTCAATTTGAAGCATAATCCCTCTTTTATTTTATTTTTTAATCTTTGAAATATATATATTATTTGATTCCTATTATCTTATTTGATATTCCAAGACTTTGGTGTTTATTTTGGTCCTCTTTTCTTGCTTGTCTGCCATATCACTTCTTTTTGTTTTTATTTTATAAAAAAAAAACCGCCACACCAAATAAGATAAGTAAAAATGCCAGAAATCATGAAATGAGGGCAAAATTCATAAAACCACATAATCTGGGCAAAACAGGCTTAAAAAAAATCAAGACATAAAACCAAACTATATGTTAACAAGGCATACTTAATAAGCCACAGAAAGAAAACATCTACTGGATTCAAGGGAGCAAGTGCGGGATGTCGAAGCTTTTACTTTCTTCCTAACCATTTTGATGGGTGAGAGTACTAATCTCCTCTTCATCTGTAAGCTCTATTGGGCTTTCTGCTATCCAGGATGCCTCCTAGGGTGGCCAAAGCATCTTGGTACTTCGAAATCTTGAGGAAACCCCTTATCATGGTTACTTCATTGTCTGAGAACTTTGCTTTCTCCATGACCATATCTATGAGCTTAATCAGGGTTCCCACCATAGCTAAAGAAAAAAGCCCCTCGGCCAGCATATAGAAAGATGAGAATTCAGGTACATATCCTCTCTCTAGCATTTCCATAACGAAATCAACAGCCTCTCCAATTGGTCCTCCACCGTGGCACAGCCCACGGAAAACAATCTTATATGTGACAGCATCTGGAGCCTCAGCCTTCTCTATCATTTCTCTGAAAAGTCTCACGGCTTCTTTCGATCTCTTCCGTCTAAATAGTGCTTGAATTACAGGGTTATAGGCATGTGGGGTCAGATTTATGCCTTTCATTTGAATGGTTCTGAGGAGCTTAGTTGCAGCCTCAACTCTACCTGCCTTGCACAGTCCTGCAATCAGGGTCCCGTATGTGACAATATCTGGTTCACACCCATCGGAAGCCATAGTTTGAACAATATCTGCTGCTTTTTTTATGTCCCCTGCCTTGCAGAAGTACGTAAGCAGAGAATTGTAGGTGAATTTGTCAGGCCTCAACCCTTCCATTATCATCTGGTCCATCAATTGAGAAGCCTCCTCCACCCTCTCGCTCTTACAAAGACCATCAATAAGGGTATTGTAGGTCACTGAATTTCTGGAAACCCCTTGGAGTTCCATCTGGTCAAAGATCTCCTCTGCTTCTGCAATCCTCTTGTTTTTGCAAAACCCATCAATCAAAGTATTATACGTTATAACATTTCTTGCACAGCCACTCACTTCCATTTCCTTAAGCAGATTCAGAGCTTCCTGAAGCTTCCCTCTAAAACAAAGGCTGTCAATCAACATATTGTAGGTAAACTCATCAGGATGGCACCCTTTAGTCTTCATCTCCTTGTACAATTCCATTGCAACGGTATGGTTTCGACTCAAGCACAAACCTTGAATAAGAGAATTATATGTACAAACATCTGGTAAAATCCCCTTACCAGTCAAGACAAGAGCAAGTTTTGTAGCCTCTTCAACTTGGTTCTCCTTACACAAGGTACTAATAATCGTGTTATAAGTAACCGTATTCGGCGAACAATCCCTCTCAATCATCTGGTTGAGAACTTCCACGGCCTCATCAACCTCACCCAACTTACACAAACCTGAAATCAAAGAATTATACGTGTATATATCCGGATCAAACCCTTCCCTGAGCATCATATCCATAACCTCTAAAGCATGCTTAACATGACCTGTCTTACTCAACCCATAAACCAACATATTAAAGGTATACTTATCCGGAAAAAATCCCTCCCTCAACGACATCTCTTCTATAAACCTCAACGCCTCCTCAATCCTTCCCTCTTTGCAAAACCCATTAACCAAAACATTAACAGTCACATTAGTCACAACACATCCAGCTTCCACCATTTGCTCTTTCACTCTCATCGCACCATCTAAATTCCCTTCCTCAATAAACCCTTGCATTATAGTAGTAAACGTTTTCTCGTCCGGCAACAAACCAAAATCTTCCATCTCCTCCATCAACAAAATGGCTGGCCTAATTTGATGAGCTCTACACAATGCTTTAATTAAAATATTAAAAGTCGAAACATCAGGCCTAATTCCTCTACTAACCATATTAGAATGCGCAATTTCCACTAACTTCAACTTATTTCCATCAACAAGAACATTCAACAAGAAATTATAAAAATGGGTATTCGCCACTACCCCAAATTCAACTTCCATCGCATCAACAAACTGAAGAATCTCATTATATAATCCAAAACTGGCATAACTTTCAATAAAAACAAGTAAAGAGTCATTATCAATGACAGACAAAGAAATCTTCATTTCTTTCAAGATGTCTTTCATTGCATCAAATTCACCTGCTTTACCAAGTTTATGAAGAACTTCCTTGAAGATGGATGAACTGGGCTTGAAATTTGGCTGCTTTGAGGCCCAGTAAAACAGGTGAATCACGGCGGAGGAGTCTTCTTCGCGGCGAAGGGAGTGGAGGAGTTGGGTTGGAGTGAAATTGGGAGATAGACGGGTTGCTGAGTTGGTGGTCGTGGTGAGCGGCTCATGGTTAGTGGTAGCAAAAGAAAGAGTGGAATTGGAGGTGGGTTTGTGAGAGGCGAGGTGGTGGTGGAAGGGAAACCAAGTGTGGTACTTGAGAGTGGAAGTGAAAGCCATGGTGGGTTCAGTTCTTCGGCTGAGTTGGAATTTTTAAGACACATCCAATGAGATAGATAGAGATGTTGGCTGGGTTTGGGGCTTTTCAGGCTAAGCAAGTAATTTTGTTTTTGAAGGCATCATTTTCAGGGTTATTATCTAGCCCTGAAAAAAAAAATCATTTACAGAAAAGTAAAAAAATTCATTTTTTTAATCAAAATAAAATTGTCTTGAAATGTTTTATTTAAAAAATAAA